>Ga0255351_1000243_pt1 | contig 26446 bp, 23 predicted proteins | sample HBST25r2metaG_FD_186024 | JGI IMG/M metagenome (GOLD analysis project Ga0255351, IMG submission 186024) | Peat soil microbial communities from Stordalen Mire, Sweden - H.B.S.T-25.r2 | ecosystem: Environmental > Terrestrial > Soil > Wetlands > Peat | place: Sweden: Norrbotten County, Stordalen... | reverse complement strand
TCGCCGGAAAGCCGTCGATTGCCACGATCTGAATGTGCTTGCTGCCGACCATCGGCTCGATGCCAGTCTTGAAGCTCACGCAGCCGATCAAGTCATGCAGGAAAACTGGGATGGCCGGAAGGATGAAGGGATAGTCCTCGCCAGTGACGCAACGGCGCACATACCGCGCCAGATCGCAACTGATCCACTCCGTTTCCGCCCCATCCTCTCCAACGACGCGGTGTCCCAGGAGGCGCTCTACGCGCACCTGCGAACTCAGGACATCGTGGAACAGCCCGAGACGATCTTTGAAGAAAATGAGGGCGGTCTCGCCGGCAGTCTTGTTGTCCCCGGCGCCCCCTTTGAAGAGGAACCCCTTGACCTTCTCCTCGCTCTGCATCGGAGGAAGGTAGGTCAGCGATATGTAATAGGTGCTCTCATAGTGCCTGCCTTCGGCTTTGAACTGCGCTCTGCGCTCATCGTCGATCAAACTCGTTACCGAGTCGGGGAAGGCTCCCTGCTTGGCGTATTCGTTGACCTCGCAGCGAATCGCATCGCAATGCACCAGCCATCCAGAACCGAGCTTCAAGACAGAATTCAACCGCTCCGCAAGAGCGGCCATCTCTTCGTGAGTGGCGGAACCGAGATCGGGACCGGCATAACGCCAAGTCGCCATCAGTGCCCCATCCTGAAGGAGCAGGATGCCATCGTCGATCATCGACGCATAAAGCAATAAATCGGGAAGGCCGGCAACCCACTTCCGGCCTTCCTCAGCCTTTGCGCCGCGCGCCGCCCATGCGATCAGGACACATGCCAACGCAGCCGCGCACGCTATCACCACAAACACCAGTCCAGAAATCATTGAGTCCACCATCTCCTTTACTTCCATGCCCGCCGCTGGCCTGTACTCCGGCTCGACAATCGGGATTTGGCCGGGTAATACGCCTTGTACTGGAAGCTGCGCGTGGCCACATCGCGCATCCTCGGATCAGCCTTCGCCAATTGAACCAGCATGGAAGTCGTCAGAGGCCAGAACACAACGCCGATCAGAATGCTCCACCATGTCATCAACGCAAAGATGAACAACGCTGAGATCATGGCGGCGCCGAGAACAAGTTCACGGTCGCCGCCCATGAGAAGATTGGGGCGGTTGATCGACGAATGGAATACCGTCTCTCTCGGCCCGTGCATCTCAAAATCCCCCTGTCATCGCAATCACGGCACTGGAGCTGGAAAACAAAGTGCTCATGATCGTGCCCGCCCCGACAATCACGGCGGTTGCAATCACCGCGTAGCAGGAGCGTTTGGCGAACTCCGACAATTCGCCACCGAAGACCAGAGCCATGCCTCCGGCGGCGATGCCGACCACTGAAATGCCCGCAGCCACCGGCCCGGTGAGCGACTGTTTCACCGTCTGCAATGGAGTTTCCCAAGGCAACCCCGTGGATGTGCTCGACGCATACGAGACGGCGCTCGAAACGAGCGCCCATCCCGCCATCATCAAAAAGGTTCGGCCGGTCAGAACCTCGACGAACTTCCCGGCTACTCTCCGCATACTCTTCAACATGCTTCCTCCTTGTTCTGGACCGAAGGTGGATCGTCCAATCCCTCAGCCCGGTTGAATGTTTGCCATCACAAGCGACGGCCTACCATCTGACAGCAGTGGCGCCTGAAGGCGCACGGTTGCAGCTATCCGATAACGGCACTGGAACTGGAGAACAAAGTGCTCATGATCGTGCCCGCCCCGACAATCACGGCGGTTGCAATCACTGCGTAGCAAGATCGCTTGGCAAATTCAGACAGCTCGCCGCCAAAGACCAGCGCCATGCCTCCGGCAGCAATGCCCACTACAGAAATCCCCGCCGCCACCGGCCCAGTCAGCGACTGTTGCACCGTCTGCAACGGCGTCTCCCAAGGCAAGCCTGTCGTGCTCGTTGACGCATAGGCCAGCGCATTCGAAACCAGCGCCAAACCCGCCATTGTCAAAAACCGTTTGCCGGTCACAAGATAGACCAGCCTCCCGGTCACCTTCCGCATCTTCTTCACCATGCTCATCTCCTTCTTTCCGGTTGAATGTCCTTGTCATGCAGCGACAGGGAACGCTTAAAGCTGTTCAATCTCGAAGCGTTCTCCGTCGTGCCCCTTCACCAAACAAACCTCTTTGACCTTGCGGCCACACGGAAACTGCCGCCCGGCTTCGATGTAGACAACCAGATGAATCGTCTCCGCGACGATCCTTGCCAAAATGTGTGTAGGGAATGGATTCGCCGTCTTCTGGCAAAGGAAAACAATCCTGTTCAGACCTTCCAACGCATTGTTCGCGTGGATGGTCATCGATCCGCCAGGATGCCCTGTATTCCACGCTTCCATCGCGGTCAACGCTTCGGTCCCGCGAACTTCGCCAACCAATATCCGATGGGGCTTCATGCGCAGGCAGGAACGGATCAGATCATCCATCGGAACCGCCTTGCAGGCGGTGAGCTGCACGTAGTTCTCGATGGCCACGCGCAACTCGGGCAGGTCTTCGAGAATCAGCACACGGTCATGCGGTGTCCGCTCCGCAATACCCTGATTCAACGCATCGAGCAGCGTCGTTTTGCCGGACCCCGTCCCGCCGACTACCAGAATGTTCTTGTGGTGCTCGATGGCCGTAAACAGCACATCGGCGTGATTGTTCGCGCTGCGAAGCGCCTGCTCGAATGGGTCGATACTTTGGAGACCATTCAGCGGATCGTTCTTATTGGTCAGGATTCCGCTGGCAGCGTAGTCGTACAGACTCGGCTTTTTCTCGCCCTTCTTTCGGAATGAGAGAGAGGCTGTGCCAATCGGCACCACCGGAGCAACCAGAGCTTCCACGCGGCAATTCAGATAGGGAACATTCCCGCTGACGACCGGGCTGTTGTGGGTAGCCACCAAGCCGAAACCTTCAGCAATGCTCATCGTGGCTCCAACGGCCCGCAGCGGTGAAATCTCCGTCAGCACTTCAAATGGCTTGCCCTGCCGCATGATCCAGACCCGCCCATCCGGATTCACGACAACGTCCTCGGCAGTCCGGTCCTTCATCAGCGCATACACGATCTCTGGACCCAATTCGGTCATCAGCTTGTACCGCTTGCGATACTCGCTCTCGTTCTCCGAATCGAGTCTCTGAGTCTCGAAATTCTCCGTATGAGCCGACATCCCCTGCCTCCCCGAACGCGCCGTGATCCAGAATTGCAACCACGGACGAAGCATACATAAAAGATGTAGCACTGGTCAAGTACAGCATAAATGTACGAAACCGTGATACGCTTTGTCCAAGAGTTTACCGGCCAACGCCCGCGAAGCCAGGGTTCGGCCAAAACAGGAACTGAAAAGGAGGGATAATGCTTCCCATCGCACTCAAAGCCGTTCAACTCCAACTGCAAGCAATGGGCGCCAGCCGCTACGAATTGGGTGTCCGGGTTCCCCAAGACGAATCAGAGGATGGTAAATCGCAGATGATCTTGCGCAACAACCTCACCAACGGCGAGGTCTTCGAGAAGCTCGATTGGCTCGCCGCTGAGAACGCCAAGGGAAATCACATCTACATTCGCCCATCGGGGCTGAGCCAACTGACTCTGATTGACGACCTGACGCGCAACAGCCTGAAGAGGATGATTGACACCGGCTACACTCCGGCCTGCGTCGTCGAGACATCCCCAGGCAACTTCCAGGCGTGGCTCAAGCACGCCTGGTCTCTCACCGCCCAGGAAGGCACGGTTGCTGCCAAGATCCTCGCGGAACGATTCGGAGGCGATCCGAATTCAGCCGACTGGCGGCACTTTGGCCGCCTTGCCGGCTTTACCAACCCAAAACCCCAGTACCGGCTCCCCAATGGTCTTTTCCCCTACTCGCAGCTCAAATTTGCGTTTTCCAAAGGCGTTATCTATGAGAAAACGCATGAAGTGCTCTCCGAGGTTGAGGACAGGCTGCTCGATCAATATGTGGAGTCTCAACGGTCCATCCAGACGCGCATAGGTTTCCAACAGCATCCCCGGCAGGGATTTGAACTTCTCGACTACGCCCACTTCGCCAACAAATATGCTGCGCACGGCGAACGGCACAAGGCCGACCTTACCTATGCCACCTACTCACTCCAGCGAGGCGTCTCCGAAGTCGAAATCCGCGATACCATTCGGACCCATGCCTCAACCTCTGCCTTCGTCAATCGTTCTCAAAGAGATCAAGACGGTTACATCGAACGCACCGTAAGAAAAGCACTCAAGCAGAACGGTTTCTCCATCCCTTTACAACCCTCCTTCCATTCCGCGGAACTCTGCCGCTAATTGTTTCCGGCCTATCCGTGGGGAGGGGCGCATGGCGTCCCTCCCTCGCTTCGACCCAGCCAGGTTCTCCGCTACCCACCCCAGCGGGGTGAAGACCCCGCAACGCCCCCGCACATTCTGAGAAGAAAAGGCGCTCGGACGAGCGTTTCGATTCCTCACTGCGAGAAAAAGCGTAACCGTCGCGCGGCTCTGGCCTGAGAAAAAGGGACGCGAAAAAAAGGCTTTCTCTGACGGCTTGATCCGGGTTTTCGGCGAGTCTGAATTAGACGGAAATTATTCGCATCGCATTGAAAATAAATGCGTTAAGTGTTGCAATTATATCAGATATGTATTAACCTAAGAGTGTAAGGTCAAGCAATTCAGGGAGATAGGAAAATGCAAAACGACAGATCAAAGGCCCTCATCGACTCGATCACCGACAGTATCAACACCCTCGCCACCATGACCGATGCAACCGCGAAATCGGACTTGTTCAAGACTTGGCTTCGCGCAGTCTCCCGGTTCCATCACTACTCGTTCAACAACCAATTGCTCGTTCTCCTACAGCGCCCCCAGGCCGAGCGCGTTGCCGGTTTCCATACGTGGAAGTCTCTTGGCCGCAACGTCAAGAAGGGCGCGAAGGGAATCGCGATCCTTGCCCCGTGCGTCCGCAAGAAGACCGCCGAGGAAGCCGACAAGATGCGGAAAGGCGAGAGAGTCTCCGAGATGAGGCTGTGCGGATTCCGCGTCACCCACGTCTTCGACATCGCGGACACCGAAGGCAAGCCGCTTCCCGAACTCGAACACCGCGCCCAGGCCGGAGGCGAGTCTCTTCTGCCACGCCTTGAATCCGCAGCAGCCGCTATGGGAATCGTGATCGAGTACCGCGAGGAGACAGGTTCTCCGAATGGCTGGAGCCAGGGCGGAAAGGTCGTAGTCAACGCGACCCTATCCACGGCCGCAAAATGCGGCACATTGACCCATGAGCTGGCTCATGAGTATCTCCACTGGCAAAGCAATCGCAGAGACGATATGACCCGTGAGCAGCGGGAACTAGAGGCCGAGGCCACGTCCTTTGCTGTCCTTGCCCACTTCGGCGTCGAGCAGCCATCCGACCGCTATCTGGCCAGTTGGGACGCCACCGCCGAGAGCATCACCGCTTCCCTCCACACCATCCGCGATGCCGTTCACCACATCCTCAGCGCGATGGACTCGAAAGGCCAGGAACAAGCCGAAGCCGAGATCGAAGAGATCGCTGCTTAACTCTCCACCGGCACGAGGTACACAAGGCCAGCCGGGCGCCTAATCCCGGCACGGAGACCACAATGGCAATCGCCCACAAATTCGAGACCGCTGGACTCGGGATTGCTCCCTTCCGTTTGGTTCGTGTCGAGATGCGCTGGTTTTCCATCCCCGGCATTCCAGGCAGCAAAAAACCCGGATCGTCTTGTATGTTTTGCGGCCACCCCATCGCGGAGTGCTGTTTCCTTCATGACGCCAACGGAAAGGAATTCCATGTTGGCAATGAGTGCATCAAGAAGGCCGGTGACGCCGGATTGTACGACACCGTCAAGAAGGAACTCCGGCGCATGAAGAACCAGGCCGAGGCCGACGCGGCAGCAACCACCTTCCGGGAAGGCCGCGACATTCTTGCCCGTGCCGACGTTCGCGCATCGCTCTCCACTCAGCCTCATCCCAATTCGTTCTTTGCCGCCAAGGGCAAGACAATGGCCGACTACTACGAGTTCTTGTTGCACAACTCTCCGCGCGGCACAGTGGCAAACACGGTTGGCAAACTGCGCGAGTTCGCAGCGGAGTCGTTCCAATGACCACAATGCAATTCTCACTCTTCGACGTGCGGCCCGCAGCCGCCACGGTAGGCATGGAGCCGAGCGTGAATGCGCGGAATGCGAAACGCCAACTCGACACCTTGCGCAAACAGTTGGCGACGGCCCAGGCCGATCTTGAGGACGTGGACTACAACCTGAGCATCGTTGCGATGCACCAACGAGCATCGCGCGAAGGAAAGATCGATGCAAATTGGTGGGATGCGGCGATGCGCTTCGGAATGTTGGACCCCGGCGAGGAGCCGGTCTACCGCCTTGGCTCTTATCCCGTAAAAGTCTTGCCGTGGATACGGCACCTGATCTTTACATTGAACGCGGAACGCCGCGACGTTCTATCGGCCATCGCCGACCTCGAACCAAAGGTTGCCGCTTTGTCGCAGATCATCGGCAATGCAATCCAGTGAGTACCGTCATGCAGATTCAACTCGACAGCCCGTATGCCCACGACGAGAACCCCGCCGCTTTGCTGGCCGGAGCGGAGATCGAGGCCGCTGGCCTTCATCGCTGCCTCAAGATCGTTCGCCTTTGGAGCCAATCCAGCGCCCTGCCTCAATCCCGCCATGACGAGATGATCGAGGAAGAACAGAGGCTGGCCAGCCTCTACGCGGCCATTCTCTTTGAAACCGGCTCAGCATTCGGCCTTCGTGCAGCCGACGAACTCAAGGTCCGCATTGAGGCCGCTTGCATTCTCGACGATTGGGAATGCCCGCCCGCAGAACAAGGACTCCTGTTTCCCATTCCCAACGACCCGACAACGAAAGCCAGCCCCGCCACGGCGAGAAAGTGAGTGCCCATCATGGAAACCATCATCCGCGAAGTCAATCCGGCCCGGCTCGCTTGGGGAATCTTCGACCATGCGAAGAGCGATTACATGAACGAAGGAGACATCCCGGCCAGCTATAGCGGCGATTGCATCGCAATGGGCCAGCCCGTTCGCAAACCATTCCGCATGGACGGCGAGATGTGGGTCGCCATTGGGCTAAGCAACGATGGTGCGCGCGCGTATCGCATGTGCCCGATGCGTATCTTCAACGGCACCCCGACCAACTATCGCGACAAGAGCGGCAGCGCCGAACGCGCAGAGGAAGCCCGTAACGATCCCAATGGCTTTTACGACCGCATGACCGTCAAGCACGGCGGACAGCAGTTCGTTCTCTGCGGCCCCGAAGTCCAGTTCGTCGCCAGCCAGGACGAGGACATTCCCACGCCCCAGGTTCAACTCGCCCTCTTCTAACCGGTACCCACCCGCACACGAACACACGGAGACATCCATGCTAGGACACAGACTCAACCCAACGATTCACCGCTACGAAGACGTGGAACTCATCGAAGTTCACTCCAAGTATCTGGAGTGCCGTTTCTTGGTCGCCAAAGACGAATGGGAGACAGGCAAGACCCTGCTCAACATCTTTAGCCCGCTCGACGGCAATGTGCTGGGATTCCCGCACTATCGCCTCCACCGCGCCAACATCTCCGCCACCGGACCCAAGTTGCCCGACGGAACCACCGCCCAGCCCGGCATGGCCGAAGCCATCGAGATACAGCGCCAGGCTGGACACACCATCTACGCCGAAAATCTCTCCGCCATGCTCTACGGAACTGGCCCCAACCACGCGCGTTCCTGAGATGCGCAACACGGAAAGGAAATTATGCAAATCACAGTTTGGAGTGTGGCAGCGGACGACAACAACGGCACCTATGCCAGCGTCCATGAAACGGAAAGCGCCGCGTACCGGCGTTTGATTCAACTGACAGTCGATAGCGACAATAAGGACGACGTAGCCAAGGCCGAGGCATTTATGGAAGCCGAGGACTTCGATGGGCTGGACGAATGGATTCACGAGGAAGTGATTGAAGCCCTGAATACCTACAGCGTGGAGCAGCACAGGCTCGATGTGTCGGCATTGCCTGCTCCAGCACCGGCAGACGAGAACAAGCACATCACGCGCCGCGAACTCGCCAGCGTACTCCACGGTTTGCGCCTCATGCAAGAGCAATGGGAGCCGAAGATGCACGGTTGCACCTCCATCGGCCTCCACGACCCGCTGGAATTGAGCGAGCCCAACTCCTGCGACCACTTCTGCGACGAGGAGGATTCTCCGCTCAATCCCACAGAGATAGACGACCTTTGCGAAAGACTCAATATGGAGTTCTGCAACTAACCGGCTCCAGAAGAAGGGCGAGATAGCCAAACGTCTGCTTGTTCCCAACTACCGACACAGCAAGCAGCGTGGCCAGCTACTCGTCCGAAGCCGGTTCGGGCGATTCCTTTGAGCACCGCAGCGCGTGTTGCACGATTCGCTCCGTAGCGTCCTCTCCAATCAGCGAGTTCACAAACATGCAAAATTGAATGGCTCTCAATGATAGAGGTTCCACTACTTTCCTGAGGTCCGCTTCCGACAGAGTGTGAAGATCGGCAATCGCAGTTTCCGTATCAAGATCACAGAAGGCCCATTTCAAGGCAGAGATCACTCGCCAGACATATCTTTCTTCCAGCGGCAGCGCGGCTAACACAGCCAAATACGGTTCGGTATCCTGCCCGGACATCTGCGCCTTCAAGATAGCGAGATACGGCTTCATCTTTTCAGAACGAACCAGTTCCTGGGCACCGTCTTCGGAATGAAGCTCGCTAATGGGGACTCTGCTGATCTTTCCATCCGTCATACTTCCTCCTGATTGAAGATGCCGCGCCGTGCTCCTGAGAGAGCCGACAGGCTCGCGTACATTCTAAGGCTACTCCACTGACCGCTCGCGTTTCCAGAGGGAAGAGCAGGGCGTTTTAACCCGTTGCGCTCAAGCCAAACGCTCCAGCAGTGCAGGATCGTTGTTGCGCACATTTCCCACCCGGTCGCTCACCGGCCAAGCGAGCATTTTATCGGCAGGGTAGGAACGGAACAGGTCCACAGCCGGTCTCGCACGGTCTCCGGCATCCAGCCAGCGGTCATAGTCTCGCGGTTCGAGGATCACTGGCATCCGGTCGTGAATCGGTCGCATCAATTCATTTTCAGAAGTGGTCAGAATTGTGAAGCTCTCCAGAGGCGCTCCGTCTTTTGGCCGCCAGCTCTCCCACAATCCAGCAAGGGCGAACGGCTCCCCGCTCTTGAGCGCGATTGCAAACGGCCGCTTCGACTTCGCATCCAGACGCATCCACTCATAAAAATTGTCGGCGGGTATCAGACAGTGCCGCTTCTTGAATGCCTCCCTGAAGGCAGGCTTCGACGCCACCTCTTCAGAGCGTGCATTGATTGTGCTGTAGCCGATCTTGGCATCCTTCGCCCACGCCGGCACCAATCCCCACCGCATCAACGCGAATTCCCGGTTGCCGGTATCACGACTCAAGCGCAATACGGGTTGAACACTCTGCGGAGCAACATTGAAGCTGGGTGCGAACCACGGCATATCCTCAAGCTCGACGCCAAACCAGTCGGCGAGAACTTCCTGAGTGGATTTCCTTGCAAAGCGACCGCACATACTGCATATAGCATAGCGGATCGAGTCATCCGTTCACTGGCGCGTCTGAGGGGAGTAATCAAGCGGATTGCGCGTAACTGATGCTCAGTGAGAGTCAGAGGCCGCTTGCGAAAGCAGGCCAATACCGAGGAATCCGTCGTTGCACGCTAGAAGTCAAACTCTTCCGAATCATCCACCACGCTAGGCGGCGGAACAATGTCGCTGAATTTGCGTGTGTCGCTTCGCGGCCGAGCATCCCCGAGGAATTTCACATTGATCTTCATTGGCATCTGGCTCGCGGTGCCGCTGAAAATGCAGGTTCCTGTCGGCAATGTCGGAATGGACTCCTCCGTAACCTTATCAATATACGAAACGGCGCTCGCAACCGCCTTTAGGTCACGCTCGTTCAAGAGCCTGTGTATGAAGTAGTTATGGGCCTGTGACGTAATCGTGGGTGAAATGTCGTTTGGTCTCTGACTAGAAATTGTTAGAAACACGCCGAATTTCCTACCCTCTTTGATTATCTCCTCGAAGGTCTCCAATCGATAATCCTTCCAGCTCTCCGCTTCGCGGAAGGACTGCGTGGAAAGTATATTGTGCGCCTCGTCGATCACGATATTCAAGGACCTGCCTTGTCCCGTTTCTTTTTGCTCGGAGTAGACCTTCTTGGCCAGCAGCAGGGGTAAAGTCTTCCTCATTTCTAGATTGACGTCGGCCAGGCTAACGACAACAAAGTTGCTTTGCCAAAAGTTCGCGTCACTCCCCAAGTCGAAAAGCTTGTCAATGTCGCCTTTCTTTGCCTTTAACCTGTTTATCACGGGCGCGACGTGCTCGTTCTGAGCCCGGTTTGCTAGGATGTCGAAGATCAATTGCAGATACAAAAAAACAATGAGATTAGAGAGAAGGCTGTCACCAAGCTCAAAAGCGTCGATGTGTTTATAGAGAAACGTATCCGGGATGAGATTAGGCTTCTGCTGGAGGAAGGAACCGGAAGCGAGCGGCCTAATAAAGAATTCATTGCCATTGTTGTGCCAAGATATATCAGAATCAATATCCACCGGATCACCATTCGCATCTTCAGAAGGCAATATCTCCCTGAAGTAGTCAAGGAGTAGGTACGCGCGAACCTTATCGCTCATTTGCAAAACGTCTTTTACACGATTACGCAGGATGTTCTTAATATATCCCTCAGGGTTTCCATCCTGTGCGCTCATCACTTTCTCGTAGAACCGCACGGCCCTGCTCAAAAAGGGCCTTTGAGTCTTCTCGGTCGCATCCGCCAAAATCGAAATGACTTCGATGTTCAGGAGGGCGTCTTCTTTCATCGGTAGCTTGTCGGCCCCATCTCCACGCGTTGAAAGGTTGTAGACCTTCTTATTGTGTGATATGCATTGTGGATCTGTGTACTCTCCGTTGAAGTCCAACAGAAGAATGCGCACATTCTCTGAGAAAGCGGCTGCGTTTCGCTCCGTCAGGACGCGCACGAACTCTTGGTAGAGGTAGGCAAGCGTATTGGATTTGCCGCTACCCGTATTGCCAAAAATTGCGATGTGGGTGTTGAACAATCCATCAATCGGAAGCTCGATATCGAAGTCGTGCCCTTCGATGCTCGCTATTACAATGGAGGGCGAGCCCTCGTCTTGGATGAGATTGTGGACCCGGTTGATCTTATCTCGGGTAACAATGTACGCTTCGTTTCCGATTAGCGGCAGTTCCTTCGTCCCACCAGTGAACTTGCCGTATTCGTCTATATAGCCAGCAAGCGCCACGGTTAGGACCCGCCTGTTCCTATTCACGGGTTTGACTTCCTCGCTAGTCGGCGCAGGATAGTCCTCTTCGATCCTTTCGCCTTCTACCCGGCCTATGAGGCTCAGAAAGCCCTTGCGTATTTCGATATAACTGTTGACAGATATGTTTCTCAGTATGTCGCCGTCAAAGAACATGTCGGAGAGATTCTTGTTCCTGTCGACGAGAACATAAACTCTCCGCCCGTCGACGCCCGCGACCTCGCCTACTCTCAGAACAGCGTCGTGGGTGAGCTTCGTTACGTTCATTTCTTCTTCCCGTCGATGCATGGCAGAGCGCTTCGTAGCACTTCATTGAACCTAGCGAAGTCTATGTTTGCGGCCGCGCCGGGTGCGATGATCTCAACGTTGTTATAACCGTCAAATCGCTTAAGAAAGGTCGCTCGGTCGGCATCGCTGAATGCGAAGGCGACTAGCTTCAACGTCGGATTCTTCAGTGCACGCTTGGTTATATCGAGGATGTGCAAGTCGGCAAATGAGAATCCAAAAGAAACCAGCAAAGTTCCTTCGCGGTCCAACTCGTTCGCATAAATCCGAAGAAGCTCATAGTAAGTGCTATCCATTAGCGTTGTATGGAACTTCTTGGTTTGAGGCAGAACGACCGAATACGCATCCACGAAAGCCTTGACCTGTGCAGTCGTCTTTGGGTCCGTCAAAAGAGCAGTTTCCCGAACTGAGAAGAGGGTGCTGTCTCCATCCTTTTTCCAGGAGAATGACCCGTGCAGTTTCATGAGATTAATGCAGGGAATCTCGACCTTATAGTTATAGAGGTTCACTGTGCTTGAGGTTGTCGTAAAGAACGTTCGCGGTGAGTACTCCGAACGGCCCACAAGACTAGGTACACGGCTAAAACCGTCATTCAGTCGCATGGCTGAGAATGGAAGCGATGCCTGTTCAATAAACAGGTCATAGTTCGTGGTAAAGATCGTCGTCTGCTTAGGCAGCAGCGAAGTTCGCCGTTCGGTCAGAATAGATTCGATGACAGCGAGATATTTGGTGTAGTTCGCGACGGTCGTGGCGTTATTTGCATCGGCAATGTCCGCGATGAGGTTGTTTGTCGGGGCCTGAATGGTTGCGAGAAAATCGTATAGCTTCAGGTAGGCTGCATCTGCTTTGCCCGCCTCAAAGAGGGTCGCGATCTCGTCTTCCACAGCGCCTGCTGAGGGGATTGCGGGCCACGACGCGCCTGAGCCAATCAAAAAGTTGAGGTTGGCGGATGCGAACGAGCGACCGAGGTTCTTGCGAATGTCCTCATCTGCCGTGTCGAGATTTAATACATGTGCCATTGCGTTGCTGTCCCCAATCGTTGTTCGTTGGCTGTGCAGGCGACGAACGCTGCCCCCTAGGTCTGTGCTCCGCCCCGCTGCGCATCAGCCTATCACCGCTTTTGTGCAAGGCTGGAATATGCGTGCGCGATGAAGAAAGCGAGCTTCGTCTCATTGGACTCATCGATGCCGTTTTAACTAAGACGGCGCGGTGAGACTGCCACTTCGGGTTTAGGAATGGAGCGTGTCGGCAAGTGTCTCGTCATCGGGTTGCGCATTTGGGCGCGAAAAGCATAATGACGAAGTTCGCCTGACTAGCTCACCGGATGCTAATGAAGATATAATACCCGACCCAGTATAAGCCATTGATAAATATAGGAATTCCTTAAGCCGTTTGAAATCCAATTGACGGCGGGCCGGGTCTTGCAGGAAGATAAGGCGAAGATATGGCGAATACGCCTTTGGTCCTGCTATGCCGTCCGCCGCTGCTCTTCGCATCGAAATCGAGCGCGCTCTCGACCGTCGCTTTCCGGCGGCGCTGACACCTGTTCCGCGGACGATACGGGAAACTGCGACAACCGGGGTTCCTGAAGTTGACGCACTGCTGGACGGCGGGTTGCCGGTGGGGGCGATCAGCGAAGTGACCGGGCCTCAGTCATCAGGCCGGACGGGGCTGGCGCTCTCGTTTCTTGCCCAACAAACACAGGATGAGCGCGTTTGCGCCTGGGTGGATGCAGGGGATGCATTCGATCCAGAATCGGCGGCGGCGAGCGGCGTAATTTTGCGGCAATTGCTTTGGGTACGGTGTCAAAGTCCGGGTGGGCTGGCGAAGGGAAAACCGTGGACCCGGCTCGATCAAGCATTGCGGGCTATCGACCTCTTGCTTCAGGCGGGCGGATTTGCCGCCATTGTGCTGGACTTAGGTGACATGGCGCCAGACCATGGATGCCAGATTCCATTGGCGACCTGGTTCCGGTTTCGTCAGGCGGCGGATCGCACACGTTGCTGCCTGGTTGTGTTGGGCCAAGCAGCCTATGCGCAATCGAGCGCGGCAGTTGTTTTGGAGTGCGCGCCGTGCAAGCCGCACACTGCGGGCGGCACCGTACTCAATGGCTTTTCGTTTGAGTTGCGTCGTGGACGGCAGCGTTTCACTCCGGCTATGCAAGGCACACGAAAGCCGCCTGCATCGACTTGGTCCGCAACAAGCGCATGGGAAGCGGAGGAACGCGCATGAGCGATGAACTCTATGCCTGCGTTTGCGCAGCGGAGTTTCCCGCCCAGGCGTTGTTGCGTTTGCGGACCGAATTGCAATCTGAGCCTGTTGCCGCGCTCGAAGGCCGAGCGCCACTGGAGACTGTCTGCTCATTGAATCGGGCGGCGCATCTGAAAGGTGCAGTCTTGGGAATGACGCGGCTGGAAGCCGAAGGCCTTGCCGGCGTGCGGTTGCTGGCGCGTTCCGTGGAGGTCGAGGCCGCGGCGCGTGCCGTGCTACTGGAATGTGTGTCGCAGTTCTCGCCGCGCATTGAAGAGGTGTGCATGGCGACGACCAGCGCATTTGTTCTCGACATCTCAGGTACAGGACTGCTCTTTGGTCCACCGGAAACACTGGCTCAGAGGTTGCGCGCCGCCCTGACCACAGCAGGCTTTCGAGCTTCGATTGCTGTGAGTGCGAACTTTCATGTGGCTCGATTAAAGGCAGCAACATCACGCGCTGTTACTGTCATCCCCGAAGGGCAGGAAACAACTGCGCTTGCAAAGCTCACCCTTGCAGCGTTGAATCTCGAAGAGAACTACGCGGAGACCTTTGCGATCTGGGGGATTCGCACGCTTGGAGAACTGGCCGCGCTGCCTGAGGTGGATCTGATTGCACGGCTAGGCCAACAAGCAAGGCTCTGGCGCGATCTTGCGCGTGGAGTAGCGACCCACACATTTCAACCCATCGAAGCTGAGTTCACACTGAAAGAGTTTTTCGACTTCGAGACGCCTGTCGAAGAGATGGACTCGCTGCTCTTCATTGGAGCGCGCATGATTGATTGCCTGGTTACGCGGGCATCGGCGCGGGCGTTGTCGCTGGCTTCATTGACGGTTGAGATGAGGCTTGCAGGAGGAAGGCAACACAAGCGAGTGATACGGCCTGCATTGCCTTCAGTTGACCGCAAGTTCCTGCTCAAGCTGTTGCAACTTGAGATCGCCGCGCATCCGCCACAGGCCGCCGTGTTGTCCTTCACCCTCACGGCGGAGGCCGGTCAATCAAGCAAGGTACAACTCGGACTCTTTGCACCGCAGACACCTGAGCCATCGCGGTTAGATGTAACAATTGCGCGTTTGAAGGCAATCGCCGGCGAAGATCGCGTCGGCTCGCCTGTGCTCGAAGACACGCACCGATCAGGCAGCTTCCGCATGGAAAGCTTTTCAGTATCCGGCGTAACCGCTGGATCGAAGGCCAGCGGGCCGCGCATGGCACTGCGGCGAATGCGGCCACCTGTTCCGGTGCGCGTCCAACTGCACACAACAACGCCCGCGGCCTTTCGCGATGCTGAGGGCAACCACGAGATCACAGCAGCATATGGCCCATGGCGTAGCGCGAGTTGCTGGTGGTCGTTCGTTGGCTGGGACGAGGAGGAGTGGGACGTATTGGCCCAAGCTGGCAATGGCACTACGGTTGCCTTACTGCTGGTGCAGGATCGCAGCAAAAACGAGTGGCGGCTGGAAGCCTACTATGACTGATTCTTCTGAATACGTCGAGCTACACGCCGCCAGCGCCTTCAGCTTTCTTGCGGGCGCTTCGCAGCCCGATACGCTCGCCGAACGCGCGGCCCAGATCGAAATGCCCTCTGTCGCTATCGCCGACCGTAATGGCCTCTATGGTGTTGCGCGCTTCCATACGATGGCGAAGAAATCCGGGGTTAAAGCGCATATCGGCGCAGAGATCGCAGTTAGCTCCATCGGGAACAAAATTACGCCGCCAGCCTGGTTGCCGCATCAGTGCCCAGACGAGCCGCCACGCATCGTATTGCTCTGTGCATCGCAAAACGGCTATCAGAACCTCTGCCAGCTCATCACGCGTTTTAAGATGCGCGAGACCAAAAAGACAGAGGGTGCGGCCACACTTGAAGACCTCGAAGAGTTCTCCGCCGGATTGATCTGCCTCACCGGAGGCGACGAAGGCCCGATTGCAGCGGCGCTGACGCGCGGCGGGCAAGACGAGGCAAGCAAGCTCATAGAGCGGCTCGCAGCAATCTACGGTCACGGCAGTCTCTATCTCGAACTCCAGCGCCATCAGCAGCGCGACGAAGAGTGCCGCAATCAATCGCTATTGCGTCTTGCATCCTCACTCAGACTTCCAGTGATCGCGAGCAACGGAGTTCGCTACGCTACGGAAAAGGACCGCGAGCTTCTCGATGTATTCACGACAATTCGCAATCAAACATCGCTCGACCAGGCTGGTCGCTTGCTCACGCCGAATGCTTCACGCTCTTTGCGTTCAGCCCGCGAGATGTGCGCGCTCTTCCGCGACATTCCAGAAGCCGTCGCCAACACCCGCATCGTGAGCGAACGGCTCGACTTCACACTCAATGATCTCGGCTATCAGTTTCCGCACTATCCGGTTCCAGACGGCGAAACCATGGACAGCTTTCTCGAAAAGCGTGTAGAGGAAGGCGTCCGCAAACGCTACGGCTCGGGAGCCAAGCGAAGCCTGTTCGACAAGGCCCGTGGGCAGGTTCGGCACGAGCTCAAACTGATTGCCAAGCTCGGCTTCGCCGGATACTTCCTTATTGTCTGGGACCTCATTCTCTACTGCCAGCGACTCGGAATTCTTGTACAGGGGCGCGGCTCGGCAGCCAACTCTGCTGTCTGCTATGCACTCGAAATCACTGCCGTTGATCCAGTCGGGATGGAGTTGCTCTTTGAGCGGTTTCTCAACGAGAACCGCGGCGAGTGGCCCGACATCGACCTCGACCTGCCCTCCGGCGAACAGCGCGAGCAGGTCATTCAATACGTGTATGAACTCTACGGTTCGCTCGGCGCGGCGATGACCGCCAACGTCATCACCTATCGCGGCCGCTCGGCAGCGCGCGAAGTAGGCAAGGCACTCGGCTTCGAGGAGGATCAACTCGCGCGTCTGTCTAGCCTGGTCGGTCATTGGGAGTGGCGCGGTGAAAACGACACCATGGCTCACCATTTCGCACAGGCCGGCTTCGACATCCAGCACCCGCGCATTGCCCGCTATCTCGAACTTTGCCTGCGAATGCAGGATCTGCCGCGTCATCTCGGCCAACACTCCGGCGGCATGGTCATCTGCGCCGGACTATTAAATCGTATAGTCCCCATCGAACGCGCCTCCATGCCGGGCCGCACCGTGATCCAGTGGGACAAGGAAGACTGTGCAGACCTCGGCCTCATCAAGGTGGACCTGCTGGGCCTGGGCATGATGGCGGTTCTCAAGGATTCCATCGAACTGATTCCGCGCCATTACGGCAAGGACGTGGACCTTGCCGCGCTGCCCGAAGATCCACTTGTCTACGAGACGCTGCGCAAGGCGGATACTGTCGGAATGTTTCAAGTCGAGAGCCGCGCGCAGATGGCGTCGATTCCGCACAACGCGCCGACGCGCTTTTACGATCTTGTTGTGCAAGTGGCGATCATTCGCCCCGGCCCTATTGTCGGCAAGATGATGCACCCGTATATGCGCCGCCGCCAGGGCAAGGAAGAAGTCACTTATCCGCACCCATCGCTGGAGCCAGTTCTCAAGCGCACCCTCGGAGTGCCGCTGTTTCAGGAACAGCTTCTACGCATGGCGATGACAGTTGCCAGTTTCACCGGAGCGGAGGCAGAAGAGCTGCGCCGCGCAGTCGGAATGCGACGGTCGATGCAGCGCATGAAAGACCTCGAAGGCAGACTTCGCGCGGGGATGGACCGCAACGGCATTGGCCCAGAAGCCCAGGACAACATCGTTCAAGGCATCTCTTCGTTTGCCATGTACGGCTTCCCAGAATCGCACGCCGCGAGCTTCGCCTTAATCGCGTATGCATCGGCATACTTGAAAGTCCACTATCTTGCCGCATTCACTTGCGGCCTGCTCAATAACCAGCCGATGGGTTTCTACTCGCCAGCAGTGCTTATCAAAGATGCGCAACGCCACAGCTTGCGCGTTCGACCTATGGACGTTCAGCGTTCCGATTGGCTCTGCACATTGGAGCCGGAGCAAGATGGTTCGCTCTCGGTACGCATCGGTCTCAACTATGCCAAGGGGCTGCGGCAATCGTCCGCAAATGAGTTACTCGCCGCACGGAGCCGGGACGGAATCTTTCAAACCGTCGATGAACTGGCGCTTCGAGTGCCAGCTCTCAACCGCGGCGAGCTTGTTGCGCTCGCACAAATCGGCACGCTCAACTCGCTCGACAAAGTCGAGCATCGACGCGATGCTCTCTGGCAGGTAGAACAAGCTGGCCGTCCCGTTGGTCCTCTGTTGCGAGGTGCTGACAGTGCCCACACCAGCGATAAAGACCCCACCCCGTTACAGAAGATGACAACCGACGAGCGCCTCGCAGCCGACTACATGGGAACCGGCCTCACGACAGGCCCGCACCCAATGGCCTATCACCGCGAGACTCTTCGGCAAGAGGGCATCCTGTCGGCGGACGAACTCATGCAGAGACGCAGCAATCTACCTGTCCGCATCGCCGGCTGCGTCATCGCACGCCAGCGCCCCGGCACAGCCAAGGGCTTCGTCTTTCTCTCCCTCGAAGACGAAACCGGCATCGCCAACATCATCCTCGCACCCGATGTATTCGAGCAGAACCGCATCGTTGTGACGCGCAACCGATTCCTCTTGATTGAAGGCCCGCTCCAAAATCAGGACGGAGTTGTTCACGTCAAAGCCCAGCGAATAGTCCCGCTTGACATCACGAGCGCCGATATCCGTTCTCATGACTTTCACTGAGCAGCAGTGCTCCCCAACCAATCCGCTGGAAGTGCTCTGTGCGCGGGTTTCAACTCCAGGGCTAGAATTCTTATCAGACGGCTATGAGGAAAATCGTACATGTCGACATGGACGCGTTTTATGCGTCCGTTGAACAACGGGATGACGCGCAACTACGCGGCAAACCCGTCGTTGTCGCGTGGCGAGGGAAGCGTTCTGTTGTCTGTGCTGCATCATATGAGGCCAGACGCTTCGGGATACGTTCAGCAATGCCTGCGGTTCACGCGGAACGCTTGTGTCCCGATGCCATCTTCGTTCCGCCTGATTTCACGCGCTATCGAGCCGTATCTCGTCTTGTGCGCGAGATATTCAAGAGCCACACCGATCTTGTCGAGCCGCTATCACTGGACGAAGCCTATCTCGACGTGACCGAAAACAAGACTGGACTGCCAACCGCCACACGAGTAGCCAGCGCGATTCGGAAGCAAATCCGTGAAGAGTTGAATCTGGCAGCTTCCGCTGGAGTGGCGCCCAACAAGTTCCTGGCAAAGATCGCCTCTGATTGGCGCAAACCGGATGGTCTGTTCGTCATCCAACCGGATGAAGTGGCTACGTTTCTTCCTCCTCTGCCTGTGGGGCATATCCCTGGTGTAGGCAAGGTGACAGAGGCGCGGCTCGCAAAGCTCGGCATACTGACTGTTGGGGATTTGCAGGGCCTGGAATTGCCCGCTCTCGAAAGCGCGTTCGGCAGTCATGGCCTACGCCTCTATCAGTTAGCTCGCGGGATTGATGAGAATCCCGTCGTTCCTGATAGGCCTACGAAATCGGTCTCCGCTGAAGACACCTTTGAACGCGACGTGCCGCTTTCGGAAACCGAGCCGATGATTCGCCGGCTTGCAGAGAAAACGTGGGCTGCTTCGCGCAAGGAGTCACGAATCGCCCGCACCGTGGTTCTCAAACTCAAAACCAGCGACTTCAAGATCCTGACTCGGAGCCACACGTCGCCGCACCCGCCCTCTTCATGCGATGAGCTAACCAACATTGCTCTGTTGCTCAGAGAGCGCATTAGCCTTGGTCCACGACAACGCTTCCGCCTGGTTGGCGTCGGCCTAAGCAACTTCCAAGACCTCGAAGGTGCGCCTCCGCAGCCAGTGCTCTTCGAGTGACTGCATTCCCAAATAGATTTTGGATCAAATGCTTCACCGCTTTTTCCGTGGAGCGTTTCGCTATGGATCTCAGACACCGCCTAACCTAAGTACCCGACTCATGTTCGCTTGTCTGACTCTCCATCTGTTTCATCAGCTTATACTCTAATGCTTTCAGAAATGCATTGTGCAAGTGCGGCTCCAAAGCACGATTCAGCGTAGCCAATTCTGCACGAATCGTATGTTCATCGCTCTCATGTATTGCGTCATGTATACAGAGCCAGGCGCAGAGATGTGGAGTGTCTTGGATGGCGCTCCCGGCTAAGACTGCTCTTGCCAGCTTTTTCGCTTGGACATCATCCGACAAAAAGCTTTGTGCAGTTCTTTTTGCGAACACAATTGACGACAACTCACCCTTACTAATGGCTTTCCGCTCCTCCAACGCCGCGAGTTCTTGCAGGTCCTCCAGATCGATGTCCCAGAAGCCTATCTCTTTACTCTTGATCAGTTCACGGAGCCTACTCTGAAGTTCCTGCCGTTCTGGACGATTTTCTCCGCGCTTATAGAAACACTCATAGTAGACAAACTGTGTGGAACTAAATGACACTGCTGCTCTTCGAGCCGCACGGCTGAGAAGGGAGCTTCCCAAGATATTCCAGAGCGCACAGGTATCCGTGACGTTGAGGAGCATGAACGTTGCGTAGGTGCTCATTGTGCTCCACTCACAGTGAAAAGAGCTTTTATCTCGCCCATTTCATCTTCTCGGACCATAAGCATCTCGGCGGCGCGTGCGTGAGAAATCCGACGGTTATCTAGTGCCTCCAAGCACTCATTAACGTAACGCATCGAAAGTCCGCGTTGCAGAAGCGAAAGCTTCCGATCACGAGTGCGACCAGTTTCCGACCCGATCTCTGGATCGATTTTCTGGTCTCTCGGCACTCGCGATCCCTTCAGTTGATTGAAGGTGATGTTGTCAATAATTCGCTGTTCTTTCAAAGAGATTCTGAGGACCTCGGTGCTCACCTTTAGACGCTTCGCCCATTCGATGATGGTGGTGTCATTCCAAGTGGCTATGCGAGTTAGCACAGAGCGCGCAAACACAGGGGGTATTAGGTAATGAGAAGCGAAAGCGTTAGCACGCACCTCTATCAGATTCGACCCATCTCTGCTCAGCGAAACGTTGAATTCGCTGTCCTCCATCAGCGCATGCGCCAACTCATGGGCGGCGGTAAAGCGCTGCCGATAGACATCCTCGTCGTAATTGACGAGGATGCATCGACCCGCTTCCGGGTGACGGATCATCACTCCGGAGATACTCGAATTCTCCAGTTTCCGCCTAAATACATGGATTCCGAGTTTCCGTATATCCCTGAACAAATCGGAAGGAATCTGGTCATCTCGGTATCCGAAATGACTCCTTAGCTCGCTCGCGGCAGCGTGCCCCTGCCTCTTGAAATTGCTACCTTGCGGCGCAAAGCCGAAAGATTCTGACCGATGAGGATTGCTTTTCCATAGCCATGATTCGCATTCGCAGAGATATAAGAATTGCTGAATAGCTCGCCGATCTGACTTGCTGAATAGCTCGCCATGCTTTCGATATAAACTGTCCGTCTCCTCGAAGGCGGCGAGCCGCTCATTGGATATAAAGAACTTGTAATCGCTGTCGAAATAGTCAGCAAGGATGAGGACTTCGTCACCGGTCGGATCTGCACTACCAGCCCGAAGGATCAAAAACCGAGCTTCCGGTATGCCGGTGCCGACCATTACCTCATTACCATCGACACCTAAATGCTCCATGGAGCGGCGGATCTTGTCTGCGAAAGCTGCTCGGTCAAAGGACATTCGTCGCGCCTCAACGTGCTGGTTAATACAAATCTCGTTCAATTTCCGGCTGCATCATGGCGTCGGCTGTCATACTGCTCTGCGGTTTGGCTGCTACAGGACAACTAGTTATTGAAAAACGCCGATCAGACAAGTTTTCGGCGACCAACTCCGAGTCCCTCAACGCCGCAGTACGCTTCAGTTCAGCGAGGAGCGGTACGCCCAATACTCCCTTATCGCCTTATCGCAATCGGAGCCATCATCGTCTGGTAGTTCGAGGTCGCTAGCGAATTCTTCGATAGTTTGCCTCAACAGGTTCCGCACGTAGTCCTGGTCAGAAATACCTTCGGGCCGGGAATAGTCCAAGCTCTGAGGTCCAATCTTCCCACTCAAATCAGCCAAGAGAAAACCAAACGGTCCGGGGATATTTCCGAACGGTTCATCGAACAACTCATCAAGGACATCATCCCAAACGCTCGCGCTCACTCCCAACCCTTTGAGTTGGTCGTAGACAAATGGAATTGACGATACAGTGCGGTCCATGTCCTCTGAGTCCATTCTTGGCTTTTTCCTCCATTCCCGGAGTTTTCAGGCATCCGCTCTTTGGCTTCAATCTTAACGCTGGCGACCGGCCTGAACACAATCCTGGAATGCGCAGGATCGAAATTGTTATCCATCGTAATCGCAGTGGTCCCCAGGATGCTCCAGACCGCGGCAAACTCCCCAGTACCTTTCGAGGCAATGGTGGGAGGGGGATGGTTCCCTTAATCGCCGGTCTATATTATTGAATCCTTGCGACTTGTTCCAGGGTAGGCCCGTGGATCTGCGGAAGTCAATCGATCTAGCATGAGGCCAAATAGATAATATATCAGGAATGTATTACACTTACGGGTACCCTCATTTGGGCGAGGTGGACATGCCACAAATTCGGCCAATCCAGCAGTCCCTGTTCCCGGAACTGTCCGGCACGTTCCAGGAATCCGAATCCACCGCTACACTGAACCAAGAGGCAAATCAGGAGGCACCACATGACTCCCATCGACTCATCGAGCACCATTCCCGGCAACCCCGACTCCATTTTGGAGTTGATGCAACTCCCGGCCTTCCAGAACCTGCTCGCCAAGGTGGAGACGAACTTCTATCGGAACCGCCCCAAGGAAGCGGCAGAACTGGAATTGGAGGGGACGATACGCTTTACGCTTCAGGAGCGAACAGCACAGGCGTGGGAGATTCTGAAGGAAGCCCGCTCGTCGGGCCTGCCGATGGATCAGGCCCAGGAGCTGATCTCCGAACTGGTCTACCCGCCGCTGGAGTCGGACGACAACTGATACTCGAAGGCGACGCCAAAACCACCCAGTTGGACTTTGGCATCGCCGACGACGACTCCACTGAACCTGCAACGCCCAAACCGATTCTTCCGCCCGACCCTCTTCGCAACAGCCGCAATTTCCGCCTCAACGACGATGTCGCCTCGCATATCGCCGAGGGCGGCTCAAAAGCGCGCATTCAGCACAACCTAGACATCCTTGAACTGCTCAAGTCCATCCAGGCCGAGCAGCGCGTTGCGACCGCCGACGAACAGAATCGCATTGCGCAGTACATCGACTTCGGCGGGCTGCGGGAAATGTGGGATCAGGGATACCGCTACTATGAGGAACGCAACCGCCTTGCCGAGATCCTCACCGAGGACGAGATTGATGCGGTCAAGGAGACATCCCTCAATACCCACTACACAGCCATCGAGGTCGTTGACCAGATGTGGGCGGCGGCAAACCGTCTTGGCTTCACTGGCGGGCGCGTCCTCGAACCGGGCATGGGGGTCGGCAACTTCTTTGCCCGCATTCCCGACCAGCTTCTTCATGAGTCCGAACTCTTCGGGGTCGAGAAGAATCCCCTCAGCGGGGCGCTTGCCTCCATGCTCTATCCAGATGCCAAAATTCTCGTTCAGCCGTTTGAAGACACCCGTCTGCCAAATAACTCCTTCGACATGGTGATCGGCAATCCTCCATTCGCTGACATCAAGATTGCCGATCCTGAATACTCCGACCCGAAGCTCTCCATTCACAACTACTTCCTTGTCAAGTCCCTCGACAAGCTCAAGCCGGGTGGGATTGCAGTTTGCATCAGCTCGCACTACACGCTCGATTCACTCGACGTGCGCGCCCGCCGCGCGATGGCCGCCAGGGCAGATCTCGTCGCTGCAATTCGGATGCCCGACAACACCTTTCAGAAAAAAGCCAACACGGCCGTCACCACCGACATACTGTTTTTCCGAAAGCGGCTTCCCAACGAACCCCAGCCGGAACATCCGGTATGGATTGACAGCGTATCGCACATAGTTCCGGGCTATGGCGACCCGGCAGCGGTGAACTACAACGCATACTTCGACGAGCATCCTGAGATGGTCCTCGGAGTTCACAGTGCGGAAAGCCGGATGTACGGGCGGAAGGACTACACGCTCAAGCCCTTTGAAGACGATCTCAGCATCACGGATCGCCTGCAAAAAGCCATCGACACCTTACCGGAAAATATCTTCACACCTTACGATCCGTCTGTCTCCAAGGATTCGCGGAACAGCAGAAGTGCATCCTCGCTTGTTCCCGCACCTAACACGATCAAGAATCATTCGTACTTCATCGACGAAGGCACCGTCTGGTTCAACGACAACGGCGCACGGACACCGCTCCCACGCGCATTGTCGAGTGGGCGCGTCCTCTTTCAACTGAAATCGCTTGTCGCGCTCAGGGACTCGTTGAAGGAAGTGATCCGGCTTCAACTCCAATCCGCGAATGAAGGCCAACTCGCGGAATGCCAGGAGCAACTCCTACAGCACTACGAAAGCTATCGCGCAAACTTTGGCCCGCTCAACAATGTCAGCACCGCCAAAGTCTTTGAAGATGACCCTGAGTATCCGCTCTTGACGGCGCTCGAAAACGTCGATCCTGAGACTTCGAGAATCAGTCTCGCCGACATCTTTACCAAGCGCACGATCCGCCCCTACGAACCGCTGCGTGAGCTTCCCAGCGATCCAAAAGCCGCCATGCTCCAGGTGCTGGCCGAATGCGGCCGACTGGACACCGGCCTGATGTCTCGTCTTCTCGACAAACCGGAGCCAGAAGTTATTGGCCAGCTTGTCGCCGCCGACCTGATCTACAAGGAGCCGAATTCACAGCAATACCAGACGGCCGATGAATATCTATCCGGCAACGTGCGGCAGAAGCTGAAAGACGCTCAAGGAGCCACCCTGCTCGACCCAGCCTATGAACGGAACGCCAAGGCGCTCGAAGCTGTTCAGCCGGAGATCGTTCCGTTCATCGACATCGACGTGCGTCTCGGACAAACCTGGGTTCCCACCGAGGTGTACATCGCGTTTCTCAACCGGCATCTGGCCGAGCAACGCCCAGCATCCGGCGACCGCGCACCGTCCATCACCAGAGACATCAATGGCCGCTGGAGCGTCGATCTGCCTTCCTGCTACAACACGTTCGAGCTGACGCACAAGTGGGCGGGCGGAGGAATGTCTGGACACAAGCTGCTCGAATATGGCCTCAACCTTCAGGAGCCGACGCTCTATGAGAACAATGCCGATGGCAAGCCGGTCATCGACACAGTACGAACCATCGCGGCGCGCGCCAGACTACGCGAAATCAAAGACTCTTTCTCTGAATGGGTTAAAGACGACAAGCAGGCCGACATTCATCCGCAGATCGAGCGCATCTACAACGAAACCTTCAATGCCAACCGCCTCCGCATCTACGACGGCGGGCACCTGTCCTTCCCAGGGCTGAATCCCACTATCGTTCCGCGGCCATATCAAATGCGTGGAGCATGGCGAGTCATGGTTGAAGGCCGCGCTCTCCTCGACCACTTCGTGGGCTCCGGGAAATCCCTTTCCGTGATTATTGCCGGCATGGAGTCGCGTCGAATCGGAATCTCGCGCAAGAACCTCTACGTCGTCCCGAACAACATGATTCAGCAATGGCGTGAGGAGTTCAAGAAAGCCTATCCTTCCGCCAACGTCCTGGCTGTCACTGAACGGGACTTCGATTCGCCACTAAGCCGGAAGCGCCTCTTCAGCCGGGTCGCCACCAACGAATGGGACGCCGTCATCGTTCCCCATTCGCAGTTCGATATGCTCCCCATCTCGCCTGAGCGGGAAGCGAAGACTGTCAACGCTCAGATGCAAGAGATGAAAGACCTGCTGCGCGAAGGGTCTGAAAACGGTCGCACCAAGACCAGAGCGGAGAAGCGGACCACGCGCCAGATTGAGAATAAGATTCAGAAGTACAAGGAGAAGCTGAAGGAGCTATCCCAGGGCCGGAAAGACGATACCATCTACTTCGACGATCTGGGAGTGGATCGTCTCTTCGTTGATGAAGCCCACGCATACAAGGCCCTGGCCATAGTCACAAAGATGGGGAACATCGCCGGCATCAGCACCCGCGAGTCCCAGCGAGCACAGCGCATCCTCGCCAAGATCGAGTTTATGCAGGAGACGCATAACGGCGCCGGAGTCATTTTCACTACCGCCACACCGATCACGAACACACTCGGCGAACAATTCGTGATGACGAGATACCTGGCCCGAGACATCCTCAACAAGTGCAGCATCAACAATTTCGACGACTGGGCGGCCAACTTCGCCGAGCCGGTCACGCGCATGGAGTACGCCACCGATGGCGTTACCATCAAGCCGAAGACCGCTCTGGCGAACTACGTCAACGTCCCAGAGCTTCAGTCGATCTGGTCTCAGTTTGCCGACGTGATGATGCAGGACGAGGCCGAGGAGGCAGGCTACATCACTCTGCCCAAAGCTGTCCGCAAAGACATGCTCGTCAAAGTGACTCCGGCCCAGGAGCCATTACTCCAGAGCATCGCCGAGCGCGGCGAACTGCTGAGCCTTCCGATGAGCGATCCAGAGCGCC
>Ga0255351_1000233_pt1 | contig 26990 bp, 26 predicted proteins | sample HBST25r2metaG_FD_186024 | JGI IMG/M metagenome (GOLD analysis project Ga0255351, IMG submission 186024) | Peat soil microbial communities from Stordalen Mire, Sweden - H.B.S.T-25.r2 | ecosystem: Environmental > Terrestrial > Soil > Wetlands > Peat | place: Sweden: Norrbotten County, Stordalen... | reverse complement strand
CGCACAGAGCATTGGATGCTCAGCATCACCTACTATCTCAATCCCAAACAGGTCAGCGACCAGTCCAGGATTTATCCCCAATACGAATTCATCAATCCATTGGGATTGACCATCACCGAGTTCCATGAAAACCGCATCTCTGTCGATCCCATTAAGCCGAATGCAACGGTAGGAGCAGAAAAATGAGTTACGAACTGATTCTTCCGTTCTTTCCCGAGGAATTGCGCGAGCTTCTGCTCGACCCGTCGATCTCCGATCTGATGATTAACGGGACTAAAGGAGTATTCGCCGACCGGAACGGTGTCGTCGAGCAAATACAACTCAAGCATCCGTATACGAATGAGCGCCTGCAGGCCGCCATCGAGCGCGTCGCGCGCATTCTCGGCCAAGACCTTACAGGGCAGAATCCGATTCTAAATACGCGCTTGCCGGACGGCTCGCGCGTGGCTGTAGTCGGTCCGCCATCGTCGATCAACGGTCCGACCTTTACCGTGCGCAAATTCAACCGCTGGTTTACCTCGGATGAGCTGATCGCATCGGGCAGTCTTCCCGCCAACGTCCGCGACACTGTTGTGCGGCTGATTGGAGCACGGAAGAACGGCATTATTGCCGGCGGAACGGGCTCTGGAAAAACGACCCTGATGAAAGCGCTGCTCGACCACGTTCCCATGCAAGAACGGCTCATTGTGATCGAGCAACCGGCGGAGTTGAAAATCGCGCATCCGAACGCGGTTCGTTGGGAGGCTGTTGCGGCTATACCAGGTCAGGTTGCCGTCACTCCAAGCCAGTTGGTGGCTGCCGCACTCCGCCATCGTCCCGACCGCATCATCATGGGCGAAATCCGCGATGAATGCGGCTACGATCTGCTGCAAGCCATGAACACAGGGCATGGTGGAACGCTCTCGACATTGCACGCAGATTCAGCCGTAGATGCGCTCGACCGACTAGCGGATATGGCGCTCAGCGCCAGGACAAATCTCAACCAGCAATTCATCCGGTCACAGACAGGCAAGGCCGTTGATTACGTTCTCTACTGCGAACGCGATTCCACGGGTCGGCGCAGGGTGCGCGAGCTTATCACCGTGAAGGGCTACAGCCACGCGGAGCAGTCCTTCGAGACGGAGGAAATCTACCGGGCTTCCTCTACGGCGGCGGCGTGAATTTCTGCGCGGACTGAGCAGATGGAAACGCGAATTGGAGGCACGGCTATGAGAAGCCTTCTTGGGCGCGATGAAGCTGATGGAATCTCTCCCTTGTTGTGCGCTTTTGAGCGTGGCCGCGCCGAGCTTCAAGACGAGCAATGGCAGGTGCGGTATGCGGCTCTTTGTTCGGAGGTCAGGCGGCAAGGAATGTGGATCTGGTTTGCCGGTCATTGCACCAATGGCATCGCCAGGAAGCAGAGAGATTGCAGGGTTCAGACGCGAGTCTCCCCGGTTCAATTTCTCACTTGCTCGGTCACTGCTTCGGGGCCTATGCGACGCCCTGCGGCACGGCGCCGTTCTGCTTTCCGGACTCCTCTCCCAGAGCAAGTCTGGGCCCCTGCTCCAGAATGCACGGCTTGGCGCTTGGGAGTCGCGCCCACTCGCATAGCTTCGCCAGGTGTGACCCGAGCAGATCGGGAATTCAAATCAGGAGACTCACAATGTATCTGAATCGCGCAACTCTCATCGGTTACCTGGGCGGCGACGCCGAAATTCGTACCGGCAAGAACAACCAGAAGTTCACCACCTTCTCCATCGCCACCAAAACCTCTTACAAGGACAAAGAGTCCGGCGAATACATCTCGCACACCGAGTGGCATCGCTGCATCGTCTTCGGCAAGTTCGGCGAGTTCGCGGCCACGCTCAAGAAAGGCGCGCACTTGCAGGTTGAGGGCGAGATTCGCCACACCGAGTACACGCCCAAGAAGGCGAAGAAGCCGGTGCGCACTGACAGCATTCGCGTCAACTCCATCCTCAAGCTCGACCGCGCGGAAAAGGCCGCTGCGGAAGAGCAGGAAGTCGAACAGGAGATTCCCTCCGAGGAAGCGGCCGCATAGGCCGCTTTCCCACACGGTGAGAGCCCGGCAAACGTCGGGCTTTCTCACTGGAAACGTCCCGTGGAATTGCGTTCAAGCGAGGTACACCATGAACCAGATTGCCGCCAACTTTCTCTCCCGTTGCTTTGCACCGTGCGAGACGATTGCGCTCTTGCTGCGCCGGGAAGATGCTCCCCGGCCACAGCAGCGTGTGGTCACGCTCGAACAAGTTCTTGCGCCGCGCTATATGGCATGGCTCACCTTTGAGAACGACAACGGTGCAAATATCTATGCCTCCGCCAATCCGCTGCATTCCGGTAGCCGCAAACGCACCAAGGAGTGCATTGCTTCCGTTCGCCACATCTATATCGATATTGACGAGGACGGCGATGCCCGGCTCGCTGCGCTGCGGGCGTCGGATCGAGTGCCAGCGCCCACGGCCATTCTCTCGACTTCGCCCGGCAAATATCAGGCGCTCTGGCGGGTCGCAGGCTTTGATTTCGAGAGTCAGGAACAGACCCTCAAGCTGATCGCCCATGCCTTCGGCGGCGATCCGGCTTGCACCGACCGAAACCGTGTGCTGCGCATCCCCGGTTTCTACAACCGAAAGTATTCTCCCGCGCATCGTGTCGCAGTTGAATACCCTGCCGACGCAACCTATGGTCCCGCCGACTTTCGGCTCGATGAACTTGCCGGCTCTTCCGTGCTGCCGCTATGCGGGAACGCACGGAAATCGCCAGCGCAGAAGCACTCCCATTCGGAGGCAGATTGGGGCTGGGTTTGCGCACGGCTTACCCATGGTCAAGACGCCAGAAAGCTGACTCATGAACTGATCGTTCGCCGTTCCGATAAGGCCGATCCTGTGTATTATGCCCAGCGCACTGTCGATGTCGCCTCAGCCTGCCTTTGGCTCACCGAGGCCATTCCCATCGACGACGTTATCACCATGCTCGAAGTTCGTCGCCGCTTCGAGATTCCCGCCGCACTTTGCTCCGCTCGTGCGCGGGAGATTACTACGACCGCCCAGCGCATGATTGCCCGTCGGAAGACGGCCTGATTTCACACGTCAAGGAGAACCATATGCCATTGCTTGAAGTCGTCCAAACCCACTACGTCAGCGCGTCTATTCGGTTAACGGAGACCACCGCATCGCAGCTCGATCAGTACGCCGCATTCATCCATGCATCAGCCGATGAAGTAATCGACCAGGCACTTGCCTATGTCTTCTCGAAGGACCGCGACTTCCAGGAGTTCCTTCGCACTCCGGAAGCCCAGAGCATTACGCCCACGTTACGTGTGCGACGGCCATCCGCCAATGAGCCAGCTGAACCGTCACGAAGGAAGCCGGCTTCAGTAACGCAATCGGCATCCCAAACGGCAGCAATCGCAGCGGGATCGAAGGCATGATCCAGCGCCTACAAGGGTGGCAAAGCCACTACGGTGCTACGCACCGGAAGAATTTTGACACTCCACCCCTCAAAGGGTGGTGTGTCGAGTTGCTTCAGTTCACTGTCGTGAACATGAAGTGGCTCCATGGCTTAAGAACCATCAGTTCACCAAGGTGAACGTGTAGTTCACGACGGTGAACGCAGTTTCTGATCGCGAGGAACAGGATGAAACCAACACTCGATCTTGTAGAAAAACTCGATCATCGTCTGAAAGTTGAGACACGCCGCACGAGTACAGTTGGAACGCGAGTGACTGCACCTGAAGAACGGGAACTCGCATCGGCGGCGCAGCGCAATGGAAAGAATCTCAGTGAATGGGCGCGCGAAGTCCTCTTGCGCGAAGCGCGGCGTTCCGACCACGATGCGGTCTTCACTGAAATCGTCGCCACGCGGATGCTCTTGGTCAACCTCATCAAGCCGCTCATTCTCGGCAAACCAGTCACGTCGCAGTGGATCACCGAGGCCATGAGTGCCGTGCGCCGCGAAAAGCGCCGCGCCGCCCAGGAGGTTCTGCAACAGTACACGGACGATGCGAAGGGAGGTCGATAATGGCTACGCATTGGGGACGCAAAGAGACGATTATCTGGCCGCCACACGTTCCGCTGATGAGCTATTCGGCGGTGGCGGGAGCACTTTTGTTCACCTGCCTGTTGCTCTGGCAGCAGGTCCGCTTCAGCCTGCCACCACTCGAACAGGCGTACATCGGCGACTATATGCGCGCCGGAGCCGGTGCCGCATTTCATCTCAATGGCAGCTATCGGCTCGTCTACCTGGGCGGCGGAAAGATTCGGCCTCGACTGGCGTTTCCCTTTGATTTCACACGGGGCGAGATGACGCTGCCGAGCAGGAAGGTTGCGCCGTTTGCGCTTGCGCAACTGGCGCGGTCACAGGGGTATACGTTTCCGTTTCGTGCACCGGTTCGGAAGTACATCGACGCCTCCATGTACCGCTGGTTCCATGATGTTGTCTTTGGTGGCAAGAGCCTGTTGGCGGTTTTCGCTCTGCGATTAATTGCCGGTGGCATTGTCCTTGTTGGCCTACTCGCATGGGCCGTTCCAGCGGACATCATGCGCTTCCGGCAGATGAAATACGGCCGTGTCCTGCGCGGTCCGGTCATGCTCACACCCCATCAGTTTAACCGCACCACCAAAGGGGAGGGCGTTGGTTTCGTGACCACCGAAGCGCGCCGGATGATGCGGATTCCGCGGCGCAAAGAAGCGCAGCATTTCCAGATCATGGGCGATACGGGAGTTGGGAAGTCCCAGCTCATCATGCAGATATTGCGCCAGATCAGGGACCGGAAAGAGCCAGCCATCGTCTACGACCCGGCCTGCGAGTACATCCAGCGGTTCTTCGATGCGAAGCGTGGTGACATCGTGCTTAACCCGCTCGACAATCGCTGCCCGTACTGGGGACCAGCGCAAGAAATGGAATCGAATGCCGAGGCCGACGCCATCGCCGCTTCGCTCTATCAGCGCAAGACCGACGTGATCGACGAGTTCTTCCACGACACGCCGGCTCAGATTTTCGCGCACCTGCTGAAGTTGGGGCCGACGCCGCACCAGCTTGCCGCGTGGATGGCAAGCGAGACGGAATTGCTGAAACGGGTCCAGGGAACCGAGATGGCTTTCTATATTGATAGAAAAGCCGGACCGCAGCGGGCAGGCGTCCTGTCCTCTCTCGGTCTCGTCGCCAAAGGCTTCCGGTTGCTACCGGAAAAGGACGAAAGCCGCCCCCTCTGGACGGCGCGCACTTGGGCGAAAACGCGTCGTGGATGGATTTTCATCACTTCGCAGACAGCGGTACGGGATGCCTTGAGACCCTTGCAATCCCTCTGGATCGATCTCTTGGTGATGCGGCTGTTGACTACGCCGCAGCCGGGCCAACAGCCGGTGTGGTTTGTGATCGACGAACTGGCGAGTTTACAGAAGCTGCCGCAGCTTCACACGGCAATTACAGAGAGCAGAAAGTCGAAAAATCCGCTTGTTCTCGGTTTTCAAGGAAAGGCCCAACTCGAAGTTACCTATGGCCATCTGGCCGAGGTGATGCTCTCGCAGCCGGCCACGAAAATCTTCATGAAGACCTCCGAGCCAAAGGCGGCCGAGTGGATCTCCGAGATGATTGGCAAGGTCGAAATCGAGCGGCTGAAAGAGACCAAGTTTGACGGCACCCGGTCAGGCAAAAACTTCACCGTCGAGCGGCAGATCGAGCCTCTGGTCATGGGGTCCGAAATCAGCGGGCTCGACGACCGGCACGCATACCTCAAGCTCGGGAACAATGTCGCTCGCTTCGCGTTCGATTATCTCGACCTGCCTATATCAACCACAGATTTCATTCCACGCAAGATGGCAGACGGCGGATTGGCCTTCGATCCAGACACGCTCAAGCGCATTCAGTTGGAGTGTGAAGAGGCACGGAAAGTTGCAGAGTCCGCCCCCACGGCAACGGTCTCCGGGGACGCTCCGATTGTCGAGGAAAAGTCGCCACGCCCAATTCCCTGGCCGGTGCCGCAGGCAGAGGAACAGGCCGAGATTGTTCCTGGAAGTTCGGCAATACCCGTTCAGGAAATCGCCACTGCGCCCACTGCTCCAGATTCTCCCGATACGGAAGAGCACTCAGAGGACGAACAGCTTTCCTTTGATCTGAGGTCATTGTAGCCATGCTGACCATATCTAAATCGCTCAGCGCCAGCCAGGCGCAGACCTATCACAAGCAGGACTTCGCATCTGAAACGCAGAGCTACTACCGGCAAAGCAACGCCGTCGAGGGCGAGTGGCAGGGGCAGCTTGCCGTGCGGTTCGGACTGTCGGGCGCGGTTTCACCGCTTGAATTTCAGCGGCTCTCGGAGGGGCTGCATCCGGCAACGGAGCAGCCCATGGTCCGTTCGCGCGCCGCCTTCGAATACAAGGATGCCGAAGGCAAGACCATCAAGACCGTCGAACATCGGGCCGGATGGGATGCAACCTTTTCGGCCCCCAAATCGGTTTCGCTGACCGCGCTTGTCGGCGGGGATGATCGGGTACGAGAGGCACATTGCGCGGCGGTCACCGAAGCACTGAATGAATTGGAGCGATACACCCAGGCGCGCATAGGCGGTAACCACCCGGCCGAAACGACCGGCAAATTCATTGCCGCCAAGTTCGAGCACGACACGGCGCGGCCTGTCGCGGGCTACGCCGCGCCGCAACTCCATACCCATGCGGTCATCTTCAACGTCACAGAGCGGGCGGACGGCACAACGCGCGCTCTTCAACCACATTCGCTTTTCGAGAGCCAGCAGTTCGCCACCGCAGTCTATCAATCCGAGTTGATGTACCGGCTCCGCAATCTTGGCTACGAAATTGAGCGCGGCAAAAGCGGCGCGCCGGAGATCAAAGGCTACTCACAGGAGTATCTTGACGCTTCAAGTCCACGATCCAAACAGATACGGGAACAACTCGAAAAGACAGGCCGCGCCGGGGCCGAAGCTGCCGAAATTGCGGCGCACTCGACCCGCGACCGCAAGCAAAATCTTACCGCCGCGCAAGTTCTCGACGCCCACAGAAAGATGGCTGCTGAGTTTGGCAACCAGCCGCAGAAAGTGGTCGCTGCAGCGCGGGAGCGTGCCGCGAGGCACCAGATTAAGACAGAGCCGAATGCCAAAGCCGGGGAAGCCGTAACCTTTGCCCGTGACGGTGTCTTCGAGCGGGAAGCCGTCGCCGACGAACGTCGAATTCTGCGCGACGCCATGCGCCGGGGGATGGGCGAAACAACCTATAAGGATATTCGCTCGGAGTTTGAAGCGCGCCGCGCCGCAGGTGATTTCCAAATCGTAGACGGACCGAAGCACGCCTCGGGGCGCAGGTTCACGACGCCTGCAACGATTGCCGCCGAGCACGCCAACGTCGAATTCATGCTCCAGGGACGCAACGCAGTCGGACCGATCCTGAGTGCGGAGCAGGCGCAGGAACAGGCGCGCACACGGGATTTTCTGAATGATTCGCAGCGCCAGGTGATCGAGGACGTTCTCAACTCCACCGACCGTGTTCACGGCCTCCAGGGCCGGGCCGGAACCGGGAAGACGACAGTACTTCAGAGCATCCGTGAAGGCGCGGAGAAAAGCGGGTACACCGTCGAAGGATTTGCCCCCACCTCGCGCGCCGCAGCTCAACTCCGCGAGGCCGGTATCGACGCCACCACATTGCAAAGTTTTCTGGCGCGTGATGAAAATCGTCCCGGCGCGGAGCCGGAATCGCGCCACCTATATATGTTGGACGAGTCAAGTCTAGCGAGTACCCGGCAGATGCGGTCGTTCCTCGAAAAGCTAACGCCCAAGGACCGCGTACTTGTTATCGGCGATACCAGCCAGCATCAGGCCGTCGATGCCGGACGGCCCTTCGAGCAGATGCAGCAGGCCGGAATGCGGACCTCGCAGCTCGACCAAATCATGCGCCAGAAAGACCCGGAGTTGCGCCGCGCGGTCGAATTGCTTGCCGCGAACGATACCGAAAAGGGCGTGGCGCTGCTTTCTGAACAGGGGAGGGTCACGGAAATTGCGAGCGCCAGTGAGCGCATAGCGGCCATTGCCAGAAACTATGCGGCGCATCCCGAAAACACGCTTATTGTTTCGCCCGACAACCGCAGCCGACGCCAGATCAACGAAGCCGTGCGTGCCGAGTTGCGGCGCAATGGAGCGCTTGGGACCGAAGCACACGAGTTGCGTGTGCTCGATCACCGTTCCGACATGACCGGGGCCGACCGCACCTGGGCCGCGCGGTACAACGTGGGCGATGTGTTGCACTACCACACCGGCAGTAAATCGCAAGGGATCAAGCGCAACAGCTTCGCCCGCGTACGCGAGGTCGATGCCCGCGCCAACCTGCTCACCGTCGAGCTTGAAAACGGAGCTCCTGTTACTTACGATCCGCACCGGTTGCGCGGTGTCAATGTCTTCACCGAAGCAGTACGTGAGTTCTCGACCGGTGACCGCGTTCAATTCACCGAGCCGAACAAAACGCTTGGCGTCGCCAACCGCGATCTTGGCACCATTACTTCCATCGACAACGGGCAGATGACTGTGTGCCTAGACGGGAAACAGTTGCACGAGGTCATCTTCGACACCGCGCAATTTCGCCAATTCGATCACGGCTATGCGGTCACGTCGCACAGTTCGCAAGGGCTGACCGCGGGCCGCGTGCTCGCCAATATCGACACCGAGTCGAGCCGGATGCTCATTAACACCAGGCTCGCCTATGTTGCCGTCTCCCGCGCTTCCGACGACGCGCGAATCTACACTAACAACGCCGAAACTCTGGGCCAGCATCTTGCCGCCGACATCTCGAAGACCGCCGCAGTGGACTTCCGTCCACCCAGCGCGACCGAACAAACCGAGGAAGCGGTCGAGCTTTTCCGGGAGCATCAACCAGCAGAAGCCACCGAACAGCTTCAACAACAGGGTCGTGTCCACGAATATCAGAGCACAGACCATCGCCTTACGGCGGTGGCTCTGGACTACGCCGCGCAGCCGGACAGAACCGTCGTTGTAGTCCCCGATGCGGTGGAGCGCCGCGAGCTTACGCAGTTGATTCGTGCTGAGTTGCAAAGCGAAGGAAAACTTGCGACCGAGAGCCGTCCGATCCCGATTCAGGTAGAGCAGAAGTTTCCGAATCCGCACTTTGCCAGGAACTACCGGCCCGGCGACGAAATCCATTTCCGCACTGGTAGCCCGGCGCTCGAAGGCATTCCACACAACAGTCAAGCGCGCGTCCTCGAAGTCGATGCGGGCCGGAATACGCTGACCATCGAGACGGCAGACGGGGGGCAGGTTACGTATAACCTCGCCCAGCTTCGCACCCAGACTCGCCAGAGCAAGGTCTACCGGGAAGAGTTGCGGGGGATGGCCGAAGGCGAGCGCATCCGGTTTACCGCACCCGACAAAGAGCATCACATTCGCTCTGGAGATTTCGCTACTGTGGAAAAGATCGAGCCCGATCTTGCCGTGCAACTCGACAACGGCAAGACAGTTGAACTTGATGCCGAGACCGCGCAACATATTGACTACGGTTACGCCGCCGAATCGGCCGCGAACCTTGCCGCCGACCGGGTGATTCTGACCGGCGAAGTCCAGCAGCTTGCCGGGCTCGAAAACGATCTGGCGCGGCTCAATCCCAGCATCCGTGAGCTTTCCGTCTACACATCCGATACGTCTCAGGCGCTTAAAATGGGACTTGCGCAGCAACCAGCAGCAGAAAAAACGCTATCGAAGTCTCTTGCCGACCCTGCTAACCTCGGCCTCGCAAAGACTTCAATCGCGGAGGCCATCATCGAGGAAATCGGTCTCCATCTCTAGTGAAACCTACAATCGATCCATACCGACATACAGCTCTTAATCTTTTCGTGGTTCCAAACCCAAACCAGTTTCTGGTCAACTTCAAGAGACTCACAATCGCCAAACATCAATGTGACCTAACGAAAAAGGGAAGTCCCCCGGCTTTGCCGGGGCGGCAGTCGAGGTTTGACATTTCCGGGAATCCATCCAAGAAACTCCAGACGCGAGCCGCCGAGCACACGAAAAGCAGATCCCGGATGGACGAATACGAAAGTTTAAGTCACACGAAGTGGGAATGCAAATACCATGTGATGTTTATCCCGAAGGGCCGCAGGAAGAGATTGTATGCGCAATTGCGGCCGCATTTGGGGAAAGTGTTCAAGCGATTGGCGGAGCAAAAGGGGAGCCGGATAGAGGAAGGCCATCTGATACCCGATCACGTACACATATTGATCTCGCTCAAGAATATCCGGAGATTTATCGCCAATGGATGGAACATCCGACGGAGACACAGTTTCCAAACGGCGAGAGCTTTGTGCAGATGCAAACACGTGTGGTCGATGCAGCATATCAGCTTTACGCCCGTCACCATGGGAAAACAATCGCGATTGTTTCCCATGGCGGCGTGAATCGCATTTTGCTTGCAGCCGCATTGGGAGTCTCCGATGCAAACATCTTTCGCATTGCTCAACGATATGCCGCTAGGAACTTGGTCACACTGATCGGCTATTATCCTTTGGTTGAACTCATGAACGCTTGCCCCTTGTTCCATCAGTACGATTCCTCACCGCTGCCAAGCGAATGCTGGCAGCGGTGCCTCTTGAATCGCTCACTTTATTGCACCTTGCTTCCGACACCCTCAGTCAGTCTTGACGGCGGAAGGCTTTTGAGAACACAATCGAGATGTAGTCAGTGTCCTGCTGGCTACCGTAAGCGTTCCCGTTAACCAACGCACTTTTCTCTTTGTGAACCATGAATCTGGTTCTGAGAAGGTGCGCTTTGGTTGCAAAACTGGTTCGAATGGGAACCTTGCATTTGTAAAAGCAGGCATCGTCTCGGAGCCCAACAACAGATTGGAGCTTTCCGATGACTACTCTTTCTTCCTCCCGTGTGGTTCGAGTTCTGGACCGTCTCTTTGCTGAAGCCGATGCAAGCGAACAGGCGATAGGCGCTGCCGTGGCTGGGACCGATGTATCCGCGATGATCACCAGCAGGACCAGATATCGCGAGTACTATGGTCTGCTGAAGGAAATTCCACTTCCTGTTTCCCGTGAAACCGGCGCGTTGTTATACATGCTTGTGCGTGCCACACGCGCGCAAGCGGCACTTGAATTTGGAATGTCGTTTGGTGTTTCGACGATCTATCTGGCAGCGGCGCTTCGCGATAACGGTGGCGGGCGCGTCATCACGACAGAGTTCGAGGCATCGAAGGTGGAGCGGGCGCGCAAGAACCTTACCGAAGCCGGCCTGATCGATCTTGTGGAGATTCGCGAGGGCGATGCTCTACAGACGCTGGCGTGTGATCTACCCGAGACGCTGGATGTCGTGCTGCTCGATGGTGCGAAAGCGCTGTATGCGGACGTGCTGACTCTGGTGGAATCGCGACTGCGTCCGGGCGCGTTGGTGTTGGCGGATGATGCGCGGTATTGCGCAGATTTCGTGAACAAGATGCGTGCCTCGGCGAGCAGCTATGTGTCGGTGCCGCTGGCTGGCGATCTGGAGATGGCGATGCGATTGTGAAGGATGCGGGCCCCAGTGTGTTCTGGGGCCTCGCTATTTCTGCCGTGTGCGGGGTGGGGCAGAAGTATGCCTGAGCGTTGAGCGCGGACCAGCAATCAGGATGTCAACGAGGCACCGGGCGCGTTGCTCCTAGCTGGGTAAACTATGCCTGCTAGAACTGGATGAAATCCGGCAAAAATCCTCCGGTTGGCCTGATTCTGTGCACCGAGAAGGGAGCCGCCGAAGCACACTATGCACTCGACAATCTCCCCATCAAGGTTCTCGCTACTGAATACCAAACCATTCTCCCGGACGAAAAACTCACTGCTGCGGAACTGGACCGCTCACGCCGGGAATTGGAGCAACAGCGTTTGTCGGCAAGAAAAAGCAAATAACGTCTCACAATGCTCGTTCAGCGCCGTTTTCGCATCTTGTCCCTCTTGACTCCGAAGCGCAATCGGGATACATTCAGTAGTGTTACGGTTCCCCGGAGACCCAATATCTGGGGCCAAGAGAGAAGTTGGTCAAAGCCAACGCTGCCCCCGCAACTGTAAGCGAAGAGCTGCCATCCGCTGATGCCACTGTCCCATTGGGACGGGAAGGTTGGATGGCTGCCGCGACTCGCGAGCCAGGAGACCTGCCGTAATCAGTTGAACGTCCACGGGCGGGGTGTACCGGCGGGTCGCTTGGCCGGGTTCCTTGGCGCTTCGCCATCCTCCTCCTCGCAAGGCGTCCTTCCCGAGACATCGCTGATCCGATTTAAGGAGCTTCGATGTCAGACGTTACCATTCATCCGCCTTCATCCGTTGCCAAACGCAGTGGCACCACCGTTCCCTTTGATAGCGACAAAATTCGTTCGGCAATTGAGCGTGCCGGTAAAGCCACCGGCTCCTTCGATGCCGCCGAGGCCCAGTTGCTCACGATTCAGGCCCTGAAGGTCATTGCTCACCGCTTCCATGACAGGTCGCCGCACATCGAGCAGATCCAGGACATCGTTGAGCAGGTACTGATCTCCGCGAACCACTTCTCCACTGCCCGCGCCTACATCATCTACCGCGAGCAGCGCTCCCGTCTACGCCGCGACCAGCGCACGTTGATCGATGTTGCCTCTTCCATCAATGAATACCTCAACCGTGCAGACTGGCGCGTCAATGCCAATGCCAATCAGGGGTATTCACTCGGCGGACTGATCCTGAATGTCTCCGGAAAAGTTGTGGCAAATTACTGGCTCTCGCATGTCTATACGCCTGAGATCGGTCGCGCCCACCGCGAAGGTGACATTCACATCCACGACCTCGACATGCTCGCGGGCTATTGCGCTGGATGGTCCTTGCGCACATTTCTGTTGGAGGGCCTCAACGGTGTTCCCGGCAAGGTCGAGGCTGGTCCACCGAAGCACTTGTCAAGCGCCACAGGCCAGATCGTCAACTTTCTTGGGACTCTTCAGAATGAGTGGGCCGGGGCGCAGTCCTTCAGTTCCTTCGACACCTATATGGCACCTTTCATACGCAAGGACCATCTTCCCTATAGCGAAGTTCGCCAGTGCATTCAGGAACTGGTCTATAACCTCAATGTGCCTTCGCGCTGGGGCACGCAGACGCCCTTCACGAATCTCACTTTCGACTGGACCTGCCCGGAAGATCTGCGCGAGCAGCGGCCCGTCATCGGCGGCGCAACCATGCCCTTCACCTACGGCGATCTGCAGCCGGAAATGGACATGATCAACCGCGCCTACATCGAAGTGATGACCGCAGGCGATGCAAAGGGGCGTGTCTTTACTTTCCCGATTCCGACTTACAACATCACACCCGATTTTCCATGGGAAAGCGAGAACACCAATCTGTTATTTGAGATGACGGCCAAGTACGGTTTGCCCTACTTTCAGAATTTCCTGAACTCCGATCTGAAACCGAACATGGTCCGCTCGATGTGCTGCCGCCTCCAGCTTGATCTGACCGAACTGCTCAAGCGCGGAAATGGTCTCTTCGGCTCTGCCGAGCAGACCGGTTCGATTGGCGTCGTTACCCTCAACTGCGCGCGTCTCGGCTATCTGCACCATGGCGATGAGGTGGCGCTCCTCGGTCGCCTCGATGAATTGTTAGAGATTGCCCGCACAAGCCTTGAGATCAAGCGTAAGGAGATTCAGCGCCATATGGACAATGGCCTTTTCCCCTACACCAAGCGCTACCTTGGCACGCTGCGGAATTTCTTCTCGACAGTCGGCGTGAACGGCATCAACGAAATGATCCGCAACTTCAGCGCGGATGCCGACAACATCACTACCGAAGCCGGTCGCGCCCTCGCCATTCGTTTTCTCGATCATGTGCGTGCGCGCATTGTGAAGTTTCAGGAAGAGACCGGCCACATGTACAACCTGGAAGCCACGCCAGCCGAGGGCACGACCTATCGCTTCGCTCGCGAAGACCGCAAGCGCTTCCCGGATATTTTGCAGGCAGGCACACCGGACGAGCCATATTACACCAACTCCAGCCAGCTTCCTGTCGGCTATACCGACGATCCGTTCGATGCTCTTCAGCTACAGGAAGAGCTGCAAAAGAAGTACACGGGGGGAACCGTGCTGCACCTCTACATGGGCGAGCGCATCTCTTCGGCTGAGGCTTGCAAAAAGCTCGTCCGCCGCGCTCTCGAAAACTTCCGTCTGCCTTACATCACCATTACACCGACGTTTTCCATCTGCCCCAAACACGGCTATCTCTCTGGCGAGCACACATTCTGTCCCAAGTGTGACGCTGAACTGCTAACCCGCAAACAACAAGCCGCCCAGGCATAACCCGCTGATTCACCCAAAGGAGCCTCATGCAAACCGCATCTTCTACGCTCGATGAACAAGGAATCGCCACTCTTGCCGACTCGGAACGCCAGCCCTGCGAAGTCTGGACCCGCGTCATGGGATACTTTCGTCCGCTTTCATCCTTCAATCGCGGCAAACAGGGCGAGTATCACGAACGGAAGTGCTTCCTTGAATCGAAGTGCAAGTAACCTGAAGGTCGGCGGGCTCACGCGCCTCTCCACTTGCGACTGGCCGGGCCAACTTGCCGCCACAGTCTTCTGTCAGGGTTGCGCCTGGGATTGTCCTTACTGCCACAATCCCGGGTTACGCCCAGCGCAAGGCGACCAGTTGGTCTCCTGGTCTTCGATTCTCGATTTTCTTGCCAGTCGCCGCGGCTTGCTCGATGCCGTTGTTTTCTCGGGGGGCGAGCCCACGCTCCAACCCGCCATTCTTGATGCTGTCAAGGATGCCTGCAAACTCGGCTTTCGCGTCGGTCTACATACGGCGGGCATGAATCCAGAATGTTTTGTGCAATTGCTGCCCTTGCTCGACTGGGTCGGTTTCGATGTGAAGGCATCCTTTGCGGATTACGCGCATGTCACCGGCATCGAGCGCAGTGGAGATAAGGCTCTGGCAAGCCTGCGTAGCCTGCTTGCCAGTGACGTTCCTTACGAGGTTCGCACCACGGTGCACCCGGCTCTGCTCTCTCTTGACGATATGCACAAACTCAAAGAAGAACTTCTGTCTCTCGGAGTCACGCATTATGTCATTCAATGTTTTCGTTCCCAAGGCGCACGTCCTGAACTTTTGCCATCGGCCTCAGAGTTTTTTGTCCCGCGCACACACGGCGTCGATTTTTTGCACTTTGATATTCGTTGAACATTCCAACAAGCTGATTAACCAATATCGCTTTGGGCCTTGAGGCTATGAACAGGCCAGTTGCAAGAGGCAACAACGAATAACGAAGCGGCTCTGATCGTCCCCATTCTGTTTTCTTACGAAGATATAACAAACTGCGCAAGCGTTTGAATGGGTTGACTTACCACATACCACTGCAGATTTGGTTAGGCTAACAGATTTTGTACCCACTTCAGAACGCGGAGGACTGACGTCGTGCCAATCGATCCTAAGAAAACCAAGCACTTCCTGTTGCATGTTCATGTGTGTGTTAACTGTGGGAGCGCCATTCGCCGAGAAGAACTTGAAGGCCGGGCACACGCAATCGGAATCTTTACCTGTCCAAAATGCGGCTTCGAAGGACCACTGAACCTTGAAATCCGCGAGATAGAGGATTCCGATTTTTCCTTATCTACGGGTGAATGAATCATGCTGAAAGCGGGAGATTCCTTTGTACCCTTCGACCGATACCGACGAGTTTCTTACCCGTGGCTTTGACAAATTCATTTATAAGGCGGGATTTACTGTCGGCATGTACTGCAAGGCAAGTGATAAGACGGAGGCGATCTTCCGCCAGAGGCCGCACCGTCAAGCCATCGCGAGCAATCTTCCATGCCGCTGCTCGTGGTAAAAAGGCAAGACCCTGATGTTCACGAACCAACTCCGATGCTTCGTCAGGGCTTGTGAAATGGTAAATATCAGAAGGATGGATGCCCTTATCCGCTCCGACGGACAGAATTGTATGGTACATGTGGGCGTGCTGACTGAGAAGTATCCAATTTCGTTCGTCCATCTGCTCCAGGTGAATCTCCCGATACGCCGACAATTCATCGTCCATCGACATGACGATATAAAACGGATCATCCGTAATTTTCATCTGGCTGAGTTTAGGCTTGTGGGGCACTCCGGTAATCATCGCCAGATCGAGAGCACCAACAATGACATTTTGTGCAAGCTCATTGGAGTAGTTACTCCATAGCTTGATTTTCATGTCAGGGAATAGTGGAAGCTGGATAGATAAAAGGGTTGAAACCAAAAAGGGATCTGTATAGGACGATTTGCCGATATTCAAAACCTCAACAGGACCATTAAGGACAGCTCGCGCCAACAGAATAGATCGTTCCGCGTGTGCTATAACTTCGCGCGCTTCAGTGATGAATACCTGCCCTGCATTTGTGAGTTCCGCGGCCTGATGATTATGTCTGAAAACCTGGAGGCCGATGCCGCGCTCCAGTCTCAAAATCTGCTTACTGAGGGTCGGCTGGCTCATGTTCAATCTGTCTGCGGCTCTTGAGAAGTGTAGTTCTTCAGCAAGTACAATCGCCGCCTGCAGTAACCGGATCTCTGGCAGGAACATGACCATCCTCCAAGTCGGGGGAACTCTGGGAAGGACAGCAAGCACGCTTGTATTGGCGCGCTAAACCTTGAATGGACATAATTGTAACCCCGCATGACTGCCACTGGTAGCGTTCGACACCATGGCCGAAAACTTTCGTCATCCCTCCAGGGAATGACGCTCACCCAAAATTTCATTGGACGACTGATGCCATGAGAGCGAATCTCACCGGTAGTCGAAGTTAGGAATTTTGCTCAGGATTCTGCTTATGAGAGTGATTTCATTTGATAGAAAGCCACCGGAGCGAGAGACGTTGCAGTCCATCGCATTAGAACGACACTATTCAGTGCCGGAAGTCGCAGAGCTTTGGGGAATGAGCGAGAAATCAGTCCGCAGGCTCTTTGCTGAAGAGAGCGGTGTTCTACGATGGGGAACGCCCGAAACTTCCCGTAAACGTGGATACTGCAATTTACGCATTCCTGAGAGCGTGCTGATTCGAGTACACCAGCGTCGGGCCGGCTGAGTGCGATGAGAGAGCTTCCGTTGTGGGGTTGTCAGGTTGAGGTCCTGTTGATTCGGGCTTTATCTCTTCCCATGCTTTCCGGACACTCGCCGTCAATTGCTCCTGCCTTGCCTTTACGAACGGCGAGTAGTGCTTTTCCGTGATCTTCACACTTTTATGACCAAGCAAAAGAGAAACCTGGTCGATTGGAACTCCCGCCAATAGATTCTCGACAGCAAACGTATCGCGGAACATGTGCGGAAAACATCTCTTCGCTGTTCCATCAGCCGCTTCCAGTTTGGCAATTTCAAACAATCTTCGGAAGCTACGCTGCCAATCTGCCACCGCCGATTTCGGATCGCCGTTCCCACTCCAGAAAAAGTAACGGGGATTCGGCTTGGGGCCCGGAGGGATGTTGTGAAGTCTTTCGGCGACGTGGTGAGGAAGCGGAACGTACACCGGTACACCAGTCTTTGCCTGATAGAGGAAAAGGTCGTCGTTCGGCAGAAGCCGCGTTTTTTCAAGCGTAACCGCATCTCGGATTCGCAGGCCGCTCCAACGCATCAGTTCCGTCAATGCGCGTATGCGCTCGCCTCGTTTTTCGATGTCGTAGGCACGCTCCATTCCGTCATCAAGCCGGTAGGTGGCCTCGATAATCTTCGCGTATTCCTCGCGAGAGAAGTAGTCCGTTGGCTTCTGATGGACGGTAATTGGCTTGAGATTGTGTGTAGGACTGGTCGCAATCCATCCGGCACGAATGCAGAACCAGAAAAACCCCGTGAGGCGCTCCTGCTTTTTCTTCTTTGCCAGTCCGCCATCCTTCCATGTGGTGCGAAGCGCTTGAACCGCGCGCAGGTCCAATTCTCTCAGCAGGGTATATCCTTCGGACCTTGCCCAGCCCAAGAGCTGCTTCCTGAAGATGGTATCCAGTTTTGCGAGCGTTGACTCCGCCAGGTCGCGGGCTTTGGCATCTTCCAGGTATTCGTCAACAGCCTGCTGTATGGTAATGGCCTCTTCTTTTTTCGCAGGTGGCGCCTTGGGATCGTCTGCGGACTCGATCTCCAGCGCAAGTCCTTGTGCCCGCTCCCAACTCGCGGTTTGCAGGCTGTGGCGGATATAGGTGCCGTTGACCGTGCCTTCAACCCACATGGGGCAAGAGCACCGCTTCCAGTAGCGGTCGTCTTTTTTCGAGCAGCGCTTCAGATGGCGGCGATAGAGCGTCAACATGATGGAGTCATCGTACGCGTATCGTACGCGGAAATCCAGTGTTTTTGTATATCTATGAAAACAATAATGTTACTTGTGGTGGAGGCGGCGGGAGTCGAACCCGCGTCCGAAATCGTTGTCAGCCAGGAGAGTCCATGCTCAGTCCAGTTCCAATGACTTCGCGTACGGCGCTCAGAACGGACAAGGTGCGCCGGATGCTAGTCCGATTGATCTCGCTTCTGCCGCCCGGACCGAGCCGCTTTAGCCAGCCTACTGAATGACGTCCGCTCACGGCCCATAGGCAAAGCTGTGGAAGACGGCAGCTTATTTAATTAAGCTGCAAGTGGCAGACTGTAGTCGGCAACTTTAGTTTTGCAGGCGATTACGGATGCCCACCCTCCGACATGCCTCCTAAGCCGCAATCAATCCCGTCGAAACCGTGACGCCCCCAACTGCAGGGATACACCAATTCAACTGATTCATGCTGCTGTATTCATTCTACGCCGATTTCGATTGTGCCGTTGAATTAAAAGAGAAGTATGCGCGGGCTACTCTTCGTGCGGCTCGTCCTCAAGGTTGTCGAGAGCGGCCAACGTTTCGTCCGGCACATCCCACTGGCGGAGGATTTTGTAGATCACCCCCGTTGAAAAGCCCGCCGACACCAGCCGCCGCATGATCCGCGCCGTCTCTTTTTCGTTCTCCGGCTTGCGCAGCCGCTTACGTTCCAGGTGCTCACGCGCCAGGGCTTCTTCGTTGCTCTGGCCGTAGCGGGCTTCCAGGGTCTCGGTAATCAGTTCACCCGCCACGCCCTTCTGCTGCAAGTCCTGCTTTACGCGGCGCTGGCCCAGCTTGTCGTTTTCCTGGCGCAGTCGGGCGTAGGTCTCGGCAAAGGCGGCGTCGTTCAAATACCCATGTTCGCGCAGCCGGGTGATCGCAATCGCGATGGCTGCTTCGCCGTGCTCTCCCGGCTCGGCGCGCCGCTGCATCAGCCGCCGCAGCTCTGCCTCGGTACGCATTGCCCTGCCCAAGGACTTGACCGCGTAGTCGTAGAGGCCACTTTCGTTCAGAAAAGGGCGCGGCTTGCCGGATTTGGAGTGGAAGGTCAACGATCAGCGTTCCTTCATGATTGGGCACGCGTACCCAATCGAGACCTCAGAATACGCCATCCTCTTGCCGCGGAGCAATCGCATCCGGAGCAATCGCATCGACAATCGCATCGGGCGGCGCGGTGGCCAGCAGATGGGCGCGGGCGAGCACCTTGCGGGCCAAGCCGGTCAGCGCCATTCCCTCCGCCTCGTGCAGCGGAACCCAGCGCCGTTCGCCGCCGGGCACGGTCAGCGCATCCACGTTACCCTCAAAGACCGTGCGGATGCGCACATAATAGTTGACCTGCATGATAGCGTGGCGCACGGTCATGCTCAAGGCCTCCTCGGAAACCTCCGGGCAGATCAGCGCGGGCAACTCCCACATTCCGGGCATCACGGTCAGTGAGGCGGGGCGCTGCTCCAGCAGCACCTCACAATGCATCTGCCCGGCCAGTTGCCTGCTGCGCACCGAAAGCGCGTAGCCCACCTCCCGGCTCTGCATCGGCGGCCGCGGAGCGGTCTCGTGCTCACCCTGCGTTTTGCAGTCGGAGGCCAGCGGGCAGACCAGACACTGCGGATTGCGCGGCAGGCAGAGGGTTGCGCCCAGCTCCATCATGGCTTGATTGAAATCGCCGGGCCGATGGGGGTCCACCAGCTTACCAGCCAGCTCTTCGATCTTGCGCCGTATCAGAGAGCCACCGCCCGTGCGGCTACCGGCCGCCCAGCCTTCAATGCGGCAGAGCACCCGCTCCACGTTGCCGTCCACCACGGCCACCGGCTCATCGTGACTGATGCTGGCCACGGCCGCTGCGGTGTAGGCACCGATCCCCGGCAGAAGCCGCAGCTCGGCAGCGCTTTGCGGAAGATTGCCCTGAAAGCGGTCGGCCACAAACTGCGCCGTTTTGTGCAGCATCCGCGCGCGGCGATAGTAGCCCAGCCCGCTCCACAGCGCCAGCACCTCCTCTTCAGTGGCCAGCGCCAGCGACAGCAGGGTAGGGAAGCGCGCCATGAAGGCCTGATAACGCTCCACCACCACGGCGACGCGGGTTTGTTGCAGCATGATCTCCGAGACCCAGATGGCGTAAGGATTCCGCACGCGCCGCCAAGGAAGATCGCGCTGGCAGCGCTCGTACCAGCCGAGCAGCCGCTCTCGCACTCGCGCGATTCTGGCCGCATTCCACTCCTGCTTGCCCATGCGCACAGCTTATCAGGCGGCGCAGGCGGGTGAATCCACCAAAAAGCGCTGCTCAGCCACTAACAATGGATACCTTTCGGAGTGTAAACTCATCTTTCAGGCTGAAATTATTTTTGCGACAGGAAGGCATCATGCGCAGACACCGGTTCTTTTTCGCTCTCCCCATCGCAGCCTCTGTGATTTGTATGGCTCTGGCTGCCCAGTCCAAGCATCCCATCACCTTCGAGGACTTGCAGCAGATGAAGCGACTGGGCGACACATCTGTCTCCACCGACGGCAAGTGGCTGGCCTACTCCGCCGTTTCCGTGAATCTTGGCGAGAACACAAAGACGCCGGCGCTGTACGTCTCGCCGGTGGCAGGCGGCGAAAGCTATCCCATCGCCGGCACAGTGCCCGGAGACAACGGCGTCCAGTTCTCGCCCGACGGCAAGAGGATTCTCTTCCTCAGCAGCCGCTCCGGTTCGCAGCAAATCTGGCTGGCGGACTTCGACCCCAACACCGCCGCCACCACCAATCCCCGCCGTCTGACGGCTATCTCCACTGAAGCCGCCGACGCCATCTGGTCGCCCGACGGACGCTCCATTGTCTTTACCTCGGCAGTCTATCCGGATTGCCCAGCCTACTCCCACGCCAACGCCAACCTCGCGGCCAACGATAAAGCCGCCAAGGCCAACGCTCTGGCCAAGGCCGCTGCGGAAGCCGCCGAGGCCCACAATACGGCTGAAACCGAAAAAGCCGCCAATGACGCCGCCGCCCTGGCCGCCGAGGCCAACAGCGCCGCCACCACCGCCGATCCCAATCAGGACGCGGACAAGTGCAACGCCGCCCGCGACGCCTACCAAGCCTCCAGCAAGGTCAAGGCGCAGGTTTTCACCCACCTGCTCTATCGCCACTGGGACCACTACACCGGCGACAAGCGCTCCCATCTCTTCATCGTCCCCTCGGCGGGCGGGCCGATCCGAGATCTGACGCCTAACGATCCCCGCGATGTACCGCCGTTTTCTCTCGACGGTGGCGGCTGCGGCTGCGCCTTCTCGCCGGACTCAAAAGAGCTGGCCTTTACCGAGAACCTCGATCCCGAACCAGCCATCAGCGTCAACGCCGACATCTTCACCCTAGACCTGACCAACCCGGACGCCCAGCCTGTCAAGGTCTCCACCTCGCTTGGAGGCGACTTCAATCCCGCCTACTCACCCGACGGCAAATGGCTGGCATGGCGCTCCCAGGCCCGCGCTGGCTACGAGAGCGACCGCTTCCGCCTCGTGCTCTATGATCGCGCCACCCGCAACGCCCGTGAGTTGCTCTCCAGCTTTGACCGCTGGATTCTGGAGCTGGCCTGGGCGCCGGACTCCAAGACCATCTATTTCGTCGCCGAGGACAAAGGCGAAGCGCCCATCTACCGCACCAATCTGCTGGGCAATCTGGTGCACCGCTACGGCAGGGCCACTGGGCAATGGAGCAACATCCACCCGCTGAACCTGCAAGGGCGCGAGATCGTCGTCGGCACCCTGGCGCGCGTCACGCGGCCGGCCGAGGTGGCCTATGGCGACCTTCCGGTCATGGACGACAATGCCCGCACCGGCCCGGCCCTCTCCGGCTTTGAGCCGCGCCTCATCACTCACCTCAACACGTCGCTTCTGGCCAGGCTCGACCTGCCCGCGTTGGAGTCCTTCTGGTTCACCGCCTCTGACAAGACCAAGCTAGAGGGCTTCATCATCAAGCCGCCAGCCTTCGATCAGAGCAGGCAGTATCCGGTCAAGTTCCTCATCCACGGCGGTCCGCAGGGCGCATGGGGCAACTCCTGGAGCTACCGCTGGAATGCCGAGCTTTTTGCCGCCAACGGCTACGTCGTCGTCATGGTTAACCCTCGCGGCTCCACCGGCTACGGTCAGGCCATCATCGACGGCGTCAACGGCGACTGGGGCGGCAAGCCCTACACCGACCTGATGGCCGGACTCGACTACGCCGAGCAGCACTATTTCGCCATCGACAAGAACCGCGAATGCGCCCTCGGCGCCAGCTACGGCGGCTACATGGCCAACTGGATTCTCGGCCACACCAACCGCTTCCGCTGCATCGTCACCCATGACGGAATGTTCAATCCCGAATCGGCTTACGGCAGCACCGAAGAGCTTTGGTTCAACGAGTGGGAGTTCCGCGGCAAGCCCTGGGATTACTACGGCAAGCCGGACAACCAGAACCCCTTCCGAGCCTGGTCTCCGGCGCTCTACACCAACAACTTCAAGACGCCCACACTGGTCATTCATAGCCAGCTCGACTATCGCCTCGACGTTGCCGAGGGCTTCCAACTCTTCACCACCTTGCAGCGCCTCAATGTGCCCAGCAAGATGCTCTACTTCCCCGACGAAGGCCACTGGGTCCTCAAGCCGCAGAACTCGCAGCTCTGGTACTCAACGGTCAATAACTGGGTCGATCAGTGGACAAAGTAGTATGATTTCCGGAAGTCGGGCAGCTTCGAGTTGTTCGCTTCTAGTTGACAATATGGGTGCCCCCGGTCTCGATTCTGAGACCGGGGATACAACTACGACGCGAGGTCTACGTCTATGACGACAGCCGAGATTTCCGCAACACAAGAAGTTTTGTGGAACCCATCGTACTACAGCGCCAGATACTACAATCCCAGCACAGGTAGGTTCCTCAGCCGCGATCCTCAAGATGGGGTATTGACAGATCCTGCTACTCTTCATAAGTATATGTACGCAGGAAGTGATCCAGTGAATGCGATGGATCCAACAGGTAATGAAGCAATGCTTGAATACGGACTAATGACGAAGGCTATTCTCGGACCTGATGTAACTGTGACGCAATATGATCAATATACCGGACAAACTAAAGTAACATCTGGGCCAGCAACAATTGTCGGGTTGAAGATACTAGGCTGTGCAGTAGAAGCTATTCTTGCCGGTACAAAACTTGCAGTAGGGGGACAAGTACCACAAATAGATACTGTTGAATGCACAGCAACGGCCTCAAATAACTGGACTATGACATTAGTCCAGAAGATGTTAGATAAAATAGCTGATAAAGGTATTCCTGGAAGTCCCTGGAAACCTGTATCGGGACTGATAAACTGCAGTCAAGGTTATGTTAGCGACGTCTCTCAGGAATTGAACAATGCAGTCAACCATGATGGTCCTAACCCTAATGCATCTGCCAATATGGCAAGCTGTATGGGAGGCGTTACTAACGGGATGACGAATCCATTTTAATAGATATCTCTCTTTTGGCTTGTAACAGATTGATGAATGTGGAAATTTGAGATGAACATGATTGGAGGAATCATGAAACGGATTGGAATGCTGCTGCTGGCAATATGCAGAGTCGTATATTGCTGGATGTTTCTTTTATGTTCAATTGGTTCGATCTACGGTGTTTCTATTAACATTCATCGTTTGTCGCGAACCCACTTGGTTGATATGGGGGCTATCGTTACGAGCACAATATTCACTATTTATGCTGTCGTCTTTGGATTTGCATGGTGGATGATAGTTAGAGGAAAACCCGTGTTAAAGCGTTGGGCTATTGCGGCAAACATCATTTTTATCATTCTATATTTCCCCGTAGTATTTTGGGATTGGAGAGTCGTTTTGAAAGATGAACTTGAGTCGTGGCCAGTTATATTAATAGGGCTCTTTGGAATTATCATCTTTAGCATCCCGTATCACAGGCGGCGGGTGGCCCAGGTGCCGGGGATGAAAAGTGAGCATCACCATTGAAGCTGGGTGGCCCAGGCGGGTGGCCCCGGTCCCATAACCAAAAACTGAGGGTGGCCCCGGTCTCGATTTTGAGACCGGGGAACATGAACCTCATCCGCGGGTGGCCCCGGTCTCGATTCTGAGACCGGGGATACATCTACGATTCGAGGTCCACAGTTATGACGATCACCGCGACTTGTGCAATCGAGGAGGTGTAGAACAGGCGGGTGGCGCACCCTTGACTAAATCATAAAGTTGGGTGCCCCATTCATCCACAGTTTTATCGTGGATGAGTGGGAGGCCATGAACCTCAACCGGCAAACGTGCTACCGTGTCAGACGGGAGCGGAACCACAGCATACAACTACGACCCGTTGGATCGCCTCATCTCCAGCCTGCATAGAATCTCTACAATATTTCCAGTCCTCATTCGTCTTCAGAAATGGGTGGATGGAACGCGTGAAAATCACTTCCATGATCGAGCAAGACCTGCGCATCTCCGAAGTCATCGCCGGGGAGCAGGCGCGGCTGCGCAACTTCATCCGCAAGCGCGTGCCTTTCGAAGCCGACGTTGAGGATTTGCTTCAGGAGGTCTTCTTCGAGTTGGTGCGCGCCAACCGCCTGCTGATGCCGGTCGAGTTTGTGACCGGTTGGCTCTACAGCGTGGCGCGCAATCGCATCACGGATCTTTTCCGCAAGAAGAAGCCGGTGAATTTTACCGATGTGGCCTTTGAGAACGAAGAAGGCGAGTTGCTCGGCTTCGAAGATTTTTTAATCTCATCCGATGCCGGACCGGAAGAGGAACTCCTGCGCAAGATGCTCTTGAATGAGTTGGAAGCTGCGCTGGCCGAATTACCGAAAAAGCAGCGGGAGGTCTTTGTCGCCCACGAACTGGAAGGGCGCAGCTTCAAGGAACTGGCCGAGGAAACAGGCACAAACCTCTATACGTTGATTGCACGCAAGCGCTATGCGGTGCAGCGTCTGCGCGCGCGATTGCAGAAAATTCATGAGGAGTTCACGAGGAAATGAGGAATCAACATGAGAAACGAATGGGTCAAGAGACATAAGTGGATCTATGCGGTAGGCCCGCTGGCGCTGGCGCTCTTTGTCTGGGCAGGCGGCGAAGTTGTCAAGCATCTGTGGAACTGGCTGCTGCCGATGCTCTTCGGCGTGCACACGATCACCTTTTGGCAGGCGCTCGGCCTGATGCTGCTGAGCCGGATACTCTTCGGTCGCTGGGGCCACGGCCACCATCGCGACAAGATGAACCACTTTCGCGACGACCGATGGAAGAAGACGACGCCGGAAGAGCGGGATAACTTCCGCCGCGAGATGCGCGCGCGCTGGTGCGGCGGCGGAGAGCCTGACGCTGAAACCGGCGAGCCAGAAAGATTGTGAAGAGGAACACAGCGGCGCGGGAACTTTTTCCGCGCCGCTGCGTATTCCGTGCAAGGGTATTCACATACTTATTATTCTGTAAGTTTTCTCGGCCATTTGAAAGGTACGAAGATGAATGCGGGAAAGTTGAAGAAGCAGCAGGCCGGCGTGGCGCTGGAAGCATGAGCACAACGGATCGCAACCCGAAGGAGATTAGGATGACAATCGCAGAAGATGGAAGAACACAGATCCGATATGCCCGGCTCGCCGGTTTCATGTATCTCTTCCTTATCGCGGTCTATCTTGTGGGGGCAATGATTTCCAGCCGATTTGAAGTCCCCGGAAATGTCGTGGAGACCGCACATCGCATTGTGTCGAATGAACTGCTCTTCCGCTTCGGACTGGCGCTGGGATCGCTCAACGCATTGTGCGCCGTGTTGTTGGCAGTGAGCCTTTATGTGGCTGTCCGAGTGGTTGACAAGAATCTAGCGCTGCTGGCTTTAGCGTTTGAATTGGTCTACGCAGCCGTGGGCGCTGCCGCGAACCTGATCGATTACGCCTTTTTGAAACAGCAGATGGACGCATATTCTTCGGGCATCCTAGACGTAAAGCAATTGACGTCTCTCGCGGATTTTCACTCGTCTCTAGATACTGCTGGATTGAACATCGCTTGCATTCTGTATGGCGCGGGATCGATTCTATTTTTCTATCTGTTTTTCAAAGCAAAAGCCATTCCGCGAATTCTTGCGGCATTGGGACTGTTTGGGTCAGTCTTGGTGCCGCTCACCGGTTTTGCGTCCCTCATTCTTCCGCATCCATCCAAGCTGCTGCAAATCGGCTGGCTGCCCATCTTTGTGGCGGAAATTTCTGTCGGCCTGTGGCTGTTGATCAAAGGCATCAAACTACAACCGCAAGAGAGTTAGGATGAGAAGTTTTTTGAGCTATGGAATTTTAGGAAATCATGTATTCCGAAATTTCATCGGATTCCCACTCATTCCGCTGAAAAACGCGGAATGAATGGGGCACAGAAGTCTAAAGCAAAAGCTAGAATGCTCTGATGCAGATGAACAATTCGAAGCGCCAGATAGGATCATTCTCAGCTTTTCCGGCCTCTGTTCAGGCTGCGTTGACGGTACGCGTCCGGCTAACGCCATGGTTGATGGGTCTGGGTGGCCGGGGATAGGCTACTTTGCCATCTTGGCGGCGTAGGCAGCCGGGGTCAGTTCGGCCAGGGACTGGATGGAGCGGTCGGCCAGACCGGGCAACATGTCGGCCAGACCGGGCAACATGTCGGCCAGATATTGGCGAATAGGAATATTCAGTTTGCGGCAGCTCTCCACGATGCTGAAGATGGCAGCGATCTTTGGCCCGGCCTCTTTGCTGCCCAGGTGCAAC
>Ga0255351_1000224_pt1 | contig 27403 bp, 24 predicted proteins | sample HBST25r2metaG_FD_186024 | JGI IMG/M metagenome (GOLD analysis project Ga0255351, IMG submission 186024) | Peat soil microbial communities from Stordalen Mire, Sweden - H.B.S.T-25.r2 | ecosystem: Environmental > Terrestrial > Soil > Wetlands > Peat | place: Sweden: Norrbotten County, Stordalen... | reverse complement strand
CAATCTGGCATACGCGCATGTAATCCGGCTGCACCTGGCCGGGATCGCGCAACTGAACAAGCGCTATCCCGGCGCCACCGTGCTTTCAGCCTGGCCGATGACCGATGAGTTGAGCAGGCCGGAGCTGGGCTATCTGAAGCAACCTTATGATGTGTACCGATTGGAGGACTTTACGGCGGAGCAGATTGCCCGCGCCGCGGTTGAGCCGGAGAAGTACACTGCGGCGCTGGTGTTCTCAACCAAGTACGACCCGCCATGGCCGCAGCTTAGCCTGGGCCGGAAGAGTGAAGCGATGGACGAGCGATTCTTTGGGTTGCACCATGATCTGTCGCCGGAAGAGATTGCCAGGGAATTGGGCGGAACGCTGGTTTGGAAGGGCGTAGACCAGGGGCAATGGGTGGGGCTGATCCGGTTTGACCGGGTATTGAATGCGGCGCTATGAGCACTCTGGTCCAGCCGGAAATCCAGCCAATGCCCTAATCTAAATCCATGAACGATTCCAATGAACACTCCGTGCTGAATTTGACGCCAGACCCGACCCCGGAACCGACTGCCGACCCCATGCCGGACGAGATCTTCGATCTGTTGGTCATAGGCGCCGGGCCAACCGGGCTGGCTTGCGCCATCGAGGCCCAGAAGACCGGCTTTCGCTCGGTTGTGGTGGACAAGGGCTGCCTGTGCAACTCGCTCTTCCATTACCCGGCGCACATGACCTTTTTCACCACGCCGGAGCTGCTCGAGATCGGCGACATTCCTTTTCCCAGCCCCAATGCCAAGCCCACCCGCGACGAAGCTCTCCAGTACTACCGCCGCGTGGCGGAGCACTATCGGCTGGATTTGCGCCTCTACCAGTGCGTGGAAAAGGTGACAGGCTCTGACGGCGGCTTCACCATGCACACGGTGGACCGTTTTGGCAGGCCGGGAGCCATCCGGTCCCGCAAGCTGGCCCTCTCTACCGGCTACTACGATCTGCCCAACTACATGGGTATTCCCGGCGAAGACCTGAACAAGGTCCATCACTACTATGTCGATCCCCATCCCTACTTTGAGACCGACGTGGTGGTGATCGGCGGCAAGAATTCGGCGGCCATTGCGGCGCTTGAGCTGTGGCGCAGCGGCGCGCGGGTCACGCTGGTTTACCGCGGGCCGGAGATTCCTCCGCATGTGAAGTACTGGATCAAGCCGGACATTGAAAACCGGATCAAGAATGGCGAAATCAAGGCGTTTTTTCGGTCGAATGTCGTGGAGATCAAGCCGGACACAGTGGTTGTCGAGACGCACGAAGGCCGTGAGATCCTCAAGAACGATTTTGTCTTCGCCATGACCGGCTATCACCCGGACTTCGACTTTCTTGAGGCAATGGGCATCCGCTTCGAGGGCGAGGACCGCCTGCCGGTCTGCGATCCTGAGACGTTGGAGAGCAATGTGCCGGGCATTTACCTGGCCGGGGTGATTGTGGCGGGCTCGCGCACCAATGAGATTTTCATTGAGAATGGGCGCTTCCACGGGCGGCAGATTGCCAAGGCTCTGGCATCCAAGTAAAGACAGGGGCGGCTCGGTCCCAGGGAATTCGCTGCACGGGGACGCCGATTTTTTGCGGGGGGTAAGGCTCGGATATGCGCTGGTGGCCGCGGTCGATTCGATGGCAGATGCTTGCCGGGCTGGTGCTGCTTGAGGCGCTCTCGATTGGGCTTTTTGCGGCCTTGCTGATCCGCCAGCAGACTCAAGAAGTCCACCAGCGCATCGTACAGGGCCTGGCCCATCAGGTCACTTCCATGTCGCTGCAGGCACAAGAGGCCCTGCTCCAGAACCGGCCCGGCTGGGTGGGCCTGTCGGTCAAGATGGTGGGCGAATCGCCCAGCGTGGCCTTTGCCAAGGTCACCGATCCGGCCGGCAACGTGCTCTTCGTCAGTGAGGGAGTAGCCGGGCAAGTCACGCTCAATCCGCTTGAGCGCGCGCAGATTCCGCTCATGATCAAGGATGAGTCAAGGGTGTTTACCTTGGGAAGGGATCAATGGGAGAGTGCTAGCCCGATCTATACGGGAAGCGACCTGCGTGGGTTTGCCTGGGTAAAGAGAGAGCGCGCCTGGGATTATCAGCAGCTCGACGCGATTCTGCGCGACACCGCGATCTTCGCCGTGATTTGGATTGTGGCGTCGGCATTGCTGGTGTTGCTGATGGCCAACTCCATCTCACGGCCTCTGGCCACTCTGCATCGCGGCACGCGCGCCCTGATGAGTTCACCGGAGAACAGCGGCAGCTTTCCTCTGCCCGTGGTGGTGCACAACGAGATCGGCGACCTGATCGAGGCCTTCAACCGCATGGTTGCTTCCATAGCGGAGCAGCGCTCCGGGCTCAACGACACGCTTTCGCTGCTGGACTCGATGCTGGCCAACGCACCCATCGGCCTGGCCTTCTTTGACCGCCGTTGCCGGTTTGTGCGCGTCAACCAGGTGTTTGCCGACATGACCGGCGTCCCGCTCAGCCGCCACCTCGGCCGGACTCTGCTCGAGCTGCTGCCCCTGCCGGTGGCGCAGGAGCTTGAAAACACGGTGCTGCGCGTCTTTGCCGAAGAAGAGGCGGTGCGCAACCTTGAACTGACCAGTCCGGCCTTGACCAGTCCGGCCCTGACCAGTCCGGCGATCAACGGCCAGAACCCCCAGCCTGGCCCTCGCCAAAGGCCCAGCCGCCCGTGGACCTGGCTGGCCAGCGCCTACCCAGTCAGGACCACCCCGCAACAGGTTCGTTGGGTAGGCGTCATCGTGCTCGACGCCAGCGACCGCAAGCGCAGCGAAGAAGCCCTGCGCAAGACTGAAAAGCTGGCCGCCACTGGACGTTTGGCTGCCTCCATCTCCCACGAGATCAACAATCCGCTTGAGGCCATTACCAATTTGCTCTTCCTGCTGCGCAACTTCTGCCAGCTTGAGGATCCGGCGCTGAACTACGTGGTCCTGGCCGAGCACGAGGCCCGGCGCATCGCGGAAATTACCCAGCAGACGCTGCGGTTTTACCGCCAATCCACGCTGCCGGCAAGGGCCAATATGGGGGAACTTCTCGATTCCGTGCTCAGCCTCTATCAGGTTCGCCTCAATACCCTGAACATCCGGGTCGAGCGGAAATACGACCCGGACATGGACCTGTTTTGCTTTGCCGGAGAACTCCGCCAGGTATTCGCCAACCTGGTGAGCAACGCCATTGACGCCAGCAGCGACGGCGGCCGTCTGGTGGTGCGCGCACGGCGCTCGCGGAACTGGAAGGATCAGGCGCAAACGGGCGTTCGCTTTGTGGTGGCCGACACTGGCTCCGGCATGGACCCCGCCGTTCTGGAGCGCGTCTTTGAGGCCTTCTTTACCACCAAGGAGGTGACCGGAACCGGCCTCGGCCTCTGGGTGAGCCACGAGATCATCGTCAAGCACCGCGGCCTGGTCCATGTGCGCAGCCGCACGGCTGTTCACGGGGCGGCGGCCCAGCCAAGTACTGCGGGCACCGTCTTCCAGCTCTTCTTTCCCGACGACCCAAATCTGACGGCTTCGATCAAGCAGACGGCTGCGGCTGCGGTGTGAGGGAGGCTCACGAACCGGGGAGAATGGAGAGGACTTCGAAATGGGCGCAGGGATGTCCGTGCGCCCACCTCCTCTGTCAATTTCTATTCTTTGAAATCCAGATTCACCGGGCTCGTGGACAAGGGAGCTTTTTTAGAAGGTTTGGCGCCGGTAGTTTCTGTCTCTTGGCCTACAGCTTCAAACGTCACATGATTCACCCACACCTTGCCGGATCCCGACAGAAGCGTTCCGAACGAAATGCTTGTAGCGTCCTGCGGAACATCGAGAACGACATCGAAAGTAGTCCACGGTTGTGTGCCCTTGATCGCACGGTCCTGCATGTTGTCGAAGGCAACCATGGTTTGTTCCTTATCCACCCTCATCCACATCCCGGCCCATTCGCCCACATCTTGCGATTTGACCGTAGCCCGCAGGCGAACGCGCTTTCCGGCATAGTTAGCGGCGCTGATCGTTTGCATCAGCGTTCCAAATCCATCGGTCGTTGGCGCCTGTGACTGGAGATAAGCACTCGGTTGCCCATCGTGAATCACTGCGCTATCGATTCCGGTGCGGTAGTTTGCGGGTTTGCTCCCGGCCAGGAACCAGCCGGACGGAGCCTGGTCTGCTTGAGTTGATGCATGCGCAAGAAGCGGGCTTAGGCCAAAGGCAACAGCGACGGCGCAACTCAAAAGAACAAGACACGAGCCAAGAGCCATCGACATGCACAGGCGCAGGCGGGTTTGTTTCGTCTTCTTTTCAATAAGGTTCATGATTCGCTTCTCCATGAATTCTCCCTCGAAGATTCCGAGGGCGCAACTTGGTTGAGGGATGTCGGCCGCAGTGCGCATCTTTTGCGTGAGCTGCAACAGACTGTGAGCGTAGGCGTGTCTTCCGGCCATTGCATCGGCCGCCAGGTCGTCGCAGGCCAGTTCCCGTGTCTCCTGTATCCTGCGGCGTATCCAATGCAATGCGGGATGGAAAAAAAGCAGCGTTCCAAGCGATTCATAGAGCAGATTGCAGAGGAAGTCTCTCCGCTGGATGTGCGCCAGCTCATGGCAAAAGGCCGCGGCCACTTCGCTGGCTTCCGCATCGTGCAGATTTACCGGCAAAATCACAATGGGCCGCGGCCAGTTTAGAGTTGCTGGACTGGATAGTTTGCTTGAAGACAAAAGCTCGATCCGCTCTTGCCCGAAAATCGCCATGCAGGAGTTCCAGTGTTTCTGCAATTCTGGCGGCAGAACTGCTGTCTTTGCGGTTTTCAAAAGACCGCGTGTGAGCCAGAGACCCCATGCCAATCGAACAAAGGCAAAGAGGACGGATGCGATGTAAAGCAAGCAGATTGTCTTCGAGAAGATAGCAGGCGGAGGAAACAGATGTTCAGAGTTCCACGCAGGTCTCTCGGTCCACAGGTAGGACAAAAGTGGCGGCAAGGCGCCGTGAGAGTTGTGTTGAACATTCGGCGCCTGCGCCGCCAGCGGCATTGCGGCTTGCGGGCTTGTCAATAAGCCACGGAGAGGCTGCGCCTGGTCACGCAGGAGCGAGAGGCCGGGCAAAGTGAGCGAAAGAAGGAGGCAGCCCAGCCAAACACGGTGAATAACTTTTGCGCGCATTCCTGCAAGAAGTCGCACGGTAGCCGCGGCCGCCAACACCAGAAGCGGCAGTTGCCAGAGTGCGTTGAGAGCATAGGCGGCTACAAAGCTACTTAAGGTCTGCATCCATTACTCCTTTCGCAATGGCCACTTTTTGAACCAGTTCAGCCAGCTTGGCGGCATCGACCTGCTTGGTTCGGAGCAGGTTCATGAGCAGATCTTCCAGAGAGCCGTCGAACATCCGGTTAAGCAAATCGCGAACCGCGCTCCCGAGAGCTATTTCGCGCGTCTGAATGGGCTGATATTCGTATGCACGGCCTACCAGAGTTCGTGTGACATGCCCTTTTCGCAGGAGCACATTCAGCATGGTCTGCACTGTCGTGTAGGCGAGATCTTCGCGAAGCCCCTGCTGCACCGCCTGAACATTCGACGGGCCGCCAGTCCACAAGACTTGCATGACCCTAAGCTCCAGCGGAGTGAGCTGGCCCTTCAATTTGGTTTCTTCCGGCACGGCATCTCCTAAACATCTAGGACTTTATGAGCCGCGGCGGAATTTGTCAACTAAAACTTTAGGACTTGACGGTACAGTGCACGTTGGTTCGCTTGGGCAAGACAAAACGTCTGGTCAGGCGCTGGGCGGCGTGTGGTCCAGGTCTGACGAGTAAGAAATGTGGGTGCCTCAGGTCTCGATTTTGAGACCTGGGATGTGCTCGACTGTTTGCGCGAGGGGGTCGCCGTCGTGGAGCTTTGCTCTTTCCAGGGCCGCTTCAATTTCGGCATCGGTCGTAACGGCTCCATGCTCAGCCAGGATGCCTCTCCCAAAGAAATCGCCAGAATTCACAGGCTGCGAAAAAACCCATTCCGGGGCGCAAGAAGCGTCAGGGCACGACTTTAGTCGTGCCGTAAGTGCCGCAGAATCAATACGGCCTTCAGTATGCTTTTCGGGTATTTCGGTTGAATTCGGGCCTTTTTCCGCAGCCTGTTCAGCCCCCGAGGAATGCTTCCACATTCAAAAAACTGCTTCCTCGTTGAGCTTGAATTGCGTTACTTTAGAAAACCTTCATCTTGATGACCAGGTACTTTTTCGGGTCTTCGCGGATGCTCTTTACCAACTGCTGGGTCTGGTCCATGGTCTGGTCGGCGTGGTCGTAGAGGGAGCGGTTCTGGGCGAGTTGTCCCAGCGTGCCCTTGCCCTCTTCCACGCCCTTCAGGATGTTGTCCAGCCGGGTCACAGTGTCATCCAGTTTCTGCGCGAAAGCCGGGTCCTTGGCCAGCTTGCCCAGGCTGCCTTTGCCTGCGTTGATATCGGCCACCAGCTGATTGGTGTTGGAAACAGCGGCATTCAGGTTGTTATAGAGAGAGTCGTCCTTGAGGAATTTGCCCGCGCTGCCTTTGCCTTCATTCAGATCGTCGGTGATTTTATAGAGCCGGTCGATGGCTGCATTGGCGCGGGTGTACAGCGTGTCGTCTGTAATCAGCTTGCCCAGGCTGCCCTTGCCGTTGGCCATTGCTCCGGTAACCGTCTGGAGATCTGTGGCGATGGTGTTGATCTTGATGTACAGTTCCGGATCGTTGATGAACCTGCCCGCGGTTCCTTTTTTCGAGTTAAGCGAATCCACCAACACTTCGACCTTGGCCATCAGCTCCGTGATCTGCTTGATCGAGACTTGGCTGTCGCGGATCACGTCCTGAATGCTGGGCGCGCCGGTGGTTCTGAGTTCTGCGTTTTGGCCTGGAGTGGGGCCGGTGGCGTGCTCTGAACTGATATCGATGTAGCTGTCGCCCAGAACGCCGGCCTGGGCGATCATGGTGGTCGAAGTCACGTGCAGGTCGGGCAGCCACTCCTGGCCCACCTGCATGGTTACCTCTACGGGGGTGGGTTCGCGATCCGGAACCACGCGAATTTTGACCACATTGCCAATAGTCACGCCCTCAAGCGTGACGGGCGCCCCATCCTTCAGGCCCGCCGCGTTCTCAAAGTAGGAGCGGAGCACCAGCTTGTGCGCAAACAGCCCGCCAGTGGAGCCGGACATGAGAAAAATGATCCCGATGAGCACGGCCATGGCCGCCAGGACCAACGCTCCAACTCTCAGTTGCGACCACTGAATCTCTTTGCTGCTTGGCACGTGGACTCCTCTTGCTCAATGGATGCGGTTTACGCCTTGAGAATAGCAGAGAGAGCGGATTTATCCCCCATCTTCAAGCACAACGCTGGCCATGGCATGGTCGGCCGTGTGGGTGATGGAAAGGGCCGCTCGGACTACGCCCAGGCGGGCCGCAATCTCGGCGGCGCGCCCGTGAAACTCGAGGGTGGGCCTGCCGCTTGCTTCGCGGACAACCTCGATCTCGAGCCAGCTCACGCCGAAACTGATGCCGGTTCCCAAGGCCTTGGCCCCTGCTTCCTTGGCGGCAAATCGAGCGGCAAAGCTCTCCGCGGACTTGCGCTTGCGCAAGCAGTAGGCCTGTTCCGCGCGCGTGTAGACGCGGTCAAGAAAGCGTCCGCCATAACGATCCATGGACTGCTGGATGCGGCCGATCTCGATCAGATCAATTCCGGAGCCGATGATCATGCTGTGTATAAAGCTACAACATTCTGCTTTTATTGTGTTTGCAGGCATTCCGGGACCCCGCTTTCCGCGCTGGCTTCGAGCCCGGCAAACCGTGGCCAACACTGATCCAATTACCAGCGCAAGGTGCGGCAGGCCGCTGGGCGGGATCGATGTTTCAAAGCCGGGCAAGAGCCGTGCGACTCCAGCACATTCGTGAAGTGTCACAGCCCCGCTCCGATAAGAACGGTGTGAGGCTCATAATGCCGAACTACGACGCTGGGCAAGCGATAAGCATACCTTGGGCGATGCAAATGAAGGCGATTTCCATTGAGCAGCCGGCGCACCTTGTCAAGACTCTTACTGGCGCTATTCTCGGCTGTGGCGGTTGGGTGCTGAGCCGTGGCGCAAACGACACAGGTACGGTGAGCATGTTGTTCGAATTCGAGCGCCAGGCTTGCGTGGAGATCTACAGCGTGCTGATTGCGGCCGGGCTTGACCTGAGCCAGAGCGGGCATATCCGCTTCACGGAGCTCTGCCAGTGTACCCGCAGCCATCAACAGGAATGTGGGAATGAGATTGCCAGCATCGACCTGGAGATACAGACCTTTCCGGTGGAGACGGTGCATGGTTCACTCGCCCATGACGCGGCCTGAAGTTGCTCAGCCCGCTTCGACCAATCCATACCGCCTTTGCCAGGCCTCTTTGAGTCGAGCCCATACACGCGCGCGTTCAGCCTCAGTGGCTTCAGAGCGTGCGCCTTGATTGGCAACGGGGACATTGGCAAAGCGGGCGGCTTCCATCTTGGCCAGTTCGAGCAACTGCCGGTCGCGCACCAGGTTGGCTACGCGAAAATCGGGCAGTCCGGCCTGTCGGGTCCCAAAGAACTCGCCGGGTCCGCGCAGGTTCAGGTCCAACTCCGCCAGCTCGAATCCATCTTGAGAGCGGACCATGGCGCTCAGCCGCTCCTCGGCCAGCGGAGAGACACGCGGTCCGGTCATCAGAATGCAGTAGCTCTTGGCCGCCCCTCGGCCTACGCGACCGCGCAGTTGGTGCAACTGCGCCAGTCCGAACCGCTCTGCGTGTTCCACCACCATGACCGTGGCGTTGGGAACATCCACGCCGACCTCGATCACGGTAGTGGCCACCAGCACGTCGATCTCGCCACGCTGGAACCGGCGCATGATGATCTCTTTCTCGTCGGCGTCCAGGCGTCCATGCAGCAGGCCCACGCGCAGGCCGGCAAGCGGGCCCAGGCTCAGCTTTTCGTACATCTCAGTCGCCGATTTAAGGCCGGATTTCGCTCCCGGATTCGCCTCCTGCGCTGCCTTGGGAAACAGCTCCGCGGTCTTGCCTTTTCGAGTCGTCTTGAGGGCTGTCTTGCGGGCAGGCGCAGGCGCTGGTTCAAGACCGGCCTCAGCCTCGTCATGGCTGAAATCCAGCTCCGGCTGGTCCTCCTTTGTGCCCTCGATGACCGGGTAGACGATGTAGGTCTGACGGCCTTTGGCCGCCTGTTTGCGAACGAAATCCCACACCTCTTCCGCACGCTCGCCGGGAACGCGCCGGGTGACGATGGGCGTGCGTCCCGGTGGCAGCTCATCCAGGATGCTCAAGTCCAGGTCGCCGTAGAGCGAGAGCGCCAGCGTGCGCGGAATCGGCGTTGCGGTCATCACCAGCACGTCGGGCTCTGCCCCCTCCGTCCCATCCGGCCTCGGCTTCTTCATGAGCTTGAACCTTTGCAGTACGCCGAAGCGGTGCTGCTCATCCACCACCACCAGTCCCAGCCGGTCGAATTCCACTTTTTCTTCAATCAACGCGTGGGTCCCGATCACCAGTTGGGCCTCGCCGCGATTGATGAGGCCGCGGGTGTGCCGCTTGCGGTCCTCATCAAGCGAGCCGGTCAGCAGAACAATTTGATAGCGGCGGGAGGAGCGCTCCAGCAGTTTGCGCGCGGCCAGAAAATGTTGCGTGGCCAGAATCTCGGTGGGCGCCATCAACGCCGCCTGGTAGCCATTTTCCATGGCCACCAGCATGGCCTGCAGCGCAACAATCGTCTTGCCCGATCCCACGTCGCCTTGCAGCAGGCGGCGCATGGGGCTGGGTTGGCGCATGTCGGCCACAATCTCGCCCAAAGCGCGCTTTTGCGCCCCGGTTGGATGGAAGGGCAGCACTTCGCGGATGGCCTCGCGCACCTTGCCGGCCGTGGAAAACTCAATGCCCGCGCGCTGCCTCATGCGGCGGCGCTTGAGCTCCAGGCCAAGTTCCAGAAAGAAGAGTTCTTCAAAGATCAGCCGCCGGTGGGCGGGGGTCGCAGAGCTTTGCAGTTGGACAAAATTGGTTCCTTCGGGGGGGAAATGAACCTCGCGCAGCGCGGTTTCGCGGTCGGGCAGGTCGAGCCGCGCCAACATCTCCCGCGGCAGGCACTCCGGCACCGCTCCGCGCATTTGCTCCAGCAGGTTGAAGATCACCTTGCGCTGCCAGCGTGAGGCCAGGCGGCTGCCGCCCAGGGACTCGTAGACCGGCGTAATCCGGCCCACCTCGAGCAAGCGCGTCTCGGCGTCGTCTGTGGCGTCGGGCAGAAGCTCGAATTGCGGCTGAATCATCTTTAAACTGCCGCTGGAGCGCGACGCCTCGACCTTGCCGTAGACGGCTACCGTCTGGCCGGCAAGAAACTTGCCGCTCAAATAGCTTCCGTTGAACCAGATGCACTTCAGGCTCAGCCGCCCCTGGCCCACGGTCATCTCAAAGATGGGCGCCTTGCGGGTGCGCAGCAGCGTTGAGCCGCGCACCTCGGCAATCACGCTGGCCATCTCGCCGGGTATAAGCTCGTCCAGGCTGCGCGGGTTCTGGCGGTCCTCGTAGCGGAAGGGCAGGTGGTAGAGCAGGTCTTCGGCGGACAATATGCCCTTAGCCGCGAGCATCTCCGCCACGCGCGGACCGACGCCGCGCACATACATCACCGGAGTATCGAGGCCGGGCACACTACGGATGCTATAGCATTTCTCCCCGCGTAGGCCGGGTGCCCCGACCTCGCGGCGTCCGGGTGCCCCACCCTCGCGGCGTTTTTGTCTTTGCCGCTAGTGGTGTCCGCCACACAGATGGTCGTTTATGTTTTGAAAGGGCACGACTTCAGTCGTGCCGTAAACGGCCTAAAACGAGCTGGGCTTTAGCCCCTGAGGGAAGCTTCTTCTACGAATTCAACCCGTTCCCGGGAATCGGTAAATGATGCTATTTGCGGCGGACACCGCTAGGGTGGGATAGCAGCGAACTGCACCGGCTTCTCTCAGGACTTTGCCAGAAAATAAGCCTCGACCGCCTGAATCAACGAAGCGCGATCGAGATACGGCTTTTTGCCTTCGTATCGAGCGGCCCAGCAGATCTGGTTGATGATGTCGCGCGGGAAGCACGCGCGTAACTCCTGCTTCAACGTACCCTTGATAATGCCGATGAGATTGTCGACGATGCCGGATTCGCCCTTGATTCCGCGGTCGGCGGCTACGCGGCGGAAGATCTCGCGGAACTGTTCGTCGGTTAATTCGCCGACCTTGATCTTGGTTTGAATTCTGCGCAGGAACGCGGGATCGACGAGCTCGAACGGATCGAGGTTGGACGCAAACACAACCAGCATCTCAAAGGGAACTTCAATCTTCTTTCCGCCCGCCAAGGTGAGAAAGTCGATTCTGCGATCGAGGGGGACGATCCAGCGATTCAAGAGCTCTTCAGGGCGAAGCCGCTGGCGTCCGAAGTCATCGATGATCAGCACGCCATTGTTGGCCTTCATCTGTAAAGGGCCGACATAATACTTTGTCAGCGGGTTGAATTCCAGATCGAGCATCTCGACTGTAAGTTCGCCGCCAACCAGGACCGCGGGGCGGTTGCAGAGCACCCAACGCTCGTCGTGATTCTCAGGCTCATCTTCCGCCACGCGATTGTGAATTGCCGGATCGTAGATGGTGATGAACTGGCTCTCGACTTCCACGGCGTAGGGCAGCCAGACATCATCCTCGGCAATCACGCGCGTCAATGTCTCGGCAATTGTGGTTTTCCCTGTTCCGGCCGGACCATACAGAAAGAGCGACGAGCCGGAGTTCAGCGCTGTGCCCAGTTGCCATAGCGTCTTGTCGTCCAGCACCAGATGGGCAAAGGCGCGTTCCACGTCCGCCGGGCGCACCACCACATTCTTGACGCTCTGCTTCTTGACCTGCTCTACATATTGCTCCAGGGACACAGGCGCGGGGCCCGTGTAATGACTAAGGGAAAGCAATTCCATTGCCCGGGTTCTGCCCTGCGAAGTAATGGCGATGTCAGGAATATTGTTGGCCATTCCGGTCACCTGGCAAAGCAATTCCGTTCGCAGCCGGAGGAAAAGCTCGTTTGCCACTTCGTAGCTGAGTCGAGTCAGTTTGGATAGCTCAAGAATTGAGAATGGGCCGGACAAATAGAGGATCTTTAATGCGAGGTCCTCGAGAACTGACAGGCGCACGCCAACTTCCGCAACGGTCTGGGGCCTGAACGCCGGTCCGTCGGCGGGGGCGGCTTTGAAGTCGTCTATTTTTAGAACGTTTTCCATTTCCCTTTTCCGATAGCTGTTGCCAATATACTGCCTATCTATGCTGGAATCACCCCTTGTCACACTTAAGTGGCACGCCGCATCCATGAAAATGTGCCGAAACGAGCAAGGAATATCCAACCCGCTTTTTCCCGCTCGCATAGGCGTTCATGCCATTGCCCTGCAACCGGAGTCTCGGCAAGATCTGCGCAGAGTCTGCTTTGCTACACTTCTCCTGTGATCGTTTCGCTGAATCGGAGCGATCCGCAAGAAGAGAACGGCGGGAGAATCCATGCCAGTTGTTGAACTCGCGGGAGTGACCAAGGCCTACGAGAATAAGGTTGCCGTCCGCAACCTGAGCCTATCCATCGATGCCGGCCAGATGTTTGGCCTGCTGGGGCCGAACGGTGCGGGAAAAACCAGCACCATTCGCATGATGATGGGCATCACCATTCCGGACTCGGGCAGCATCAGCCTCTTTGGGCAGCCGTTCGACCGCATGAGCCTGGACCGCGTCGGTTACCTGCCCGAGGAACGCGGCCTCTATAAAAAAATGAAAATCATCGACCAACTGGTCTTCTTCGGCCAGTTGCACGGGCTGGAGTCGCAGGAGTCCCGCAAGCGGGCCATCGCGTGGGCCCGGCGCATGGACATCGAAGATTCCCTGCAAAAGAAAACCGAAGAGCTCTCCAAGGGCATGCAGCAGAAAATCCAGTTCATTGCATCGCTGCTCCACAACCCGGGGCTCATCGTGATGGACGAACCGTTCAGCGGCCTCGACCCGGTGAATGCTGCGCTCGTGGAGCGCACTCTCTTGGAACTCAAAGCCCAGGGCAAGGCCATCCTGTTCTCAACCCATCGCATGGATCAGGTGGAGAAGCTGTGCGACAACATTTGCCTGATCAACGACGGCGAGGCTGTGCTGGCCGGCAATCTGCGCGAGATCAAGGCCAGTTATGAGCGCAACCGCGTTGTGGTCGAGTTTGAGGGCAGCGCGGATTTCCTCAACAGCGATGAGATTGCCGAAGCCAAAAACTACTCCGGCCACGCCGAGATCAAGCTCAAGGAACACGGCGACGCGCAAAAGCTGCTGCACGAGGCTGCCGCGGTCGCCACGATTTATCGTTTCGAATTGGTCGAGCCCTCGCTCGAGGAAATCTTCATCCAGACCGTGGGAGGCAAGCCCAATGCGTAACATCCTTCTGATTGCCCGGCGGGAATACCTTGAGCAGATTCGCGGGCGCGCCTTCAAGTATTCCACCATCCTGCTGCCGTTGGGGATTCTCGCACTGCTTGCCGGCATTTATTTCATGGGCCGCAACGCCGGCGCGGGCAAGCATATCGCCATCGCCGCCGACAGCGCGCCGCTGGCCGGCGATATGCGCCGCCAGTTACTCGACGACAAGGCTGCAAAGCTCACCGTCGATGTGGTGGCGCCGGCAACCCAGCAGGATCGAGACCGTCTTCTTGAACTCGTCCGGAGCAAGGCAATTGACGGATTGCTTTCGATTGAGAATTCCTCCACTGGATCGCCGACGGTCACTTATGCCTCGCAATCTTCCATGGATTTCAGAACTTCCGGCCGGCTGAAATATGCCTTGAACAGCAGCCTTGTGCATCAGCGCCTGAAAGCAAAGGGGCTGACGCAGGCTGAAACCGATGTCCTGTTGAAAGATGTCCCCATCGAAAACCTGCAAGTGAACAAGGAGGGCAACGCCGCCAAAAATCAGGGGATGGCGTCGTTTTCAAAGGCCTTTGCCCTGGCTTTTCTGCTCACCATGCCCATCCTGCTCTACGGCATGGATATGGCCCGCTCGATCATTGAGGAAAAGTCCTCGCGCATCTTCGAGGTGATGCTCTCCGTTGTTCGCGCCGACGATCTGCTCACCGGCAAGCTGCTTGGCGTGGGCGCCGTCGGCCTGACCCAGGTCGCCATCTGGGTGATCGCAACCGCGCTCTTCACCGGCTCGGCGCTGGCCGCGCCCTTGCTCAGCGGCAATTTCGCTCTTCATTTCTCCTGGGCTGAGGGCTTGCTCTTTCCGCTGTACTATGTGCTCGGATTCTTCCTCTACAGCGCGCTCTTTTCCGGTCTGGCGGCCACTTGCGAGTCGGCGCAGGATCTGCAGATGTTCATGCCGCTGGCCATTGGACCCGTATGGCTCAGCTTCGGTATCCTTCCCTTCCTGGTCAACAATCCCGGCTCAGGATGGGCCATTGCCCTGTCGCTGTTCCCGCCCACCGCGCCCTTTGTCATGCTCCCCCGCATGGGGATGGAGACGGTGCCGCTGTGGCAGTTTGCGGTCTCCATCGGTCTGTTGATCCTGGCCATCTGGGGCGTGCTATGGTTCTCTTCGCGCCTTTATCGCGTGGGCATTCTCATGTATGGCAAGCGGGCCACGCTGCCCGAACTACTCCGCTGGCTGCGCTACTCTTGACCGGAATGGAAGCGGGACAGGGGTCCGCGGCGAGAGGCCGTCGCCGCTGGGGTGGGGAGTCGCAGGAGCTGTGTTTTGGCTGTTTCCACTAGTTCTTTGGCCGTCTGAAAATGTTCCTTTTGGAAATGTAGCGCCGGCCTCCTGGCCGGCTGTAGCGTGGGCCTCCCGGCCCACGTTCGTTCATTGGATAGAACATCTTCATCCGGTCACGGAGCTAGTGGTGTCCGCCACACAGATGGTCGTTTATGTTTTGAAAGGGCACGACTTCAGTCGTGCCGTAAACGGCCTCAAACGAGCAGGGCTTTACAGGCTGCGGAAAAACTCGATTCCTACTCCGGCAAGCGTCAGGGCACGACTTCAGTCGTGCCGCAAATGCAACAAAACAAACGTCGGGCTTTAGCCCCTGAGGCATGCCTCTACGAATTCAACCCATTCACGGGCATCGGTAAACGATGCTATTTGCGGCGGACACCACTAGAATCAACTGAGTGACCGGCGAACCCAAATTCAGTTTCTCGCAGCGTCTGATCCTGGCCGTGGTTCCGCGCCTGGTGTGGGCGTTGTTGTGGATCGTCAGCCGCACCTGGCGCTTCGAGGTGATTGCCCCAGACGGCGTCATTCCCGTTATCTTCGGCGAAAAGGCGGGCCCGGAGATTTACTGCTTCTGGCACCAGTGCGTGCTGCCTTGCACCGTTTATTTCCGCCGCACCCACGCCACCATTCTCATCAGCCGCAGCTTTGACGGCGAATTGATCACGCGCATCCTCGAGATGTTTGGCTTCCATGCCACACGAGGTTCCAGCTCACGCGGCGCGCGCGAGGGCCTGCTGGGGCTAAAGCAAGTCATCGAGAGCGGCGCCCCGGCCATCTTTACCGCCGACGGTCCCCGCGGACCCATCTATCGCACCAAGATGGGCCCCATCAAGCTCGCGCAAATGACCGGCGCGCCCATCGGCTGCTTCCATCTTGAACCCGAGCACGCCTGGACCATGCGTTCCTGGGATAGGTTTTTGGTGCCCAGGCCCTTCACGCGGATTGTAGTCAGTTGGGGGCCATGGACGCGGCTTCCCTCCAATCTCTCTCCCGAAGAATTTGAACCCAAGCGTGAAGAGTTGAATGCGGCCATTGAATACGCGCGCCTGCGAGCCCTGGATCACTTCAAGAAGGCCCATTTCAAAAAAGCCCACGTCAAGAAGGCTTCAGAATGACTGGCCTTCGCGTTGCCGACTTCGACTTCGACCTGCCTGCGGAGTTGATCGCGCAGCAGCCTCCGCCCGAGCGCGGCCTCAGCCGCATGTTGGTGATGGATCGCGCGACCGGAGCTTTGCGCGATGCGAACTTTGCCGAATTCACCGCGCAGCTAAAGCCGGGCGACTTGCTCGTACTCAACGACACGCGTGTGATTCCCGCGCGGCTTTATGCACGGCGAACTCTGCGCCGCGAGCGCGAAAAGCCAACTGGGCAGATCGAAGTGATGCTGACCGAGCCGGCCGCACCACAACTGCCCCGTGCCCCATCCTTTCCGCTTCTTCTTGCGGAAAGGGTGGGAAACCACGAACCCCATCCGGCGTCTGGCGAAAACCTATGGCGCGCTCTCGTCCGTCCAGGCAGAAAGGTAGCCATCAGCGAGATTCTCGTCTTTCCTTCACCCTCCGGCGCAATCGAGCTTGAAGCTGAGGTGTTGGAGCGCGGGGAGTTTGGTGAACGCCTGTTGCGCTTCAAGCCGGTGGAGGATTTCTTTGCCGTGCTGGAGCGCATCGGCCACATCCCGCTGCCGCCTTACATCCATCGCGACGACGTGATGAATGATCGCGAGCGCTACCAAACGGTCTTTTCGCGCGAACGCGGCTCCGTGGCCGCGCCCACGGCGGGTCTGCACTTTACGCCCCACACTCTGATTGAGCTGGCCGCCAGGGGCGTCGAGATTGCGCGTGTCACTTTGCACGTGGGCCTCGGCACCTTTGCGCCTCTCCGCGTCGAGAGTCTGGACCAGGTCCGCCTCCATCGCGAGCGCTACACGCTCCCCGCGGACACAGCGGAGGCCGTGAATCGAGCCGTCCGCGAAGGCCGCCGCATTGTGGCCGTCGGCACCACGGTGGTGCGCACGCTGGAGCACTGCGCGCTTCAGGCGGCTGGCCATGAACTCAAGCCTCACTCCGGCGTAACGGAAATCTTCATCTCGCCCGGCTTTGAGTTTCGCCGGGTGGGCGCGCTGCTCACCAACTTTCATCTGCCCCAGTCGAGCCTGCTGATGCTGGTCAGCGCCTTTGCCGGCCGTGAGCCGGTACTGGCCGCCTACAGCCACGCGGTCCAGCAGCAGTACCGCTTCTTCAGCTACGGCGACTGCATGTTTCTGTCCTGACGCAGAGCGCAGTGCAACCCTGATCTCTGATCTCTGACCCCTGATCCCTGTTCCTGATAAACTCGGTCTCGTGCCCGATCAACCCAAGCCGCCCGTCTTTCTGCTCGACACCATGTCGTTCATCTTTCGCGCCTATCATGCCATGCAGCGCAGCCGCCCCATGTCCACGCGCGGCGGCCTGCCCACGGCGGCCATCTACGTTTTCGTCAACATGATCAAGAAGCTGCGCCAGGATTTTGCGCCGCTTTACTTTGCCGCGGTCTTCGACGTCAGCGGCGAAGTCTTTCGCGACGCGCGCGCCCGTTCCATGGCCCCGCTGCGCAAATGGAACGGCAAGACGCAGAGTTTCGATGAGGTCAGCTACGAGGGCTACAAGGCCAATCGCGCATCCATGCCCGAGGATCTGCGCCGCCAGATCCCCTATATTCGCCGCGCTTTGGAGGCATTGCACATTCCCATCCTGGAAGCCGAGGGCTTTGAGGCCGACGATGTGATCGGCACGCTCGCCCGGCAGGCCGCCGAGCAGCAGCATGAGGTCTTCATCGTCTCCGGCGACAAGGACATGATGCAGTTGGTCACGCCCCAGGTAAAGATCCTCAACCCGCAGAAAGACAACCTTGTCCTGGACCCAGCCAAAGTGATGGAGACCCTGGGCGTTCCTCCGGAGAAGGTCGTCGATGTGATGGCCCTGCGCGGTGATGCGGTCGATAACATTCCCGGCGCGCCGGGCATCGGCGACAAGGGCAGCGTCGAGTTGATCCTTGAATTTGGCTCTGTGGAAGCGGTGCTCGATCGGGCCGCGGAGGTCAAGCGCAAGAGCTACCGCGAGTCGCTGGAGCAAAACCGCGACGCTGTGCTGCTGTCGAAGGAACTGGTCACCATCGACTCTCATGTCCCGCTGGAGTTGGATCTTGCGCTGATGCAGACCCAACCGCCGGACATCGAGGCTTGCCGCGACCTTTTCACCGAGCTTGAGTTTACGTCGATGTTGCGCGAGCTTGCTCCTTCTGAGACAGCGCCGGCGATTGAGCTGATCGAAGACCCAACCGGCGAGCAGTGTGCGGCTTTCTACGCCGCGGCGCGGATCGATGGATTTGCTTTTGCGCTCGATGCAAAGGCGCCCGTGCCGGAGCCTGAAGACGAAACGCCGCAAACGATGTCGCTGCTGGATCTGGCGGAGGCTGCCGAGGCTGCGCAGAAGCCGGCCAGCTTCAGTGTGGGCGTCTGCGCGGAGCCTGCCACGGCGCTCCGGCTGCCGTTGACCCCGGAGCTGCGCGCACTGCTTGAAGATGCCGCCGTGCCCAAGCGGACGCACGATTGGAAGTCGGCGCTGCATTTGCTCGTCGCGCAGGGCATTGAACTTCGCGGCGCGGTGGACGACACCATGCTGCTCTCCTACGCGCTCAATCCAACCCACTCCACGCAGTCGCTGGCCGATGTGGCGGCGCGCCATGGGCAGCCGGCGCCCTCTTCGCTGGCGGCTGGCGCGGCGGCCATTCATGCGCTGGTTCCGGCCCTTCGAGCAGAGGTGGAAACGGCAGGAGTCGAGCGCGTTTACAAGCAGATCGACCTGCCGCTGGCGCCGGTTCTCTTCCGCATGGAAATGGCTGGAGTACGCATCGATATCAGCGTTCTAAACGGCCTTTCTGCGCGATTCAGCCTCGAGCTTGAGCGGGTGGGCGAGCGCATCTTTGAGCTGGCGGGGCGGCGGTTCAACGTCAACTCGCCCAAGCAGCTCGGCGAGGTGCTGTTTACCCATCTGGGTTTGCCCGCGCCGGCCAGCCGGGGGAAGGGCAAGGCTGTTTCCACCGCTCAGGATGTGCTGGAACAACTGGCGGAGCAGAACGAAGTCCCCAGGCTGGTGCTCGAATTCCGCCACCTGTCCAAGCTCAAGTCAAACTATATAGACGCTTTACCGCTGTTGGCCGATTCCGAGTCGCGGGTGCATACAACGTTCCAGGCGGCGGCAACGGCGACAGGAAGGCTGTCGTCGGTGAACCCGAATCTGCAGAACATTCCCATCCGCACCGAGTTGGGCAGGGAGATTCGGGCCGCATTTACTGCTGCGCCGGGGACACAACTGCTCTCTGCCGACTACTCCCAGATTGAGCTGCGCCTGCTGGCGCATTTCAGCGGCGATCCGCTGCTGGGGAAGGCCTACGCAGAAAACATTGATATTCATACACTTACGGCTAGTGAAGTCTTTGGCGTTCCAGCCGAGACCATGGACAAGGTGACGCGTGGACGGGCGAAGGCGGTCAATTTTGGCATCGTTTACGGGATTTCGGCATTCGGCCTTGCCGCGCAACTGGGCATTCCTCAGGCTGAGGCCAGGGCTTATATCGAACGGTATTTTGCCCGCTACGCAGGCGTTAAAGCATTCATAGAACGGACATTGGAGCAGACGCGCAAGGAGGGTTCGGTGCGCACGCTCTTTGGCCGGGTGCGGCCCATTCCGGACATCGAGAGCCGCAACCCGAACCAGCGCGGATTCGCCGAGCGGACGGCCATCAACACCCCGCTGCAAGGCACCGCCGCCGACCTGATCAAGCTGGCCATGATCGCCATCGACCGCAAGCTGACCGAGCGCAACCTCAAGACGCGCATGGTCTTGCAGGTGCACGATGAGCTGCTCTTCGAGGTTCCCACGGAGGAGACTGCCGAGATTCAAGCCCTGGTGCTTGCGGAGATGGAGGGCGTGGTCAAGCTGAACGTCCCGCTGGTGGCCGACCTGGGCTTCGGGCAGAACTGGAGAGATCTTTAGCAGAGATCGGGGAATAGGGTTACTGGTCGCAAGGTCTTTGACCGTATGAAAATATTCCTTTTGGAAATGTAGCGCCGGCCTCCTGGCCGGCTGTAGCGTGGGCCTCCCGGCCCACGTTCGTTCATTGGATAGAACATCTTCATCCAGTCACGGACCTAGCCACACAGATGGTCGTCTATGTTTTGAAAAGGCACGACTTCAGTCGTGCCATAAATGGCGCAAAACGAGCCGGGCTTTAGCCCCTGGGGGGAAGTCTCTTCTGCGAATTCCGCCCATTTGCGAGCATCGGTAAAGGACTCTATTTGCGGTGGCCTATGCTGGGTGCCCAGATCCGGGTTTTCTGGCCGGGGAGTCCATCTCAAGGGACTCGACATCCATAAACCGTAGCGTTACACTTAATAGATGATTAAGTCGTTCCGTCATGCCGGACTTGAGAATTTCTACAAGACCGATAGCAAGGCGGGAATTCAACCGCATCATGCAAATAAGTTGAGGATGCAATTGACCGCCCTCAACGAAGCAAGGGAGCCGTCCGATATGGCTGCACCTCCATCGTGGGGATTGCATCGGCTGCATGGCAGCGAGCGGCATTGGTCGATTCAGGTAAACGGCAATTATCGTTTAACCTTCACCTTTGACCGCGAAGACGTAATCTTGCTGGATTATCGGGATTACCACTAAGGAGACGATATGCCCACGGAAATGTACAATCCGGCGCATCCGGGCCAAGTGCTTCAAGAATACCTGGAAGGGATGAACATTACTCGCGTAGCGAAGCATCTTCACGTTTCGCGCGTAACTCTTTCTAGGATTCTCAATTGCCATGCAGGCATTTCCGCGGAGATGTCGTTACGCCTGTCGGCAGCGTTAGGAACGCATCCCAGCTTCTGGCACGATATGCAATCTTCGTATGAATTTGCACAAGCAAAGCGAAAGAAACTCCCGAACATTGCACCATTCAATAAAGCCGCATAGGCAGATTGTGCCGCACAGGATCTACGATCAATGGAGACCTCAGATGCAGGACGCAGACGATGAAATGGTCCTGGAGACGGCGATCAACGGGCGTGCCGATGCGATAGCGACGCACAACCTGGGGGATTTTGTTCCCGCCGCGTCAAGATTCGGCCTGCGCGTTGCAAGCCCGGCAACCATGATGAAGGAGATGCTGACATGAGCAGATCAATGTACCCTGTGAAGCTGCCTCCGTCCATAGGCAATGCGGCTCGGAAGCTTGCGGAAGAAGATGGCGTGTCACTCAGCCAGTGGGTCTCCGTTGCCGTTGCTCAAAAAATCAGTTTCGTGGAAACCGCCGAGGCGTTCTTCAAGCGGAGATCCCAGGGGGCGGATCAAGTGGATTTTCTTGAGATTCTGCGGAATGCTCCAGACCGGCCGCCTGAACCTGGGGATGAGCTGGAATCGGCTTAAACAGCATTCTTTCCGGTGGTCCTGCGTCGGCGTGCCCATCCCTCGGCGCGTTCTGAGACAACGTTCAATTAATGAGAATCCAGACAAAGCAGAATGCCTGCTCGTTGTCCTGAGCAGGCATTTTGTTTTTTGAGGGAGTAGTTTTGCTCTTCCGGGCCAGAGATCAGATCTCCAGGATGACAGGCATGATCATGGGCCGCCGCCCAGTGGTTTTCTGGATCAGGCGCTTCAACTCGGCGCGGACCTTTTCTTTCACCATGCCGTAGTCGGACTTCTGTTCGACGCTCAGGCCGTCGAGGGTCTTGAGCACCAACTCGCGTGCTTGGTCGGTGATATCCGCCCCGCCAAAGCCGCGCATGATGACTTCAGGCTGCTGTTCCACCTTGCCGGTGCGCTTGTTGATGGCCAGGACGGCAAGGACGATGCCGTCTTCAGAGAGGATGCGACGGTCTTTGATGACCAGGTCTTCGACCACGTCGATCGATGAGCCGGAGTCGATGAGGATGCGGCCGGAGGTGACCTTGTCCTTCTTGCGGGCGTCGTTCTTGTCGAGTTCCAGCACGTCGCCGTCTTCAATCACGATGGCGTGCTCGACTGCGCCCGTCTCCATGGCCACCTTGGCGTGCTTTTGCAGGTTGCGGTAGTCGCCGTGGACGGGGATGAAGAACTTGGGCCGGACCAGGTTGATAAGCAGGCGCTGCTCTTCCTGCGCGCCGTGGCCGCTGACGTGGATGAGGCCGTTGGCGCCGTCGTCGCAGATGACGTTGGCGTCGCGCCGGCAGAGATGGTCGATGACCCGGAAGATGCTCTTCTCGTTGCCGGGAATGATGCGGGAACTGAGAATTACGGTGTCGCCGGCGTCGATGTGCGCGTGACGGTGATTGTCCACCGCGGCGCGGCTGAGGGCGCTCATCGGTTCGCCCTGGGTGCCGCTGATGAGGATCATCAGTTGGCTGGGCGCGAAGTCCCGCATCTGGCCGGGATTGATGACCAGGCCCTGGGGAATCTCGATGTAACCCAGGTCCTGCGCAATCTCAGTGCTCTCCATCATGGAGCGGCCGACGATGGCCACCTTGCGGCCATGCTTGCGCGCCAGCTCGAGGGCGATGCGGATGCGGTAGATCGACGAGGAGAAGCAGGTGAAGAAGAGCTTCTTCTTGGTTTGCGAAAAAACCTCGTCGAGGCGAGGAATGACGGCGCGTTCGCTGGGCGTATACCCGGACCTCTCAACATTCGTCGAATCCTGCAGCAGGGCCAGCACGCCCCTCTTGCCGTATTCGGCAAAGGTGTGCAGGTCAAACGCCTTGTCGTCGAGCGGCGAGAGGTCGATCTTGAAGTCGCCGGTATGGATGACGACGCCGACCGGGGTTTCCACCGCCAGAGCCACGCAGTCCACCAGCGAGTGGGTGACGCGAATGGGCTCGATGGTGAAAGGGCCGATGGCGAACTTTTCTTTCGGCGTAATCTCGATGAGCGTGGTTTCGTCCAGCAGGTGATGCTCTTCGAGCTTGCCCTCGACGTAGGCCAGGGTGAACTCGGTGGCGTAGACGGGAACCTTGAGCTCGCTGAGGATCCAAGGCAGCCCGCCGATGTGGTCCTCGTGGCCGTGGGTGAGGATGATGGCGCGGACATGCGCCTTGTTTTCAATGAGGTAAGTGATATCGGGGACGACAATATCCACGCCTAGCAATTCCGTCTCGGGGAACATCAGCCCTGCGTCGATCACGATAATGTCGTCTTCCCAACGCAGCGCGAGGCAGTTCATGCCGAACTCGCCCAGCCCGCCCAGAGGAATGATTTTCAGTTTTTTTGTTTGCATCTGTCTGATTCGATGGTAGCACCTGAGGGGACAGAGATCAGGGATCGGAGATCGGGAAACAGGGAACAGAAATCGTCGGGTCAATGCGCGGGCGGAGCGGCGGGGTCGGGTCCGGTCTACTCGCCGGGGAAGCGGACTCCGAGAGCGGTGCGCGCGGCTTCAAGCAGGCGGGCCATGCCAAGCGACAACGTGTGGGTGATGACAGGGCTCTCGCGCTTGCCCTCGCGAAGCAGCGTGCAGAAGTGAGCGGTTTCGTAGTTGAATCCACCGGCGATGAAAGGCTCGTGGATTTCGACGATGCGTTTGTCGTTGTAACGGACGGTGGCGCGGGTGGGGTTCCACCAGTTTTCGTGGATGGTGGCGTAGCCGAGCGGTCCGCAGAGCAAGGCATCGCCACGGCTGAGCAGGTCGAGACCGGTGTGGAGCTGGGCCATGCCGTGTTCATGCTCGGTCTGGAAGAGTGCGAACGCGTCGACCCCGGCGGTGTTCAGGCGGCCCATGGTCTGCACGCGTTTCAAATCGCCCAGCCAGTCAAGCGCAAGAAACGCTTCGTAGGGGCCAATGCCCATGATGCTGCCGCCACCGAGCGAGGGGAAGTGGAGGGGGTAGTCGGGAGGCAGTGTGGCATCGGCATGGCCTGCGCGGACGAATCCGGCAGGGCCGATGGGGTCGGTCTTGAGATGCTCGCGGAGGCGCTGGTAGAGGGGAAAGAAGGGCGGCTTCATGGCTTCCATGAAGAGCCGGTCGTGGCGGCGGGCGGTGGCAAGGACTTCGACCAGTTGGCGCTCGTTGAGCGTGGCCGGCTTTTCGCAGAGCACATGTTTGCCGGCGGCGAGTGCCTTCAAGCAGATTTCCGCGTGGCTGTCGGGATGGGTAGCGACATAGACAGCGTCGATTTCGGCGGCCAGCAGGTCTTCAAGTGAGTTAGGCGCTTGCGGCACGCCAAACCTGGCGGCAAAGGCCTGGGTACGTTCGCGGTTGCGGCCCCAGACGGCGTTGAGCGTGGCGGCCTCGACGGCTTCGAGTCCCTGGGCGAAGCGGGCGGCCGCTCGGCCAGGGCCAAGGATAGCCCAGCGGATCAAGCGCGGTAATTCTTTTGGTTCCGCAGTGGCCATCGGTTCAGTTACCGCGCTACCCTTTCAACCTTGTTTGATTCGCCGGGATGAAGCTGATCGCCGAAAGGGTCCGGCAGAATGCGAATCAGCGAAGCAGATCTTCAAGAGTGGTGCTGAGATCGGTCCTTTCATCGCGATATTTGACGATGACCGGGGCATAGAGCGACAGGCCCCATTCCTGGCCCTTTCCTTTGCTCACGGCGCGGGAGCCGGGAACGACCACCGCATTCTCAGGGATGATCAGCGGCAGTTCGGCGGTCGAGCGCAGGATTGTGCCGTTGACGACATCGAAGACCGGCGTGCCGCGCGTGAGGATGGTTCCGGCGGCCAGCACCGCGCCCTTGCGGACGATGGTTCCCTCGTAGACGCCGGAGTTGCCGCCCACCAGCACGTCGTCTTCAATGACCGCCGGGCTGGCGTTCACCGGCTCGAGGACGCCGCCGATCTGGGCCGCGGCGCTGAGGTGAACGCGCTTGCCGATCTGCGCGCAGGAGCCGACCAGCGCATGCGAATCGACCATCGTGCCCTCGTCCACGTAGGCTCCGGCATTGATGTACATGGGCGGCATGCAGACCACGCCGCGGGCGACATAAGCTCCGGCGCGGATGGAGGAGCCGCCGGGAACGATGCGGACTCCGTCGGCGGCGGTGAAATGGCGGACTGGATAGGTGTTCTTATCGACAAAGGAAAAGCCAACGGCGGGAAAGTCCTCAAGGACGCCAAGGCGAAAGCCGAGCAGGATGCCCTGCTTGACCCAGGCGTTGACTCGCCAGCCGGTGGCCGAGGCGGGGTCGGGCGATGCAGCGCGGACTTCTCCGCTCTCGATGGCGGCGCGCAGGGCAACAAAGGCTGTCATCGCGGACGGGTCTCCGACGGCGGAGGGTCCCGCGGCAAAATAGCGCTCGATCGTCTCTTGAAGCTGGCTAAGAGTCATTGCATTCAGAGTTTATCAAGAAGAGGGGGCCAGAGATCAGGGGTCAGGCGCAGGGCACGGGGATTGCCAGCCTGTCTGGGAGCCTGACGGGGCTTCGATTGAGCCTGCCCGGCCAGGGAGACGCATTCGAGCCGGAATGTGTTGTCACCGGACGGGATCAGGGCCAGCGAAATCGGGGCTCGATTCGGCGTTCCGTGGAAGTTCTTCGACTCCAGCCAGGCGCAGAGCCTGGGATCGTGAATCTCCGGGTGTCCGCGCCAAAAGGCAGGGTCCAGGCCACAGTGAATCTGGAGATGATCCAGTTGCAACTCGATGACAGAAACGTGCCTGGGAAAATAACGGCGCACGTTGGAGACGCCGACGTGCAGTCCGGTGAGACCACGGCCCTTGCAATGAGTTTTGACGACCATGGGAGCCTGCTCTTCAAACTGAGTTGAGGTCAGTCTTGCGGACCAGGTTGAAAGAAGACGGAGTTGGTGGACCGAGTCCTCAGTGCGCGTAACCAATCCAAAGCTCATCGGCCGGGATGATCGGTGCCGGGAGCGTAGAACGCTCCATTCTTTGGGACCTTCGAGGAGTGATTGGAGCTGCCTGATCGTTGCAGGGTTTCGCTGATCCACCGGATTTGGCTGATCCGCGCGGGGAAGCCGCTACCTCATATTCTGCCAGCGGCAATTTAACGCATCTGTACAAAATTGCTCACTTTTTCCTTGTTTATTGATTTGAACCGCACCTGCGCGAGGGCCTTTTCAGTCCTCCACCGGCCTTGCCGACCCACGGAGAGATGAAACCGCGTCTAGCGATGCGCCGCTAACCTGCTAACTCGCCATCCCCGCTTCAGCGGCTAACCCGCTGCCTTTACATAAACACGCTGTCCCCGTTTGGATTGTTGAACTTGCAGCACAATCGGAATCTTGTTTCTTGTTAGTTCTTTGGCCGTATGAAAATGTTCCTTTTGGAAATGTAGCGCCGGCCTCCTGGCCGGCTGTAGCGTGGGCCTCCCGGCCCACGTTCGTTCATTGGATAGAACATCTTCATCCGGTCACGGAGCTAGTTCCCCACCGGCGTTGCCGACCCACGGGGAATGAAACTGTGCCCCATCCATCGGACGTCTTTGTTTTTGTCTGATGGGTGGGAGTCCGTAGAACTCCATGACAACGTCTTGTTTCGTTCAACTTACGACCTTGTTTCTTCCAAGATTGCTCAACTTGCAGCACAATTGAAAATCTCCTTTCTTGTTCGTCGCCCACCGGCGTCACTCCAGACAGGGTAGGGCATGGGGGTTGCGGCAGAGCTCAGGCTGCGGGGTTGGGCGCCTGCCAAGGTTTTAGCTGGGCCTGGGAATGGCCGCTCAAGGTGACCGGCTGCAGCCGGAAGCAGTTCTTGCCTGCCGGGATCAGTGCCAGCGGGACTGGCGTTCGATCCGGCCGCGTGTTGAAGTTCTTCGACTCCAGCCAGGAACACAGCCGGGGATCGTGAATCTCCGGCTGGCCCTGCCAGAAATCTGGCTCCAACCCGCATTGAATCTGCAAATGATCGAGCTGTAACTCGATGACAGAAATGTGCTTGGGGAAATACCGCCGGACGTTGGTCGCACCAATGTGCAGTCCGGTGACACCACGGCCCTTGGAATGTGTTTTGACCACCATACGCGCCTGCTCTCCAACGTGGGATGAATTCAGTCTAGGGAGTCAGGTTTGAGGCGGCCGCTACAGATGCAGGGAATCCAAGTTGGGGGTTCCTCATTTGAAACACACCCGGCGGAAAGTCCGATGTGGGAAGATCATGCACTCCTTTTCCTGCCCTGTCAAGAATTCTCCCTGTGGATTCAGCTTTAAATTTGGGCCTTGCATTTCCACACATGCGGAGGGACGGAATAAGTTGCACGCGGCAGGAACTTCAATGCGTACAGGGCTTTTCATGCGATGCATGAAGCGAGCGGAGTCCGAGACCGGCTTCGAGTTGGCGCAAGTGACTCAGTGCAAGCCGATTGAACGAAGAGGAGCCGTTCTTTAGGGTTGGATTTCAGAGCGGATGGCGTCGCGGAGGGCTACGGCCACTTGCTCTTGCTGGCTGGCGGAGATGCGGTTGAAGAAGGGAAGGGCGAGCGTGCGGAGGGCGATGGATTCAGTGATGGGGAGCGAGGCTGCTCGGGCGCTGGGATGGGAGCGCCAGGCGGGTTGCAGATGGATGGGGGCAAAGTAGCGTCCGGTGGCGATGCCCTGGCGGACCAGGGCCGCTTGAACCTGGTCGCGGTCAACGCGTTCCGGCAGGCGGACGACGTAGGCAAACCAACTGATGGTGCTGCGTGGGAGGGTGA
>Ga0255351_1000221_pt1 | contig 27564 bp, 21 predicted proteins | sample HBST25r2metaG_FD_186024 | JGI IMG/M metagenome (GOLD analysis project Ga0255351, IMG submission 186024) | Peat soil microbial communities from Stordalen Mire, Sweden - H.B.S.T-25.r2 | ecosystem: Environmental > Terrestrial > Soil > Wetlands > Peat | place: Sweden: Norrbotten County, Stordalen... | reverse complement strand
AGCCGGTACAGGGCAAGGAGATGTCGGCAGTCGTTACGGCTCTGGATGTCAATTTAGTCCGCGGGCTGAAAGAGGTTACCGCAGGCCTCAATCAGTATTTCGCAACAAACGGCGGCGGGAAATCCTGAACACCCATTCTTGAGATGTGCCGAGACGTCATTCCATGGGGGCGGTAACGCACGCAGAAGAGGGCCGCACAGTCTATCGCGATCGAGAGGAGGGCGGAGCGCAAGTCCGGCATGGAAACCGAATCGGCCTCCATGCTAGATGTGACTACTTTGGGCTATCGCCAAGCCCGATGACGCATTCGCCATTACTGCACCAGCCATAGTATGGGCCGCCCGATGTGGTTTGGATGGTGACCAAGGACGCCCGTTCGCAGGCATCCTCATCGCCAAGATTCGAGGCCTTGGGGCTGGGGCCTTGGCAATTCGTCCCGGGCGTGCCGGCGGGAGTCTTGTCCATGAACCTCTTGGCGGTGTAGGCGGTAGCATTAGGCTCCTCCTTAAGGGCCGGATCCGGCGCATAGAAGTCGCTATTGTTGCTGGCGGTTGACAGTTGAACATAATCAGGCTCTGTCGACGCGCCGCTGCAAGACCCGACCGGAGTGATTATCACCCCGTTTCCACTCGCCTGGGTTGAGTCGGCGCCATTGTGAAGCCTGCCGACAATTTTCACGCTCCAGTTTCCCGTAAGCGCAATCGGGGTTGGTTGAGGCGGTGCATAACCTTTAGCAGTTTCGAGCCCGGAATAGTTGAAGTACAAAGTGCCACCCGTCAGCCCAATCCCCGTGCAAAAGGGTACGCTTGCGCCCTTCCAACCGACTGAATCTTTTGTCCGCACCGTCATCGCCCCGCCGCGGACAACGACTGGAGAGTCTCCTGGGCCAGCAAACAGCCTAGGTTGACTGCCGCCATCCCGGCCCCCAAGCAACTCCTTGCATCCCACCAGGCTGCAGACCGCTCCAAGGGCAATCAGACCAACTGCGACATGTAATCTCTTCATCTTTCGCTCCTGATTCTGTAAGTACTGCCTAACGCGCGGCACGCTGGGAAAGCGTTCGCATATCTGGGCGTGAGAGATATCTCTGGAAAGGTTCAGGTCCCCAATTCTCCCTAAGGTTAATCCCAATGTCAATTACTTTCTTTGAGAAAGTTTCATAACTTCCCGCGTCTTTCAACGCCCGCGCCGCCGCCGCTGCAAGATATGCGCTGCGTAACTCTGAGTCCAATTGTCCCGTGGAAGCAAAGAAAGCTTCAGCGCCCGCGGCAGCAGCGTGGGCCTGCGAATTCATCTGCAGCCAGAGGTAGACCTCTGCCGCCGTCATCTGGTCTTGAGCTGCTTCTTGCGGCGAGCTCTTGCCCTGCTCCAGGCTGGCAAGGGCTGCGAGCGTATCGAGCGCGGGTTTCTTCATCCCCAGGTGAGATTCTGCCAAAGCCATGTCCTGCAGCTCGTACCGCTTATGCGCCTCGTCCGGCGCCCGTGCAATCATCTCCTGTTCAAGCTTGAGAGCCGGTGCATACTGCTGTTGGCTCAGCAGCGATTCAACGTGGCTTTCATCAACGTCCGCAATGTGCGACGGCGTGGGATTCGACCTCGCCAGTTGCAGCATGACCTCCGATTCCGCGTAGTTGCCGAGCCTCCGCAGCGTCTCACCGCAATGAAACTCCTGGTACGAGCGCATCAGGTCGGAGGTTGCAAGCGCTCTTGCGTTCTCGAAGTGTGTCAGCGCATCCGGATACTTCTCCATCGCGAGATACACGCTTCCCACTTCTTCCTCCGCCTTTGCCTGCGACCCCGCCAGGCCCGACTGTTTTGCCAGCGCCAGGAGAGCATTCCCGTCATCAAGCGCCTGCTTGTACTCCCCTTTATCCCTCTTTGCACGAATCAGGAGCCGGCCCGCTTCGGTCGCTCCTTCGGAGAAGCCGTTCCTCCGGTAATAGTCCAGAGCCGCCTGCGCCGGCTCCTCCACCTTGTCGGGATGGTGCTCCTGGTTCATGAGGCTGGCGTATGTCGAGTTCGCCAGCGCTTGCGCGCGTGGCTGCGGGCTCTGACGCAAAATCTCCATCGCCTCTTCAAGAGGCTTCTCTGCGTCGACCAAATGCCCTAGCAAGATGCGATCGCTGGCCTCACGCACCAGCCCGTTTGCGGCCCAGGATTCAAGCTGGTTGTTGCGCGCCAGCCGGATCGCCTCCTCGGCATACTCTTCCACCTCCGCATCCTTGGCAGCTTTGAACTCCGTGGTGGCCAGCTGCGTCAGCACCCTGATCTGCAACTGCACACTGGGAATCTTTTTTGCCTCACTCAGGGCGTTTTGAAGCAGCGGCTCGGCGTCTTTCGAGTCTCCCCTATCGTTCGCCGCGTAGCCCCGCTCGTAATCCAGTTCGGCCAAGCCTTCCGGGTTTCCGGCACGCCCGAACGAATCGACCTCGCTTCCAAAGATCGCCTGCGCACGGGCAAATGCCTGGTCGCCTTGCTGCACGTGATGAAGCCGGCTCTGCAGAATGCCCGTGTGCATGTACGCCGCGGGATTGTTGCCGTCCAGAGCGGCGGCCTGCGCATAGCTGTCAAGCGAATGTGGAATATCCCCCGCTCGCTCATACGCCATCCCCAGGTCAACATATCCCGATGACTTTGCCGATGAAGGCAGGTCATCCAGAATCCGCTTGTAATCTTCCAGCGCTGCGAAGGGCTCCCCGGTCACGGTAGCGTGAATTGCATCCAGATACTTCCGATCGAGAGAGGGAAGACGGTCCCGTTCAGGCAACGCGATCAGCAGCTCCTGCTGCGCGCTGCCCTGGAAGTCGAGGTTGTACCAGGCCTCTGCAAGTCGTGCATGCGCCATCACGAAGTGCTTATCGTGACCGAGTGCGGCCTGAAGCACCCGGGTAGCTTCTGCATAATTGCCCTGGCGGATCAAAGACAGCCCGTTGTCGTATTGGCGGAGAGCTTCAGGGCCTGGACGATAATACTGACGCGTCTGCCACCAATTGACGATGCCCCACGCTAAACATGCCGCCGCAAGCGTACAGGCAGCAACGAAGAGCCATGGCCTGTCTTTTCTCAGATTGCCCAAATCCGCGGGCCCGGCTCGCAGCGCCTTGGCCACCTCATCCGCCGATTGAAATCGTTCTGCCGGCGCATATTGAAGGCACCGCTGGATGATGCGATCCCATTTGCGCGGAACGGAATGAATGAGCGAGGAAGGTGGTGTCGGCCGTTGCGCCCTGCGAATTGCCGCGGCAACCGGCGTGGGCGCTGCATAGGGACGCAGCCCAGTGATCAACTCGTAGAGCACAATGCCCAGCGCATAAATATCGGTAGCCGGCGAAACGGCGTTGCCCTCGAACTGCTCAGGCGCCATATAGGCCGGGGTGCCCATGATCGCACCGGGAAGTGTTCTGTCTTGTGCGCTTGCAATCGGCGAGGTCTGATCGTCAGGCCCGGCAACTCCTGAATCGCGCGCAAGGCCAAAATCCATCAGCACCGCTCGCATGGAGCCGCCCTCGCCGCACAACATGATGTTGGCGCTCTTGAGATCGCGATGAATGACGCCTTTGGCGTGCACCAGGCGCAGTCCCTCGCAGATATCGAGCGCGACAACCTGGGCCTGCTTCACAGGCAGTGGGCCGCTATCTTTGAGCCTTTGCGATAGCGTGGTCCCATCCAGGTATTCCATGGTCAGGAAGGCTGTGGCTGCGCGGCCCCGATCTGCTGGAATCAGATACAGCTCATGAATGCGGCAAACCTGTGCTCCGCTGATTTTCCTCGCCAGTTGCACCTCCTGGCGGAATCGGTCAAACGCCTCGGGAGAGGATGCGATGTCCTGGCGAATCGTCTTCAGGGCTACGCGGCCGAGTTGCAGGTCTTCGGCTTCGTATACGTCGCCCATCCCGCCGCTGCCGATGGGGCGAACGATCCGGAACCGGCCCAGGATGATTTCACCTGAACTAAAGTGAGTGAACGAAGGTTGAGCGAACCGGATGAATGGAGTGTCAAGTGTCTCGGCACCTTCCTGCGCTGCCTGGACCAGCTTGACAAGATTCTCCTTTAATTCCGCATCGTCTCCGCACGCCGCATCGATAAACGCCGCGCGATCTTCAACGGCGCGATCGAGCGCGTTGTGGAAGAGCGGCCTCAGGCGCCGCCAGAGTTCGGCGTTCATCTGAGTGGCGCAGGCTGCTCGTGCAGCCCTGCGCGAGCCATTGTCCGGTCACGTTTCACGGTGCGCATTGAGATACGCAGCCGGTCTTCGGCAAGGCGGCGTCCTTGCTGCAGTTCGTGGAGAAGTCGCGTAACCTCGTCGCCTTTGTCTTCCACAGGACCTCGGCAGAACACAAAAAGGGAATACCCCACTTATACCACCGAAATTGCGCGGAATTGCTATTTTCGTGCCGTGAGGCACGGTCACGCGCCGCAACAAGTTCCGGAAGATCCGGGGTACCGCCTGGCGCCCGGAATCCAGGTGCCTGGCAGAATGCTCCCGATCGATAAAACACCGGAGGCATCGATAGATTTGGCGCAAGACTCCCAGCCGTCCATCATTCGTCGGGATTGGAACCGGAAACAATCCGGTGCAGGATAAAGAATTACCTGCCGCGGCCAGTCTCCGTATAGTAAGTTACAGACGCAGGGATTCCCCTATGAGTTCCAGTGACGACTCACCTGTTTTGACTTACTCGGATATCGATGGCGCCCACACGTTGACACTGATGTCCAGCTCAACGTCAATCGGGCGCCAACACGACCAGCATGTCGTGCTGCGGGAAAGTTGCGTTTCACGCCGGCACGCGGTGATCAACAAGTTGGCTCACGGGTTCGAACTGGTTGACCAGAACAGTTCGCACGGTACCTATGTGAATGGTGCGCGCATCGATCGCATTTTGCTTCGTCCCGGTGACCTGCTTCAGTTCGGCTCACCGAGCGCCCCGCAAGTTCGTTTCCAGCAAGGCTCCGTGCATCCAGCGCGGCAGGATCCCTCACTCGCCGACGTCCTGATGACAGCCATATCCAGATTTTCCCCGAGCAGCAAAGGGGAGTCACCCGTCGCGCGGGAGATGGAACAGTTGAACTTCCTGATCGGCGCTGCCCGCAGGTTAAATTCCGGCGGGGCCAAGGCAGACATTCTTCAGGCGCTGATCCAGTTATCAATCCAGCTCACCGGCGTTGAACGTGGATTCGTCTTCCTCCGCGAAAGCGATGGCATGCACCCGGCAATGGGCTATCTTGCGAACGGGGACGTGGTCCGCGACTACAGCACTCTATCGCGGCGCGCCATCCGTCGGGCGATCGAAAGCGAAGCGAAGTTCTCTGTGAGCGACACTCTCGCGGACACCGACGCGGCATCCTGGGATAGCGTCATGGCCAATTCCATTCGCTGCATCTACTGCATCCCTCTGCGCAAACATGTTTCCGCCGCGGAACCCGATCGGCTGCTTGGGCTGCTCTATCTCGACAGCCAGCTCCACGCTGGCCATTTGAGCGAGATCGACAACGCTTTGCTGGAAACCATTGCCACCGCGGCTGGCACCCTCCTCGACAATGCGCTGATGGCTGAGGCCGAATTGAAGGCCCGCCAAACCGCCGAGGAACTCGCCGTTGCGGCACGGATTCATGCGGGCCTGATGCCTGACACTCTCCCGTCAATCTCGTATGCAACCGTGCAAGCCAGGATGGTGCCGTGCCGCGAAATCGGAGGCGATTTCTATGACGCGCTAGTCCTGGACAACTGCCTCGGCGTAGCTATTGTCGATGTTTCCGGCAAGGGAGTTCCCGCCTCGATCGTGGCTGCCATTTTGCAGGGCATTGTTCATGCTCAAATGCTCACCGGGCAAGCCCTCGCGGACATCGCGGCACTCGTCAATCGCTTCCTTTGCACGCGCGACGTAGGCAAATACGCCACCATGGTCTTGCTCAAGCTGTATCCGGACGGACGCGTCGATTATCTGAATTGCGGCCATGTCCAACCCCTGCTCATTTCTGAATCCGGCCCGCGCCCTTTGGAGGAATCAAACCTCATCGTTGGCCTCATTGAGGGTGCTGTCTATCGTTCCGCTCAATTTCAGCTCGTCAAAGGCGACCGCATCGTGCTCGCGACGGATGGAATTACAGAAACAGAGAATGAGATGAATGAGCAGTTTGGAGACGACCGCTTTTTCGCGGCTGCGCATCTTGAGAAGATCGACGAAATCCTCGGTCGGTTGACGGAATTCAGAATGCAAAATCCCGCGCAGGATGACTACACGCTGGTCGACATTCGCTACAACGGTTGAACCATCCCCGTCCGAACCATGATCCCCGAACCATACCCCGATCTGTTCTTGGCGCTTCATTGAGATTGGCCGTTGATTGAATGCGGCGCAACAGCCAAAGCCTGTCCACATTGCAGGAACGCAGTCCTTTTCCGACTTTCCTTCGACCCAATTCCAGGCCCATTCAGGCCCATTCAGGACGAACGGGAACGAAGTGTGGAACAGCTCTAAATTGTCTGGATTCATTCAACTACAAGGAAAGTATTGGAGGCGCGGGCCGGGATCGAACCGGCGCATAAAGGTTTTGCAGACCTTTGTCATAATTCGTAAACCTCAGTATTCATGCTGGTTCCGCGCCATAGTCCTCTAATTTGGTCCGACTTTGGTCCGACCCCCCAAAGAGCTAAGAGAATCTTGTGTGGTTCGAATCCGCGTCAGTTTGTACTCCCGTGGTACGGCCGCTGGTTGCCCTCGAGGTGGACAACTTTACGCACCCTCGCATACAGTTCCACCGCATACATACCTCCGGTGTCGAGCGGATAACACAACTCTCTATGGCTACGAACCTGGTCCGTTACCGCCTCGAAGCCCAGTTGTCCGTGTAGCCAGAATCTGGCGGTGACGCGATCTCGACGACCTGCACGGGGCAGCTCGAGATACGTCTTGGCTCAGGCGACTTGTATTGGGCAACACAGGTCGCGCTTCATGACGATCCGGTCAGGGCCGTACAAGAGGTCGCCAACGCTGAATGATGCTTCCCAAAAAGCATCTGATCGAGTCAAAACGGTCATAGCCGAGAAATGAGGAGAGTGGAAGATGTACGAATGACTCAACCTGTGCCTCGGCAACCCAATGGCGATGTTCTTCTGGGACTTCCGCATGGTTCTCGTCGGAATCGTTATTGGAGAGTACTGGCATTCCGCGCGCATGCCCGCAATGTCGATTGCGATCGTCGCCGGGATATTCAGGTTGGTCCATGAACTGAGGTGTTGTTTCGTGTGGAGTTCTCTGTCGGCGTCGTGGCTCGGGCAGCGAATGGGAGAACTCAAGGGCGCGCTATCGGTTAGGGCACCCGAAGCAGCGGAATCCCGCCATAGAATGAGTTGGCAACGGAGGCCTCTTCATCCCCAGCTGGGCGGACCCGAATGTAAGTGGCCAGACAAAAAGAAGGTTAGGTGAATCAGGCGGCTTTGACGGCAATGCGCGCAGAGCGATAAGTTGGCTTAGACTTGACGACGATCTCTACGTCTTGCCCGAGTGCCACCAGAAAGTGCATCAAGCGTTCGACGGAAAAGCCTTCCAGTTTGTAATTCAGGAGAGCGGAGACCTTCGGCTGGTTGATGCCAAGCGCAGTCCCGACTTGAGCTTGGGTGAGCCTCTGCCGTTTAACAATCAGGTTGAGGGCGGCTCCCAACCGGGCCTTGGTGTCGAGTTCCGCCGCATTCGACAGTCCCATGTCAGCAAAGACGTTGCCGCCGCTACGAATAACTCGTTCCGGGATGCTCTTAGCCATATTTTTCCTCGTAATCCCTCCGTGCCAACCTCAAACGCTCTTTGACCAATGCCATGTCGGATTGCCGGGGCGCAATTCCATGCGGTGACTCCTTCTGAAAAGCGTGCAGCACATAGATTTCATTTCGAAAGCGGACGGCGTAGGGCCCCTGCAGGTGTCTCCGTCATGGTCTTTGATAACCTCCGGACTTCCCGGCCCTTCGCCCTTCCACGGTTGTGCCGACGGACGCTTCCCGCCGTATTAGGCCGCACTGAGAGCAGAGCCGACAGAGCGCTGAACCTCCGATGGGAATCGAGTGATGTCCTTGAGTCACGATCCAATCTAGAAAAGAGGCTTTTCACTCGGAACAGGCTCTCGTGCCTTTATTTATCCCATTTTTGGGATGATCGTCAAGCACAATCGCATCTTCTCTAAAGTACTCAGCGATCAAGCCTCGCTGCGGTGCTCTGCACCGCAGCGGCCAGGAAAGGTGAACCATGAACCCAAATGAATATCTGCTGAAGTTCTTCGCGGAACTGGAGCGCCTGGTGGACGGCCATGACACCCGGCACGCTATCTCGACGACCCGCACGGGACTGCTCGAAATACGTCTTGGCGCTGGCGACTGGTACTGGGCGACACAGGTTGAACTCAACGACGATCCGGTCAGGGCGGCAAAAGAGGTAGCCAACGCTCAAAGATACTTGCCGATCAGCATCTGACCGATCCACAACGGCCATACCGAATCAATGAGGAGGATAAAAGATGAGCGAAAAACTTAACGTGCGGCTCGGCAACCCAGTTCGCACCCTGTGCAGGGCTCGGACTTGCAACCCTTCGGTTAACAGCTAGACACTTGCCCTTTTCAGCGTTGCTCACATTGTTATCTATTGCTTATTTTCAGCAACTTACAGGAGTTCGTTGTCACAGCTAAATTGTGGGCCTACCCACAATTACCCATATTTTGAAACAGTCCACCCACAAAATCTCCCATAGTGGAAAACCCCCATTGCGTTTGCCAATTCCTCGCAGAATGGCTGAGGGCATATTCAGCTCCCTTGACGAATTTTCACATAACTCCTGATGCGATCGAAATTGATCGGGCTGGCTCCGCTCACTCCGACCTTCCGATCTCCCTTTCAGCTGAAAAACAGATGGATAACTTTCATTTTCCGCCCCGTCCGCCAACCAGTCCTGCGAGCGGTCCAACCTGGCTGCCTCGGACCCCCGCAAAAGGTCATGGCAACCGACTCCCGCCGGGGTTTCAAGAAACTTTCGCTGACTCGTTGCTTAATTGGCGGAGGTCTCCAATTCGATAGCGCGCGGAAACAGGATGTTGTTCTCCAGGTGAATATGCTGGTGGAGGTCCTGTTCGAATTCCTTCAGACCGTCGTAGAACGCATGAAAGGTTGGGCACGCCTCGGGCGGCGTGGTGAAGTTTCCGCTCAGTGTGCGGATTTCCGCAAGGAGAGTTCCGGCTGCGTCGTGTTCCTGCGTCATCATCGCAATCGGATTGGCCACCGTCCCAAAGCAACTGCGTGGTTTGGGCGATCCAGTAGCGATGGATTTCTCCAGACCTGCGATGTAGGGGAACAGAACCGCTTCTTCCTTCGCCAGGTGTTGCGTCAGTTCTTCGTCGAGTTGCGCGAGCGTTGCCGCAATCACCGGCAGCTCGCTCTTTGTTGAGCCATGACGGTTGATCACCTTCTGGGCGAGCATCGCCAAGCGTGGGAGTTCTCGCTTCACATACGCGTGGTGCGTTGCCACGATGTGGGCACTCAAACTCTCCAGCAACTTGTCCGACCAGTTTTCAGCCTTCTCTTGCGGTGACTGGGACGCTTTTTCGAGCGCTGCGATCACGGCATCGATTTCCAGGTTTCCTGTGGCGCATGCTTCCGACAGAGGCTTCCGGCCTCCGCAGCAGTAGTCGATTCCAAATTGTTCAAAGACACGGATTGAAGACGGCTGTTCAAGCGCGATTTCGCGAACGGTTTGTGTTGTTACTGACATATCGATCTCCTCGAACTTGAGATTAGAGCGAGTGCAGGAGTGGCCACAGCGACTTTGGTCACTCGAGGTCCCAGAAAGTGGCGGATTATTTTGCTTGAGCCGGTGTGACTAAAGTCGCTGTGCCCGTTGTCTTGCCCGAATACTCTGTAGCTGCAATCCATTTCAGGCAGGGAAGGACTACTCGATGTTCTGTTACCAGTGCGAGCAAACTTCAAAAGGCGAAGGATGCCAGGTTCTTGGTGTCTGCGGCAAAGACGATACAACGGCAACTCTTCAGGATCTCCTGATTCATGTGATCAAGGGCGTCTCGATGTACGCGCATCGGGCAGCCCAACTTGGCGCAACTGATCCCGAGATCGACGCCTTCACAATCAAAGCCATCTTCTCGACGCTGACAAATGTCAATTTCGATCCAGACCGTCTGGTTGGATTGATTCATGAAGCCGTTACGACCCGAGATGCAGCCCGAGACATGTACGAGCGCGCCAGTGTCGTGGCCGGAGCTGCTCCGTCCTACCTTGGTGGGCCGGCTGCATGGATTCCCGCAACGTCGCTCGAAGGTCTACTTGCTCAGGGTGAGCAAACCCTGCTTCCAGTCCGGTTCCTCACTGAAGGTAAAGAGATCGGGAATCTTCAAGAACTCGTGCTTTATGGCCTGAAGGGCGTTGCAGCTTACGCCGCTCACGCGCTTGCATTGGGCGCAGGTGATCCAGCTTCCTATGGCAAGATCCACGAGATTCTGGACTTTCTCACACAGCCGGCGCCGAAAGCCGAAGAGCTCCTTGCCAAGGCACTCGCCGTTGGTGAACTGAACTATCGAGTCATGGAGATTCTGGACAAGGCGCATACCGAGACATTCGGCCACCCAGTTCCTTCAAAGGTCAGGCTGCATGCCCGCAAGGGCAAGGCGATCCTGGTATCGGGTCATGACCTCCATGACTTGTATGCACTGCTGGAACAAACAAAGGGACTCGGCTTACAGATCTATACTCATGGCGAAATGCTGCCTGCACACGGATATCCGAAGCTGAAGGCCTACGAGCATCTTGCCGGAAACTACGGTGGCGCATGGACCGACCAAGCTGACGAATTCGCGGAATTTCCAGGCGCAATCCTGATGACGTCCAATTGCATTCAGGAACCGAAACTCAAGTACAAAAACCGCATCTTTACCTCGGGTGCTGTGGCTTGGCCTGGGGTCGCGCATATCGCTGACCAGGACTTTAGCTCAGTGATCGCTGCTGCTCTCGAGGCGCCTGGCTACGCGGAAGACGGTTCCGACGAGGAGATTACAGTTGGGTTCGGACACAATGCTGTTTTGAGCGTTGCCGGCAAGGTGATCGACGCGGTGAAGGGTGGCGCAATCCGCCACTTCTTCCTGATCGGTGGCTGCGACGGTGCACGCTCCGGCCGCAGCTACTATACCGAGCTCGCCGAATCCATCCCCTCGGACTGCCTCATACTTACGCTCGCGTGCGGCAAGTTCCGTTTCAACAAGCTCGATTTTGGAGAGATTGGCGGACTTCCGCGTCTGCTCGATATTGGCCAATGCAACGACACGTATTCCGCATTGCAGATAGCCCTTGCATTGGCCAAGGCTTTCGAGTGCGGCGTCAATGATCTTCCGCTCTCCCTGGTCCTCTCATGGTATGAGCAGAAGGCTGTTGCCGTGTTGCTGACACTGCTTCACCTGGGCGTTCGCAATATCCGCATTGGACCGACGCTACCGGCGTTCCTTTCTCCGGGAGTGATCGAGCTCCTCCACGAGAAATTCAACCTGATGGCTATCAAGACTGCGGAAGAAGACCTGTCCGCGATGCTCGCCTGATTCACTGAAGCCAGGACCAATCAACGCTTGGTCCGGGCTTCTTCAGCTTCGATGTGCGAGATGGCGCGCACCACCAAAGAGAACTTCGATATGGGAACATTGGTAGCACCACCGATTGAAAAGCCAGCGAAGAGGAAACTTGTCCGCAGGCTCGGTTCGGACAACTCGCAAAAGGCAAGGCGAATCGTCCAATGGCTATTTGTCGCTTTGAACGGCTGGCTCGGAATTCAGTTTCTCCTCTGGGTTCGATTCTGTGAACGCGGTGGTCAGGGACTGAACGTCCCGCGGCCCGCGGGCGCAGAGGGCTGGCTGCCCATTGCCGGCCTGATGAATACGAAATACTTCCTGCTCACGGGCAACATACCGGCTATCCACCCAGCGGCTATGGTTCTCTTCATTGCGTTCGTGCTCATGAGCCTGCTGCTGAAAAAATCCTTCTGTTCATGGCTTTGTCCGGTGGGAACACTTTCAGAGAACCTGTGGAAACTCGGCAGAAAGATCTTTGGGCGCAATCTGCATTCACCCAAATGGCTGGATATTCCGCTGCGCGGCCTGAAATACCTGCTGCTTGGATTTTTTGTCTTTTTGATTGGCACCATGTCCGCAGAGGCCATCCACGACTTCATGTCCACGCCGTACGGACTGGTCGCCGATGTCAAAATGCTCAACTTCTTTCGCAACATCGGGCAGACGGCGGCCATTGTTATTGGCCTTCTGGTGCTCCTCTCCATGTTGGTTCAGAACTTTTGGTGTAGGTATCTCTGTCCGTATGGCGCGCTTCTGGGATTAGCTTCCATCTTCAGTCCGGCAAAGATTCGCCGGGACGCTGAAGCATGCATCGATTGCGGAAAATGTTCCCGAGTCTGCCCGTCGCATCTTCCCGTCGATCAGCTCGTACAGATTAGTTCCGTGGAGTGCACCGCGTGCATGGTATGTGTTGCAGCCTGTCCGGCGGAGAATGCGTTGCAGTTTGCGTTGGCGCCGAGAAAAGCCTCGATTACAGCCGACAAGTGGCAGCGTCGCATCATTCGTCCGGCTACCTTCCTCGCGGTTCTTGCGTGCATCTTCTTCGGCCTGGTCCTTGTTGCCAAGATGACGGGCCACTGGCAGACAAACTTGCCTCGCGAAATGTATATCGACCTCGTATCCCATGCGAACGAAGAGGCTCATCCAGGCATGTGAGAGCGGCTATATGAACGACGCAGAATTCCAAATGGCTGCAAAGTATCACGCTGTACGAAGCTGTAGCGTGAAAGCAACTGCGTGTCGCTAGGAACTTGTTGAAAACTATTAGACTAGATGCGGTATTCTGATACACGCCGATTACTCGTCCGTGCGGTGCGTCCTCCGAGGCGCGGAGTCATTTCGTGATTTACCACCATGAACGATCCACTATTCACCAAGGTCGATTGCCTGATGCTCAAGGTCGATAATCTGGACGCGGCCTTAAGGTTCTACTCCGAAGCTCTCGGTCATCCCGTTCTTTGGCGGAGGCCGGAAATGGCTGGGCTGGGGATGCCTGGAACCGACGCAGAGCTTGTTCTGCACACTACCCTTGGTCCGGAAGTGGATCTTTTGGTGGCCAATGTTGATAAGGCGCTTAAGCGCTTCGATATTCCGATTGGTCGTTGCGCCGTCGTTCGCGACCCATTTGGGAACGCCATCGTGATGCTCGACCAAACCAAAGGTCGCTTCGTGACGAACGCAGTCGGTGAAGTAATCCGGGTAGAGAAATCCTGATTCTACGCATCTCATCGCAGACAGCGTCATTCGTTGGCCTATTCATATGGCCTGACGACCCCACAATCTAGCTAGAAGTGTACGAGACTACTTCCGCCTGAATCGAAACTCTGTCCCGATCGCCGCGATGGCGTGACTGTCCAGTACTTGGCTCGCACGAGCGAAGACAATCGTTTCCTCGACGACGATATGGTCGGAATAGAGTTGCTTGAGCCGCTCGGTCTGAGACTTCAGTTGAAGCGCGTCACTTGACGTCAATTCGCCAGAAGCAATCCAAGTTGAGTACAACCGCGCAACCGATGCGTGCAGGTCGTCTGCCTCGCGATGATCACCTTCCAGCCTGCTGATCGCCTCAATGGAGTTCGCGTCGGACGCACGCAGGCGTGGGAAAAGCGATTCTTCTTCATCCGCCGTATGGCGTTGGCCGCCGGTTCGGAAGTATTGCAAGGCTGCCTTCACCGCGTCGCTCTCCTCGGTGGTCAAGCCCCGGCCCTGTGCTCGGTCAACCACTACACACAGAATGCCAAGGAAACTCTCAATCCTTCTGTGGCAGTCTTTCAGCATCCCTATGGGATCATCGAATCCGCTATCGGGCTTTGCGCCAATCTGAATTGCCATTGCCTTCCTCGTTCCTTCTCTTCTGTTTGATTGTCGCTCAGCCACCAACGATGGTGTTCTCAAGCGCCTTGGAGAACATGCAGTGTTGTTGCTTGCCTAATCACGAGAGGTGGCTGCAGATATCCCTTCGGGATATAGGAGCAGCAGGGCTCTTCCCCATGCGGATTTCCGGTAAGTGCATGTGCACGGGCGCGTGAGCCACCGCAAATCTCCTTGAACTCGCACGCCCCGCACTTACCCTCAAGCTTCGACGTATCACGCAAGTTCCTGAAAAGCGGCGAATCCCGGTAAATGGATGCCAGTTCCTGAACCCGAATGCTGCCTGCCGAGAGCGGCATGAATCCGCTTGGGAAGATTTTTCCAGTGTGGGATATGAAAACGAAACCCTTTCCATCGTTCAGGCCGCGCGGCGCCCGCCCAATAGCATCCTCGGCCTTCTCGGGATTGGCGCTGGAGGCGGAGCCGTTCCTTCTTTCCACGACTCTCTGTTGCAGCATGAACCGTCTGTAATGCTGTGCCTCGGTGGTCTTGATATCGAAGGACGCAGTCTTTGACAGACTGTAAATCTTGGCGAAGACCGCTTCGAATTCATCCGCACTCAATAATTCGTTGAGTTTTCCGCGCCCCGTAGGAACCAGGAAGAAGACGCTCCACAGCGTGATCTTCAACTTCTCCATCAAGGCAACGATCTCATCGATCTCGGCGATGTTCCGGCGGCTGAACGTTGTATTGATCTGGACGGGAAGGCCAATCTCATTGGCCCAGCGGACCGCATCAAGCGTCCGGGCAAATGACCCACTCATGCCGCGGAAGGCATCGTGCGTCTCAGCACTCGCACCATCCATGCTTACTGCGAGCCTGGCGAGCCCAGCCTCTTTCAGCCGAACAACGACCTCTCGCGTAAGGAGCGGCGTCGCACTGGGCGTCAATGATACGCGCACCCCGACGGACCGGGCATGGCCGATCAGATCAAACAGATCTGGCCGCTTGATCGGGTCGCCGCCGGTAAGTACAAAGACGGGAACCTTTAAAGCAGCAATCTGGTCAATCAATTGTTTGCCTTCATCCGTGCTGAGTTCCATGGGGTGCCGGTCCGGCTGGGCTGAGGCCCGGCAGTGTACGCAGGCCAGGTCGCAGGCTTGGGTCACTTCCCAAATAGCGATGAAAGGGCGCTCGTCGAAATCGATTGTGTTGATCTGCGGGTTCATGGATCCATCAGACAGTGTCAATCGATTGAATGCAGTGACCAAAGTCTCAGGCTGATAGAATTCGCTGGGTGAGCACCGAACGTACTGATCTGGCAACCGCACTTGGCAAGACCGCCCTCCTGTCGAGCCTTTCTCCGGCCGAGTTGCAAACTCTTGCTCTTCGAACCGTGCGTAAGCTATTCAGTTCGGGGGAGTTGCTGTTCTCTGAGGGTGAGCCATGCAACGGGCTCCATATTATCGCCCGAGGGAAGGTCCGTATCTTCAAGACTTCCGTGAATGGCCGCGAACAGGTGCTTGCAGTGAACGTGCCCGGCGAAACCGTGGCGGAATTGCCGGTCTTTGACGGAGGTTCATTCCCGGCTTCTGCTTCTGCAGTTGAGGAAACAGAGATTGCCTTCATTTCACGCCGGGACTTCCAGGCATATTGCATGGAGCATCCTGAGGTTTCGCTCAAGGTGCTCAAGGTTGTAGGTGGGCGGCTTCGCCGTCTCGTTGGCATCATTGAGGAACTCTCCTTCACGACCATTCGGCAGCGGTTGATTGCCGTCCTGGTAAAGCTCGCGCAGAGTGACGGCAAGAAGACCGAACGAGGAATCGAGATTCAACTTCCTGGAACCCATCAGGAACTCGCCAATCAGCTCGGAACTGTGCGCGAATTGATTTCCCGAAATTTGATGCGCCTGCAGGCGGAAGGGCTCCTCGATGTGGATGCTCGCCAGATCGTTGTGAAAGACATAAAGGGGTTAAGCGTCCTTCTTGAGGCGTCGTCTTAGCCTTTCAGAGCTCCGAGTGACATAAGTTACTGCGGCATTTCTTGCCTCCCGCTACGGTAGGTAGTGGAGAGTGCATTATGTATCCGTCAACTCAGTCCATCCGAGAGATCGTCAAGATTCACCCCTCAGCCATCAGCGTTTTCGAGCGCTTCGATATAGATCTCTGCTCTTTAGCTGACAGTTCGCTGGAGCAGGCATGCGCGGAATTGCAATTGTCCGTCGATCAAGTGCTCGAAAAACTCGCTGGGGCACAGAGCGCAGAACCCGGTGCAATTGCATCTGATCCCGCGGACTTGTCATTGACTCAGTTGATTCAACATATCGTTCGTGTCCACCATCAGAAGGTTCGGCAGGAACTACCACGGCTGGCAGACATGGCTCGCAAGGTAGCAGCCAAGCGAAGGGATCGGGCGCCGGAACTCGACCAGGTCGTGGCTTTGATCGAAGAACTCCATTCTGATCTACTGGCCCACATTCAGAAAGAGGAGCAGGTTTTGTTTCCATTCATTGCGCAGATGGATCAGGAGTTGGTCGTCAACTATCCTGCTGGCCACGCTTGTTTCCGATCGGTCTCATTCCCAATTTTCATGATGGAGCAAGAGCACGAAACTTCCAGCCACATTATGGAGAAACTCCGTGCGATAACTTCTGGTTTTGAGCCGCCTCAATGGGCATGCATCACGCACAGTGCGCTTTTCGCCGGCATTTGCGAATTCGAATCCGACCTCAAAAAGCATGTGCATCTCGAAAACGATGTGCTCTTCCCGCGCGCGATTCAGATGGAAGCCGAACTGAACCAGAGAGGATAGTCATGAATACACCAGGCCAATTCGAAACATTGCCTTTTCAGATCGCCAGTCTTGTATCGCAGGAAAAGCAAAAGAGCTGGATGATTCGCGCATGGATTCTGAGCGGCCTGTTCTTTATGGCGCTTCCCGGCACCCTTCTGGGTTTCTCGAACCTGATGGCGATAAGCACCAACCATGGGCTCGGAAATCTTCCGGCAGCGTGGATGGAAGGCCACGGTCATGCGCAGATGTTCGGTTGGATCGGAAGCTTCATTCTCGGAATCGGCTTCTACTCACAGCCGGCACGGGGCCGCTCGGCATTTCGGGTCTCACTGAGTTGCTTCATTCTTTGGACGCTCGGAGTAGCCATGCGCTGGTTTGGAAATATTTACGGGTGGCACTGGCGGACTCTGCTGCCCGTCTCGGCAGGTTTAGAACTGATTGCGGTGCTTCTGTTCCTCTCGGCTGCCTCCCACCACAAACTGCCTGAACGGAGCAGCCAAAAGAAACAGGGTATGGAACTCTGGATGGTTTCGGTGTTGTTAGGAACCGCAGCGCTCGCATGTGCTGTGATTTTTAATTTCGTAGAGTGCGTTCGACTCGGGATGGACGGCGGACTTCGCTCGTTTCCCCACTCGCTCGATCAGAAGTATCTCGTATTGCTTGGATGGGGATTTGTAGTACCCGTTGTTTGGGGTTTCGCAGCACGATGGTTGCCTACGTTTCTCGCAATCCCAAAACCCAGCGTTCATCGGTTTCGCAGCGCCTTGTGCCTTCTCATTGCGGGAGTTGCATTTGGAGTGAGCGGTTTCCCCAAACCGGCAACAATCTTGTTTGCCGCTTGCGCGATCACCATTCTTTTTGCGTTGCATCTTGCAGAACGCCCGCAAGGACACCCGAAGACTCAGGGCATCCATCCGAGTTTCCCTACCTTCATCCGGCTGGCCTTCACGTGGCTGATCGTGGCCGGATCGATGAGTGTATGGGCAGCTTTCGCTGACATCCACGGAGGCATCTGGGGCGCGTCACGTCACGCATTGACGGTGGGCTTCGCGGCCACAATGGTCTTTGCCATTGGGCCCCGCATCCTCCCGCACTTCGCTGGAGTCAGCAACATCTTCAGCAAGCGACTGATGTTCCTCAGCCTCTTATTGCTCCAGTCGGGCTGCTTGCTGAGAGTGACTTCAGAGCCTCTCGCCTACGAAGGTTTTCTCTCATTCGCGTGGAAGGTACTACCAGTATCCGGAATGCTGGAGCTGAGTGGTGTGCTCCTGTTCGCAACAAACCTTGTACTTACGTTTCTGCTGGGCCGCTCAGCATTTGCAGCCAAGGGTCTCAATCACCCCGCGGCGGCATGATCACAGGTTCGCATCTCCGGAGGTGATTCAAGATCCACGGGAGCTACTCGCCGGTTTCTGATTCTCCGGCCGGATGCACCCAGTCATAGGTTGCGCCGAGCCACGACGGCGCGGTGCCGGACTCCAAAACATGAGGGATCAGGGCCCACAAACCGATGAGGGCCAGTCCTACAAGGTTTGGAAAGAGTAATGGAGCCATAGGCGGCGCGCCGTTCACCAGCTTGTCAAAGACATTGTGGCCAGGCTCAACAAGGTTGGCGCGCATGTGGAACCAGAATCCAAGTACGCCAACAAACGCCTGCCCCATCATCACGACCAGGCAAAGATCGAGGAAGCGGCGCGTCACGGTCAGTATCAGTGGAATGATCAGGAACCCGGTTGCGAAAGCGGATGAAATGACAGGAATCCACTCCGTGTGCGCAAAGAAGCCATTCGATGCGTGATCGGTGAGCGACAGCACGAAGTTGCCGAAGAATCCGCCAAGTGCAAGCAGGATCACCCAGCGAGCCCACTCCATGCTGCGAGCGGCGACCATGCGGTTCATGAGCAACAGGAACCCAAGTCCAGAATAAGCAAGCGGCGCGGCGAAGGGCGCGGCGTACGTGAGGCTCTTCAGCGTCCGATCGAGAAAGAATCGGCTTTCCAGGTGATAGAGAACGCCCCCGAGCCCTACAAGTACGGATAGCCACCCAACCGCGTAGCCAACATCGCGCCACGGCGCTTCAAAGCCCCAAATCCAGCGCAATGCAATCACACAGGCCAATACGACGGGCGCTCCAATCGAGAAATACAGTGGTATGTATTCCGCCGCCTTTTGAAAATGATTGACGGAGTGCGCAATGAAAATGTCCGCGGCAAGGATTGCCAGGTTGACGGTGACAAATAGTTCCACCCAGAGACGGGGATCGTGGCCCCATCGAAGACGTGGATCAGTGGCCATTTTCTGAATTGGCGAGAGAAGCCTATTTATGCGCATGTTCTCTCCGCAACTCATCGGCATCATGTTGAAGTTCGACCGTCTTTGAGAGAAGTTCGTAGTTGCCGTGCCATTGCACAAAGTCGGCTCCCCCCATGAAAGCGCCGTGTTTCGATGTCCGGCCGTCGTAGTGCCATAGATTGAAATAGGTGAAGTCGATGGTATGCGTGAACGGCGGCCCCGAGAGCGAGCCATCTTTATGGAGGCCATCCATGATCCCTTTGGCGGCCAGGATCTTCGCGTTCGTGCTTTCGACAACCTGCTGACCTTGGTCATAAACGCGGTCAACAAGAGCCTGCGTGTGGCACTGCGTGCAGACCTGCTTCATGTTGATCTGGGCTTGCAGGTAATTCGGGCGATGGGTGGTAATCGCGTCGGCAAGGTACCAGCCGAGCCGGTCAGATGGATTGTGCGTAACTTTGAGGCCGTTAATGCCGCTCATGTGGCAGGTTGCGCAAGTTGGCACGAACATATCTCGCGTCGTAAGCGTCCGTGGGTCGGCATCAAGCTTCAGTAGATTGCGCTGCGCGGCGAACATCACTCCGTGTTTCGATTCATTGTAGATTTCGATCTGCGAGTGATCTGGACCCATGTGGCACTGGCCGCATGTGCTGGGCAAGCGGGCGAGTTCGACTGAACTCGTATGGCGCGAATGGCATTGCGTGCAAGTCCCGATCGTTCCATCGTCATTGGGCTTACCAACTGCATGGCATTGCTCGCAACCGGAAGTGGCTGCGGGATGGCCTTCCGGAAGAACGAGGGGGTTCGGTGGCCGCTTCGTGCCACCCGGTTGGAACTGCTCGCTGAAGGAGACCTGTTCCGGACTGAGGCCTTTTTCTCCGTGGACCGCGGCCCAGCTCGGCGCGGCATGTCGGCTACGGAGGAATTCCTGATAGATGCCTTCGTGGCAGGAGCGGCAGTTGCCGGCGGTCAGATGAGCGGCGATCGTAAATCCGTGGTGATCTACTTTTTGCTGATTCGGACCGGGTTGGTGGCAGTCAAGGCAATTGATGCCCTTCTTCGCGTGGGCGCTCATCTCGTATTCATGCACCACAGAGTACTGGAGGCGCGCGTGGCACTCCGCGCATTTACCCGACGCACGAACGAAGTCTGCCGTTGGCTGGGCCGTTTCTACAGCCGGACGCTGCCGATTGATAAGAAATGCGGACACGATCAGAGCGAACGCGATGACAACGGCGAGAAACACAGAACGAAACGACATAGGGCCGAACTCCTCTAAGAACTGGACTGGCGAACTATCTTGAAATTTCTTCTTGTGCGGGACGGGCAGTGGCAACTTTATCAGGCCAACCGTGCAATCCGCATCAACCCGATGCAAACCGCAAAACGCCCATCTCCAAAATACGTGAGAATCCTTCTCCTTCCTGTGACTTAAGTCCCTGCAACCGAAAATGCTGAACGCTAACGTGGTTCTAGCGCAGCATGATCGGCGCGATTCATCCGCAATTCGTCAAGGAGATGCCATGTCTTACAAACGTTACTGGGTGGCCCTGGCCATCGTCATCATCGGATCATTTGCCGTGCTCGGTGGAGTCGGCAGGAAAATGATCAGCGAAGCTCCGCCCATTCCGGATGTGTATTCCGCAAGTGGGCAGCTTCTTTTCACCGGCAGTTCCATCACCGACGGTCAAGGTGTCTGGCAGTCCATCGGCGGACAGGAGATCGGTACCGTCTGGGGTCACGGCGCCTATGTCGCGCCCGACTGGAGCGCAGACTGGCTGCATCGGGAATCAGAGATTCTACTTAACAATTGGGCTCTCCGAGATGGTGCAGCAAGCTTCGATGCTTTGAGCTTCGATCAGCAAGCCGTACTCAAGGCTCGCCTGATCCGCGAGATGCGGACGAACACCTATGACCGTTCGCGCAACCGAGTGATTTTGAGCGCCGATCGCGCTGCGGCTTTCGAACAGCTTCGCACTTACTATACCGATGTCTTTGCAACTGGTCGGTCAGAATATGCGATCCCCAGCGGTGCATTGGTGAACGCTGCAAAGCAGAAGCAATTGGCCGCGTTTTTTTGGTGGACTGCATGGGCCTGCGGCACGGATCGTCCAGGTTCTGAGACTACCTACACAAACAATTGGCCACATGAGTCTCTAATCGGCAACGAGCCAACTTCTGGCGCTGTCCTGTGGAGTGTTCTCAGCTTCGTCGGTCTGCTGGCGGGGATCGGGGGCCTCGTCTGGTGGTATGCCTCGCAGGAGAAGGAGCTTGTTCATGGACCTTACCCAGAAAAAGATCCATTTCTGGCCTTCACTCCAACCCCGTCGCAACGCGCGACCCTGAAGTATTTCTATGTAGTGGTCATCCTCTGGGGCGTCCAAATCCTGATGGGAATCTTAACTGCTCACTACGGAGTCGAAGGCCAGTCATTTTTTGGCTTCCCGCTCGCCAAATATCTGCCCTATGCGGTCACACGGACATGGCATCTGCAAATCGCCATTTTCTGGATTGCCACTTCGTGGCTTGCGACAGGTCTATATGTTGCTCCGGCTGTCAGTGGGCATGAGCCGAAGTATCAGCGCCTTGGTGTGAATGCGCTCTTCGGTGCTCTGATTCTTGTTGTCGGCGGATCGCTCGCCGGCGAGTGGCTTGGTATTCAGCAGCGCCTTGGCAACATGTGGTTCTGGTTTGGCAGCCAGGGCTATGAATATGTCGATCTGGGACGATTCTGGCAGATTCTTTTGTTCATCGGCCTTGTCCTTTGGTTGGTCCTGATGGTCGCGGCTCTCAAGCCGGCGCTCGTTCGCAAGAGTGAGGACCGCTCGCTTCTAATCCTGTTTCTTATTTCGAGCATTGCAATTCCGCTCTTTTATTCCGCGGGTCTGATGTATGGTCAGCGCAGTCATCTTGTAACGGCGGAATACTGGCGCTGGTGGGTGGTCCACCTCTGGGTTGAAGGCTTCTTCGAAGTGTTCGCGACTGTTGTTATTGGGTTCCTGTTCACGCGACTCAAACTGATTGAGATCCGAACCGCTACCAAAGCCGCGCTCTTCTCGACGACCATCTTCCTTTCCGGCGGAATCATCGGCACTTTCCATCATCTTTACTTCGCAGGTGCAACTCCTGCAGTGATTGGCCTCGGCGCGATCTTCAGTGCATTTGAAGTTGTGCCACTGACTCTGATCGGCTATGAAGCATGGGAGAACATTCGCCTTGCGCAGCCGACGAAGAAATCGCAGTGGATTGCAAACTATAAGTGGCCCATCTATTTCTTCGTCGCAGTTGCGTTCTGGAATTTGGTTGGAGCCGGACTTTTTGGCTTCCTCATCAATCCGCCCATCTCCCTTTACTACGTTCAGGGGCTCAACCTTACTCCCGTCCATGGCCACACCGCACTGTTCGGCGTGTATGGAATGCTCGGTCTTGGCCTCACGCTGTTTTGCCTGCGGACGCTCAACCCTGGCCGCAAGTGGAAGGAGACTCCGTTGAAGCTTTCTTTCTGGTCTCTGAACTTCGGCCTGATCTTCATGGTCATCTTGAGCATGCTGCCGGTTGGACTGCTCCAAGCATGGGCATCGATTGAACATGGCACCTGGTACGCGCGCTCAGCCGAATTCATGCAGTCCGGCACCATGCAAACGCTGCGCTGGATGCGTGTTCCGGGAGATATCCTGTTCTCGATTGGAGCCGTCCTGTTCGCCTGGTTTGTCCTCGGACTTCTGACCGGTCATTCGTACACCGATACCCCAACGGCCAAAGAGAACGAACAAATGGCCGAATTCGCAGGCCGATAGGTATTGCAACCACGCTTGCGAGATTCGCGCGAGATCAGCTGTCTCGTGCGAATCCCGCAAGCGATAACCTTCTGAAGTCGTTGGCATCCATCAGATGACGATCCGCGATTCTTTCGAACGCTACTTTCGCCCGATATCAACCGCAAAGGTACGGTTACGTTCTGACTCTCGGTCAACCGCCCGCTTTCTTCCCATCAAGAGTTCCTGAGCGCTGATTGATCCGCAGACTCTCCCCGACTCTCGATCAACCACCTGCAGACTTGTCACACCGGTGGTGGCCATCTCCTCTGCTACGGCCCGGCAAGTTTCGTCGGAATAGGCTAATACTTCGGGCAACGGTTGATGCCTGTCTACACCATCCGCATCCACGGAATATTCAGTCATGACGTCTGCCACGCTCACCATCTCAAGTGGATCGACTCCGTACTCGCGCGAAAGATGGTAGCCGCGGCGACTCAGCTTCTCGGTCAGAATTGATCGCGGCATGATAAGTGAGGTCACCAGATAGGAGGCGATGCAAGCCAGCGCCAAAGGCAACAAAGCCGGCATTGCGTGAGTGAGTTCGAGCGAGAACAGAATTGCTGTCAGAGGCACACCCAAAGCACCGGAGAGCATGGCGCCCATCCCCATCAAGGCCCACAGCGCTTGCGTCTCGACAGGCAAGTGCGCCATCCTGGCTGCCGACTCACCAACAGCCGCGCCGATCATTAACAGGGGCGCTAGCACGCCTCCGGAAGTTCCCGAACTCAGCGAGAATGCCCACATCAGGGACTTCGCCAACAGCAGACCAATTAGCAGTCCAATCGGTGCATTTCCCCGTAAAAGTTCCGCGATATTGTCGTAACCAACGCCAAGGCCACGTGGGAAGAAGAACCCTCCGAGTCCGATGCCGATTCCACCGATCGCGGGCCACCACATCCAATGGATGTGCAAGCGCCCGCAAATATGCTCAAAGCCATCCTCAAATCCATACATCAGCCTGCTCAACATGGCCGACGCGAGCCCAACCAGCATTCCCAAGGGACCTGCGACTAAGAGCGTCTGTCCCAAGGGGACGGCCGAGTGCAATTCCACCGGGAAGATTGGTCCGGCCCCAAGCCAAACAATCCGCAACGCTCCCGCAACCAAACTCGCCACAGCGACTGGTACCAGAGAGCGAGGGCGCCACTCGAAGAGAAGCAACTCGACCGCCAGCAGGATTGCTGCAATTGGAGCGGCGAATGTCGCGGACATTCCAGCCGCAGCACCCGCTACCAGAAGCGTTGTCCGTTCCGCATCGGTCAGGTTGAGCCATTGCGCAACGAGCGAACCGAAGGCTCCGCCGGTCATGATGATCGGCCCCTCAGCCCCGAAAGGTCCGCCCGAGCCGATGGCGATTGCGGCTGAGAGTGGTTTGAGAAGCGCAACCTTAGCGTCAACGCGCGCGCCACGCAGCAGAATTGCCTCAATGGCCTCGGGGATTCCGTGCCCACGGATTTTGTCTGACCCATAGTGCGCCATGAGCCCCACGAGCAGCCCGCCAACGACTGGAATGAACGGCATCACCCATGGCGACAGCGGCGATCCGGCGGGGCCGACGATAGCCAAACTCAGCCGATGATAATAGAAGAGATTCGTCGCAATTGCGATCGCTCGGAGCAAGAGCACGGCCAAAGCTGCCGCCCCGATCCCAATCACGAGAGCAACTCCGGACAGCATCCATACGCGGCGATCTACAGTGAAGTCGCGAAGGGCAGATGGTCTGGACTTCATTCAATCTCCGAGGTCGATACCGAATTCGCATGGACGCTTAAGGGCCATGCTGCCGCTCAGAGTGCTCTTGAAATTCTTAGTCAATACGGGCGGAGGTAAAGTGACATGGTTGCTAAGAGTCAACTTCTGCACCTGCCAGGATCGGGTAAATCCTCTATGATCCGCTCGGAGGCGCATTCCAGCCTCATCGCACGGGGCCGACTTGCGGCCACCGAGCTCATGCTGCGCAAGAAGGGACCGGTGTGCCTTGCGGTAGTGGGAATCGATGAGAAATGGGGTGCCGTCGACAATGATGGCGGATTCACCGTGCCTCCAATTCACAAATGGTTGGGGTCGTTCTCCAATGGAAGGGCATGCTTTAGCCGTGTGGCAAATGGTGACGCACGCCCGATCCTCTCTCAGCCGCGGTTTGACCACGGCATGAAACCGGTTGACGGGGATCGCTTTGAGTTCCGTTATGGACAGCAACCTTCGGTCCTTCCCGATGATTCTCTGGGTTACATAGAAGCATCGGGAGAGGTTGTTATCACGCCGCAGTTTGTATGCGCTGAGCCTTTCCAGGATGGGATCGCAAGGGTCGCAACGAAGGAGCGAGCAGGCACAGGATTCTTAGGTTTGGACGGGAAATACGTCTTTGAGCCGCAGTTCGATAGTGCCGCGAATTTCGAGGAAGGGTTTGCAATTGTTGAGGATGGCGGTTTTTACGGCGTTATTCATCGCCGAGGCGGATTCACAGTGCAGCCCAGGTACGATTACATCTGGAATTTCTCTGAAGGACTTGCGCGTGTTCTTGTAGGAGAAAAAATAGGTTTCATAAGCGGTTCAGGCGAACTCGTAATCGATCCGGTCTTCGACGCAGCCGGGAAATTTAGTGAGGGGTTGGCTCCTGTGTGTATCAAACACGATTGGGGCTACATCGATAATTCGGGGGCGTTCATCATAGAGCCGATGTATTACGATGCGAACCTTTTTTCTAAAGGTGAAGCGGAAGTGCATGATTGGGACTCTGATGAGCCCTTCTGGATCGACACTACCGGCAATCGGGTTGCAAGCAGAGCACATCAGGGAGAAGAGCTTTCGGAAATAAGAGATGGACTCGCGCGTATTTGCCAGGACGGTCAGTGGGGATTTAGGGACTCATCTGGCAATATCATTGTCGCTCCAATCTTCCGAGAAGCCGGCGCGTTTTCAAATGGGCTTGCGAGAGTTATGAATAGTGTGGGTTTGTGGGGCTTTGTAGATGTAACAGGACAAATCGCGATTCCAAATCGGTTTTACGACGCACGGGATTTTCTAATAGTTGATTATACGAATGTGGGAAGCGCATGGTCGCAAGAAGGGAAATCCGTGTGAGACTTCCAATCTTCAGACAACCCTTGCGAGTGTGAATGGCGTTAACTTCTGTCTCCATCCTGTATAAGTTGCTCCCGCAATTTGCGCAAGAGTGACTGGACTCCATGAGATGTCTGTATTTCTGGGCTAAGCATATCTCGGCACTCAGCCTTCAACCTGAGTTCTAACGAATCGCAGTTGCCTGGAATGAGAAGAACGTACCATCCATCTGGGAACTCCCCAGAGATTGCCTCTATACCCTGAAATACCGACGGATGTGTATCCCTGGATACGCCTTGGAGGGTTGATTCGATGATCTTGAGTGCCATGCCAAGATTATAGCGCCGTTCAACTTCGCCTTCAGTCACAGTGTCGGGCGCATATTCAACAAGTGAGCGCCGGTTGCGACAGGCCTGGATTTTTAGACCTGGGATTGCACGAACTACAACACTTAAATTCAATCGAATCCCCGTTTCAGTGAGGGCTCCTGCCCTACGCTCCAGGCGCGCCGCAGTGAATAACGGCACGTCTTGCGCTACCCCTCTAGCGGACCTGTGTCCTGTCCGCAACGCCTTCCCTTGCCGAACAGCAACAGCAAAAACCCTTCCTAAGGAGCTCCGCCCCTCGCGCCCGCAAGGGGTTTCCCCAGTCTTCCGCACTGCGCTGCGCTCCGTTTGTGCAGACCAAGGGGCTTTCCACTCTCGCTACGCTCCGTTGCAAGCCCTGGGAGATTCCCCTCCCCTTGCAGTTGCTACCCCCGCAGGCGTGGGCCTGGGCCAAGGCGTTGTTGTGTGAACAACAACAGCACGGCCATTCAAGAGCAAAGACAAAGGAGAAACACCCATGAGCAGCGTAGCCGTCACCGTCAATAACCCCGTTCAGTCGTCCACCTATCAACCCAAACAGCAGCAGCGCCAGACGGCGAAGGACGTGATTGCCGAGAACGTAAAGGCCCTCATTGCCCAGCTTGAAGCGGGGAAGAGCGATGCACTCACCGCTTACCTTGACGCAATGGCAAGGTTCCACAACTACAGTTTTGGAAACATTCTGGCCATTGCTCGTCAGAAGCCAACGGCAACCAACGTAGCCGGAATGTTCACATGGAACCAGCTTGGACGCCGCGTGAAGAAAGGCGAGAAGGGCATCCAGATTCTTGCACCCATGATCGGCACTCGCCGCAAGAGGCAGGAGGAGGCCGAACAGGATGGGACTGGAAAGAGCGCCCCTGTTTTGGTTGGTTTTCGCGCCGTCTATGTTTTCGATGTTTCGCAGACAGAAGGAGCCGAGCTTCCCGCACCTGCCACAGTCACCGGCGAGGCGGGAGCGCATCTTGACCGGCTCATTGACTTCGTACAGCAGCAGGGCATCGAGCTTGAATACAACGAGCGCATTGCGCCAGCGCAAGGCGCAAGTTACGGCGGCAAGATCGTACTTTTGCCGGGGCAGTCGAAGGCGGAAACTTTCGCAACTTTAGTCCATGAGCTTGGACACGAAATGTTGCACAAGGCCGACCGCCGCACGGCGACAACCAAAGTTGTGCGGGAGACCGAAGCCGAGGCCATCGCCTTTATCGTGGGCAAAGCCATCGGACTCCAGACCGGCACCGCTTCCGCCGACTACATCCAGCTTTACCACGGCAACGCTGCATTGCTGGCGGAAAGTCTTGAGGTTATCCAACGC
>Ga0255351_1000220_pt1 | contig 27573 bp, 17 predicted proteins | sample HBST25r2metaG_FD_186024 | JGI IMG/M metagenome (GOLD analysis project Ga0255351, IMG submission 186024) | Peat soil microbial communities from Stordalen Mire, Sweden - H.B.S.T-25.r2 | ecosystem: Environmental > Terrestrial > Soil > Wetlands > Peat | place: Sweden: Norrbotten County, Stordalen... | reverse complement strand
AAGGTAAAACCAACTCACGGTTGCCTTCGTTTTGGCATGAAGGCTGCCTATAAAGAACCCCGCTGCTCTAACAGCGGGGTTCTTTCTTTCCGTCTTCTCCCGAAAACACCTTACAACTTCCAGCCTCCCCGACGATGATCGACCGATGACCGCGCCTCCGGCGCAGATGATATCAAGCTGTCCTATACCGGCCGATGCTCAGAAAACTACGTTTCCTGATGACCGATGACAGCAAGGGAGATCACTGGAATCTCGCGGGAGATATCGGGCAGGACCGAGCCGGTTGCCTGCAACTGCGCAGCAGCTTCCAGCTTTTCCGGCGTAACCAGCGGGAACTGATCCGGCTTGTCGACCGTTACGATGCTTGGGTCGCCGCCTCTTACAACCTGCTGTGCAGGCGCAGCGCCATCCGCTGGAGAGAATTCCTTTTTGCATGCCCCAAGGGAAAAAAGCGCGGCAAAGACGGCTGTGATTAAAAGACACGTTCTCATCATGGGATTACCTCTCGTCCCACTGCAAGATTCAGTTGTCCCGCGACCACCAAGTAGGAGCCGATCAGTTGCACATAGGCCAGTTGCACCTGGCGGTAGTCGCTTTGCGCGTTGAGAAAGTCCATGAGCGACGCGCCGCCGTGTTCGTAGGCGAAGGTGACGGTGTCGCGCACCCGCAGCGCCTGGTCGTTGTACTTCGCCTTGTAAGGCTTGAGCAACGCGATGTTGCTCTCCACCTCGGCGTAGGCCGTGTCCACGTCGCTGAACACCTGCGCGCGCACCGCCTCGCTGGCCTGCCGGCTGCGGTCGATATCGATCAGCGTGCGCTTCTTCTCGCCTTGGTTGCGGTCGAACACGCGCAGCGGAACGCTCACGCTGACGCCGAGAGTCTGGATGCCATTCGGGTTATTGTTCGAGGAGTTGTACGTGTACCAGCTCCCGAGCGTGGGATCGGTGGATCCATTCGAGATGGCCAGCTTATGATTGGTCTCCGACTGCTGAATCGTCTGCAGCGCCGCCTGCAGATCGGGCCGCCCGCTCAAGGCCACCTGTCGGAAATCGTCCAGCGGCTGCAGCGTCTCGGAGAAATCGAAGGGACCCGTCACATCGAACAGCTCCACCGGCGCGCGATCGTTCAATAGTTGCAGGAGCTGGATCTTCGCTGTGCGCAGGTTCACGATCGCGGTTTGAATCTCGGATTCGTATTGCACCCGCAGCAGCTCGATTCGATCGAGGTCTATCTGCGCAAGGTCGCCGGCCTTGAAGCGGTCGCGGCTGATCTCGATGATGTGGTCGTAATACTCGAGATCTGCCTTCGCCAGTTCAAGAACAGCCTTGGCTTCGAGTGTCTGGACAAAGGCCGCGCGCAGCGTGAATTCGAGGTTGCGCTTCAGGTCTTCGTGCTCTGACGCGGAGATGCGCGTACCCTCCTTCGCGCTCTGCAGGCGCAGCTCCCGCTTGTGGTCGCGCTCGTGCAGATAACTGAAGTTGGGCTGTTCATACGTGCCCTTGAAGGGAGTCAAGACCCCATCATGCGGCGCGATCTGCGTGCCATCCGCCGACAAGGTGAACTGCGGATTGGGACGGAGAAAAGCTGTGATCTCCTCGGCCTGCATCTCGTCCACGTTGTCGGCATCGGCCATTAATGCCGGATTCACCGTTTCGAACTTTGCCTTCGCCTGTTCCCACGTCAAGCTCTGCGCGGCTGCGTGCAGCGCTGCAGCCAACATGAGCGCCAGGATCCCGACGCCGCAGGTACCACAACGCAGGAATCTCAAAATCTGCATGAGTGCCCTCGGATATTCACCTACCTTGCGGTTCAATGTCGAGCAAGCACGCTCGTGTCAGAATGAAGCGCGCAATGTACCGCTTCAGAATAGTGGGCACGCAGGCGTACATCGGACTATCTTTCAGGCGCGCCTACCCTATCCTTCGCTCTTGAGACCCTATCTTTTGGCCAATTCTCCTGCCTTTGTGCAATCCTTTTGTTCCGCGGCGCATCGGGCCTCAACAATTCAGGCAGCTACGCCGTTCTCGCCGGCACAGCACCACGGGTGCATATGTACGACCTGCTTTTCAAGGGCAACAAGCGATCTGTACTGCTCAAGGCGGGAGTCCTGATTGCGGCTATTGCGCTCCTGGACTGGTGGGTAGTTGCCGAGGTCTTGCTTGGCTTCCTGTACCTGGTTCCCATGTTGATGATTGGAAGTGTTTTGGGCCGCTGGCAAATTTGCGCCATTGCTGGTCTGTGTACCTTCCTTGCGGAAACCTTTAGTGACCTGGCGTGGAATCTGAGGTCCGGGATCTCCCGGGACGTACTCTATTTCGCTGCCTTTGCGGGAGCGGGCTTTTTTATTCGCGAGGTGAGCCGGAACCGCCGCGTAACAGAGGAACACCTTCATAAGATTGAATGCCAGAGCGATGCCCGCCGCGATGCTGAAGAGCAATTGAGGATATTGATTGCAAGCAGTCCAGTCGCCATCATCACGGCCGACTCGGATGGCTGTGTATTGACCGCAAACGAGGCCGCGCATCGCTTGCTCGGCGTGCCTCCAGGAGACCTTCCAGGAAGAGTCATTCATCGCCATCTTCCCGCCCTTGCGAATATCTCGATGCAGGACTCTTCCCAGCAGCTTCTTCGCACCGTGATGCAAGCACGCGGTCAGCGAGAGGATGGAGAGACATTTCTGGCCGACATTTGCTTTTCCACCTACCGGACAAATGCGGGAGCGCGGCTGACCGCAATGGTGCTCGATGCATCGGAGGATCTTCGCACCCACGAGGTGTCAGGCTTGCATCAGCTTCTCGCGGGATCCCGGATCGCTGTCGGCGCCGTCTCCCACGAGATTCGCAATGTGTGCGGAGCGATTGCCGTCGTGCACCAGAACCTTGAGCGCGACGGATTGCTTGCTGGAAACAAGGATTTCGAAGCCCTGGGTAGCCTCGCCGTCGCACTCGAACGCATTGCTAGCGTGAATCTCCGCCAAGCCACTACGGAGGCAACGGAGGTTGATCTATCGATTCTTCTGGATGAGTTGAAGATCGTGGTTGCGCCATCATTGCAGGAAGAGAATATCGAGACACAATGGATTGTTGAGCCGGGTTTGCCGCTGGTGTGGGCTGACCGGCCAAGCCTCATGCAGGTCTTTCTGAATTTGATCACCAACAGCATTCGAACACTCTCAAAAAAGGAAAATCGGGTGCTTTCTGTTACCGCAAAATGTCAGAGTGATCAGATTCTCGTCGAAGTCAAGGACAGCGGCGGCGGTGTTGCTCATCCGGAACATCTCTTTCATCCCTTTCAGGCTGGCGCTGAGGCGACAGGTCTCGGCCTCTATCTGTCCCAGGCGTTTCTGCATTCCTTCGGCGGAGAGTTGCGTTACCAACCGGTTCCCGACGGTGCCTGCTTCACGGTATACTTGACCGCGGCGATTTCATCCGAACAGGAAGAGCAATGCGCCAAATCCGAATACTGATGGTGGATGATCACAGCCTCTTCCGCGAAGGCCTCAGCAGGCTTCTAGATACAACTCCCGATTTCCAAATTGTCGGTCAATGCGCGACCGTTGCCGAGGCTGTTTCCAGGCTGCCAGAAACGCCCGCCGATTTGGTCCTGCTTGATTACGACCTCAGCGACGAACAGGGATATCACCTGCTCGTTGACCTCAAGAATCGCCATAGCACGGTGAAAGTCCTCATGGTGACTGCAGGCATGACCGATGCGGCAACTCTTCAAGTCATGGAAGCCGGTGCATCGGGGATTTTCCTAAAACAAAGCAATCCAGCCCAACTTGTCGCGGCGATCCATCGGGTTGCGAATAATGAGATTTGGATGGACACGGGGGCCGTCCGTTCTCTTGTTGCGGCCAGGAATGCTCAGACAGATCGTGTGGAACACGCGCGGCCTCTGAGTGGCCGCCAGAGCGAAGTGCTGAGAGGCATACTCGATGGACTCGCGAATAAGGAAATTGCTTGGAAGCTGAATGCCTCAGAGAGCTCAATCAAAGCTGTGATCCAGGAACTCTTTCGAAAAGCAGGTGTAAGAACGCGAAGCCAACTGGTCAGAATCGCAATTGAAAAGCACTCCTCCGATTGGCTGAAGTCTGAGGCAAAGGACTGACTGTGGCACATTTCCCGACAGAATTTGAAGAATCGAGGTCATTGCTGTCGATTCTCCGGTTTCTAGGGCCGAGCCGAACGGGGCTTTGATGGCGGTTGAAGTTTCGATTTAGCATTGATCGCATCCGCTGGCGAACCGGCGACGCGGAAGTAGTCGTCGACTGACGAGAACAGCCCAATGCACGTTTCGAGGGCTGGTCGTCAAGGGATTGGACGCGCTAAACGCCGATGCCGCTTTGAGCGTTCTTGAATTTCTGCTATTGAATTGTCCCGCTTGGAGCGTTTGTCAAATCCGTGCAATCAATTGCACGGCTCGTGCCCAGTGTCCAACACACGAACACTTTGTCAAATGCCCATGACTGCTCGCCCTCCGGGCTGGCCGGAGCCCATTTCCACGTCCGCGCGTGAATGTTGGAAATTTCGCGGTCAGAGTCTATGTGTGCATCCTGCTGGTACAAGAGCATGATCTACAACCACAAATGAATTCAACCCTGACAGGGTAAGACCAGTTGCTCTCATGGCTGGCTCGATGGACGACACTGGTCGTCCGCCTCCCTGGTTTCATCCAAATAGCTGTAGATCTACATCCCTATTCTGCTACTCCCTACTCAGTCTTTCCTTACTCTCTCTACCACACATCAATTGAAGTCGAAATACTTCGCTGCTTCTAGTCTGCCCCACTTCTGGATGGTCGTGGTGATGGCGCGGCTGTTGCTGCTCCTCATTGTGGGGCTTATGGGCGATAGTCACTATCGAGATCGCTCAGAGGAAGAAATCAAGGAAAAGCTGGATGCCATTATCAAACAATTGAACGAACGTGAGCGATCCGACTAGGTCTTGCTGACAAAAGCATCGTGCGTTGAATACAGTCTTTCGACAGTCAATACGCGTAAGCCAGAGTAATGGCTCTCCAGATTCAGATACTCCCGAGGTGTCTCGCGTTGCCGATGTCGTTCATCTAAATCTCCCCAAAGTGAACCCACTTCTCTTCGGGCAATGCGCGGAGTAATGCCCCCACCTCATCAAGCTGGTTCTGGTCGGCGGCTCATCGAATATGCTCCTCAAAACGCAGCTGCTTCTCGATAGGCATCGTGCAGTGCCATGCTGCCAGAATCAGCGGAGCGGGTGGCTCCCATCCACCACTCGGCATCTGTCGCCGATTTGCCAGCATGCCGTGCAACTCCGCCCATTCTTGGGGCATGGGCACCAGTCGCTTGTTCTCCGTGCAATAAGCCCATAGCGAGTCAAAGGTCTCAGTGTCGCTGGACATCTCAGGTACCCTCCCTTGGCCGTCGTGCCGCCTATTTTCATAAGCGTACACGGTGTTGCCCACATGAGTGCCGGGCATCAGCCTCCGGCACTCCGATTCATCCTCGGCCAATCAATCCGCCACCGCCCGCCCGATATCGGCACCCAAACAAGATGCTTCAGCGGTGTCCCACGCGCATGGTGGTAGAGCATGGCTGCTCTTTCATAGAAACCGCGAGTGTGCCACGAATCGGCGAAGCCAAACTTCCGATAATCGAGATGGTGGCAGAATTCGTGACAAAGCGTACTCAGAAAAGTTCCGAAGGAAGTGATCTCTTTCCGCACCGCTGTTCGCATCCAGACTCGGATCACCATGGTTTCGGGAGCGTAGTCTCCGAAAAGTTCTGTCGTCCATTGTTCACGAACTCTCAGCGGTCGGGAGGCAAGTACGCGGACGCTGCAGTCCGGGACTCGGTAGAACTGCAATGCAGCTTTCAGAAATTCGGCACAGGCGCTTCGGACCCTTGCAATCTGCTCAGCCTTCATTGCCGACTCGATGGACTTTGCGATTGCAGGCAAGGATGCATCATCCGGCAGGTCCAGCCTCGTGAGCCGGTCACTCTCCCGAAAGCCAGCGAGATTCGAGTTGCGTGGCGGAGCGTCGGTGAGCATGGGTAAGGGCTTTCCTTTCAAATAGACATCCGATGGATATACCGAGTGTCGTAGGCGGAACCTGCTGATTTTGTTGCGTTTAAAATTTGCTAATGACAAAGCCGTTTGATAGCCTCAAAATGACGCGCCACAATGTGGCTGTGAATCCAGCGAGTATAGGAGACTTCCATGGCAGATACAGCGAACAAGACAAAGGCGACTGCAACGCCGCGCCAAGCCTCAACAAAGAGAGAGAGATGGCTGCTGAAGTGGTAGAGCCAACGACAACATCACGCAAGGGAATTGAGCTTGCTTCGAAGGTTGAGGCACCGAAGAAGGCTAAGGCAGCAGCCGCAAAACCACGCAAGACTGCGACGAAGAAAGAAAACGTCGTTGCGATTTCGCAGCCGAAGGTTGTGTCACGAGAGATAATTGAGCAGGTTGCGTATCAGATTTGTGTTCAGCGTGGTTACCAGCATGGATACGCATTGGAGGATTGGATTAGGGCGGAGAGGGAATTACTGGAACGCGCCTCCTAAAACCGCACAGTCAACGCTGGCGTGGGCTGCTGCCCTTCTTGCTGTCCGCGCAGCGAATCCCCAGTTGGTTACGTTCAGAGGGTGGTTTACAAGGCCGTGTACGCGCTCCGCTCGGCGGCGACGGACTTGTCGCTGGGCAGCGTGCCCAGAATCAGGATTTCCGTATTCTCGTCCATGACCGGAGGAAGTCATCATTTCCGCGCTAGTAGTGGACTCGTTGCAGCAGAGCATTCAACCACTTCTCGTCACTGCGCCCCGGACTTCTCACGAAGCTCTTTTACCAACTTGGCATCAATCTTTTCGCTCACTGTTGTCATCTCTCTTTTCCTGGTTTCCCGTATTCCAGTCTTCCGTTTACTGGTCTTCCGTTTCCGGTATCTGTAGGTCCCGCGGTTTCCGTTCGTTACTTGACCCCTTGGTTGATCAGGCGTCCAATGCTGTGTTGAGCATCCGCGTTTCCCTGTGCGCCGGCCTTCTCATACCACGACATCGCCACCCGCGCGTCTTTGGTTACGCCCAATCCTTCCGCGTACATGTCACCAAGTTTGTTCTGTGCCACGTCATGCCCCTGATCCGCAGCTTTGCGGAACCACACCGCCGCCTGCTGTGGATCCTTTGCTACGCCGTCTCCGTTCAGATACGCAACGCCAAGGTTGTACTCAGCATCCGCGTAGCCCTGGTCCGCCGACTTCTGAAACCATGAAACTGCCTGCGAAAAATCCCTGGCCACCCCGTCTCCTCTTGCGTAGATCGAGCCAAGGCTATCCTGTGCAATATCGGAGCCCTGTTCCGCGGCCTTCCGGAACCACAAGGCCGCCTGTGCGACGTCCTTGGGTATGCCTTCCCCATCCTTATACGCCATGCCGAGATTGACCTGCGCATCGGCGAAGCCCTGGTCCGCGGCCTTCTGGTACCACGAGGCTGCCTGCGCCAGGTCCTTTGGCACGCCGTTTCCGCTCATATACGACAAGCCAATATCGAATTCGGCATCTGCAATGCCCTGGTCCGCAGCCTTGCGGAACCATGAAACCGCCAGTGCAAAATCCTTGGGTACACCGTCTCCTTCCGCATACAGAGTGCCAAGGGCTGTCTGCGCAAGATCGTAGCCCTGCTCCGCGGACTTCCTGTACCACGAGGCCGCCTGCCGAGTGTCCTTCGCTACGCCTTTTCCCTCTTCGTACAACACGCCCAGGTTGTACTGGGCATATCGGTTCCCTTGTTCACCCGCTTGAGCGAACAACGTGGCCGCCCTGGACAGGTCCTGGGCTACGCCGTCTCCGTTTTTGTAAAGCAGGCCGAGATTGTACTGCCCCTGCGCGTATCCCTGATCCGCCGCCTTGCGGAACCACGCGGCTGCTTGCACCGGATCCCTCGGCACGCCGATACCCTTCGAGTACGTCACGCCAATGTCGTACTGCGCATCCGGGTAGCCCTGCTCAGCCGCCTTGTGGACCCATGCCGACGCCTGCGCATAATCCCGCGCTACACCATTGCCCGTCAAGTACATCATGGCAAGGTTGGTTTGGGCATCCGCGTGGCCCTGGTCAGCAGCCTTCCTGTACCACAAGACCGCCTGCTCAGAGTTTTGCGCTACACCGTCTCCCGATTGGTACATCAGGCCGAGTTGATCTTGAGCCTCGGCGTACCCCTGGTCGGCAGCCTTGTGGAACCAGGAGAACGCCTGCGGCAGGTCCTGCCCCGCGCCGTCCCTGGAGAGCATCCTGCCAAGGTTGTACTCGGCATCCACCTCCCCCTGGTCGGCAGCCTTGCGGTACCAGGAGGCCGCCTGCTGCGCATCCTGCGCTACGCCTTGTCCATGGGAATACATCACGCCAAGGTTGAACTCGGCATCCGCGTACCCGTGGTCGGCAGCCTTCCGGTACCACGACACTGCCTGCGCCTCATCCTTGGTTACACCTTTTCCAGAGCCGTACAGCACACCCAGGTAGTACTCGGCATCCTCGTCCCCTTGCGCAGCAGCCTTCCGGTACAAGGAGATCGCCTGCGGGAGATCCTGCTTTACGCCCTGCCCACTTTCGTACAGCACGCCAAGCTGGTACTGCGCTTTCGCGTACCCCTGGTCTGCCGCCTTCCGGTACCATAAGGCCGCCTGCTCGTAATTCTTCGCCAGGCCCATTCCGTGCGAGTAAATCAAGCCAAGCATGAACTCGGCTGTCGCGTCCCCCTGGTCAGCCTGCCTCTGGACCTCTGCCGTCTGGGCTGCGGCCGGGTCCTTAGCCTGACCCTGCAACCCCACCACCATGCCCGCGAAAAGAACAACCGATGCTGCTCCCATTGCAGCCAGCCGGGCAAGCCGTCTCCACGGTGTCAGAAATGTTTGTAAGTATACGATTCCTTTTCGCACTTCCGTTCCCCCTCTGCGCAGAGTTTCCTGGGCAATCTCTCAACGCCCGGGTCTTTCACCCTTGAGCCCGTCTCACCCCGGCCGTCTTCCGGCAAAAGAAAAGCGTGGCACTCAACCCTAGTGCCTAGACTGTATGATTTGGTAATTCCTCACGGACATGTGCGGGCGTGGACGCCCGCACGACAGCCGGTCTGGAGACACGGCGCTACATTCCATCTCTTACCAAATCACGCGGTGACAGTACTAGCGTGCTTCGCCAATGAGAGCCTTGAGGTTGTCCCACGTCCAATTATACATTTTGTCGCTTGGCAGCGCCGACACTGGCTTGTAGCAGGTCTTGCCCGAATATCCCCAGAGCAGGAAGTAGGGAAGCGCAGCTCGCCGAGGCGGGCGAGTAGGCAGTCAAGTATCTCAGGGCTGGTGTTGCCGAGGAATTGAAGGGTGATGTGCCAGGAATCGGGTCCGGTCCAGCGCAGGAAGTCGGCGTTGGATTGCAGGCGGGTCGTGAGCGTTGCAAGTTCGTCGATGACTGCGGGAGATAAGGGGATGCCGATGAAGAGGCGCATACGGAGTTAGCTTAAGACAGTGTGGGCTGGTGCAATCATTACACAAACTCTTGCCGCCAAATTTCCGGCCGCGATGGTTTGTCAAATCTGTGCAATCAATTGCACAGTCAGGGTTGCCGACCTGTGACAGCAAGCGCCCTACACTGATTCGGGGCTGCGACCTTGCCGCCTATCTGCAAGCGCGCCGGACAAGAAACAAGGGGCCCTGCAAGCCCGGTCAGATTTACTGCGTGCGATGCCGCGCCCCTAAACGGCCTGCTGGAGACATGGCGGAATACCTGCCGATTACCGAGAGCCTGGGGAACCTTGAGGGCATCTGCCCGGACTGTGACGCGATGATCTACAGGCGCGCCAGCAAGCGAGATTGGCTGGCAATTGGGGGAAATTGGGCATCAAGTTTGCGGAGGCAAAGCGACAAATACTTCAACAAACAGTAGAAACATATTCGATCTATAGATTCCTGACGCATTTACCCGCCAGTTAGCGCCTTCTGTCCAGGGAGGGTTACCATGGGCGCACCCCGATGGAAATCCTCTGAGCGCCCTTGGGTTGAGAAGCTTGAGGCGTGTTTTCCATTGAACGCGCGAACCATACAAGAGATTCCCCTGATCGGCACGCCCCAGTCTGGTTTGCCGACCTGGTGAAGGCGGAGCTGCTTTTCAACGCCGTCAGAGACTTTCAAAAACCAATCAACGGCTAGCAAGACCACGGAGGTTATCAATGATGGGAACCAAAGGAAGACTGGCAACGATTCTGATCGCACTCACCTTCTTCGGCTGCAAAGGGCCGGTGCAAACATCGGCTGCCAGCGCGAGCGACGGGTCGAGCGGCGGGGCGAGCAGCGGCTCGTCGGGCGACGGCGCAGGCAGCGCCTCCTCATCTAGCGGTGGTACGCGCGTTGAGTACATCAAAGACGAAACGCTGAACAATATGGACGCGATTCCGGTGAGATTTCCGGCCAACTGGAAGTTTCAGGGAGTGCTGTTTCAACCAGGCAATTGCGTCGATCGCACTTATGCAGTTTGGCGTGCGACGAGCCCTGACGGCAAGACCTTCGCCGAGCGTATGCCGATGCTTGGCTGGACCTATGGGACCGGGCCGATGCTTGGATTCACGCCGAAAGATGGATGCCTGCCCATGAAGGGGGCGATGAGTGCGCAGGACTTCGCGAAATACATGGCCGGTACGTTGCATGTGCAAGCCGTTGAGGTCAAGCCATTTCCTGATGCGGCAAAGGCCGCGTTAGAGCAGGACGCACAACAGAGGCATGAGACGGCGCAAGGAGCTCTGGCGACTGTGCAGTTCACGAACGGCTCGACGCCTATGAAGGGAATGTTGAAGGTGATGGTGAGATGCTCGGAGAGCGTGACTGCGGCGCCCAGGGGACTGGCTCCCTATGCGGCCGGTCAGCCCGTTCACACGATCACCACTGGTTCCGCGTCGACTGTCGACCACTGCGAGGCGAATGTGGTGTACATCGCCAGCCCGGAGAGCCAGTTTGCGGGTTTGCTACAGCAATGGTCCGCGCCCGGAATGGGGAACGCCATGGGAACCGACGCATGGCAGGAGGCGTGGACGCAACGGTCGATGGCCAACACGCGGGAGCGAACGCGTGGCTTCATCAATGCCTCGAATGATGGATTCAACGCTCAACAGGAAGGGTACCGCCGCCAGGCTGCCGTGCAACAGCAGATGCATAGCGAGTTCATGGACACGATGCAGCGAGGGACCGACATTTCGCGGGCGAATGCCCAGGCGAGCACGAATGCGCGAACCACTGCGGCCTCGGATTGGGTGGACTATGCGCTGGACCAGAAGACAGTGATGAATACGAACAATGGCCAGCTTTACAAGATGTCAAACCAGTCAACGCCCATGGGACCCGAGGTGCAGGTGCATGGGAACGGGACGCCGTAGTAAGACTCAAATCTGCCAAGAAAGCGAAGCCGGCGGTCTGGATTGCTCAAAAAGCCGCCGGCTTCAAAAACCCTTAACGGCGCTTCAAGAACGCGGAGGTTATCCACTCATGACTAGCAGGGGAAGGCTTGTAACGATCCTGATTGCGCTCACCATCTTCGGCTGCAAAGGGCCGGTACAAACATCCGCGGCCAGCGCTGGGGAGGGTGCAAGCGGCGTAGCGCCAGGCGAGGGTGCCAGTGGCCCGTCCTCGACAGTGGGGGGCACGCGAGTTGAGTACATTACCGATCCTTCGCTGAACAACATGAACGCGTTTGCTACGACGATCCTGGCCAAGTGGAACTTTCATGGGGTACTGTACGAGGGCGGCAATTGCGTTCCGAACCCGTATGGAGTGTTCCGGGCATCGAGCCCGGACGGGCGGAGCTTTGTGGAGCGAATGCCACCGCTGGGCTGGATCTGGGCAACCGGGCCGACGGCGGCTTATCTCAAGACGCTTGGGTGCCTGCCGATGAAGGGGCCAATGACGGCACAGGATTTTCTGAAGCACCTTGCGCAGACGCTTCAAGTGGAATATGTAGCAGACGAATCGGTGCCGGCGGAGCAGAAAGCCCAGGCCAATGCCGACACAGCCCAGGCCAACCAAAACCAGGCACAGAGGCGCACCACCGAATTGGCCCAGGCAATCGTCCGCTACAAAAACGGGACGTCCGCGATGAAGGGCGAGCTCTCTGTGCGTTTGGATTGCACAGAGTTGGCCCTTCGCGGGATTCCGAGCAATCAGCCCTTGACCACATACCACCAGTGCACGGCGAGTGCAAGGTACATGGCTGCGCCCGAGGCCGAGTTCGCGAAGGTGAAGAGGATGTGGGACACGCCAGGGATGGGAGGACGTCCAGAGCAAGCGTGGCAACAGGCGTGGTTGCAGGCGTCGCTCAGGCGGATCAAAGAGGAGGGGGCGGAACGCTTCACTGATTTGTACCAGAGGCAGTCGGCAGCAATGCAGGGGCAGCAACAGCGGTTTGAGCACAACCAGGCAGTGCAGCAGCATATGCATGAAGATTTCATGGCCACCATGCAGGCGGGGACGGACGCGTCAATGGCGCGGGCCCAGGCCAGCACGAATGCGCGAACCACTGCGGCCTCGGACTGGGTGGACTACGCGCTGGATCAGAAGACGGTGATGAATACGAACACGGGTCAGACCTACAAGATCTCCAACCAGGCGCCGGTGTACACGCCGCAGGAACAGCAGGTGCATGGGACGGGACGCCGTAGTAAGACTCAAAGCTGCAAAGCTACCGATTAGCCGCCTCCAACCAGGAAAAGCTGGCCGCAGTCCGGCATTCGAAGAATGCACCGGGCTGGAGGCGGCACTGACCTTATTACCTTGGCGAATTCTTAAACCCTGGCCGTTACAAATCTGCCCTCGATCAGCGCGTTGGCGATTTGGCATCAATTGAGACGAGTGGACTTCCGGATCAACTTCCCAATTGCCGATTGCCTGGGATGCAGAGGGGCATCGTTTATCGACAAGGGGCTTGCAGTGGATGCAACTCTGTGCAAGGTTGGGAACGTTGCGACAACTCCCAACCGGAAAGTTCTGCATCAACCTGCGCGAGAAAGGACAGGATGCAATCCCGATCGTCGGCGCTTCCTGATAAGTTAACGCTGAGCGTGAGTTCCCCTTCGTAGGAACTCACGGCGAGTTGAAAATGAGGTTTGTACTTTATCGAGCCGCACATGAAAGCGTCCTGCGGGAGTAGATCGCCGAAGGACATTTGGGAAGAGTCCAGGACACACATGTTCGTCATGCAGATGAGGGGATTCCTCAGCATCGACCGCGCAATGCGATTGGCGATTCTATCGCCAAGGAAGCGATAGATGAAACCCACCTTGATGAATGCATTGAGACCGAGATTGGTGCCTTTCCTCTGGTCCATGATCAACTTCACCCTGTGGAGCGTCTCCTCGAAATGCTCACCGGGCCTGTAGTCCAGATGCGTGCTCACTGTCGAGGAGAGATTGGTCAGGGATTTGAGTTTCCTGCTCTTTTCGATGTGGCGGCGCATATCTACCATCACAGGTATCCGGAGTTCGGTACCGGGACTGAGGGCGAGCCGTTGAAAGAGGCACCGATAATAGGCGGTCAGCACCACGTCGTTCAGGGTTGCCCCTTTGGCTTTGCCGCAGTTTTTGAACGCTGCGGTCTTCTTCCGCACCAGCTTGCGTGTAAGGATGAAAGGCCGCACCTCCGTGTCATCACTCAGTGGAAACCGAGCGCCGCCGGGGACGTTATTCTCCCTGCGCTGCACGAGCAGAGACTCGAGCTTGTCCCGCAAGCCAAACTGCTTGAGTACACGCCCCAGGCTCCTGTCTCCCGTGATCGCCGTAGGTCTGTACCCCGGATCGGCCATCATCCGCGAATAGATATCGCAGAGGAAATAGAGATACGCCTTGAAGTCCGCTCCGTCACACACCATATGGTTCATCTTCAGCGCAACGGCAAAGGGCATCGAGTTGAGGAGACAGACCCTGACTTGAGGGCCCAGGCCTTCATCGACGCGAGATACAACGAAATCCTCTAACTCCGTCTCGTCCCGCGCGAAGAGGAAGGCTCGACCAAACGCTTTGGGATCGAGACTCGTCCAGCGCGGTCTTGCACCCGCAATGTAACGGGTACCCAGGATAGGGATAGCCTCAATCGAGGCCATGACGGCATTTTTCAGGACATCGTCGTTGAGACTGCGGTCGAATCTCAGGACGCAGTGCAACTGGTGGTCATTAAACCCAGTGCTATCGAATAAAAGCTGGATCTGGTCGAAGGCTTCCGCGTTGTACTCCATTGGTTGCAGCTCCAGTGAGTCCCAGGATCACCACGATTTGCTTCCTGTTCGCTTAACAGCCTGTAATAAAAGTCTAAGAAACTGTCCAGAAACTCTGGAGCAGTTGTCTCCCCTGGTTTACGAGCAGATCAATTTGCTGGGCCGTTATGCCTTTTCGGTGCCGGAGGCTGTCCAGCAGGGACAACTACGTCCCCTCCGCAGTTCGTCCGAAGCGATCGAGGAGCCTTCCTGATTCCTTAAGCGAGTTTTCTGTTCCATTGCTCCCGGAATGCCACGATTCACCATTCATCGGTTGAGCCTTCTCGGGGTGCACCCGGACACTCCTTCAATAGCGCCGGGTTTCTCAGCCACATTTCAAGGCAGCTTCTCAATGGCCACACTCCATACGCTCAGTTTGTGGGCACCAGCTCCACCCAGCTCTGTCTTCCTGGGTCCACGGACCCATTGGGATCGTTGCTGCCCTGCGACTGGATCAGTGTCTGGCCGTCGGACGACATCCACTGGTGGTTGTACTGGTTGCTGGCCTCAATCTTCTGCCCAGTGCTGGGATTGATAAAGGTCTGCCGGTCCAGCGAATACAGCGCCGTTTGATGTGCCGCATGGTCGGTCGCCGCCTGCGTGTTGCGGTCGTTTTGCAGCGCCCTGTTCGTGCTGTCCTGTAGCCCGGCCTGGAACTGCCTGCCTTGCTCCATCCTTTGCTCTCCCTGCTCCTTGAAGTGCTCCTGAATCGCCTGAAATTGCGCATTGCTGGCGGCCTGCATCTGCTGGAAGTTGGCGGTCATGTCGTGGATGACGCGCTGATCCCAGGCAGGGTTGACCTGCGGGAACCCGGGGTCATTCTTGAGCGCGTCCTGCAAGTGTCCCTTGGGCGCGCGGGTGATCATGGTGCCTCGGGAGCTGCAGTTGCGGCGGGTAAAGCCGGGACGGACGGGCTGGCCTATGCCTCCAGGCATGGGGATTGCCTTCGACTCAATGCAATCGATCATGGCGGACAACGACTCCTCGACAGCGTGGCCGTTGAGCTCATATTCGACGCGGACATGCGCAAAATCCTGAAACTGCCTGCCCTGGGGGCCGTAGCCTCTGTTCTTCTGGTTGTTCGCAGCAATGCTGTCCTGGATGTTCTGGGGGAGTGGCACGACGGTGACGGCGGTGGCGTTGGGGTGCAGATTCGGCACGGCAATATTCACTAGCAGGCCAGCGGCTGTATCAATGTTGATATTTGATGGGCATTTGGGGCTCGCTACATTGGAGCCGTTGCTGGTCCAGGTCCAGGAGACGCCAGGCAGGGACATATAGGCCGTCAACCCGTCGGGGCCGAGCACGGTGTAGGAAAGTCCGGAGGCGGGGGTCGGCGGAGGATGGCAGCCGCCGGGCCGCAGGATGGCGCCGACAACCTTGTAGCCGGCCGGGACGTTTACCGTGTAGGCCGTCATTTGATAGGCGGGGTCAACGACATCCGCCTTGCGCGCGCCGGCAAATGCAGCATGTGAAGAGCCGGCAGCGCTCTGCTGGGTAGGGTCGGAGCTGGTTCTCTGCTGGCTGAAACAGCCGGTTACGCCGATCAATGCCAAAACTGTTACTGTGCTGAGAATCGCTGCCTTGAATCTCATAAAGACCTCTCTCATTTTCGCGTTTCTCCGTGCTCTCGAATGCTTTGGGCCGGCTGCTCTTTCCTGCCGGAGGCCATTCGACTGGAGAGAAAGAAACCAATCTGATTCTGTTGGGTTGGGTTGTTCCTCTTCACTGTACGCGCCGGAGCGGGGAAAAGTGTGTCACGTGGTGGGTATCCGTCGCTGACCGTGCTCTCTGACTGTCGGCGACTCACCGTAGTCCTAAAACCGAGTTCTGTCCGGTTTTGACGGTGATCCGCCCGGAACGCCGAATTCCGCCTGACACAAGCTCGCTTCGAGCCTCGGCGATTTTGCGTCAATCGACGCTGGCGATCACGGCACAATTCTTTGGATTAGCGACAAACTTACCGCAAGCCCCGTTTGCGGGAGTTCGATACGTCTCAACGAACACAAACGGCCCAGGATCCCCAATCATGGAAGCTTGAGTGCGTGATCACGCACAGAGACGCTATCGCGAGTAAAACCCGATGCTACACTACTGTGCGATATTTAGGCCGTAGATTTCGTCCAACTCGCGCATATGATCGCGCACCAATGACAAGTACACTTCGCCAGCGAATCCCGATGCTCCGGTACCGTCTGGCCACGAGGCGTGTGTCGCTTTCAGGACGCTGTCTTTGTATATCTGCCATGCCATCTCGGAAGCCTGCAGCGTCGTGAGCTGGTCCTGATCATGGCACAGCATCTGCAGGTTGTTGTAGAAAATCGCAAAGTCTTTATCGGCCTGCTCATTTGCCTGTCCCATGCAGATGTTGTACGGCTGCTGCCCCTGTTTGATTTCAGCCTGACAGTCCTTGCCTATCATTGAGATCTGGTGTTCATAGGAAGATTTGAGCGGTCCTTTATACGTTTCACGCTGCTTTACTGCCTGATTGAGCGGTAGACCGATGACGGCCTGCAACTGAGCCGGTGAGATGTCCCGAGCTGTGGTCTGCGCATAGCAGAACGCAGGCAAAGCAAGTACGAGAATGACGCCAGCTTTGAATTTCATGAGTGGATTATACGCTCGGTGACAAAGGCAAAACGAACCCATTACCGCCTTCTGAACCGAGGTGGCCACATGAGCTCCTGCCGTTTCCTCCCGTTATGTAACCTCATGCCCTACTCGGGTAACGACGCTCCCGGAAAGTCCCGTTTTCGACAAAGTGTGGTCTCAACTTGCGGTAACAGCCCTTAGCACGTTTCCAGATCGTTGCTCAGGTTGCTCCATCAATTGGCGATCTGGCGTAAACCGTGTGTTAGGAGCCTCTTGCAAAATTCCATTGAGACTGCAAAAAGTGTCAGGGCACGACTTCAGTCGTGCCGGAAGAGCAACAAAATCATGTTGGGCTTTAGCCCCTGCGGTTTTGTTTTCAGTAATTTGCAATTCCGCAGCGGCTAAAGCCGGAATCTAAATTGGCCATTTGCGGCACGACTGAAGTCGTGCCCTGACACAATCGATAGCCTGAAGGCAATTTTGCAAGAGGCTCTTAGGATTGGCAGTTTCAAGGCCGCCAACCAAGCAGACTGAATCCAGCGAAACCGTTTCTAGCAAACCTGTCTCCTAATACCTCGCCGCATACGATCGAGAAGCGCTACATGAAAGGGCATTGCCGATGATCCGATACCCCTTTCCTGCCGTCCAAATTTGTGCATGATAAAGGAGCTATCATTCACTAACGTCGTCGATGAGCTTGCGAGTTCGCGAGGGCGTTCATTGGAGGCAATCCATCAAGGAAATCAAGTTGGGTATCGCTGATGATTTGACTGGAACTAGGATGCTGAAATTCCCATAAGCCCGTATCTACGAAGTCGAATGCATCAGTCGGAGATCTGGGACCAACTGTTGACAGCAAGCCGGTTCGATTCCTTAGTGCGGAATTGGAACCACATTTCTCGATCTCACAGGAATGCTTATGGTTTCTCGGCCGATGTAGTCGAAATCGTAGCGGTCAAAGCACTCTGGAACCATTCAGAACCACAGCTTTCAACAGCATGGCCGCAACGCTTTCAATCGAAAGCAATTATCTTCACTCAATTTCAAGAGACTTCAATAAACGGCTGAATCTGGTTCGGGACCAGGTTCTCTACCTAAAATCCTCTTCGTAAGTCTTCTATTTTCAATCCAGGGTTTCCCACGACTGTTGAACCGTGTTGAATCTGGCAGCTACAAAATCGACTACAGTCGCACCCCGAAAATCGCTTGGCGTGCTGAAGCGCTTTGAGAATACTGGATTTATGGGGATGTCCAGCAGGCCGAACACCTGGGTTTGCAACAGGGGTCTTACCTAAGGCCAGCCTTGCCTGCTGCCGGGCTTTCGGATCGCATTCGAATCGCGAACAACTTGGGAGCTTACCAATCCATGGAACCTGGAGCGTTTGGCGAGATCGACCGATCCGGAAGATAACGGCGGGGCAGCTGCGGCCGCTCCTGGCAGGGTCCGCAGGGGCTTTGGCTCTATCCGTAGAAGAGAGAGGATTCGGAACAGCACGCTGGTCCGAATCCCTTCTTGCTTGCGAATTGTTGCATCGGCTTGCTGCTCAACCTTGCGTCTTGTTGCATTGGCTTGCTAGTCAATGGTGATCGAAAGGTTCAATGGGACTGTTGTCGAGCCACTGGTTACAGTGATCGGTACGCTGTAGGTGCCGGCCCGTGTGGATGAACTGCTGCCCCCGCACCCGGCCGTCCCGAGCAGACCTGCGGCTGCAAGGCATGTTCCTGCCAGCAGCAACAACCCAAGCCACTGACTTCCGGCCTTCCTGGTGCGAAGGACGCGCCGCATGAAGCCCAGAGGCAGCAGAATCAGGGCTGCAAACAGCGTGGGAAGAACGGTTCCTGCCGGTCGATTGCCGAGGGACGCGGTGGCGGTTCCGGTGGTCCCGATGGTGAGCGTGGTGGTCAGCGGCGTGGAGGAAGTGACCGTGAGGCTGGCGGGCGCGAAGGTGCACGTGACCAGGGTTGGCAGCGTTCCGCAGGCGAAGTTGACAGTGCCTGTGAATCCGCCTGTCGGCGTCAGCGTGATGACCGTACTGGCCGACGAGCCGCTCTGGATGGTGAGGGACGACGGGTTCGCGCTCAGCGTGTAGCCGGGCGCCTGCGCCGAGCCGGTTGAGACGACCAGGTTGACCGCCGAGCCGGAGTTGACGCTTGTGCCCGCGCTTGGGCTCTCGCTAATCACGTTGCCGGATGCGACGGTGGAGCTGCTCGCTGTGGTGACTGTGCCAACCGCGAGTCCAGCTGCGATGATGGCTGACGTCGCGGCTGCCTGGGTGTCACCAACCACGTTGGGTACGGTGACCGGCGCCGGTCCGGTTGAGACGACCAGGTTGACCGCAGAGCCGGAGTTGACGCTGGTGCCCGCGCTCGGACTCTCGCTAATTACGTTGCCGGATGCGACGGTGGAGCTGCTCGCCGTGGTGACCGTGCCAACCACGAGTCCAGCTCCGGTGATGGCTGTCGTCGCGGCCGCCTGGGTGTCGCCAACCACATTGGGCACGGTGACTTGCGCCGAGCCGGTTGAGACGACCAGGTTGACCGCCGAGCCGGAGTTGACGCTGGTACCCGCGCTTGGGCTCTCGCTGATCACGTCGCCGGACGCGACGGTGGAACTGCTCTGTTGGGTGACCGTGCCAACCGCGAGCCCGGCACCGGTGATGGCTGTGGTCGCGGCTGCCTGGGTGTCACCGACTACGTTGGGTACGGTGACCTGCCCCGCGCCGCTCAGACTGGTTGTGCCCGACACGCTGGCGGCATAGTTAGAGTCTCCTGGATAACTTGCCTCTACAAGATGCGCACCCGAACCGGCAGGCGAGACCCCGGTTGCGGTCGCCGTTGCCATCTGCGCGGGTTGCGAGTTGAGCACCGTCACCGATCCGCCGGTTGCGCCGCTGTTGGCTACGGCCACGCCCGGCTTGCCGCCGGTGATGAAAGCTCCCACTGCCAAGGCAGAAGGAGCGTTCCCCGTTGGGGGAGTTGCCGCGGCCGTGAACGTCCCGTCGCCGTTGCCCTGCAGGATGGTCACCGTGTTGTCGCCGCTGTTGGCCACGGCCAGGTCCGGAATGCCGTCCCCGTTGAAGTCGCCTACCGCGATCGAACTCGGGGAGGAACCTGTTTGTGGGCTCGCTGCCTGCGTGAATGCCCCATTGCCAACACTCAGCATGATCGTTACGTTGTTGCCGCCGCTGTTCACCAGAGCCAGATCGGACTTTCCGTCTCCGTTGAAATCAGCCACTACCATCGATGTGGGGCTCACTCCAGTGAACGTCTCCGACGGCCCACCCGTGAAGTTTCCGCTACCATCGTTCTCATACACCGTGATGGTCTGCATGCTCGATGTACCGGAAAGGACGCCCACCACGGCAATATCCGTCTTGCCGTTGCCACGAATGTTTCCTGCCCCGATCGCGAGTATCGTATCTCCGGTGGGAATAATCGTCGGCGCCCCAAATGTTCCGTTCCCATTGCCCAGGAAAATAGCGAGAACCGAGTTGCCGGACACCTGACAGGCGGCCACAAAATCCGGCTTCCCGTCTCCGTTGAAGTCAGCGGTGAGGACTGCCGAAGCAGATCCGCAGGGAAGGCTGAACGGAACCCCCACAATTTCTCCACCGCTTCCATCGCTGAGGATCAGTTGGGTATTGTCGGTCGGGCTGGCGCTGTTGCTGACGGTAAGGATGCCCGCCGGTATCCCGGTGACAAACGCTGCTGCCGCCATCCACTGATTGTTGCTCGGGACTGCTAGATTGTTGGCGGCCTTGAACGTGCCGTTGCCATTGCCGATCAGGATGCTTACGTAGCCGTTGGACCCAGCGGCGATGTCGGGGATTCCGTCGCCGTTGAAGTCTCCCACCACGATGGACTGCGGCGCGGGTTCCGTCGCCGGCGTCTGGGTGTTTGTCCAGGTCAGTCCTCCCAATGTCCCGCCGCCCAGTGTCGCCGTTGCCACCACGGCGTCGCCATTGCTTGTGTCCAGAAAGGACACAGTCCCGGTCGGTGCGGCACTCAGGGTTCCAGCCCCCACCACCGTCGCCGTCAATGTGTAGTTGCCTGGGCTCCCGCTCTGTGTGATTGAAGTGGTTGTGGAGGCAAGCCCCGTGGTCACGATGGTATAGGTAGCCGAAACCACTGCGCTGTTGGTGTAGCCGGTGGCCACGGCGATGGCTTCGATGGTCTCCGTCGTCGAGGCGGAAATTGCGCCAGTGTACTTTGTGGATGAAGTGGTTGGCGTGGTTCCGTTGGTGGTGTAGTAGATCGATGCACCGGTAGTGTTGTCAGTGATCGTCACGCTCTGGGTCGAGGAATAGGTCCCAACAGCCGGCGAAAAGATGGGGTTCGAGGCTTGCGGCTCGCTGATTGTCTGCGTCAGGTTGCCGCTGCTGGCGGTATAGGCGGTGCTGCCGCCGTAGCTGGCCAGGATGGTGTGCTGTCCGATCGCCAGGCTGGAGGTGGAGTAGGTCACTTCTCCATTGCTGCCCAGCGCCACCGTGGATGCCGACGTGCCGTCCACGCTGAAGACCACGTTGCCGGTTGGAATGCCGGTGCCGGACGCCGGCGCAACCGTGGCCGTAAAAGTAACCGCGCTGCCCTGCACTTGCGGATTGGCGCTTGAGGTCAGAGCCGTATTCGTGGCGATGGCCGTGACTACGGAGCCGCTCGCAAACTTGGCGATAAAGGCGGTGCCAATGAAGCTGCTGCCGTTTGTGGTCTGGTAGGCGCCCGTTGTCGTGGGAAAATTCGTCGATGACGTCTGGCCGGCTACATACACGCCGCCCGCACCGTCCAGGGCGATACCATTGCCTACATCGTGACCGCTGCCGCCGAGGTAGGTCGAGTACAGCAGCGCCGATCCGCCTGGGTTGAGCACGGTGATAAATGCATTGCTATCGCCATCGCCTGATTCGTTATTCACGGTCTGGTAAGCGCCCAATGTGGTGGGAAAATCCTTTGAACCCGCTCCGCCGGTTACATAGGCGCCGCCCAGGTCGTCCACGGCGATCGCTGCGCCGAAGTCTCCCGAGCCGTATATCCTGCAGTTAGGGCAGGAGGGGTCTGGGTACAGAATGCCGGTGCCGCCAAGGAGAGTGGAGTACACCAGGCCGGTGCCGGCCGGATTCACCTCGGTGACAAAGGCGTTAGGTGCGTAATTGAAGACGGCATTGTTGGTGGGCTGAAAAACGCCCGCCGTCACCGGGAAATTTTGCGACGTCGCCGAGCCGGTCACGTAGGCGTCGCCCGAGCCGTCCACGGCAATGCCATTGCCGACATCGCCAACCCCGGATTCGGAGATGCCGCTTCCGCCGAGATAGGTCGAATACACCAGCGCCCTGCCAGTCGCGTTGAGCTTGGTCACAAAGGCGTTTACACCATATAGGTTGGGCTGGTTGTTCGCAGTTTGAAACGCGCCCGTGGTCACGGGAAAATCCGTCGATTCCGTCTGGCCGGTCACATAGGCGTTGCCTGATCTGTCCACGGCAATGCCGAGGCCGGAATCCCCATCCACCGCGGTTCCGGCGCGGCCGCTTCCGCCGAGATAGGTCGAATACTCCAGGGCCGTGCCGGCCGGATTGAGCTTGGCGATAAATGCATTGCCCCCAGTTATATAGCTGCAGCACGTTGATGGATTGTTATTCACGGCCTGAAAAGCGCCCGCTGTGGTGGGAAAATCCATTGACGCCGTCACGCCGGTCACATAAGCATCGCCCGAGCCGTCCAGGGCAATGGCGTTGGCGGAATCGCTGATGCTGCCGCCAAGGAAAGTCGAGTACACCAGCGCCGTGCCAGTCGCGTTGAGCTTGGTCACAAAGGCGGTGGCAACGAGGGCGGCCTTGTCCACGGTTTGATACGCGCCTGCGGTCACGGGAAAATCCGTCGAAACTGCAGTCCCGGTCACATAAGCATCGCCCGAGCTGTCCACGGCGATGCCAGTGTTTGAAAGGTCACCGGCGCTGCCGCCAAGGTAGGTCGAATACACCAGGGCCGTGCCGGTTGGGTTGAGCTTGGTGATAAATTCGTTAAATTCTGCGCCTGCGGCTGGCGTGTTGTTCATGGTCTGAAACGCGCCGCTTGTCACGGGAAAATTCGTCGAAAGAGTATCGCCGACCACATAGGCGTTGCCGGAGCTGTCTACGGCAATACCATAAGCGACGTCGCTGATGCTGCCGCCAAGGTAGGTGGAATAAGAGAGCACAGGGTCGATGACAAGCGGTTTTGCATGGTCGTAGCGGCCCAGCCTGAAACCGACTGTGTTCGCCGACAGCATGGCGAACTGACCGTCAACCGGCTGGCGCACGCCGTCCTTCACTTGATAGATGACCGGTTTGTGAAACGCGATCTGGCCGTTTGCTGCTGAAACGGTCAAATCCCCATCAGTAGTCAGATCGAGCTTTCTGGCTCCCACAAATTGCAGCCGGATGGGCTTTGGACTGGCCCCCGGCGCAACCACGAAATCGTATTCCAGCTGCCGCTGGTTGCCGTAGTAGACCAGATCGATGCCCGGATAGACGCCCGCATACCGGACCCTGGCAAAGGTGGGCACGCCGCTGTGCCATTGGGCCGGATCATTGCCGATGAAGTAATTGGCCGTGCCCGGGAGTTGGGCCATGCCGGAGACATGCGTTGCGCGGTTGGCGCCGGCCAGATCCATCCCGACAACATCCGTCTTGCTGGCCGGGTGTGCGGAAGCGGGCTTGAGGCTTTTTCCGGCGGTATGGCCGAGCTTCCCGTTTGAGGTGTCCGGTTTAGTCAATGCCAGCACGGCGGACGAATCCGTGAGAAACAGCGAATAACCGCTGCCCCTGGAAACAAACTTCACGGTTTTGTCTGCCTGACCCTGGTTGGCCTCAAAGCTGAGCGGGATTTTCCCGTAGTTTTGCGCGACCAGTGCTTTTGCCGCTGCTGCGTTAACGGGCGGCTGAGGAGCCGGGCCTGCGGCTACAGCCAGGGGAGCCGAGGCTGCGATGAGTGCGGCCACCTGCAGAATCCGGAGTGCGGGGAACTGGGGAAGTGGAGCCTTCATGGTGAATCTCCTGTGATGCAAATGCCGTACGAGTTCAACAAACTGCTCCAGGCCTGCTTTTCACAAGCGGACCACTGAACGGCCACGAATCCGCTACTGATGTTCCGGCTGGCCGGGAAGCACGGCGAGCGATGCTGCGCTGAATCAGGGGTAGCGCCTGAAAAAACACGGTTTTGGGGACGGGGCCGGGCGTTGCCGCAGGGACTGGCAGATGCGATAATCAGCGCATACGGTTCCTTGCGCAAGTGCTAGAAGGGGACTTTTCGGGACATATCGTGACATGCAGCCAAACGGGTAAGGACAATCGATGCCAACGCCCCAGAAAGACCGGTCAAGCTCTGAAATTGCAGACCTTGGGGCGCGTCTGGATGGCTGGAAAGACATCGCTACCTACCTCGGTAAAGTCGAGCGAACGGTAAAGCGCTGGGATGCGGACCGGTGTATGCCGACCCATCGAGTACCGGGCGGCGGACGCGCTTCGGTCTACGCTTACACCCGAGAACTCCATGAGTGGTTGAAATCCGGGAAGGCGCTGGAAGGGGACAGTGCTTCGGAACCAGCCGCTGATGACCTGCCGGAAGCCAAACCCGCAGATCTTGCACAAAATGGCCCGGCGCGTGATAGCGAAGAATCTATATCCCCACGCACCCTCGCACCGGGTGGACCCACGGCACCTCAGCGACTGCCGCGGAGGTGGCTGCTGGCGGTTTGCGGACTGCTGCTCGCCGGGCTGATCGGAGCGGCGGCCAATTCTCCGGGGGTTCGCGCTGCCAGTGAGAAGATTGCCCATTTGCTGCCCGGCAATCTGGCAAGGCGGCCGGCGGAGCCATCGCATAGAACAGCGATCGCTGTTTCCCGATCCGAAAAGCGACAAGCGCACGATCTCTACCTAAAGGGTCGATTTGAATGGAGCCAAAGAACTCCTGACAGCCTGAACCGTGCGCTCGATTACTTTACACAGGCTCTGGTTCACGATCCCGAGAATGCCGAGGCTTACGTCGGGCTGGCGGATACTTATGACCTGATGCGCGAGTATGGAATCATGCAAGACAGTGATGCCTATCGGCGCGCAATAGCCGCTGCCAGGAAGGCTGTGGAACTGGATGACTCATCGGCGGAAGCTCACCGGGCCCTGGCGTTTGCCGAGTTCTACGGTAACTGGGACTTCGTTGATGGCGAGAAAGAGTTTCGTCGCGCCATTGCGTTAAACCCAACCGATCCGCTCACGCACCAATGGTATGCAAACGCTATGTGCCTTCTGAAACGCTGCGCGGAAGGGTTGAAGGAGATCAACATAGCGCAGGAACTGGACCCATCGTCTCTGAGTCTTGTGGCTGACAAAGGTCAAATGATGTTCGTCGCCGGGCAGAGAGAAGAGGGCATTGCAATGCTCAAAGAGATCGAGCGCTCAAGCCCCGAGTTCGTTTCGCCGCACTTCTACCGGATGAAGATCGCTTTTGACTTGCGAGACTACCCCACTTACCTCGCGGAAGGAAAGACGGTCGCGGAATCGAAAAATGATCCGGTGCTCAAGGACATCTTTACTGCCGCCGAGGCGGGGTACACCCATGGCGGAGCGCGCGGGTTGCTTGACGCGCTTTATGGAAGGCAGGAAAAGTATTATGCACAGGGTAGGGTGAGCGCGGCAGAACTGGCACAGGTATGCGACAGGTTGGGAAAGAGGGCAGAAGCGCTGCGGCTGATTGAAGAGGCTTGTGCGCACCATGACACTCTTGCACTCGTAGTGAAATTGCCGTCGCTGAGCGACGACCCACGATACGTGGCGCTCATGGAGCGGATCAGGCTCTCTCAGCCACCGCTGTTTGTACCGTCAGCGCGATGATTCCAGTTGCGAGCAGAGTTCGCAGATTTGAGAATTCACCCCATGTTGGCATTTGTTCTCCCTCGCTTGGAGTTGGATTCGCTTTTGACCCTGCACAATTGAACGCGTGAAGCGAGGACAAAATGCCTCAAGCTTCTGGGGGGCTGCGAGCGTCCGATGCCCTTTCCATCCTCTTCGGCGGCAACGATAATCAGAGCCTTTTCCTCTGCCCCTCTGCCGATCGCGCCGGTTTCCTCTCCGCCCCAGTAGGCCTCGTCCACCTCGACAACGCCATCCAACCGGTCGCGGCCGGGACGAACCATGGCCCGGCGCAACTTACGCAGCACCGCCCAGGCCGTCTTGTAGCTGCCCAGGCCGAGAACCCGCTGTAGGCCCAAGGCGCTCATGCCGTTCTTCTGACTGGTGACCTGCCACATGGCGCGGAACCAGAGCGTCAAAGGCATAGGACTGTCCTGAAAAATGGTCCCCGCAGTCACCGACGTCTCATGCCGGCAATGGCCGCAAAGCCAACGCGACCGCCGAAGCGACCAGGCATCGGTTCCCGAACACCGTGGACAGACCCATCCGCTGGGCCAACGCAATGCCGCGAGGTACTCAATGCAGGCTTCCTCGGTCGAAAAGCGTCGCTCCAGTTCAAGCAAAGTCTTCGGATAATCCTCTTCCATGGTCCCAAACGCTATATCTTGGGGTCGGTGGCGTCAAGTCAATACCCCTAAATTCAAAATGATTCTTAGCGAGCGCAAAAGAGGGTTTAATCCGATGGTCTCATTAAGTGACAAGCGAGGCGCAAAGGCTGGGCGAAACGAATTTTCTGTGAGGGCACGGACTCACGATGTAGAATTCCGACTTGCAGAGCAGATGGTCTATCGAGGGATCTCAGCATGACTAACGAAGAGCGCAAGCACAAGAAAGCTGTTAAGAAGATTAAAACTGCTGTCAGGAATGCCGTGAGCAAGGGAGTCAGCAAAAAAGTCATTGAAGACACCGTTGGGCAGGCGATCATTAAGGCCACGGAGAAAGTTGCGACGAAGAAAGCGGCCGTTAAGATAACACCGGCCAAGGAAGCTCCCGCGAAGAAGGCGGTCGCCAAGAAAGCTTCCGTGAAGAAGGCGGTCGCCAAGGAAGCTCCCGCGGAGGAGGCAGTCGCCAAGCCGATTTGAGCGTTGGATTCTTGGACTCTTGCCGTTAGTTGGTGAGGCGTGAGGATGAAAACTGCTTTTGGCGCGCGGTGACTGTAGACGAAAACGTAGTTGTCAAAGCACCCAAGAGCCACAAGGATCAACAGGGATCGGCTGGCACGCGGTAAACGGTTCAATCAAAACCACTTATTTTCAACTAATTTCAACAGGGTTCCATAGACGATCTGATCTGTTTGTTCCATAGACGATCTGATCTGTTTGTTCCATAGACGATCTGATCTGTTTTGGGAGCAGAGGGTCGGGGGTTTGAATCCCGCCGCCGACCAATTCCAGCTCTCGATTCTCCTCGCGACTCCGCAAACTCCACTTGTCAAGATTATGTCCTCGGTCAGCAAAGTGTAAGGCGCACTTGCAGCAAAGGCCCCGCGGACCAACGCCGGAAGAGCGTCATGGGCACATTCGCGGGGAAAAAGTAGAGGTCGTGGGCAGAGGTCTATCGGGCAGAGGACGCGGGCACGTTAAGGCCACGATAAGCGTTCCCATGTGTTCCTTAAGGCGCTCAAAGGAGCCATCCATTACGCCTAGTTTCAATAAGTTACGGGTTTGATTTCGTCAACTTGACTTGGCCCCTTTTGACGGTCTCATTGGCCCCACCTAAAGGCATGTGTTCTGTCATTCCGTGTTGGCCTTGGCGGAAGGAGCCCGTAGGGCGACTGGAGCCA
>Ga0255351_1000216_pt1 | contig 27817 bp, 17 predicted proteins | sample HBST25r2metaG_FD_186024 | JGI IMG/M metagenome (GOLD analysis project Ga0255351, IMG submission 186024) | Peat soil microbial communities from Stordalen Mire, Sweden - H.B.S.T-25.r2 | ecosystem: Environmental > Terrestrial > Soil > Wetlands > Peat | place: Sweden: Norrbotten County, Stordalen... | reverse complement strand
GCAGGCCCTTTGGCTGTGGTCGTTCCTTCACGCATACAAATTAGACGCCCCAACAACCTATTGTGTTCAAAAAGAACCAGCAATTCTCTTCAATAACTTCTCAATGACTCCATTTGCGGGGCATCTGGCGAGCCGCAAGCTGTTGCACATGGACGTACTTAGCAGCATAGTGATGGGCCTTGCAATAAAAATGAAAAATCGCCCAAACCCCATCCATAGGTCTGAACTATGGTCCCATAGGCAGGAAGTATTGGACAATGCAGACGATGAGCTTCAACCTAAGGGAATCCATCGGCAGATGGCAATCTACGGATAGTTGCATCCGTTTTGCAGGATGCGAGGAGCCGCTCATCTCATGCTTGAAGAGCTAAAATCGACACGTTCAGCCATGACCGTCAAGGAGATTGCGAACATTCTCCGTTTGAGTCAGAGGGAGATCTACAAGCTTGCGGCGACAAATCAAATTCCGCATTTCAAGATAGGGGCTTCCGTGCGGTTCGACCCGTCGAGAGTTCTGGTTTGGCTTGAGGCGCGAATGATGACGCCAACAACCCGTCGTTCACCTTCTTCCGTACGTCCGCTCCGCGAGCGCTTGTCAAATATCGCATAGTAGTCTTGATGTCTTTATGCCCTAGCCAAGAGGAGACGGTGAGAATATCTACTCCGCTTTGCAGATGCAGCGTCGCAAATGTATGCCGGAATTTGTGAAGGAAGAAATGTTCACAACATGGTGCTACCGCGCAAATTTCTCCAACCGAATTTTCACAATCTCCACAATTTAGACCTGCACGGTAAGCAATCGCTTTGCAGTATTCCAAGAACTCGTCTGACGGCTTTCCACCAGGGTGCGCGTTCGGCGCTTTCCAATGTGCTTTTGATGGAAAGATCAATCGGGATTTCGAGAGTTTCTTGGCCTCCTGCAGACGTTCCAATAGAACGTCGGGGAGAGGAACCTCGCGGACTCGCTTGCTCTTTGGTTGAAACTGCCAGTCTTGCCCCTTCGTGGCATCCTTGCGCGTAACCTTGACGGTGCCGTTTACGAAATCAATGTCCGTCCAAACCGCGTAACGCACCTCAGTATCTCGGAATCCTGAATGGAGAAAAAACTGGAAGAGGAGAAATTCATCGGGGGTACATGCTTCAAAGAATTTCTGCAATTCCTCTGGCGTGTAGATCACGGGCTCCGCTTCGGTATACGTCGGCCAGTCTCCTTTATTGAGCAGCCCTCGAACTCCAAACACTTTGAGGAATTGGGTCACGATGATTGTCTTGTGCTTGACTGTTCTGGCCGACAATCCAAGTTTGTATAGGTAAGCCTGAAAGTCCATCATGTCGTCGCGATCAATTGCGTCCATTGAAGCCTTCGCCAGAGATTGCTTGAAGAGGCCGAGACAATGGCTGTAGTGGCGGAACGTCGATGCTGCTTTGTTCATTTGCACGTCACGTAGATACCGTTCCGCGGCATCGGCGACGAGGAGTTGGCGGGCCGCTGGCGTGGATTCCGTCTTGGCAACGTCAATGCCCGCAGCTTTCGCGTCTAGCAGGGCGCGTTGCCGCTGAGCCTCCGCCAGGATGTCGGACGGAATGGTGCCCACACTCTTTCGTCTTCGAGCGCCGTCTTCCCGCCATTCGATGAAGTATTTTCCTTCAAGATGCTGCTGGGCGGTTCCGTCGATCAAAACGTAATCCCAATGAATGTTCCCGTTGGGGCGCTTTACAACCGGCGCGAAGCGCCAGCGGTCAGCGTGCTTGACGTACTTGATGATGTTGACGCGCTCGGAGTAGGTCTTGGTAGCCATACTGTCCACCTCTGGTGCCTTATGGACAGTATAGTGGACAGTAAGGTCGAACAGAAGAGCTAAATGATTGAGTATAAAAGATATTAGTTTTTATTCTTGGGAAGCTGACGTTCTGCCACTGAACTACTCCCGCCCTTTATAATCAACAACTTGCAGTAGATTGTGCAGCTTGCTATCCACTTTGCTATCCACTTTTCCCGAATCACTTCAGGGAACTGTAGCCATTTCCCAAGCGTTGGACACGTCAACGATAGCACGATCGACACGAAACATGGATAGCTGGAACAGCCCAAAGGCCAACCGCAAAAAGTATATCAAGGTTGCCGGGAAATGGCGCTCCGTGCCGGCGCTGAAACACACCGGCGTGCCTTATCCTGGCATCTCCAAGCTTCCACTGCGTCTGGAGGATCATTTGCCGCTTGGTTGCGGAATTGCTGCTCGCCGCCGGCGGACCTTGACCCGCAACGGCGGCTATGCCACACTGGCGGCATGAATTCCGCAGTGGCAGAACATCCCATTGCAGTTCCCGGCCCCAAAGCAGATGCGGCGGAGAAGTGGGCCCGTGGCATGAACCTCGCGGTCTGTCTCTTGGCCGTAATCTTTATGGCCGTCGCTTACATTTGGCCGTTCGTTTTCCCCACAGCCCTCCGCAGGAATTACTTTACGATCAGCCTTCTACCAATGGTCCTGTCCAATGCGTGCATGGGTATATTCCTGCTCATCCGCAAGCGAAGGTCGAGCCGGCAATCCCGCCCCAATACGACACAAATACTCACTCCGCGCTAAGGGACCTCCGACTCACCCGCAACCCCACCTTGGCCTGGGAAAAAGCGTTCTCTCAAACCAGGTCAAACCGGCGCACGCCATGTTTTTTGGGACAACCGAACCAAAAATGCACCTTCCCCTCCAACATCGCTTATTCTGTTAACAATTCCTTACTTGCCTCGGCAAGCCACGCACAAACTCTTATGAATCCAGTCGCTTTGGCGGTTGACGATCTTCGGGAGCAGTATATGCGGGAGATGGCGCTTGTCCGCCAGACCTGTGAGCGCACGGGCGACGGCACCGCCGCCATCCGCCGCCGCTCCGCCGTTGTCGACCGGATTCTCATCGAAATGTGGCACCGCGTCTTTGCCGGACAGCCGGCCCTGAACATCTCGCTTCTCGCCTTGGGCGGTTACGGCCGCAAGGATCTCTTCCCCTACTCCGACATCGACGTCCTCTTTGCCTTTGCCGATGAAAAGACCGAGGCTCACTCCAAAGATGCCGTCCAGGCCATCATCAAGGGCATGTGGGACATAGGCCTCCGCGCCAGCCCCACCTCGCGCACCGTCAAAGAGGTCGGCCGCTTCGATCCAGACAACCTCGAATTCACCCTCGCCACTCTCGACCGCCGCTTCCTCGCCGGCCAGTTTCCGCTCTACCAGCAACTCCACCAGACCGTCCTCCCCGGCCTCGTCCTGAGCGAATGGAACACCATCACCCAGAAGCTCGGCGAGATCGCCCGCGCCCGTCACGACAAGTACGGCAACACCATCTTTCATCTCGAACCCAACCTCAAGGAGTGTCCCGGCGGACTGCGCGATTACCACCTCGCCGTCTGGTTCGCTCTCCTGTTCCACCTCAAGGAGACCAAGGAGTGGCCCCGCCAGCGCGGCGGCGTCTTCCAGAGTGCTCGCGGCGATGCCGAGGCCGCATTCGACTTCCTCGCCGCCGCCCGATGTTTCCTCCACTTCCGCCACGGCCGCGACGACAATACCCTCGATTGGCAGTCCCAGGACGAGGCCGCCGCCAACTCCATCGGCCTTGAGACCCGCGGCACCGCCGATCCCGCCTACTGGATGCGGACCTACTATCGCCACGCCCGCATCATCTACCGCCGCGCCGCGCTCCTCATGGAGCACCTGCCCGCCCCGGTCAGCTTTTACCGCCAGTTCCGCCGCCGCCGCACACCCATCGCCGGAACCGACTTCCTCCTCGACCAGGGCCGCATCGACATCGCTCCCGGCGCTCAGTTCAACGACACCAGCGCCATCCTCCGCATCTTCTCCCTCATGGCCACCCACGGCTATACCCTCTCCCAGGCCGCTGAAGACCGCATCACCGACGCCCTGCCCGCCCTCGCCATTCACATCCCTGAAGGGCCTTATCTCTGGAACGCCCTACGCGAAGTCCTGCTCGGACCCCACGCCGCACACGCCCTCCGCACCATGCACGCACTCGGCGTGCTTGAAATGCTCATCCCCGAGTTTCACGGCATTGACGCACTGGTCATCCGCGACAGCTATCACCGCTATACCGTCGACGAGCACACCTTCCTCACCATCCATAACGTCCACAGTCTTCGCCAGCCCGCCCACGATTACGAACAGCGCCTCGCTCAACTGCTCCCGGAAATCGACCGCCTCGACCTTTTTCTCCTTGCCCTGCTCCTCCACGACACCGGCAAAGCCCGGCGCACCGGCGAGCACGCTGGCCAAAGCGTCGAGTTGGCTGACGCTTTCCTCGCCCGCCTCGACTTCGACTCCGAGGAGCGCGAGGCCATCCTCAACCTCATCCGCCTCCATCTGGAAATGTCCAACGCCTTGCGCCGCGACATCTTCGACCTCGAAAACGTTCGCGCCTTTGCTGAGAAGATCGGCAGCCCCCAGCTCCTTAAAATGCTCACCATCATGACCTTCGCGGACATCAAGGCCGTCAACCCAGACGCCCTCACGCCCTGGAAGGCTGAGAACCTCTGGCAGTTCTACATGGCCACCGCAAACTTCATGGACCGCAGCGTTGACGAGGTCCGCTACCACGCCGCCATTGACCCCACGCTGCTCAACCGCATCCGCTCCATGGTGCCCCCCACCCAGTTCGGCGCCCTCAAGCAATTCCTTGAAGGCTTGCCCCAGCGCTATCTGCAAACCCGCCTCCCCGAGCAGATCCGCAATCACTTCCAGATGGCCCTCAACCTCACCAAAGACAACGTCCAGCTCGACCTGCGCCCCAACCGCCAGCTCTTTGATCTCACTGTCATCACCCGCGACCGCACCCGCCTCTTCGCCGATGTGGCCGGAGCCCTGGCCGCCTGGGGCATGAACATCGTCAAGGCCGGCGCATTCTCCAACGAGGCCGGCGTCATCGTTGACAGCTTCCACTTCACTGACGTCTTCCACACCCTCGAGCTGAACCCCAGCGAGAAGGACCGCTTCCTCGCCAATCTCCACGATGTGGTCGCCCAAAAGGCTTCCGTCCAGCAACTGCTTGAAGCCCGCAGCCACATGAACCACCCCGCCAACCTCAAAGTCGAAGTCGCCACACGCCTCCAGTTCGACTCCGAGTCGTCCACCCACTCCACGCTGCTCCAGGTCGTCGCCCAGGACGTTCCCGGCCTCCTTCGCCAGATCGCCCTCACCCTCAGCATCCACAAGTGCAACATCACCGTGGCCCTCATCGACACGGAAGGCGAAACCGCCATCGACGTCTTCTACCTCACCAGCAACGACGCCAAGCTCACTGAAGCAGCCCAGCAATCCCTCTCCGCCGATCTCAGCGCCGCCCTCGGCTCCATGCGCGCCCCCGCAGCCACATAAACCCCGCGCCTGGTCCTCATTGCCCTCCCTGGAATCCCAAGGCAAGCAGCCATCCAGTAACGTAAACTCCATGCCCGGCGCAACTTGCCCCGCTCAAACGGTCTGACCGCGTGGCTGCGCCAACGCCTGCGCCCCCTCTCGCAAATATCTCATTATGAAGTCTTTGCATGACCGCCCTAATCTTCGCTTGGATTCTCTTGACAACAGTGGTCCGACCACTATATAGACCTGTACTGGACTTTCAGGCTAAGAATTCCGACACGCAAAAAATTCCGCGGATTCTCGACGGGGCACATGTTGAGAAATCTCTCCCTGAGAATGGGCTTCTAGCAGCCCGCAACCAACCACTACTTGGAGGCTTTAATGGGTTACATGTGTTTCAAGCACCTGGCTGGATTTCGCCGCTGGGCAGCCGTTTTCTGCTTTGTGGCCGTGCTTCTGCTCGCCACAAAGGCAAACGCGCAGGTTGCCGGAGCCGGCAACATCCAAGGCACCGTTTCCGATGCCTCTGGAGCTGTCATCCCGAATGCAACGGTCACCGTCACCGATGTTTCAACCCAGGTCAAGCACATCACCAAGAGCGACAAGGCCGGTGTTTATGTCTTCCCCGGTCTCCCTGTCAGCACTTATAACCTCGGAATCGCCGCTACAGGCTTTGAGACCTACCTGCAAACCGGTATCGTCCTTGAAGTCGGCAGCAACATCGACATCAATGTGGCCATGGCCGTCGGCAAAGCGAGCATTACGATTGAGGCCCATGCCGAGGGACTGGCACTGCAGACTGAGGACGCCTCCTTCAAGCAGACCATCGACCAGCAGGACATCACTGAGATGCCCCTCAACGGCCGCCAGATGACCGGACTGCTTACCCTTTCAGGTGGCTCCAATACCGCTCCAGGCAACGACTTTACCGGTAGCAAGTACTCTTACCAGACCATCTCCATCTCGGTTGCCGGCGGCAATGGGAACACAACCCTCTGGCGGCTCGATGGGGGCGACAATCAGGACTACATGGCCAACGGCAACCTCCCGTTCCCCTTCCCCGATGCGGTCAGCCAGTTCAGCGTGGAATCCTCGGTGCTCGGCGCACAGGATGGCGAGCACACCGGCGGCATGGTCAACGTCGTCACCCGCTCTGGAACCAATAGCTACCACGGTTCGGCCTTTGAGTTCATCCGCAACAACTTCATCGACTCCACCAACTTCTATTCCACCTGCACACCGGTTGCGCCAGCCACCACTTGTTCGGCGAAGGACACGTTGCACCAGAATCAGTACGGTGGCACCTTCGGCGGTAAAATCAAGCGCGACAAGCTTTTCGCTTTCGCCGGATACCAGCATCTCCATAGCGACCAGTCTCAAGCCAGTACCAAGGCCACCGTCCCCACCGCTGCAAACCTGGCAGGCGATTTTTCAGTCACCGACGGCGTCAATTGCGAGGCATCCGGTAAAGTGGTTCAACTCAAGGACCCACTGACTGGCGCGACCATCACGGGCGACAAATATGCGACGACTCCCACATGGAACGCGCAAGCGCTGGCCCTGCAGAAATACCTGCCCGCAATCAACCCTGCCTACGACACACAAAACTGCGGCGCTGTTTCCTACTCCATTCCCTCCCAAACGGCTGATAACGAGTTTGTCACCAGGGTCGATTACACCATCAACCCCAAGAATAATCTGTATGGCCGATACTTCATTGACGGCTATCAGGCCCCGCCCTTCTTTTCTCCAACCAACATCCTCATCACCACCCAATCCGGAAATATTGAGCGGACCCAGTCCTTCACCCTCGGTGAGGCCTACACGATCACTTCAAACCTCGTGAACTCGGCCCACGCCACGGTGCTGCGGCGCCTCAACAACCGCGGATATGCCGCCAGTGACATCAATGCCGCTACCCTGGGCGTCAATCTCTATCAGGGTGAGCCCAACGGCCTGCAATTGTCCGAAGGCAAATTTACCATCGGCGGAGGAACAAACTCGCTCTCCCATTTCAACGACAACACCCTCGCCCTCAACGATGACGTAACCTGGGTGCGCGGCAAACACCAAATTATCTTCGGTGGGGAGTGGGTCCAAAACCAGCTCAACATCTCCAATGCATATGAATCCAACGGTCAATTCACCTTCAATGGCCAATACAGCGGCAGCGGACCCGCCGGAGGAACCGTCATTGGTGACCAGAACTTGGACTTCCTCAAAGGTACCCTGAGCGCCTTCCAACAGAGCCAGCCAGAGCAGAACGCGCTGCGCGGGCCGATTCCCAGCCTCTACGGTCAGGACACCTTCCATGCCTCCAAGCGGCTTACCCTCGTGGCTGGCCTGCGCTGGGGTCCCAATTTCATGCCCGTGGATTACTTCAACCGCGGTTCCCTCTTCAACATGAGCGACTTCTTGTCCAATACCCACAGCACGGTCTATCCGACTGCCCCCGCGGGAATTCTGTTCTATGGGGACTCGGGTGTTCCCAGGGCGTTCACAGAGAACTCGCCCTGGCAGTTCTCTCCCAATCTTGGTGCATCGTTCGATCCCTTCGGCGACGGCAAGACTGTCATCCGCGCAGGCGCCGAATTGGCCTATGACAAGCCCAACTTCTTCACCGGCCAGCGCACCATCTATAACCCGCCGTTTGCCACAGTCATCACCAATGCGCAGACATCGTCGTCGGGGCCTTTGAGCTTCACCTCCCCGTGGTCTGTCGGGACCATCACTGCCAATCCTTTCCCTTTACCTACGAAAGTCACTCCCGCTCAGGCGATCTTTTACCCTCAATCCCAGTACATTGTCCTGCCCGCCCAGTTCCACGCGGCTTATACCATTCAGTGGACCCTCAGTGTTCAACGTCAGTTCGCCCACGGCTGGCAAGCTCAAGTGGACTACATCGGGAACAAGACCGTGCATGATCCCATGGGCACGCCGCTGAGCCCAGCCATTTACATTCCCGGAGAGTGGGGTGCAAGCGGCACTGGCTGCACCGGCATCGTTACCACGGGTCCGGCCGCGGTCAAGCCTGGCGCGGCCGGAACAAATTGCTCCACCACCGCAAACGAGGCTTCTCGTTTTGCGCTCACCATCGACAATCCTGCTCAGGGCAACCAGATTGAGGGTAGCGCCGCCGGTTCCAACATTGTCAACGACGGGGGCATCGCCAACTACAACGGCATGGTGGCCACCATCCAGCATCGCCTTTCGTCCACCTTCAGCCTGTTGGGCAATTGGACCTGGTCCAAGTGCCTGGACATCGCCGACGGCCAGGGCGACATCGCTGCCACTCTGACACAGAATCCAAACAACCCCAAGGGCGATTACGGTCCATGCGGTTTCGATTACCGGCACATCGAAAACGTCGTCGTTGTTGCCAAGAGCGGCTTTAATCGTTTCAACCGCGTCGAGAAGCTGATCCTCAACAATTGGGAGATCGCGCCCCTGATGCACATCACCACCGGCACAGCCATCAACGTGACCTCCGGGCAGGATAACTCCCTGACCAACATTAATAACGACCGCCCCAACCTGGTGGCTGGAGTCAGCCCCTATGCAAAGGTAAAATTCTGGAGTATCACCGGTGAGGCGAACCGCGAGTACCTCAACCCCGCTGCCTTCGCGCAGATCACCACTCCGTCGTGTAATACAGGAACTGGCGGAGCCTACGTTGCCAATGGATGCGCTGTATTGGGAACCTATGGAAATATCGGCAGGAACGCCTTCCGGACACCTCCTTTCTTCCAACTCGATTCACAGGTCTCCCGGTTGTTTCCCATCCACGAGAATCTGTCCGTGAACCTTCGCTTGGAAGCTTTCAACGTGTTGAACCACCCGGATTTCGGTCTCAGCACGCCCGTAGTCCTGACGTCGTCTACCTTTGGCCAAGTCTCATCAACCGCCTCTGGCAACGCCGCCAGAGTCTTCCAGGGAAGCGTGAAGATCACCTTCTAGGACGGCGTAGAAACCAGTCTGGAACAATTTGTAAGCTTACCAACTGCCCACTTCGAACCTGTTTGCCCCGTTTCGATGATCGAAACGGGGCACTCTTTTCCCACAAACAATCGCTGGAACTGAGCATTAAGTTTTGTAAAGCGATCATCCGTCCTGCGTCCCGACGGTTCACACATTCGTCCCAGGGAGTATAAGTGGAAATGTCGCAATCCTCAAAGACCCGGTTACGCTAAATTCTTGACCAGGTCCACATCGCCCGCCTATAACTTCCGCGGGCACTTGAACGTCCTTGGGAGATATCTGAAATCCCCCACATCCGCAGCGTAAGCAACAATAGAACCAATCGGGGAGAAACATGGCTTTCGAGAATAACAATCGCAGGGAGTTTTTGAAGGTCGGCAGTGCCGCGCTCGCCGCAACTGCCGTCTCCACAGCAGTCTCATGGAACGCCCGCAGCTATGCCCAGATTGCCGGCGCAAATGACCGCGTCCGCGTCGGCATTGTCGGCTGCGGCGATCGCATGAAGGGCGGCGATCTTCCCGCCTTCCAGGCAAATGCCAAGGACATGAACTTCCAGATCGTGGCCGTCTCCGATATCTGGAACCGCCGCCGCGAAGAAGGGGCCGCCTACATCCAGAAGCTCTTTGGCAATCCCATCGACCCGGTCCGCAACAACGACGAGCTCTACGCGCGCAAGGATGTCGATGCCGTCATCATCGCCACCGCCGACTTCCAGCACGCCCTGCACGGCATTGAAGCCGTCAACGCCGGCCGCGACGCCTATGTTGAAAAACCCACGGCACACACCATGGACGATGCCCGCAAGTTCCGCGCCGCCGTCCACAAAACCGGCAAGATCGTTCAGGTCGGAACCCAGCGCCGCTCAACACCCAAATATATGAAGGCCGCTGAGTACATCAAGTCGGGAGCCTTTGGCGACATCGTCATGGTCGAGATGACGTGGAATGTAAATCAACCCGGCCGCTGGCGCCGCCCCAAGGAGGTCCCACTGCTCAAAGAAGAGGACACCGACTGGAAGCGCTACCTCCTCAACCGCCCCATGGTCCCCTTCGATGCCCGCAAGTATCTTGAGTTCCGCCTCTTCTGGCCTTACTCCTCCGGCATTCCCGACCAATGGCTGGTCCACCAGATCGACACCGTTCACTGGTTCACCGGCTTGCCCCATCCGCGCAGTTGCGTCGCCAACGGCGGCATTTATCTATGGAAGGACGGCCGCCAGAACTGGGACACCATGACCGCCGTCTTCGATTACGGCCCGCTCGACGACCTCACCAAAGGCTTCCAGGTGCAGTACTCCTCGCGCTTCACTAACTCAGCCGGCGGCGTCAAGGAGCTTTATTACTCCAACGGCGGCATGATCGATATGGACAAAGGCGTCGTAACCGGCACAGGCGGCCTCAGCGCCCGCTCTGCCGCCGAAATGGGCATGAAGCCAAACCTGTTGAATGGTTTTTCTCTCGTCACGGAAAAGGCCGAGGCAGTCTCCACCGATGCCGACACCCATGGCGATCCCGAAACTGCCGCTAACATGCGCAACTGGATGGAGTGTGTCCGCTCCCGCAAAACTCCCAATGCCTCCATCGAAGCCGGCTACAGCCACTCCATCGCCCTCTGCATGAACGTCGCCGCCATCCAGACCGGCCAGAAGGTCACCTTCGACGAAAAAAACCAGCAGGTCATGGCAGGAGGCAAGGTCTATGCGTAACCTGATCGCGCTGGCCGCAATCTTCACGTTTGCGGCCAGCGCTTTCGCCGCATCATCCGCCAAGGGCGTCCAGGTCGTTCCCGACGAAGCCAATCGCCGCGTCGACATCACCATTGACGGCGCGCCCTTCACCTCTTACATCTGGCCTGCCTCGCTCAAGAAGCCGGTTCTCTATCCCCTCATCGACGATGAAGGCATCACCGTCACCCGCGGCTACCCGCTCAATCCCCTCCCCGGCGAACGCGTCGACCATCCCCACCACGCCGGCCTCTGGTTCAACTATGGCAACGTCAACGGCTTTGATTTCTGGAATAACTCCGATGCCATCAAGCCGGAAAACCGCACTAAGATGGGCACCATTCTCCAGACGAAGATCGTATCTGCCAAAAGCGGCCCTAACTCCGGCGAGTTAGTCGTCGAGTCGGTCTGGGTAACTGGAAAAGACAAGCAGATTCTCTCCCAGACCACGCACTATATCTTCGCCCGCCGCGATCATGCCCGAGTGATCGATCAGGTCATAACTCTCAAGGCCCTTGACCATGTCGTCTTCAACGACGACAAGGAAGGCGTCCTCGGCATGAGAGTCGCCCGCTGGCTCGAATCGCCTGAAGAAAAGGGCGGCATCTTCAGAGACGCCAATGGAAACCCCACCAAAGTCGATGCCCAAGCGCCTGGCGCCGCAAACCCCGCCACAGGCGTCTATCTCACCAGCGAAGGCGTCAAAGGCCCTGCTGTGTGGGCAACGCGGGGCCGCTGGTGTACCCTCACCGGCAACGACGGCAGCCACACCGCCTCCATTGCCATTCTTGACCACCCAGGCAACCCCGGCTATCCAACTTACTGGCACGCCCGCGGCTACGGCCTCTTCGCCGCCAACCCTTTCGGCCGCAGTATTTTCGATCCCAAGCAGCCGCCGTTCAGTTACACCCTGGAGAAAGATAAGTCGGTAACATTCCGTTACCGAGTGATCCTCTTCTCTCACGCCACCACCCCCGACGAGATCAACCGCGAAGCCGACACCTTCGCCGCCGAAGCCCGGTAGCCGCAACAGACGAGCCCCACCCCACCAAGCCGCAGACACCAATACGCCCCTCGATCGGCTTGAGCACAATCGATGCTCAAGTTGATCGAGGGGCGTATTGCAATCCCGGCGGAAATCAATGCTGCTAAGGAATCTCTGAACAAGCTCTTCCTGGCGACAAACATTCCCTCAGGGGCTAAACAGGCTGCGGGAAAAGGCCTGCTCTGGGTCAAAAGCGGGAAAAAGCATACCTCAGGGGCTAAAGCCCGCATTAATTTCATTGCGCTTACGGCACGACTAAAGTCGTGCCCTGACGCTTCTCGCAGCCCGAAATGAGTTTTTCCGCAGCCTGTAAAGCCCGCGTTGATTTTGCAGCATTTGCGGCACGCGACCCAGGGGTGTCCCTGGGTACCCCGGTCGTGCCCTGACACAATATGGACTTGCGCAGAGGTTCCCTAAAACTCGCTGGGCGCTCCGGTAACTTCCCCGCTTGTGCGATCCGCGCGTCCGTTCCAGGCTCAATAAAAAGTGCGGCAACCCGAACCGGGCTGCCGCACAATGTTGACCTTGCAAAAAGTTTAGAAGTTGAAGCGGCCGCTGAACTGCAGCGAACGCGCGCCTTGTGTCGGAGAGTAGGGGGGGCCAAAGCTGGTGATATACCCGAAGGTGCCTCCGGCCACGGTTGCGTTGGGGTTGTTGAGCCACGCATGGTTGAACACGTTAAACGCCTCGAAGCGAATCTGGAACTCGCTCTCGCGATAGAGGTGGATGGAGCGGAAGAGGCTCGCGTTGAACATCGACACTCCGGGTCCGCGGAAGCCGTTGCGGCCAGTGTTGGGCAGGGTGGGTCCGACATTACTCGGGTTCCCGGCAACGGTGGTGGCGAGTTCGGTCGGGTTGGCGAAGGTAGCTGGGTTGAACCAGGGTTTGCCTCCGGATACCGCACTCCCGGCAGGTGTCCTGTTGTGGCCGCTCTCCTGCTGGTAAGCGGAGGTCAACTGGGCATAGGTTGCGCCAAAGCCGGGCGTCATGTTTCCGATGGTGTTGCTGCTCGCACTCACTGAGAACGGGAAGCCGCTATAGTGGCTGAATTGCCCGTTCAATTGGAAGCCGCCGATGATCTGTGCAAGGACACCCTGATTTGCGAGCGCCTGGCCATAGCCAAAGGGCAGGTGATAGACGCTCCAGACTTGCATGTTGTGCTTCTGGTCGTACCCCGCTGTCCCTCGATTCAGGCCAGCCATCGCCGGGTAGTTGAACACCGTGCCTTGCGATCCTGAGCCTGCTCCGTTGTCTTCAAAGTCGATCGCGTGCGAATAGGTGTAGACCGCGCCAAGGGAGGCATTCTTGCCCGCATTGCGAGTCAACTGCGACTGGAGCGCATTGTACATCGAACTCCAGAGCGGTTGGGTCATGGTGATGCCGCCGGTGTTGTAGCAAGCAACCCAGCTCGTGGTGCAATTCTGCCAATTGATGGTTTCGTTGATGCTGAAGCTGCACGCTCCCGTCTTGCCTGTGAGGGAGGTGTTGTATTGGCCGTTGGGCATGCATGGGGTGGATGTACTCGGGAACGGACCAGCATTGTACGGGGACCAGCCGACCTGCTGGCGAACAAAATGTGTTCCCACATAGCCGACGTTGGCTACCCAATCGTGACCGAGGTCCCGCTGGATGAAGAGGTTCCAGCTCTCGATATACCCGCGCCGGAAGTTCTGTGCCACCGTGGTCGTCGATCCGGAGATGGGCAGCGATACAAAACCGGAGCTGGTGTTGGGGCCGGTCTGAATGGGCATGCCGTAGGTGAGCGTCATCGGCTCGCCGGTCGGGTAGTGGGTTGTATTCACCGGATCCACCGCAATGGTGCCGGTTCCCGTGCCTGCGTAATTCGGCGTCAGGTCCTCAGGGAACTCGTCGCGCAGGTAGCGCATGCTATCCGGGTCCGAGGTCAGGCCGAAACCCGTGCGGATCACGGTCTTTTCCGTCAAGCGGTAGTCGATGCCGAGGCGCGGAGCAAAGAACCCGTATCCCACAGAGATGCCTGAATTTTCCGGGTTTCCATTGATGCCGCCTATCTCAACGTTGGCCGTCTGAGGCAGTCCGGGAACGAGAACGGTGACGCCGTTGTGATCGCGGTACGCCGCGGGATAAATCTCGTAGCGCACGCCGTAGTTGAGCGTGAACTTGGGCGTGACGGTCCACTGATCCTGGGCGTAGGCTGCGACCGTGGACCAGCGGACGGAGTTTGGATCGAAGGTTTGCTGCGACTTGGACACCGCGTTACCTGAACCGTTGTTGGGCAGGCCGAGCAGGAAGTCGGCAATCGTGTTGTAGCCGTTTACGGCGCAAGCCGCGGCGCTCGCCGATGCGGTGATGCCGCAGGTCATGCCGCCCTGGAACTGGAAGCCGCCGCGCGGAAAACTGACCCCGCCGCCGCTGGTGGGTTGGAAGTGGTTCAGATCGAAATGGAAGTACGTGAAGCCGTACTTTGTTGAGTGCTTTCCCTTGACCCAGCTCAGGTTCACGTCGCCGGTAAACTGGTTGTCGCGGAAGAGGAATGGATTGGAGCCATTGGGGTTACCCAAGCTATTGAAGCCGCTGAAGGCGAATCCCGGCTGGCCCACATAGTCTGTGTTGCCCGCGGGTCCATTGGTGCCTGGAATGCCCAGCACGCCGGTCCCGTAGTCGCCAAGGGAGAGGTCGAGCGTGGACTGTGCGCCCGTCCTCTGGCGCGTGTAGCCGAAGTCGGCGTCGACCACCAACCTGGGAGAGAACACGTGGCTCATGCCCAGACCTACGTTCTGCATCCGGCCTGCCGCTGCGCCCGGCTGGCCGCCGTCATAGGTTCCGCCGCCCGCCGCTCCCAGTTGCTGCGGGTCGGTCCCCGTGTAGGGCGACATGCCGTACTTGCCGAAGATCTGCGTATTCTCGTTGGGAATGTACGTAATCTTGGTGTCCGATGCGTTGCGATTGTAGCCAAAGATCCCGGTCCCAAAGATATCGTTGGCCAGGATGGTCGAGAGAGACGCGGCCGGCTCGCCCGCCGTGCCCACCTTTGCGGCGATCGGCTGCAGATCCGTCATCATGATCGATGCCGCCTTCGCGATTCTTGATGCGGGAATGGTGTTGATGCTCGATCCGGTTTCACCGTACTCATTGGTAAAGCTGGGCCGGCAGGAGTAATTGAGGAAGCCATTGGTGTAGAGGAGGGTGGGACACTGCGTAGTATTGATAGTGCCGATCCACGAACTGGAGGGAACGGCTGGCGCTGGATCGTAAAGGACTGCGTTGGCTGACGCCGGCGTTAGTCCAGAGGCCACCTCGGAGAAGTTTCCGCCGATCATGTTGGTGTCTGGAACGGTCACGTTGCCGCTGATAGCCTGGCGCCGCGTGATGCGGTCGAAGTTCGTGAAGAAAAAGAGCTTGCTTCTGCCGGTCATGATCTTGGGAATATAGACCGGTCCGCCGACGTTGAAGCCGTATTCCTGATAAACATTTTTCGGAATCGCCGCTCCTACGGCAGTTGTATAGGGGATCGCGTTGATGGCCGCATCCTGGTAGTACTCCCACATGCTGCCATGAAGATCCCTGGTGCCGTTCTTGGTAGTGACTTTGACGGAAGCGCCACCGGCCAGGCCTTGCTCAGCGTTGAAGGAGTTGGTGGTGAAGCTGACGTTTTCAATCGAGTCCGCCGGAGGAACGTACGCAATCAAGTACGGCAGCCAACCGTAGGAGTTAATTGCGCCGTCAAGACGCGTGGTGTTCCCGTTATAGGAGTTGCCGTTTACGTTGACGCTCATGGCGCGCGCTGGATTGCCGCCTACCGAGTTCTTTTCCTGCACGTAGGCGGCGCCGGGAACAATCGAGTACAGCGACTGGAAGTTGCGGCCCTCCGACGAGGTAATAGGCAATGCCGTGAGCTGCGCCTGACTGATCTCGGAATTGACTTCAGCATTTTCGGTCTGCAGCACCGGCGGCGCCTCAGTCACCGTGATCCGGGTGGAAACCGCCGCCGCTTGCAGCGCCATGTCGACACGCACCTGGCGGTTGACCTCCACCTGCACGTCCTTGATTGTGTTCCCACCAAAGGACCCCTTGGCTGGGATGGATAGGGTATACGTGCCGGGCAGCACGTCGAGAAGCAGGTAAGTGCCCACTCCGTTGGCCGTGGTGTTGCGGATTTCGCCCGTTTCTTGATTGGTTACCGTTACAGCCACATTCGGGATGACCGCGCCGGTCTTGTCCGCGACTGTCCCGGTGAGCGAACCGTAGAGAACTTGCGCATTGGCTGTGATGGTTCCCAAACACAGCGCCATCACCGCTACCGCCATCAGCAGTGTCTTGATTGCACCTGCATTGAATCGACGATTCATTTCTGGCCTTCCTGACATAGCTTCCTCCCAAAAATTGCTCTTGCTTGATTCGTGTCAAACTCCGCGAATATTCTCACGGATGCCTACTTCTGAATCCCTTCATTCGTTTTCCCGACTGCTGTTGACCAACGCCGATACTCTCAAGCCCGCGCAACCCAAAACCCCGAGGTCCCCAGCCCGCCGCAAAGGGGGTTCGTCGCTGCGGTGGCAGTAGCGGCAGTCCTGAACTCAGCCGGAATGTCCTCACGATTCGGAAAACGCGGTAAAGTCCCCCGATCCGCTTTGAAATGCGCCAACCGCTCCGCGTTCAGAACCGGGGTTTCCCGACCATCTTTAGTTGGCGACTCGAACTTTAATGTCCTTTCTTGACGTTTGTCAAGGCAGAAAAGCGATTTATTCCCAACCCCGATCTCGCGCTTGACTCATTCTTGAGCGTTCTTGAGCGGGCAATGATCCAAATGGCGGCTTATCGTTATTGTTTTCTTTATGTTCAAAACTTGATAGGAGAGTGGAAAGGACACTGTGCAAAGGAGGAACCCCTCGAACGATGACCTGTAAGCCTGCCGAAATGCTCCACGGCATTTGCCCCAGCGCAAGTCCTGAGTTGTCGGCCGAAAGCTTTGCGCGCAGACCCCCTGCCTGGACCCGTTGCCTGGGCGGGCAACTGCTTGATTGGCAACGGTCCCGTCAAGTGGCACAAGGGCGCTCCCCACGGCAATTGCATTTGAAATTTGGGCGAGAAATGAAGGGTACGGGCTTTCGATATCAGGCGAATCATCGTTGTTTTGAAAGGGCACGGCTTTAGCCGTGCCGCAAAACAGCCGGAGGACTTATGGGCTTCACAGGCTGCGGAAAAACTCGTTCGGGCGGTAGGCCAGGGATTTATCCCTGGCACAAAAGCAGCAGAATCAATGCGGGCTTTAGCCCCTGAGGTATGCTTTTTGCCGCTTTTGACCCAGAACAAGCCTTTTTCCGCAGCGTGTTCAGCCCCTGGGGGATGATTTGAGAATCTTAAATACATCCCTCGGCGGCTAAAGCCGTGCCCTTTCAAAACAATCCAAATGCGATTGCCCTGGGGTGTTCCCACCTATGCAAAAGAGCGCCATTCCGGCGCGCACTCAATTCATCTATCTATAGTGATTGACCGGCTGTTTCTTATCTGTAGTCTCTTCCGGCTCTTTCATCCTGCGCTCATCACCATCCTGCCGCATTCGGGCCTCTCACTGCCGCCCTGCCAGATGCGCCACCGCCTGCTCCATCCCGTGCTCAAGCTCCGGCGTGTGCTTTCCTTCCACGCCGCCGCTCGCCTGGGCAGGTCTGGCCAGCCGTGCATCCGGGTAGCCCAAACGACGCTTGAACGCCAGAATCTCCTCGATTTTGCTGTCCGGAATGAACTTCAGCGGCTCCCCAATCTGCTTGGCAATCAGGTACTTTTTGCAATACGTCTCGACAATCTCGACGAGCCACTCTGCGTGGGTCGCCGTATCGGACCAGCAAACGACACCGTGGTTCGTCAGCAGGATCGTGTTGTGCTCCTCGACAAAGGGAATCACCGTCTCGGCAAATGCCTGTGTGCCGGGAGTCTCATAGGGCGCCACCGCCACCGGTCCCACAAACATCTCGTACTCTGAAATCAGCCCGTTGGGCGGCGCGGTGCCGGTCATGGCAAAGGCCGTGGCGTAAGGCGGATGGCAATGCACCACGGCCCGGGCCTGCGCGTTCGCCTTGTAAATCTCCAGGTGCAGCAGCAGCTCGCTGGTCCTTAACCGGTCTCCGGCCAGAATATTCCCATCCAAATCCGCAAGGCAGATGTCGGCCGGCTCCATATCCCCTTTGCTCAGCATGGTCGGCGTGCACAGTACATACTCCGGCCCCAGCCGCACGCTGATATTGCCACCGTTCCCGTCCACGTATTGCCGCTCCCAAAGCTTGCGCCCCACGCGGAGAATCTCCGCCCGCAGAGCATCGGCCTCAAAAGAGCTGGCAACCGCCAGCGGCGAAATCTCCTCGCCCCTCGGCGTCCGCAAAGCTTCCGCCAAAGCCTGCGCCACTTCCCTCGCCTGCTCTAAAACTGGAACCGCTGTCTCCTCCATGGTTGTCCTCACATTTGCGCCGGCTCACCGCGCCTCAGCAAGCCCGGCCGGGGCCACACTCAGATTATAAATAGCCCCAATCGCAGTTCTGAGCTGGTGACAGATGTCACGATTGCGAGGGGTCCGCGCTGCTATTTCGCCGGCGCCAGCCTCCGCTGCAACGCCTCCAGCGTCTGCCCCTTGGTCTCAGGATAGACAAACAGCACCACCGCGAACTGCACCACCGTCATCGCCGCGAAGAACACAAACGGCGTCTCCGTGTTCAGATAATGCACCACCACCGGAAACTCCAGAGCAATTACCGTGTTCATGATCCAGTGGCTGGCATTGCCCACGCCCTGCCCCTTGGACCGCACTGAGTTCGGAAAGACCTCGCCGATGTACACCCAGATCACCGCCCCCTGCGACAGCGCAAAGAAGGCAATATAGGTCACCAGGATCCACACCAGCGCCCCTGGATGAGAATGTGTCTTGAACAGCCAGGCCACGCCCCCGAGGCAGCCGGCCGTGCCCGCCGCGCCAACCAGCAGCAACGTCTTGCGCCCCAGCTTGTCGATCACGCTCATCCCCACCATGGTGAAGATCAGATTCGTAAACCCGATCGCTATCGCCTGCTGATCGCCCGAAATCTGGCTGAATCCCGCCGATGCAAAAATGTTGGGCAGATAGTAGAGAATCGCGTTGATCCCCGCCAGTTGGTTGAATGCGCCAATTGAAATGGCCAGAAACAGGGGATAGCGGTACTTCCAGCGAAACACAGGCTCGTGCGCCGAGGCGTGTTCCTGCACGAGCGCCTCGCGGATATCGTCCAACTCCGCCTTCGGGTCTGGCTCACCCATCATCTTCAGCACAGCCAGCGCGTCGCCGATCTGGTTGCGCGAGGCGCTCCAGCGCGGGCTCCGCGGAATCCCAAACAGCAGCGCCAGGAACCCGATCGCCGGCAGCACGGCCACGCCCACCTGCCAGCGCCACTCTGTCGCGCCCAGATGCATCGTGCGAATCCAATAATTGGACACGTAGGCCAGAAGAATGCCGGTCACGATGTTGAACTGGAACATTCCCACCAGCCGCCCGCGCCACTTGGCCGGCGCAAGCTCCGCAATGTAAACAGGCCCAAGCACCGACGACGCGCCAATGCCCAGCCCGCCGACAAAACGGAAGAGCATGAACGACGGCCAGCTCCACGCCAGCCCGCAGCCGATGGCCGAGACCACATAGAGGATGGCCGTCAATCGAAGAGCCTCGCGGCCGCCCAGCCTTTGCCCCACCGTGCCCGCGCCCAACGCTCCCACCACCGTGCCAATCAGACCGATAGCAACCGTCAGGCCTTTGCCCTGTGCGCTCAATCCGTACAGCCGCACCAGCGCATCGATCGCGCCCGAGATAACAATCGTATCGAATCCAAAAAGCAGCCCGCCCAAAGCTCCGGTCAGGGTTGCCCTCATCAAATGAAAGTTGGGTCGCATGGTCTCCGGTCTCTCAAGTTCCAAATCATCCTACAGACTGGCCCCGTAACCGGCAAACCAGCAACGTAAGACAAAAAAGCATCCGCAACCGGCAAGATTTGCTTGCTTACAAGGCTTGTGCCGTGTCAATCTAAGTTTCCCCAGGCAAGGAGATCGATCATGATCCACCCAATGCGCACCACCCTCCAGCGTTGTCTCATCCCGGCTGCGGCCCTGCTGTTGTTTGCCGCGGCGCTCACCGCGCAATCGCCGGAGTGGAAAGCCTATAACTATCCCTCGGACGGATTCCGCGTCTCCTTTCCGTCCGCGCCCGAACTATCGAAGGACAATGTTTCCACCGACACCGGGACCTTCGAATTGCGCTCCTATATGGTGGAGGTCGCCACAACTGCGCTGTACATCGGGGTTTGCGATTACGGCGCAAAGGCCGCAAGCGCCGATCCAGACCTTTTGCTGGAGGACGCCAAGAAAGGGGCCGTGAATAGCGTCAAAGGCCGCCTGCTCAGCGAGAAGAAGATCACCCTCGGCGCTTACCACGGCGTGGAATTTGAGGCGGATGGCGCCACAATGCATCTCTCCGCCCGCAGCTACATGGTGGGAGGCGTGCTCTACCAGACGATGGTCATTTCTCCCCTCGCTGGCAGGTACCCCGAAACTGCGCGCTTTCTCGACTCGTTCCAACTTCTCCCGCGCGCCCAAAAATAATCCGCGCTCAGCCTTCCGTCCGCGCTGTAGCTCCCGGCATCACCGCCAGCACCCGGCAGCGTTGCTTGCCTGCCGCGCTCCAGGACAGCCTCATCTCACTCTCCATGTAAGCGCAATCGCCCGCCTCGAGCACTTCCTGCATCCCGCCCGCATCCAACTGCAGCCGGCCTTCCAGCACATACACCAGCCCGCTCATCTTCGGCAATGGGTCTGTGTCCGATAACACTCCGCCGGCCGGAAACTCAATCATCTGTGCGAAAATCCTCGCGCCCTCTCCCGCAGGGTTCAACGGGATAAACTTCACCATCTCTGGACCGCGCCCCAAGCCCTGCAAGTGAGCCTTGCGCGTAATCGAGAGCGTATGCCGCGCCGGCTCCGCGAAGAAGTAACCCATGCCCACCCCGTACACCCGGCTGATGGTGGCCAGCGTCGGCAGCGTCGGAATCATCCGGTCCGTCTCCAGCTTTGAAAGCAGCGCCGTCGAAAGACCCGTCTCCGCGGCCAGCCGCGCAAGCGTGAGCCGCTTCTGCGTGCGCAGGGCGCGCAGCTTGATCCCGATGCAGTAGGGCGCAAGCGCCCAATGTGCGTACGTAACAGTCTTCCCCATCGCAATCCCCCTCGGACCTGCTTCCAGGCCCTTCTTCAGTTTGACTGCCGGCGGCCTTCCATTTCCTGAAAGTTCTCTGAAGTTTTTCTCCCACTCACCCCGCACTTTTTCCGATTGCCTTGAGTGACCATAGCCGGCGGCCCAGTCCCTATTCCCTATTCCCTAGGTCCGTGACCGGATGAAGATGTTCTATCCAATGAACGAACGTGGGCCGGGAGGCCCACGCTACAGCCGGCCAGGAGGCCGGCGCTACATTTCCAAAAGGAACATTTTCATACGGCCAAAGAACTGGTCCCTGGTCCCTATTCTTCTCACCGTCCCCCAAAACCCAATCCCCCCCAGCGCAAACAGCATCGGAAAGCATTCCAGCGTATACCGCGCCTCAGGACCCTCAATGGTCATCAACAGGCCGCTGCGCATCACCATATAAGCCGCCATCCACGGCCAGAACCTCGGCTTCCAAATCATCCCCGCCAATCCCAGCAGCAGATACACCGCATTCAGCCCTGCGTACGCCCAACTGAATCGCGTCTCGTCGTTGTGATGCGCATACACCCACCAGTCCAGGTCGATGGGCAAGTTTTCCACGCGCGGCCGCAGCCACATATCGGCCATCCGTCCCAATGGCAGCCAAAGATAGAACCGCAGCGGGTGAGCTTGAACGCGCCGCTCGGCCAGCCGCGCAAACCGCGCATCCAGGTCCGGAGAAATGTCCCGCCCATGCTCGTCGTAAGCCTTTGCCAGCGTGACTGTCTCCGCATACTCAGCCGGCGAGTCGAAGGCCCGGCTCGGCAGCTTCGTCAGGTCCAGCGCACTCCCCGGCACATTCCAATAAATGTCGTAGGTCGAGACGAAATCCAGGCACCACGTCTTCACCCAGCGCTGCCATCCGGGATAGGTGTCCTCTCCGGGATCGGTCGCATAGCGCGTCGCCAGCGGCTCGAAAACGTGAAACACCCTCCCGTTCCTCGCCGTCCACGCCGCAAACGGAACCAGCGCCAGCAAGACGCAAATCACGCCCATCCGCGCCAGCTTCAAGCCGCTAGGCCGCGTGAAGGGCACGGCCTCAGGGGCTAAAGCCCGACGTTTATTTTGTTGCATTTGCGGCACGACTGAAGTCGTGCCCTGACACAATCGGGGGTTGGAATCGAGTTTTCCCGCAGCCTCTTCAGCCCCTGAGGGTTGCTGTTCCGGCGTCTTCCGCCTCAACCCCATCGCCAACGCCGGCGCCAGCGCCACGCCCACCAGCGCACCATCCGGCCGCAGCAGCGCGGCCATGCTCACCGCAAACGTAAACCATAGCGCGTTCCCCCAACCTGGCCGCGCATGGAACCGCGCCATCGCCCAAAGCGCCAGCGCAATCACAAACAGAGTCAGCGTCTCCGTCATCGGAGCCGCCGCATAGGACGCCGTAAAAGGGCACAGCGCCGCCAGCCAAAGCGTGCATTGCGCCGCTCCACCTCCGATCTCCAAGGGCGCGATCCGCCGCACAAAACCCGCCAGCAGCAAGCACCCCGCCAACTCCAGCGCAATCTGCACGTAGGCCACCGCCGTGTAGTTGTCCACGCCAAACAGCCAGAAGCAGAGCGCCAGAAACAGCGGATACCCAGGCAGCCGGATCAGCGTCGAGTGCAGCGCCCCGCTCCCGTCCGTAATCGCAAATTGCCCATGCACCAGCAGGTTCTTTGCCAGGTTGCCGTAGATCAGCGAATCCCCTGAAACCTGAGGAAACGCTCCCAGCATCCACACCCGCAATCCCGCGCCCGCGGCCAGAGCCAATGCCACTGAAACCCACACGCCCGCCCTGCCTCTGGCTTTGCCAGGCATTCGTGCCAACCGTGTCCATTGACTCTCAGAGGTAGCTTTCATTCGATCCGTGCCATGTAGCCGTGTCTCAAGGCTTCAGTTTGAGAACTCAGAGGAAAGGATTTCTAACCTGGAGGCTTCCGAACCGCTGACCGTGCTGGAGATCCTCCGTAAAAAGCAGATCGCACCGCGCCTGGATCGCGGCGGAGACGATGAGCGAGTCGTACCACGAAAGCCCGCTTTGGGCGTGGAGATGCAACGCCTCCGCATACAGCGCCTGGGACGAATGCACGCCGAGCAACGGGCGGAAAACCGTGCTCAGATAATGCTCCGCATCCGCCACTTTCATCGGTTGAGTGAACCGTCTCAGGGCCACATTGAAGAACTCCTGCACAACCTGATAACTGATGACGCCCTTCTGCGTCGTCAGGGCCTCGCGGATCAGTTGCGCGGCTCTTGGGGCTTTCACGACGGTGCTCCGATCGAACGAATAGACGAAGATATTCGTGTCCAGAAAGAATCTATCGCTCATTCAATTCGTCCCTGCTGAAGTGCCGGCCTGCATCGACCTGTTGCAAGCGGTGCATCAGCGCATCGAAGCCCTGGGCGTCTCCCGCGCTTTGAGCAAATTGCGCAAGCCATTCACGGAATGCCTCGTTCAGTGTTCTGTGCTGCCCGCGCGCGATCGTGCGCGCCTGCTCGATCAGGTCCTCGTCTGCGCTCAAGGTAATGTTCTTCATACGAAACCAGTGTACACTATTATCGTGTAAATGACGGGGCCGCCTGCGGATATTCTCTCCGTCCTTCCACCCTCCTGAAGCATCGCAACTTTTACCCTTTGTGAGACCCACGATTCGCTGTCCTGGAAGTACAAGTCATTTACCGTAAACTGTTCCAGCGCCTTTTGGCCACGTAGAATGGACCATACCGGCCATGCCCGATCGACAGATATTTTCCGACCCGCAACGCAAACGCTGGAAGCGGCTCCGGCGCATCCTCGACGCGTCGGCCGTCCTGTCCACCCTCATCCTCGCCGGCTTCATTTTCAACGTGCTTGTCAATCAGCACTTGCCTGAACTCCTGCTGCCCATCCCCAAGCACAACTACAAGGCCCTGCCCGACCGCACGACCCTGCTCCATGGCGCCAAAGGCCAACGGCCCACGCGCCGCCACACCGCCCGCAAGCCCTCTGAGATTCCCCTCAACTCCGGCGAAGGTCTGCGCGCCGCCTATTATGTCCAGGACGATGCCGCCAGCTACTCCTCCTTCAAGGAACACGTCCACCAGATCGATCTGCTCTTCCCGCAGTGGCTCCACGCCAACTCGCCCTCGGGAACCCTGATGATGATGAGCGGCGACAACATCCGCGAGTATCCCGTGGTTGAAGGCGCCGCGGTTCACGACCCCGACGACGGAAACAGGATCAAGCGTGTCATCCAGGCGGCAAAGGAAGACACCGAGATCTTCCCTCACCTGAACAACTACAACCCCCACACCCAGAGCTGGGATGACAACTTCGGCGACGTCCTCAAGGATGCAAGCAAGACCGCCGCGCTGCGTGATCAGATTCTCCGCTTCTTCGCCGCCTACCCCGTCTATCGCGGCCTCTCGCTCGACATTGAAAGCCTTCCCGACGATGCCGACCCGGCTTACCTGGGCTTCATCCATCAGCTTTACTCCTACATGCACCCCCGCAATCTCCGCCTCTACGTCAACACCGCCGTTTCTACCCCCGACGCCGATCTCAAGCTCATCGCCGCCAACTCCGACGGCATCATCCTCATGAACTACGACGAGCACCAGGCCACCAGCGATGCCGGGCCCGTCGCCAGCCAGAACTGGTTCGTCGGCAACCTCACCCGCGCCCTCAAGATCGTCCCCAAAGAGAAGATTATCTGCGCCATCGGCAGCTACGGCTACGACTGGACGCTCTCCATTCCCGATCCAAAGAACAAGCGCCATCCCAAGCCCAAGGTCCTTAATACTGAAGACCTCTCCGTCTCTGAAGCATGGCAGCGCGCCTCCGACGCCGACGCCGATCTCGATCTCGATTACGACAGCCTCAATCCGCACTACCAATACATCGACGAGGACAACAACCAGCGCCACATCGTCTGGTTCCTCGATGGGGTCACGCTCCTCAACGAGCTCCGCGCCGCCCGCCAGCTTGGCCTCTCCACATTCGCTCTATGGCGCCTCGGCGAAGAGGACAGCTCGCTATGGAACGTCTGGGACAAACCAAGCGATCCTGGGTCGCTGCAGGCACTGGCCATCGTCCAGCCCGGTCACGATGTGGACAATGAAGGCGACGGAGACATTCTCCGCGTCACCGGCCTGCCCCAGCCTGGCAAGCGCACCGTCACCGTCGATACCGACGAGACCGACCCGCGCAAAAAACTCATTGTCGATGAGCAAATGGACGTGTATCCGCGCACCTACACCATCGAGCAATACGGCTACCATCCCAATGAAGTTGCGATCTCCTTCGACGACGGCCCAGACCCCAAATGGACCCCAAAGATCCTCGACATCCTCAGGAACAAAGGCGTCCATGGCACATTCATGCTCATCGGTTCTGAGGCCGCCGAGAATGTCGGACTCATGAAGCGCGTCGTCCGCGAGGGCAATGAGATCGGCAACCACACCTATTCCCATCCCGACATCAGTGAAATCTCGCCCCGCCAACTCGACCTCGAGGTCAAACTCACTGAACGCCTGTTCGCCAGCAAGCTCGGCATCCAGCCCCTCTACTTCCGTCCTCCCTACGACATTGACGAGGAGCCCGACACCGACGACCAAGCCGCTCCCGTCGTCCAGATACAGAAGGACGGCTACACCATCATCGGCAACAAGATCGACACCGACGACTGGAACGAGCATCCCGTCAAGTCTCCCGATGAAATCACCAAGTCGGTTCTCACCCAGCTCGAAACCATGAAGACCAAGCCGCAGTTCCGCGGCTCCATCATCCTGCTCCATGACGGCGGCGGCGATCGATCGGCCACCGTTAAAGCGCTGCCGGTCCTCATTGACGCGCTGCGCGCCCATGGCTACGCCATCGTCCAGGTCTCCGCGCTCATGGGCAAGACCACCGCTGAAGTCATGCCGCAGATCACGCTCTGGCAATATCTCCGCGCCTTGCCTGACTCCATCGCCTTTTCCGGCGCCGCCCTCATCGTCAAGTTCATCGTCTACGTCTTCTTCCTCGGCGACATCCTCATGAGCGCCCGCCTCCTCATCGTCGGCCTGTTCGCCATCATTGACCGCCTGCGCAAGCCATACCGCCAGGCCACGCCCGGCTATGGCCCACGCGTCGCCGTCCTCATCCCCGCTTACAACGAAGAAACCGTCATCGTCCGCACCATCCGCTCGGTCCTCAACTCCGACTACAGGAACCTCCACATCATCGTCATCGACGACGGTTCCCTTGACCGCACCGCTGAAGTCGCCCGCGAAGCCTACGCCGCTGAAATCGCCGCGGGCCGCGTCCAGGTGCTCTCCAAGCCCAACGCCGGCAAAGCCGCCGCCCTCAACTTCGCCCTCGAGCGCATGACCGAAGAAGTCTACGTCGGCATCGACGCCGACACCGTCATCGCCGCGGACGCCATCTCCAAGCTCATCCCCCACTTCGAGGACCCCCGCATCGGCGCCATGGCCGGCAACGCCAAGGTCGGCAACCGCGTCAACCTCTGGACCCGTTGGCAGGCCCTCGAATACATCACCAGCCAGAATTTCGAGCGCCGCGCCCTCGACCTCTTCCATGTCGTCACTGTCGTCCCCGGCGCCATCGGCGCATGGCGCACCGCTCCCGTAAAAGCCGCCGGCGGATATCCCCTCAACACCGTCGCTGAAGATGCCGACCTGACCATGAACCTGCTTGAGCAGGGCCTTCGCGTCGACTATGAGGACCGGGCCCTCGCTTACACTGAGGCCCCCATCGACGCCAAGGGACTCATGCGCCAGCGCTTCCGTTGGTCCTTCGGCACGCTCCAGGCCGTCTGGAAGCATCGCGCCGCATTCGTCCGCAACAAGGCCATGGGACTCTTTGCCCTCCCCAACATTCTCGTCTTCCAGATGTTCCTGCCCCTCGTCTCACCGTTCATTGACCTGATGTTCCTCTGGGGCATCGTCACCTACTTCATTGATCTCCACTACCACCCTGAAGCCGCCTCCGCCGCCAGCTTCGAAAAGCTGCTGGTCTACTTCCTTGGCTTCCTCCTCATCGACTTCGTCACTTCCTCCATCGCCTTCTCCCTCGAGCGCCACCACCCCGCCAACAAGGGCTCCGGCTGGCTCCTCTTCCACATCTGGCTCCAGCGTTTCGCCTACCGCCAGGTCTTCTCCATCGTCCTGTTCAAAACCCTCAAGCGCGCCATCGACGGCAAGCCCTTCAACTGGGACAAAATCGAGCGCACCGCCAAAATGAGCAAAGCCACCGAGGCCCTCACCGAAACCCCATAGCTGTTGTTTGAAAGAATTGCGGGTACCCACAAAATAGGCGGTCATCCTGAACGGGGCGCCAAAAAAAGAGACGGTCATCCTGAGCGGGGCGCCACAAAATAGGCGGTCATCCTGAGCGAAGCGCTTTTCAGCGGAGCCGAAGGACCTGCATTTGTTTTCCGGTTTTGCCGGGTGCCGGGTACCGGTTGCGGCTGCCCCAAGAAGAGGCGGTCATCCTGAGCGAAGCGCTTTTCAGCGGAGCCGAAG
>Ga0255351_1000200_pt1 | contig 29032 bp, 22 predicted proteins | sample HBST25r2metaG_FD_186024 | JGI IMG/M metagenome (GOLD analysis project Ga0255351, IMG submission 186024) | Peat soil microbial communities from Stordalen Mire, Sweden - H.B.S.T-25.r2 | ecosystem: Environmental > Terrestrial > Soil > Wetlands > Peat | place: Sweden: Norrbotten County, Stordalen... | reverse complement strand
GTCTATAACCCAGCCACGGCAGCCACGCTGGCGTCACCGACGCAGGGCACGGCGCTGGCCGCTACAGGCCAAGTCTTCACCTGGGCACCGGTCACTGGGGCCACCGGCTACACGCTTTACCTGGGCACGAGCGCGGGCGGGGGCAACCTGCTGGACGCGCACACCACAGCAACCACCTTCACGGCAGGCAACCTGCCAGCCAACGGCGGAACCATCTATGCCCGCCTCTGGACCAACTTCAACGGCACTTGGAAGTACACTGATTCCACCTTCACGGCAGCCGCTCCAGCCGCGCTGACCTCGCCGGGGGAGGGCACGACACTGGCCGCCACCGGACAGGTCTTCACCTGGGCGCAGGTCACCGGGGCCACTGGCTATACCTTTTACCTGGGCACGAGTCAGGGCGCGGGCAATCTGCTGGACGCTCACACAACAGCAACCACGGTCACGGCGGGCAAACTGCCGACTGGGACGGTCTGGGTACGCCTCTGGACCAACATCAACGGAGTTTGGACCTACACCGATTCCAACTTCCTTGCTCAATAATTCAACCAAGTAACAAGACGGGGCGGTGGCTATCAAGCCGCCGCCCCGTTCGTTATCAGAGCGTTTTAAAGACTATGTAGCCGATAATTTCTTTCCATTTGTTGTTAAGAACCGAAATGTACCTGTACAAACGCCTGCGTTATCGGCGTTTAACATTTATAACGTGCTGATAATAATGGCCTTGCCCGTTTAGATCGTCCGTAACAATTCGGTGCATCATTAACGATTGCGTGGTCCCTCTTCGCCCCCTATATTGCAACCAGTTCTGCTTCGCTGATCCCACCAAAGTTGCGCCAGGCAGATTCCATCGCGGCTAACGTAAGTTTCTCGTCCCTCTCGCCAACCAATTTCTTTCAAGAAAGTATAAGCCATGTTCAATTCGGTTCTGCGGCGGTTTTCAACTCTTGTCATCTGTTTCTCGATGGCTTCCTCTGTGTTTTCGCCTACGGCTCAGTCGCAACAGGCAACATCCAGAACTATCGTCGTGAATCTTGAAGACACGACAGGGCCGGTGGATCGCTTTTTCGATCTCTCGGTTGGCTCCGATTTTCCCGGCACGCTGATTCGCGACGATAGCCAAGCTCAGCTAAAAACCGCTGTAGATGAACTAGGCTTTCGCTACATTCGTTTTCACGCGATCTTTCACGATGTGCTGGGAACCGTGCGCGTCGAAGATGGCAAAACCGTCTACAACTGGACCAAGGTTGACCAGCTCTACGATGGCTTGCTGGCCCGGCACATACGGCCGTTTGTAGAACTCGGCTTCACGCCCAAGGCGCTCGCCACCTCGCAGAATAGCATCTTCTATTGGAATGGCAATACATCGCACCCCAAGCCGGATGGCTGGCGCGATCTTGTCGATGCCTTTATCCAGCACATCGAGAAGCGCTACGGAAAAGATGAAGTGCGCACCTGGTTTTTCGAGGTGTGGAACGAACCCAACCTCTCCGGCTTCTGGGAGGGCGCGGATCAGAAGGCCTACTTTGAGCTATACGATCTAACTGCGAAGACGATCAAATCCATTGATCCTGCCTTGCGTGTCGGCGGGCCGAGCACGGCCGGAGCGGCATGGGTTCCCGAGTTTCTCGCCCACGTGAAGCAGAGCGGCGCTCTGGTTGACTTTATAACAACGCATACCTATGGGGTTAGAGGCGGCTTTCTCGATGAAAATGGAAGAGGCGATACCATGCTCGATTCGTCCCCCGACGCGATCATCGGGGATGTGCGTAGAGTTCGCGAGCAGATCTCGGCTTCACCGTATCCCGCGCTTCCGTTGTACTTTTCCGAATGGAGCACAAGTTATAATCCGCGCGACTCGGTGCATGATTCCTATATCAGCGCGCCTTACATCTTGACCAAGCTCAAAGCAAGTCAGGGACTTTTGCAGGGCATGAGTTATTGGACCTATACCGATCTCTTCGAGGAACCCGGTCCTCCGTCGGCTCCATTTCAAGGAGGATTCGGCCTCCTGAACCCGCAAGGCATTCGCAAGCCTGCATACTTTGCGTACAAATACCTGCACGCCCTGCAGGGCGACAGCCTCAAGACGAGCGATCCGCAAGCTATGCTATCCACCAAAAATGGTAACTTCACCGCTGTCATATGGGACTTCGAGCATCCAGAGCAGAAGGTCAGCAATCGATCCTTCTATACCAGGCTGGTTCCCAATCACGCTGCCGCGCCTGTCAAGTTACAAGTCACGCATCTTGCGCCGAATACCACTTATCGCCTCAGAGTGCATCGCGCGGGGTATCGCGCCAACGATGCGTATTCCGCCTATATTGAGATGGGTTCTCCGAAAGAACTGACGGCTGCGCAGATCGCGCGCCTGAACGAACTTACACGCGATCTTCCAGAGATGGACAAGGATGTGAAGAGTGGGCCGACTAGCACAGTCGAGATAACTGTCCCGATGAACAGCAACGACGTTGTTCTCATTAATCTGAAAGATACAAAGGAGAGTAAATGAAAACGATAAAATCCAGCCTTACATCGGCAAATAATTCTTTGCTTCAAGGATTCCATATTAAGTTCCACAAAATGGATTATGTATTTTTACGCAGAAAGTTTGCGTTGACAGTCCTCCTTTTAGGTGCTCTGAGCGCGGCGTCTGTGGCGCAGAATGTTTCCGCTCATCCCAACTGGCCGGGGCCCGGACAGCTTTTTGTGGGAGCATGTTATCAGCCTATTGACCGCACGCCTGAGCAGATCGATGCGGACATCGCGATCATGAAGCACGCTGGATTCAACGTTGTGCGCATGGGCGATCTGTCGTGGGATTCGTTTGAACCCGCGCAAGGAAAATTTACCTTCGAGTGGTTCGACAAGGTGATGGACAAGATGCAGGCCAACGGCATCAGGGTGATTCTTGACATTCCCGGCTCGCCTGCGCCCATCTGGCTGCATCGCGCCTATCCTGGCGTCGATCTTGTTACTCAGAACGGCACGCGCCTTCCGCCCGCAGAGCGATATATGGATAACATCAGCGATCCGGGTTACGTGCGTGAGCTGGGAATCTTGGCGGAGGCGATGACCAAGCGCTATGCCCATCATCCAGCGGTGATCGCCGTCGGCTACAACAACGAAATTGGCAACGGATTCATGTCGTATTCGGAGGCCGACCGGCAGAGCTTTATTGCATGGCTGAAAGATAAGTACGGAACTGTCGAAGAACTTAACAAGGTGTGGGCGACGCAGCGCTGGTCGCGTCGTTTGAATAGCTTTGACGATGTTGATTTGCCGCTCGGAGACGGCCCTGGGCCGTTCGAGCGCTATCTGGATCTTCACCGCTATTGGTCTGATGTTACAGTAGCGCGGCTCAAGGAACTAGATGCGATTCGCCAGCGCAATATGCCGGAGCTTCCATCGATCTCTAACCTATGGGATTACGCGCCTCGTCGTGGCTTTGACTATCTGACCACATACAAGTCCTATGTATCCTACGGCGCCGAAGGCTTCTATCCGGGCGATCCAATCAGTGGTGCTTTTAACGCGCAGATGACCAAGGGCGATCTGGCTACCCCTATCTGGTTCAACGAATTTACGTCAGGCGGCGGGGGCTACTATGGAACGCCGGGACGAAGCCGGATGTACGCGCACCTCGGGCTGATGATGGGCGCGCAAGGCATCCTTGCATGGACCTTCAACAGTCATCTTGGCGGCGAGGAGCAGGCGCTCTTCGGTCTGGTCGATCACGACGGCACGCCCTCGTGGAAGGTGGATGAGTTCGGGCGCATTGCCTCCGACTTCAAGCTGCTTACAAAGTACGGATTTCCACGCTACACGCATCCAGAGGTAGCCATCGCCTATTCCTTCGATTCCCTTATCGATTCCAATCCGAACACTCCCTCCAATACGACGCGCCAATTATTTCAGCCATCTTATACGGACCAAGTGCAAGGGGCCTTTGATCCGCTCTTCCGCGCTAACATAGATACGGCGATCATTAACATTGGGCACGACAGTCTTTCGCCCTACAAACTGGTCATCGTGGCGGCCGATTATGTGATGGACGAGGCCAGCGCCAAGGCCATCCGCGAGTACGTGAGCAACGGCGGCACAGTTTTGATGACTGCGTTTTCCGCCAAGGTCAACGAGCATGGGCAATGGTTCGATACACCGCTCCCCGGACGTTTGAGTGACGTTTTTGGGCTGAAGACAAACGCATTCTACGACATTCCGGCCTCACTGATTTTCTCGTTGGGCAATGATTCGATTAGCACTAAAGTCCATCACTATGAAGTGCTGGAGCCGTCCACAGCCACGATCGTCGCGCGCTTCACAAATACTGTGGATCACACTCCCGCTCTCACGATCAATAACTTCGGCAAGGGAAAAGCAATTTATCTGGCGACGGAATCGAATCCTTCCACCATTGGACCGCTGATGAGTTATCTCTACTCGATTACCGGCGTCCAACCGGGTCCCAGGACTCCCGATGGAGTTTACGCTAGGGTTGTCGATGGCCGGACTCTCTATGTCAACACGACTGAGGACGAGAAGAGAATCCTTATCACCGGTGTAAAGGTTGGAGTTATCAGCAATCGCAAGTATGATGGAGCCATAGTTTTAGGTCCGCAGGAAGCCGATCTAATCCAGTGATCGATTGAGAGTTGAAATGGAGTAACGAATAAGGTGAAAATGACAAGTGCGAAAATTGGAATTACATTCTCAACATGGTTGTTGATGTCTCTTGCCTTGGCGCACGGACAATTGCTGGCGAACGCACATGAGGCTTCTCCGGGATCGATCGAGTATTCCACGCAGCAATATGTTTCCAGCGACGATTCCAGCGCGGTGATCGCGGAAAAGGCGGCGAAGGTTTTGCCGCGTCCCAATCAGACGGCCTGGATGCGGCTGGAAAGAACATTCTTTATTCACTTTGGGCCTAATACATTCCGGGGCGTTGAGTGGGGCACCGGGCGCGAAGATCCGTCGATCTTCAATCCGACTGAACTCGATGCCGATCAGTGGGGGCGCTCGATCAAAGAAGGCGGCGGCAAGATGGTGGTCTTGGTGTGCAAGCACCACGACGGATTCAACCTGTGGCCTACCCGCTACTCGGAGCATTCGGTCGCGGCCAGTCCGTGGCGCGGAGGGAAGGGAAGCGTGGTCCGCGATGTGGCCGATGCCGCCCGCAAATACGGCATCGAACTGGGAGTTTATCTTTCGCCGGCCGACCTTTACCAATTGCGAACCAATCCCACCAACCCGAGTGGTTATTACGGAGACGGAAGTGCAAAGTTCCGTTCGGTGATTCCCACCAACCCGGTGGCCTTCAAAACCAATCCCTCCGAAGGGCGCAAGCCAGCTCCGGGCTTCAAGAGTTACACGTACGATGTGGATAACTACAATCGCTATTTTTTGAACGAGCTATACGAATTGCTGACCGAATACGGGCCAATTCGCGAAGTCTGGTTCGACGGCGCGAATCCAGATCCCAGTGTCCATGAAGCTTACGACTATGCAGCTTGGTACGACCTAATTCGCAAGTTACAACCCCAGGCGATCATCTTTGGCAAAGGGCCGGACGCGCGCTGGGTCGGCAATGAAAGTGGGATCGGACGTCAGACCGAATGGAGCGTCATCCCGCTGCCCACACCGCCCGATGCGTTTACTTGGCCGGATATGCAAGATGGAGACCTCGGCAGCCGCTCAAAACTGAAGCCCGGCTCCTATCTGTGGTGGTTTCCCGCCGAAGTGAATGAGCCGATCCTCTACGGTTGGTTCTGGCATCCGAAAAAGCACGTGCGGACTGCTGCGGATCTGATTGACATCTACTACTCATCCGTTGGCCGCAATGGAAATATGTTGTTGAATCTTTCGCCAGACACCCGCGGGCTGATACCAAACAATCAGCTTGCGCACTTGCGACTGATGGCGCAGGTGGTGGACGAAACCTTTGCCAAAAATCTTGCGGCTGGCGGCAAGCTCACCGCGGATACTTCCAACTCAGCGCACAGCCCATCGCTGGCTCTGGATGGAAATCTTGACACCTGGTGGGAGGCCACTCCGGGACAAACGACGGCCACGCTGACGCTGACATTGCCGAAGGCGATCAACTTCGATGTTGTCTCTTTGCAGGAAGCAGTGGATTATCGCGGCCAGCGCATTGAATCCTTCAGCATTGACGTATGGGACGGCTCCCAGTGGAAGACCATGGACGAGCAGACGACGGTAGGTCATAAACGCCTTCTGCGCTGGAGTTCACCCGTAACCACCGATCAGGTGCGCATCCGCATCACCGGCGCGCGCCTTGAACCGACACTGGCCGAGGTGGGACTCTTCAAGCAGGCCGAGTTTGTGCAAGCACCCATTATCTCCGAGCGTGACGCTAAGGGGATGCTGACGATTAGCGGCGCGAATGGCCTTCCCGTGGTGTACACGACGGATGGCACGGCACCGACCTCCAAATCTACCGTTTATGGTGTGCCGATCATTCTACCTCGCGGCGGCACAGTGCAGGCCGTCTGCCTGGTGCCTGATGGACGGCTCGGCATGATGGCCTCCAAATACTTTGCGGGCTTGTCGCCCATTGGATGGAAGGTTGTGAGCGCGGACAGCGAGGATGCAAACCATCCCGCAATCCATGCAATCGATGGCAACCCTTCCACGATTTGGCAGACAAGCGCGCAGGCCGAGACGCACCATATCACGATTGACATGGGAGGCGTGCAACGGATCGGCGGCCTTGCTTACCTTCCGCGCCAGGACGGCAATCACGATGGTGTTGTCGAAGATTATAGCTTTGAGTCGAGCGTCGATGGGCAGCACTGGACCGTGAATGTGGAACGGGGCCAGTTCTGGAACATCGAAAACAATCCTGTGCAGCAGGACGAAACCTTCGCTCCGGTCGATGCGCGATTCTTCCGTTTCACGGCCTTGAAATCGATTGGCTCCAACGGTCGCGCCAGCGCGGCGGAGATTTCCGTATTACCGGCTGAGGGTGGTGGAGGCCAATAGAAGGGAATCATCCTGAAAACAGCAGTTGATCCGCATTCTACCTGGCCATTCTGTTCAAAGCGCGAGAGCTTGTAATGCAAGATTTATGCCAAATGATATGGGAGCCTTGGGAGGCTCCCATATTTTAATTCTACCGATCTTATGGCGGAGAGGGGGAGATTCGAACTCCCGATAGCCTTGCGACTATGTCTGATTTCGAGTCAGGTGCATTCAACCGGGCTCTGCCACCTCTCCGCGCTTTTACTGCTTCTGCATAGCAGACTGGCCGAGTTCCTGATCCCCGTCAGTCCCTCATCAGTTTACCGGCAATGACACGATAGTTGCAACGTCAGCTTGACTTGGGGCGGATGACACCAGGAAAAAAGTGCCCGATCTACCTTATCAGTAGCGTCCGTGGCCTCTTCTGCTTCAGTCTGCCGCAAACCCGATTCCATGAAAACTCAGAACCACCGGCCCAGGGTCAGAAAGACTTTGCGGTGACCGCCATCTCCCGCCGAAACGGCAAAGGTGAATAGGCCAATGGGGGTGTTGGCGAGTACGCCAACAATGCCATCCTGGCGGAGAATCGCCGACTTCTCTGGAGACCAAACTTCTCCAGCCTCGTAGCTCAAGACGCCATAAATTCCCTGCCCCAGACCGGTGGGCAGTGCGGCAATGCGGTGGAGATAGCCGGCACGGGTCAGATAGGTGTCCGTGCCGCGGAATTCGTCAAACGAGGAAGCGGATAGACGCATTGGCCCACCGAGCGTGAAGCGGTAGGGCTGAGCGACATTGGCGCGCAAATAAGAGTTGATCTCTCCGCTCACGCCGAAGATGTTGTTCTCCTGCCTGGATCGGGAGACGCCGAAGGAGAGTTTGACTAGCGGCGCATTCGAGCTGGCGACGGCGTGATAAAAAGCGCCAGCCGCAGCGTCGATCCGGTAGCCGTTGGGCGAGACGACACCGGCAGTGGCATGATCTACGCTGATGTGCAGCAGGCCGGTTTGCGCGGTTCCAGTTAGATAAGGCCCGCCGCCCGAGCCGGTAATCAGGCTCCAGCGCGTGTCCGTGCCGCGCCAATCGGCGAAGATTTGCACCTGGTTGGAGAAGGTGCGGCCAGCTTCGATGCCCGCGTCGAGATTCTGCTGGAAGCGCTCGGTGACGCGCTTTTGGTTGACCCAGAGGTAGACCGGTGCGCGGAGAATGCTGGTGCGCGGGTCGATAAAATAACCGCCGGGAGTGATCCGCCGGTAGTATTCGGCGGAGAGGTCGGTCATATAGCCGATGCGAGCGCTGGCGCGCAGTTCGGAGCCATAGCCGCCGAAGTTTTGATCGACCAGGCGGAGGGTCAGCTCACCGCGGGTGATGTTGGAGGTGGCGGCGGCCAGCTCAGGGCAGATGAGCAGGTAGGGAGGGCCGGTGTGATCGTTGCTCAGATGGACCAGCAGGCCGGTGTCGGGCGCGGGTTCACCGGGCGCGGGCGGCGTGGTTTGTTGCGCGGACTTGGGGGTAAAGGTCTCCCATGTTGCGGAAATTCCGCCGTTGGATTGAACAGGGTTCAGAGCCTCAATGGTCTTGTCGGCTTCAATGGGTTGGCCTTTGAGGGGCTTCAAGTCGTTGAGAACCTGACGGACAGCTCCCGGCTCCGAACCAGGCTTTGGGCCTTCCGCGCGCAGCTCGCGCAGCAGGCCGGGCTGAGGATGGCGGCGGCTGACGCGCGCTGCCAAATAGGCCTTCCAGCCATCGGCGTCCAGGGCGTAACGCAGCAGCGTGGCGCGATTCTGCTCGGCGGCCTTGTAGCCGAGATCGATCAGTTGGGCGGCGTGGTCGTAGCCCGTGGAGGAAAAGCCGCCGGTGGGTACGTTGACCACTACATCGGCCAGCCGTTCGGAGCGCGCCACATTCAGCTCGATGCCCGCATCGAAGGCGCGGTTGAGCACGCCGACGACGGACTTGGTGTCGGACTTGGCCAGAGGCGCATCCTCCAGATGAATGGCGAGGATGACATCAGCGTGCAGGTCGCGCTTCAGAACGTCCGTAGGCAGATTGTCGAGGATGCCGCCGTCCACCAGATAGTGGCCGTTGCGCGCTTGAACCGGGGGAAAGACGCCGGGAATGGAGATGGAAGCGCGGACGGCCTGGGGCAGCGGACCCGAGATAAAGTTGACCGGTTCCAGAGAGTTCAAATCTGTAGCCACGCAGCGAAAGGGAATGGGGAGCTGGTCGTAGTCCAGCTCCTGGCCGTTGTAGGCGGAGAGATTTTCAGTAAGAAACTCGTTGACGCCGCGATCGGTGAGCAAGGCATTGCGCAGCGTCACGCCGTGGCGCAGGCCGACGGTGATCGCATCGGGAATTTCGCTGCGATCCTGGCGGCGGCGGAAGCTCAGGCTGGCATAGGGAGATTGCAGGGAAAAGACGCGAGAGAAAGCGTCGCTTTCAGCCAGCGCGCGCATCTGGGCGGGCGTTACACCTGTGGCGTAAAGAGCGCCAACCAGCGATCCCATGCTGGTGCCGGAGAGGCGATCGACGGGAATCTGATGCTCTTCAAACCATTGGAGAACGCCGATATGCGCCAGCCCCAGAGCCCCGCCGCCTTCAAGAGCCACGCCGATGGCTGGGCGGCCCGGCGGCTGAACGGCAGGCAGCGGTGAGTCGGCTGTCTTGGGCGCGGTTTGCGCCAGTCCTTGCGCGGCAAAAAGCAGAAACGCGGCAAAACAAGTCACAGAAAATTTTGAAGCCACAGACACCCCACATCCTTCAAGGTAAGCCCTCGAAGAGGAAGTTGCTGTATCTGATAGCAACAAATCCTGCAAATACCGGTTTCAAAGAAGACTGTTTGCCCAAAAAAGGCGAGAAACGCGAGAAAGGCTCTCTCAAGACAAAAGAACCCTTCCGCGCCTCAAGCACGGCACGTTGGAGAGTTGAATAAAGACGCCCTTACTTGGGCGGAGCCGGGGCGAAGCTCTCGCGACGCTGGGCTGGTTCTGGCTTCGGCTTCGGTTTGGGTGCCTTCTTGACTTCTTTTCTGCCTTTGTCTTTGCTTCCCATGTCTGCAAGTGTGCCACAAAAGGGGCTTAGGAGGAAAGTGTAAAGGCGCAATGCTCAAGGTAAACGCATCTTAATTTGTTCCAGTACGGAGAGAGAACGCCGCACTGGGTACTGAGATTACGTGCCCTTGTTGCAAAACCAATCCTGGAAAGCGATTAGGGTGATTTAGATGCGTTTCCCCTGGCACAATGCTCAATCTGACGATCTTTGGCACACGCCTGTAGTTGGGACCGAGGGGCCAGTCTGTTCCTTCGGACGCCTCTTTTCTGGTGCACACGGCTGAAATCGTTGACTCCTGAGCCTGATTCCGGTATTCTGAAATCCTTGCGCGGTGTTGCGCCTGGAGTCTGTGTGTTTGCACCCGGACTCGACTGGTCAAAGGCTTGGGCTGATGTTCCCAAGGGTTGGCTGGAACAGGTTACCGGCGGCTGGATTCGAGTTTTTTGCGTTGGTTTCCGCGAATCCGGTACGGCCAGAGTCCCTCTGAGGGTCAGCTCCCGCACTTCTCACCCGAACAGATTTGTTTGGCAGTGGGTAGAAAAAGGCCCGTGCGTATTTTGGCGCGGGTAAGAGCGCTTTGCGCTGGTTATTTGTTCGGCAAGTTTAATTGATGGCGTTTCGAAGGCAGGAGAGCGATGGGTACCTTTATTCCGAGCGGCAAGGACGTTGCCCGCAAGTGGTTTGTAGTGGATGCCAGCGGTAAAACGCTGGGCCGTCTGGCGACGAAGGCCGCCGACGTGTTGAGCGGCAAGCTGAACCCTCAGTATGTGCCGTACATCGACGTGGGCGATCATGTCATCGTCATCAACGCGGAGAAGGTCCGCCTGACCGGCCTGAAGGCGCAGAGCAAGCTCTATCGCCGCTACACCGGCTTCCCCGGCGGGCTGCGCGAGGAGTCTTTTACGCGTCTGCTGAATCGCAAGCCCGAGGCAATTCTGGAGCAGGCGATCAAGGGTATGCTGCCCAAGAGCAAGATGGGCCGCCAGATGGCCACCAAGCTCAAGGTCTATCGCGGCGACAAGCACCCCCACGAGGCGCAGATGCCCGTGGCGCTGGAAATCGCGTAAAAGCAGAGATTAGGGAACAGGGAACAGCCGGGTCGAAATCTCCGGCGGAGAGAGTTAAGAATGGCAGATTTGGTTCAGTATTACGGGACAGGGCGGCGCAAGTCGGCGATTGCCCGCGTCTTCCTGCGTCCCGGCACGGGCGAGTGGAAGGTTAACGGCAAGGCATTCGATGTCTACTTTGTCACCGAGCAGCAGCGCGTCTCCGCCAAGCGCACCTTGGCGCTGGTCGAGCTGGCTGGAAGCTTTGACGTGGTAACTACCGTCAAGAGCGGTGGCGTGGCCGCACAGGCCGATGCCGTCAAGCTGGGTGTGGCTCGCGCTCTGGTTCAGTTCAATCCGGAATTGCGCAAGGCGCTCAAGGCCGAAGGCCTGTTGACCCGCGACTCGCGCATGAAGGAACGCAAGAAGTACGGACAGAAGGGCGCTCGTGCGCGCTTCCAGTTCAGCAAGAGATAGTGATCAGTGGACAGTGGTCAGTGTTCAGTTGTGGCTGTTTAGGCCCGCTGACCACTGACCACTGCTCACTGACCACTGAACTTCCCGCATAAGCGGGTTCAATCTGGGCGCTGGCATCGACCACCCGGATGCAACTCACGAAGGAGGCCAATGGCCACGATCACAATGAAGGAGCTGCTCGAAGCTGGAGTTCACTTCGGGCATCAGACCAAGCGCTGGAATCCCAAGATGAAGGAATACATCTTTGGCGAGCGCAACGGTATCTACATCATCGACCTGCAAAAGACGCTCAAGCTCTTCAAGGAAGCGTCCAAGTTTGTCACCGAGCTGTGCGCCAGCGGCAAGACGATTCTCTTCGTCGGCACCAAGCGCCAGGCTCAGGAAGCCGTGGCCGAAGAGGCCAACCGCGCGGGGATGCCGTACATCAACCAGCGCTGGCTGGGCGGCCTGCTGACCAACTGGGTAACCGTGCAGAAGTCTGTGAAGCGCCTTCAAGAGATCGACGAAATGGCCACCGATGGCCGTTACGAGCTGTTGACCAAAAAGGAAGTCATTCGCCTGGAGCGGGAGCGCAAGCACCTGCAAGCGAACCTGGCTGGCATCAAGACGATGAAGCGCCTGCCTGACGCGCTCTTCATCGTGGACTCGAACAACGAAGCGATTGCCGTCAAGGAAGCCCGCAAGCTGGGCATTCCCGTGGTTGCCGTGGTGGACACCAACTGCGATCCAACGGTGGTCGATTACGTGATTCCCGGCAACGACGACGCGTTGCGCGCCATTCGCCTGTTCACTTCCAAGATCGCCGATTCGGCGGCCGAGGGCGTGAATCTGGTGGGCGACAAGGCCTTCCATGAGGAGCAGGCTGAGCCGGTAGCCGAAGTGGCCGCCGAGGCCGCTCCAGTCGAAGCTGAAGCTGAGGTCGTGGATCTGGAAGCGGCTTTGGGCGGCGGCATTCGCAAGGCACCCGCCGTTGTCGAGGCGCTGCTGGACGAAGCCAAAGTGGCTGAGGGCGCACTTTAATCATTCCTGCACATGGATGTGTGCATACTGAGAGAAGCGTGGCCGCCCGGATTGCGCGCCACGCTTTTCTTGTGCAAGCGAATATTGAAGGACAGAATGCCCTGAAACGGGCAGAGATTTTTCGGAAAAGAGAGAAAAACAGTGAGCGAAAAGATTGATGCAAAGTTGGTAAAAGAGTTGCGCGAGAAGTCTGGCGCGCCGGTGGGCGACTGCCTGAAGGCCTTGCAGGAGACCAAGGGAAACATCGAGGATGCCTTTGTGGTGCTGCGCAAGCGCGGCATGGCCTCGGCGCAGAAGAAGGCCGCACGGACCACCAACGAGGGCGCGGTGGGGACATATATCCATGCGGGCGGCAAGATCGGCGTGCTGCTGGAGCTGAATTGCGAGAGCGACTTTGTGGCCCGCACCGAAGACTTCTCCGAGCTGATGAAGGACATTGCGATGCACATCGCCGCCACCGATCCGCGCTATGTGAAGTCCGAAGACGTGACCGCCGCCGACCTGGAACGCGAGAAGGATATCTTCCGCGCTCAGGCCGCCGCCACCGGCAAGCCACCCGCGGTGATCGAGAAGATTGTCGAAGGCAAGATGGCCAAGTTCTACGAGGAAGTTTGCCTCATCGAGCAGCCCTTCATCAAGGATCAGGCCGTCACCATCAAGGAACTGATCGGCACCAAGGTGGGCAAGCTGGGCGAGAACATCACCGTGCGTCGCTTTGCGCGCTTCAAGGTCGGCGCGCCCGATTGGACCATCGCCACCACCAAGGCTGTGGAAGCGGCTGCCGAGTAACTGCCGCAAACAATCTCAGCAAACGCAGAAGGCCCGGAGCACACGCTCTGGGCCTATTTGCGTTTAGAGCATTTTAGGAAATCGTATGTTCCGAAAATGTATCGGATTCCCACCCATTCAGCGAAAAACGCTGAATGGATGGGGCACCCAAGTGTCAGTATTTACAGGCCGGATCAATAGGCTCTCAAGAACTGCCCCGATCACATCGAACAAAGCGCTGATCAGCTCAACCATCCAGTTTCTCCGTGGTCCATCGTGCTCCCCTGATTACTTCGCCTCTGGAGCAACCATCGCCGGGGTCGCAGGCGTCTCGCCGCGCAGAATCGCCACCACCGGCGGCGGCAGCGGCTTGTCGGCGTTGGCCAGCAGCAGGCTCACATTCCACAGTTCGGCCTCGGAGAGATGCCCTGTGTAGGCCGGCATCCCCGTCAGGCGAATGCCGTTGGCCACCTTCCAATAGGTCTCTCCTGGAGAATCGTCGCTGACGCCAACCACGTCATTGTGATGCTTCTCCCACAGCGCTGGCGCGGCCGGATACATTAGCCCGCCCAACTGCGAAGGCTTGCCGTGGAAGCCGTGGCAAGTAGCGCATTTTTCGCTGTAGATGTGCGCGCCGGAGACCAGGTTCGCCTCGTCGGGCGTAATCACCGGACTTTTTTTCAGCTCACGATGAATGCGCGCGTGCAGCGGCAGTCCGGTCAGTAGCCGCTCCTGAAAGAAGGGCGGATCCGCCACGGCCACCGGCACTTTGCCAAAAGCCAGCCACAACAGCAAGGTGATCGGCACCAGCACGATCCCCAGCAGAACCCCCAGCAGCACACGTCCCGTCATCGCTTCCGCCTCCACTGCCATTTATCGTAGTGCATCTTGGCGGCTTTCTCGCTTTTGATGCAAGCCGCAAAAAACAGTTTGCAAATTCTTGGCACCATTCAAGGTGATCTGGATAAAACCGTCCGTATTTGGCACGGTACTGTTTACGCAGTTTGCGGCAATTAAACCGACTCGCGCACCCTGGCTTTCTGGAAAAGTACGGCGACGCGGCGCATACCCTCTTCGGCCAGGACTGGCTTACCACCAACGGCGCGCCCAATGGCTTCAACCGGGCGCAACTTCAGGCCGATCCCGGCAACATAAAATAGCCACAATTTCCTCTGTCGCGCGTCCAAACCGTGACGGTGAGCAGCCAAGCCTCCCCCCAAGGTGGTTTAATAACTTATGGGGGAAGCGCTGTGTAGGCTTGCCTTCCGTACTCCCGTGGAGGAAACCCGAACACGATGTCTTCATCTTGCCGTTTTGCTCTTCTGCTGGCGCTTGGTATGGCTGCCGCAACCGCCGCTTTGGCACAAAGCTCCTCGACGAGCAGCAGCGCGTCCGATCAGGCCCAGCCCCAGACTCAGCCCGCCGCGCAGTCCGCAGGCGCGCTCAGCGTTCAGGCGCGCATCAAGGCTCGTCGCGCCGCCCGTCGCGCCGCCGCCATTCATGAGGCTTACTCCCACCGTTATGAAGCCTACACTGGCATGGGCCTGCAGCGCTTTGAACCAGGCCCCGGCCCGTGCTCCAGCAGCAATCCCTGCACGGGTTCCTTCCCGCACGGTATGCTGGAACACTCGTGGGAGTACGCCTGGAACGTCGGCGTCACCCGCTACCAGAATCAGCGGCTCGGTTGGAACCTCGATGGCCGCGGCTATTACTCGACCGCCTACGTTGGTGGCCCATATAACAACCAGTACGTGACCAATAACGGAATTACGAACGTGGCCATCAGCCAGTACGCCCTGATGGTCGGCCCTTCCTACCGCTTACTACTCCATCCCAAATTCTCCGTCGCCGTCCGCGGTTTGGCCGGCTTTGAGAAGGGAAATTTCTCCGGCGACACCAACCACAGAACAGACAAAGCCCAGGAACTCGGCCTCTGGGACAACGGCTATACTTTTGCCGCCGCTCCCGCCATTCCAGTTGAGTACAATTTGTCTCCGAAGATCGGCCTACGCGTCGCCCCGGAGTACTACTTCAGCGGCTTCGGATCACAGGTCCAGCACAGCCGCGCCTTTACCCTCAGCATTGTTTACCGCTTCGGAAAACAGTAAAAGCCGGGAATCCTGAACCTGTAAAAGTGCATCCAATTGAAAAGAAGGGTACGGACTCAACCCCGCACCCTTCTTTCTTGGCAAAAAAACGGCCAAAATGGACCGGCCCAGTATTGTCCAGAATTTCATTAGGATAATCAAGGCCAACCGTGGTAAACTGAAAATCTCTGTGAGGATGCGCGCCCCTCTGCCCCAAATATGAGCTTCGGCTCGCGGGCGACCCAGGCGAAACCTGATGCGCTGTCATCCTGTTCCGAGCAACCACCCTGAAACCGCATCTTGTATGCGGATCAACGCGGGATCGTGTCCGCAAGCGCTGCTATTTTAGGATTTTCTTTTGGAAAATCTTTTTGCGCGCTCCGGCTAACCCACGCCCTCTTGCGTCCAATCTGTTGCGTCCAATCTTTGGGGGGCAGCAGTGCTGAATCTGCTATGCAGTGGAGAGTAGGAATATCTTGGCAATTGACGAAAAATTTGGATCCGATCACGAACATGACCATGACCATGACCATGACCACGACCACGATCACGACATCGACACCCTGATCGAAGTGGGCAAGGAAAAGGGTTATCTCACCTACGGCGACGTGAACGACATGCTGCCGGATGAGATGGGTTCTTCCGCCGAAGATCTGGATGATCTGATCACCACCATCGGCACCCAGGGCATTGACCTGCTGGACGGCCCCAAGTTCAGCGACAAGGACTTTGAGCTGGAAGACGGCGAAGAGGGTGAACTGGACCTCACTCCGGGAACCCTGGAGAAGACCAACGACCCGGTCCGCATGTATCTGCGCGAGATGGGCACGGTTCCGCTGCTCACCCGCGAAGGCGAGGTCGAAATTGCCAAGCGCATTGAGCGCGGCCAGATGCGCGTGCTGAAGTCCATCTCTCGCTCGCCCATTGTGATTCGCGAGATTGCCGCTCTGGGTGAAGACCTCAAGCGCGGCGTGCGCAACGTCAAGGAAGTGGTGATCTTCGACGACGAAGAACTCACCGAGGACGTGGTGCAGACGCGCGTCAAGGCCACCGTCACGCGTATCGAAGCACTGGTCAAGCACCAGAAGAAGATCGCGCAGCTTGAAGAAAAACATGCCGCGCCGGCCGTCAAGGCCAAGGCCTCCGCCGCCCGCCACACCCGCTGGCAGATCGCCCGCGAAAAGGTGCTGATCTCCCGCATCGTTCGCGAGCTGAAGTACACCGCCATGGAGCGCAAGCGGCTGCTCGACAAGGTCAACAAGACCGTCGATACCATGCGCACTCTGGAGCGCCAGATCAAGTCTCTCGATCTGAAGTACGAGTCCAGCAAGAGCGACGAGCTCAAAAAGGAGTACCGTCGCCAGCAGAAAAACTGCATCACCGACTTGGAAAAGATCCAGGCCGAAGCCGGCGTCAACATCGTCGAACTCAAGCGCACCCAGCGCGAGATGATTCAGGGCGACATGGACGCCGAGCAGTCCAAGCGCGAGCTGATCGAAGCCAACCTGCGTCTGGTCGTCTCCATTGCGAAAAAGTACACCAATCGCGGCCTCCAGTTCCTCGACCTGATTCAGGAGGGCAACATCGGCCTGATGAAGGCTGTGGACAAGTTCGAGTACCGCCGCGGCTACAAGTTCTCGACGTATGCTACTTGGTGGATTCGTCAGGCCATTACGAGAGCCATCGCCGATCAGGCCCGGACAATTCGCATCCCGGTCCACATGATCGAGACCATCAACAAGCTGATCCGCACCAGCCGCCAGCTTGTCCAGGAACTCGGTCGTGAGCCGTCCAGCGAAGAGATCGCCAAGCGCATGGACATTCCGGTCGCGAAGGTCCGTAAGGTGCTCAAGATCGCGCAAGAGCCGATCTCGCTGGAGACGCCTATCGGCGAAGAGGAAGACTCTCACCTCGGCGACTTCATCGAAGATCGTCAGGCCGTCTCGCCTTCGGAGGCGGTCATCAGCGTCAACCTCAAGGAGTACACCTCGCAGGTTTTGCGCACGCTGACGCCGCGCGAAGAGCGGGTCATCAAGATGCGCTTCGGCCTGGAAGACGGCTCCGAACACACCTTGGAGGAAGTCGGTCAGAGCTTCCAAGTGACCAGAGAGCGCATCCGCCAGATCGAAGCCAAGGCCCTGCGCAAGCTCCGCCACCCCAGCCGCTCGCGCAAACTGAAGGCTTTTGTGGACGGCGTCAAGGAGATGTAACTATTCGTGCGGTGGAAACACGGTGTAGATTGCATCGATTAGTTTATACACGCCGGAGGATGGATTTCTGTCCTCCGGCTTTTCTATGCTGCAACGCCTACTCCAAGTGTTGAATTTTGGTTCCCTCGGTGAGCTTTAACTCAAATGAATCGCTGGTCAAAGGCGGAATCTGCGGATTCTCTGTCACTTTATCCACCGTGAGAATCACTCCAAGCTCATCCATTGGACGCCGGATTTCAACCCTGGAGGGGTATTTGCTTGTTCCAAAATCCTGGTATTTCGTATAGAAAACCTGAGTCTCCAGATTGCCCTCGGTGTCAAATATATCCTGTTCATAAGGCAGAAGATCGTCGCGATGGAAGATCACTACGCGCTCCGGCGTCAACTGCAAACTGCCCGCGTTGTGGCGCATGATGGTCAGTTTGTACTCCGGCACCAGAAAGAGGTGCTTGCGGGCGGCGTCTTCCACGGTGACGGTATCGGCGGTCACCATATATTCGTCGTCGCTGTCCAGCCCACGAACCACCATCGCATCCAGGAAGACGCCCGGACGCAGATTCTGCAACGGGTTGGCCGCCTTCTTCTTGAGCGTGTTCGACCCCTTGTAGGCAACATTGAATTGCGGAATCCAGAGGGTGAAGTTCTTGCCGTCGCTGACCATGTCGAAGGCGCGCGTGCCGATCACCGGGGTTCGCCCGTAGACCCGCAGCATCCCCGGCTTGAGCATCAGGATAATTCCGCGGAAGGTGGGATAATCCTTGGCCAGTCCCTCCTTGCTTTTGTAAACGCTGGGCTGAATCTCGACGCTGGCGTTCAGGCTTTCAAGCGCGGCCCACCGCTGATTGAGACGCAGCACCAGCGACTCCGGCGGAGCCGTCTGCTCAACCGACGGCATCTTGGGCACCGGCAGCTTGCGCGTAGTCGGCAGCAGTGAGCAGCCGGAAAGCAGCAGCGCCAAGGCAAGAGCGGAAACGGAGGCGAAACAACAGCGTTCTTTCACCGGCTCCCCGCCTTCTTCACGGCGTGCCGGTAATCGGCCACGTTTTTTGCGTGATCCTCAAGATTGCTGGCAAACCGTGAGTGGCCCTGGGGATCGGTTCCGGCAGCCACAAAGTAGAGATAGTCGCTCTTGGTTGGCTCCATCGCCGCTTTAAGCGAACGCAGGCCGGGATTGGCCACCGGACCCGGCGGCAGGCCAGCGTGCAGATACGTGTTATACGGCGTATCGAACTTCAGATCGCTGGCGTAGATTGCGCCTCGCCAGCGGCCCTCCAACTCCAGCCCGTAGATGATGGAAGGGTCGGTCATCAGAGGCATCTTGCGGGCCAGCCGGTTTTCAAAGACGCCAGCCACCAGCGGACGCTCCGCCTCCACCGCCGTCTCCCGTTCCACCAGCGAAGCCATAGTTACCACGCGATGCACGTTTCCTTTCAATCCAAGTTGCCCAGCTACTACTCTGAAGCGTTTGACCATCGCTGTGCAAATCTGCGCCGTGGTAAACTTGCGCGCAAAGTGATAAGTGTCAGGAAAAAGGTAGCCCTCCAGGCTTGTCGCTCGTGGGTCCAGATCGGCTACCAAACCCACCTCTTTCGACGCGTCCTTCAGAAATTCCTGCCGCGTGCCAAAGCCCGCCTGCTCCAGCCGCGCCCCAATCTCAAAGAGGCTGGAACCCTCCGGAATCACCACCGTCCGCGTATAGACGTCGCCGCGATGGATGCGCGCATAGACCTCGGTCACTGAGGCTGGATGGTCAAAGCGATATTCGCCCGCCTTCAGCGTCCCGCGCTTCCACCAGCGCACCAGATCGAAGGCATATTGGCTGCGCACCACGCCCGCCTCCTCCAGTTGCCGACCCATTTGCAGCGTGGAAGAGCCTTTCTCCAATTCAACAAACGTCTCGCTCGATGGCCCGAACGGGGCCACAGCCAGCCACGCCGCCGCGCCTGCCGCTATCAGTAGGACGAAAAAGAGCAGCCGCAGGACTCCCGCCGCGCCGGAGGCCTTCCTTCTCCTGATCGATTGTCTGCGGCGCGCCATCCGGTGCTGTCAATCCTTCTCTGGTAAAAAAAATGAGAAAACCCCCGCGGGATTCCCTCCTTCCATTGTAATTGGCTGAAAAGCGGAGGTCCGAAGTCTTTGAAACGACCGGGAAAGACAAGTGGCATCGCGGGATCGAAAATCCGGCTTTCACAATCCAAGGGCATGAAAGCCCTGGTTGCACCACATTGTTGTCTCAAAAGCGCCCAGGATACCTCAGTGAAGTCACAGGCCGAATTGCCGCAGGTGGTGGTAGATGTGCTTTCCCTGCAAGTGGTTCCACTCCTCATTCGTCAGTGGCCCGAAGAAGGGATGTTCGGCTCCGAGCCTGTGTGGAGCGGCCGCCAGTCGCTCGATCAGCTCGACGGCACGCTGGCGGTCGGCCTCAAAGGTGCTGGGTGGGCTTGAAAGCAGTTCCGGCGCGGTGGGGAGGCCTTTGGACATCGGCAGCACGTAGAGGAAGAGATGCTTGAGCGGGAAGTGATGGAAGGCCTTCTTGCCGACCGATTTGGTGGGCAGGTCGCCGAGGGCCATGGCCAGCGTATCGCCCAAATGACAGATCATGCGCGGCGCATTGAATGTGCCCCATTGTGGCTGGGCGGTTGGGGTAAGCTTCTGGAGGCGCTGGATCAGACTGGCGCGCCCGGCTCGATTGCGGAGGGATGGCATATTCGCTTTCCTTTCGCTTTATATCCTACCGGGTACGCGGTGCAATGGCAAGGGATTCTTGGAATGTATTCTCAGTTTCTAATCGAAAATCACCGTCTTGTTTCCGTAGCAGAGAATGCGCCGGTCCAGATGCCAGCGAACGGCGCGGGAAAGAACGATGCGCTCCAGATCGCGTCCCCGCTCCACCAGATCTTCCACCTGGTCGCGGTGCGAGATGCGCGCCACATCCTGCTCGATGATCGGCCCATCGTCCAGCACCTCGGTCACATAATGGCTTGTCGCCCCGATCAGCTTGACGCCCCTCGCGTGGGCCGCATGGTAGGGCTTGGCCCCGGTAAAGGCGGGCAAAAACGAGTGGTGTACGTTGATGATCGCCGCCGGGTAGCGGGCCACAAAGCTGGGCGAGAGAATCTGCATATAGCGTGCCAGCACCACCAGTTCGATGTTATGGCTGGCCAACACCTCTACCTGCCGCGCCTCGGCCTCCGCGCGCGTCTCGGCGGTCACCGGAATGTGCTCGAAGGGGATGCCGTAAAAAGCGGCCAGGTTTTCGACGGCGCGGTGGTTCGAAACGATCACCGGAATCTCGCAGTGCAACTCGCCGGAACGCCAGCGGTGCAGTAGGTCGGCCATGCAGTGCAGATATTGCGAACAGAAGAGCGCCATGCGCGGCCGCCGGTCACCCAGCGTCAGCTTCCAGCGCATTTGCAACTCGGCAGCCAGCGGCGCAAACTCCGCCCGAAAAGCCTCCAGGTCAAATTTGCTAGCAGGGTTGCCGTCCGCGGGACCAAGCCCCCACTCCACGCGCATGAAAAAGAGGCCTTGACCGTGGTCCTGATGCTGGTCGGCGTGCAGAATGTTCGCGCCATGCCGGTAGAGCAGCGAGGAGACGCGGGCCACCAGACCCTTCTGATCCGGGCAATCGATGAGTAAAACGGCGGAATCTTTCATACTTTCTCCAGCTTAAACCACCTGCGGTGGGGCTGACCGCCTTCGGCACGATTGATCCAGCAAAAAGAGCTGATAAACAATAAATCTGTCATCCTGAGCAGCCCGATTCGAGTGGGTGAGTTATAGCTGCAATGAACCCTCAGCCAGGTCAGCCACAAAGATTGGGTGCCCCATCCATGGCACGTTCTTGTTTTTGTGCCATGGGTGGGATACCACGAACTCCAACCAGAACCCCGTTCATTAGGAGCGTAGCGGAGTCGAAGGACCTGCGGTTGTATTTGGGACGCGTACCGCCTGTTTGCTCCACCTTCGCCGCGCGCGATACCATTTGATTACCGCTGGCACGGCGCTCGCCCACTCAGAGTTCCGAAATCCCCAAGGCAGCGGACGGGGCGGTTCCATCCCATGAAGATTCACGAGTTCCAAGCAAAGGAAATCCTGGCGCGCTACGGTGTCGCCGTGCCGCGCGGCGAAGTGGCCAACACCCTGGAAGAGGCCTCGACCATCGCCCGCAAGCTCTTTGCCGAGGGTGCAGCGGGCGTCGTCGTCAAGGCGCAGATTCACGCCGGAGGCCGCGGCAAGGGCGGCGGCGTCAAGGTGGCCCGCACGCGCGAGGAGGCTGAGCTCTTCGCACAGCAGATCCTGGGCATGACGCTCATCACGCACCAGACCGGCCCGCAAGGCCAAAAGGTCCAGCGCCTGCTCATCGAAGAGACCGCCAGCATCGACCGTGAGCTGTACCTCGGCATCGTTCTCGACCGCGTCACCGGCAAGCTGGTCTTCATGGCCTCACAGGCCGGCGGCATGGAGATCGAGGTCGTCGCCGCCAAGACGCCCGAGGCCATCTTCAAGGAGAGCATCGACCCTGCTACTGGCTTCGGTTCCTGGCAGGCGCGCAAGCTGGCCTTCGCGCTCGGCCTCAAGCCAACGCAGATCAACGCGGCGGTGGCGTTTTTCCAGAGCCTTTACAAGGCCTTCATAGAAACGGACGCCTCGCTGGTCGAGATCAATCCCTTCATCACCACCACCGACGGCAAGCTCTTCGCCCTGGACGCCAAGATCACCTTTGACGACAACGCCATCTTTCGCCATCCGGCCATCAAATCCTTGCGCGATACCGCCGAGGAAGACCCGCTGGAAGTGGAAGCCAGCAAGTACGCGCTCAACTACATCAAGCTCGACGGCTCCATCGCTTGCATGGTGAACGGTGCGGGCCTTGCGATGGCCACAATGGACATCATTCAGTACGCCGGGGGTAGCCCGGCCAACTTTCTCGACGTAGGTGGCGGCGCAACTCCGGAGCAGATCGAGCACGCCTTTGAGATTCTGCTCAGCGACAAGAACGTGAAGGCCATCCTCATCAACATCTTTGGTGGCATTCTGCGCGTGGATCGGCTGGCGACGGGAGTTGTTGCAGCGGCCAGAAAGTTGAATGTAAAAGTTCCGATTGTTCTTCGACTGGAAGGAACCAACGTCGAAGAAGGCCGAAAGATTTTAAGAGATTCCGGTCTGAATTTTATCGTAGGCGAGACAATGAAGGATGCCGCTGAGATGGCTGTAAAAGCGGCGAGCGTGGGGGCATAAGATGGCAGTCCTAGTGGATAAGAATACACGTCTGATTGTGCAAGGCCTGACCGGTAAAGAAGGCACCTTTCACGCCAAAGGCTGCGCGGAGTACGGCACCAACGTCGTCGGAGGAGTAACTCCCGGCAAAGGTGGAACAACCCACGAGGGCTGGCCTGTCTTCAACACTGTTGCCGACGCCATGGCCACAACCGGCGCGAACGCGACGATGATTTTTGTCCCGCCGCCTTTTGCCGCCGATGCGATTCTCGAGGCCGAAGACGCGGGGATTCCGCTGATCGTTTGCATCACCGAGGGCATTCCGACGCTCGATATGGTCAAGGTCTGGGCCAAGCTGAAAAGCTCCAAGTCGCGCCTTGTCGGGCCGAATTGTCCCGGCGTCATCTCTCCCGGCAAGGCCAAGGTCGGCATCATGCCGGGGCGCATTCATCTGGAAGGCTCGGTGGGCATCGTCTCTCGCTCCGGCACGCTGACTTACGAGGCTGTGTATCAACTCACGCAGCGCGGCATCGGGCAATCCACGGCCATCGGCATCGGCGGCGATCCCATCATCGGCACCACGCACATCGACGCGTTGCGCCTCTTTAACGACGATCCCGAAACCGAGGCCATCGTGATGATCGGCGAGATCGGCGGCACGGCGGAAGAGGCCGCGGCGGAGTTTGTCCGACAACACGTGCGCAAGCCCGTCGTCGGTTTTATCGCCGGACAGACCGCGCCTCCCGGACGCCGCATGGGCCACGCCGGAGCCATCATCAGTGGAGGGCAGGGCACTGCAGCCGACAAGATGAAGGCCATGACCGAAGCCGGCATTCATGTCGTCGTTTCACCCGCCGAGATCGGCGCTGCGCTGGCGCGCGTGATTGGAAAAGGCTAACTGAAAGCATCCGGCTTCTAGCTTCTAGCTCCTAACTCTTAGCTTGTTCACATTGAAATCAGGTTGAATGCGCTCCATAGCGTGGAATGCAAAATGCAATAGCTAGAAGATGAAGGCTGCACTCATGAAAGAACCATGGACCGCCCAAGTACACTTGCTGACGCCGCCTGCGCAGTTTGGCGATACCAAGTGCTGCACCAATGTTGTCGCCTGGGCGGAAGACGCTGATAGTTTCAGCGCAACCGTCTCGGCCATCTTCGAGCGGCGCAGTTGGACGATTCTCAGCGTGCATCAATGCAAGCCCGCCGCCGAGTGCACGGCTATGATCGAAGAACTCGCCGAGCAAATCGATGAGGCCCGGAGCAAGCCCGGCTGCTGCATCTTCGGTACCCTGCATTACTATCCGTCCAGGCCCGCGTAGGGACCGACTTCAGTCGTGTCGCAAGTACTACAAAATAAGTGTTAAGATTGACATCGGCGGCAGATTTTTCGGGCTTAATAATTCCAGTCAGGCCTTTTTTGTTGAGTCCAATAACATTTGTTTTGTCGCGCTTGAGTGCGGCTAAAACCGAGTTTTTCAAAACACAGCCATCATCAGAGGTTTTTTCGCAAATGTCGACTCACCTTGACAGAATTCTAACCACGACACGCACTACGGTGGTCGCAGCAAAAGAGTGTGTTCCGGTTGCAGGACTGGAGCGGTTGGCCACCGAGCATCAGCCGCGCGGATGGGCTGCGGCTCTGCGCACAAAGGCGTCTAGTGGCCCTGCCGTGATTGCCGAAATCAAGAAGGCCTCGCCCTCGAAGGGATTGATTCGCGCCGATTTTGATGTGGCGGCGCTGGCCGGGAGCTACCTTGCCGGCGGCGCGGCGGCGCTCTCCGTGCTCACCGACGAGCCGTTCTTTCAGGGTAGTCTGCGCAATCTTGAGCTGGCTTCGGCGGCGGTTCCGCTGCCCTGCCTGCGCAAGGATTTCATCGTCGACGCGTACCAAATCATCGAAGCTCGCGCGCATCACGCGGACGCGATTCTGCTGATTGCCGCTGCGTTGACAGATGCCGAGCTGAAAGATTTTTCCCAGGCGGCGCACGCGTTGGCGCTGGACGTGCTGGTCGAGGTACATACGGCGGAGGAACTGGACCGCGTGCTCGATGCCGTGGGCGAGAGCGGCGCGGACGCCATCGGCGTGAATAACCGCAACCTGAAGAGCTTCGAGGTCCGTCTGGAAACCTCGATCGAACTCGCTGAACGGATTCCGGCTGGAGTAGTGAGCGTCACGGAGAGCGGCATCGCCACACGGGCAGACCTGATTCGCCTGCGGACTGCGGGCTTTGACGCCTTTCTGATCGGCGAAAGCCTGATGCGGCAGCCTGATCCGGGCGCGGCGCTCAAAGTGCTGCTGGCTGGAACCGCCGCATGAGCCTTTGGATCAAAATCTGTGGAAACACTACTCTGGCAGACGCGCTTGTTGCGGCGGAAGCTGGGGCTGACGCGCTGGGCTTTGTCTTTGCGCCCAGTCCTCGGCGCGTGAAGGCGGAGCAAGTGGCGGCAATCACTCCGCATCTGCCCGCCGCAGTCGAGAAGATCGGCGTCTTTGTTCAGGCGGAGCTGGAGGAGATTGTCTCCACGGTTCAACGTAGCGGCCTGACCGGTGTACAACTGCACTGGGATGCGGCGCACGAGTTGCCTGCCCGGCTGCGCGAGCGTCTAGGGCCGGAGGTGCGCATCCTTCGCGTGGTCCACTTCAGCGCGGAGAGTGCAGCGCAGCACGCAGCCCAGATCGCCGCGCACGCACGCAATCCGCACGTGCACGCCGTGCTGGTGGACTCGTGCACGGCCACGGCCATCGGCGGCACGGGCGTGGCCTTTGATTGGGTTGAGGCGCGCAAGGCGCTCTCCCAGGACGAGACGGGGCGCATCATCGCGGCGGGTGGACTGAACCCGGCCAATGTGGTTGAGGCGATTCTTGCGCTGCGCCCTTGGGGCGTGGATGCGGTCTCAGGCGTGGAGTCCGCGCCAGGACGCAAGGACGCCGCCAAGGTGCGGGAGTTTGTGCGCCGCGCCCGGAAAGAACATTCCCTTTTGTGAAAGTTTCGGCTCCGGTCCCAGAGGTTTGCGGACGAAATATTTGCGCAGTCTTGTCGATCTGAGAGAATAGAAGCAGTGGAGCGAGCGATACATTCCGTCCGGCTGGCAGCGACGCAGGGATTTCTGGCGGCCTTGGCTGGCGCTCTGTCGCTTCTCTGCGCTCCGGGCCATGCGCAAGCGCCCAATCCAACCTCCGCCACCAATTCCTTCTTTGGCAGCGTGACCGCGCATCCCGCTACGGATGAGCTTCTGCGCCTCTCGCTGGACGATGCCATTGCTCTGGGCCTCAAGAACAACCTGGGCCTGAAGGAAGCGGAGAACGGCGAGAAGACGCTCCAAGGGCAGAAGAACCAGGCTCTCCAAAACTTTTTGCCGACGATTACCCTGCAAGGCGATCTCGGCGTTCACCAGCAAAGTTTGGTGGCGATGGGCTTTGGGCCGGACACTATCAAAGAGTTCTCAAAGTTCATGACGATTCCTGCAAATTTTTCCTTCATCACGCGCGACGATCTGACCGACGGCCAGATCCACTATGGCCAGATGATCTTCTCCGGCCCGGTGATCGCTGCTTGGAAGGCAGTTGGAGCGGCGGAGCGCGCGGCTTACTTTCAAAAGATGTCGGCCCGTGGCGAGGTGGTCCAGCAGGTGGCTGCGGCTTATTTGCACGCGATTGCAGCGGCCAGCGAAGTGGACAACGCCAAGGCCCTGGAAGCGACGGGGGAGAGGTTCGTCCACGATGCCCATGAGGCGCACGAAGCGGGCGTTGCCGCCAATCTGGATGAGTTGCGGGCGCGGGTGCAGCTTCAGGCGCAGCAGCAGGCGCGCATCAATGCGCAGAACGCCTTCGAGAAAGATCTGATTCTGCTCAAGCGCGAGATCGGTCTCGATCCCGGCCAGCGGATTGCTCTCACCGATGCGGCCCCCTACAGCGATCTGGCCGCGCAAACGCTGGAAGAGATTCGGGCGCTGGCCTACCGCAGCCGTCAGGATTATCAGACTCTGGAAAATCAGGCCGTCGAAATGAAGGCCATCCACGCCGCCTATCGCAGCCAGCGGCTGCCCAGCCTGAGCTTTGGCGGTTACTACGGCGTCAGCCAGGTGAGCGGTGCCGGTTCGCACGGCAACTTCGCCGCTGTGGGCACGCTCAGTTTGCCGCTCTTCCGCGAGGCTAAGCTGCGCGGCGATACGGATGTTGCCCAGGCGCAGTTGGACGCAGTTCGTGCCCAACTAGACGACCTGCGCGGCAAGATCGACCAGCAGGTGCGCTCGGCGCTGCTGGACGTGACGGCGACGGCCAAGCTGGTCGAGGTCGCCCGGTCAAATGTTGAGCTGACCACCCGCGCTCTCTCGGACGAAACCGACCGTGTCAGCGCCGGAGTGGACGACAACCTGCCGCTGGTAACCGCGCAAGCCACGCTGGCCTCAGCCGAAAGCAATCTGGTCGAGAGCCTCTACCAATACAATCTGTCGAAGCTGGCCTTGGCCCGTGCCACCGGGGTGATTGAGCAGCAGTACAGGGAGTATCTGGGGAGGTAATGCTGCTCCGTTCTCCTTCCCGCCATCCGTGTTACCTTTGAGTTTAGAGATCTCGAAAAGGGTAATCCGCGCCTATGTCCAGACGGCTGACAATCAAGTACTACGTGGAAGCTGACCCGGCGGCGCTGGCGCGGCGGGCGGCGCAGTACTTTGCCGAAATGGTCGGCGAGGCAGTTGAGGCGCGGGGCTATGCGCGGATCGCCATCAGCGGCGGCTCCACGCCCAAGGCGGCCTTTGAGTTGCTGGCCGATCCAAATCAGCCGTGGCGGAATCGGATGCCCTGGGGTGAGCTGGACCTCTTTTGGGTGGACGAGCGCTGCGTTCCGCCTGAGGACGCCGAGAGCAACTATCGCATGACACGCGAGGCGCTGTTGGATCACGTGTCGATGCGCCCGCAGCAGATTCATCGCATCGAAGGCGAACTGGAGCCGGAAGCAGCTGCGGCGCGTTACGAGTCGGAGTTGCGCAATTGCTTCCGGCTGGAGGGTGCCGAATATCCGCGCTTCGACCTGGTGGCGTTGGGCCTCGGTAACGACGGCCATACGGCTTCAATCTTTCCGCACACCACGGCCGTTCACGAGAGCTACCGACTGGTTGTCGCCAACCATCTGCCGCAAACAGATGCGGATCGCATTACGCTCACCTGGCCGGTGATCAATCACGCCCGCTCGGTCTTTTTTCTGGTTGCAGGACGGGAAAAGGCCGAGGTCTTGCGGGAAGTCTTTTGTGGGCCAAGCGATCCAGAGCGCCTGCCCAGCCAATTGATCTGGCCGTCTAGCGGTATACTGAGCTTGATACTGGATAAAGACGCAGCCGCTCTCCTTCCTGCAACGGACGAGGACGGCTGTGGAGTTTTGGAGAGAGAAAGATGATTTTGGCAGGAGATGTGGGCGGCACCAAGGTTCATTTGGCGCTGTACGATTTTGTGGATGGAAAACTGGAATGCTCGCGCGATGAGCGTTTTCCAGCCAAGAATTACTCCGGGCTGGAAGAGATTGTCAAGGAGTTTGCCGGTGCGGCCAAGATCACGGCGGCCTGCTTCGGCGTGCCTGGACCTGTGCGCGATGGTCGTCTGCGGCTCACCAATCTACCCTGGACCCTGGACAGCCGTGAGCTGTCAGTGAGCCTGAATATCAATCACGTCTTTCTGATCAATGACTTGGAGGCCAACGGCTATGGCGTGGCCGAGTTGGCTCCCGATCAGATTTATACCTTGGCCGAGGGCGACTCCAGCCAATTGGGCAATCGCGCCCTGATTGCCGCTGGAACTGGCCTGGGCGAGGGGTTGCTGATCTGGAATGGCCGCAGTCACACGCCGTATCCCTCCGAGGGCGGTCACAAAGACTACGCTCCGCGCAATGAAGACGAGATCGACCTGCTGCGTTTTCTCAAGCAGAAGTACAACGGGCGCATCAGCTTTGAGCGCGTGGTCAGCGGTCCCGGCCTCACCAATATCTATGAGTTCCTGCGCGAGGTGCGCGGCATCGACGAGCCGGTTTGGCTGGCCGAGCGCATCGCCGCCGAGGATCCCAACGCGGTCATCACCGAGCTGGCGCTGGCAGCCAAGAGCGAAATCTGCGAAAAGGCACTGGATATGTTTGTCTCGGCCTATGGCGCGGAGACCGGCAACCTGGCCCTGACGCTGCTC
>Ga0255351_1000198_pt1 | contig 29105 bp, 29 predicted proteins | sample HBST25r2metaG_FD_186024 | JGI IMG/M metagenome (GOLD analysis project Ga0255351, IMG submission 186024) | Peat soil microbial communities from Stordalen Mire, Sweden - H.B.S.T-25.r2 | ecosystem: Environmental > Terrestrial > Soil > Wetlands > Peat | place: Sweden: Norrbotten County, Stordalen... | reverse complement strand
ATACTGTGGACAAGGCTGTGTCCTCCTCTGATGGTAAAGTTCTCGCAAACCCAACCTATCAGAACGACGCAGCCTTGCCTCTATACCGAACTTACTTCTGGAAAATCCCGTCTTGGACAATAGTGACATTCAATATGTTTTATCGCGGAGATCTGGAAACGACGCGCCTCGCAGGCTTGCGCGGCGAAGAAAGGGAAAGCTATCATGCATGATGGTATCCAACACATTGCGAATCAGTCCATCAATCCATTTTTGTTCCTCTTCGGAATGAGCGTCATCTATTTGACCAGCTTGATCCTGTTGATGGCAGCCCTGTTCAAGTTTGTGGAGCACGCAGCAATCTCTTCTAAAATTTCCAAAAAGATAACCCACCCATTTTCGACCCGCGAGATGATCCTCTGCATTGTGGCGCTCTTTCCTTTCTGGCTTCGTAGCATCGGGCAAATCAAAATGAATGCCGCGCTCCAATCCGTCTATTTTGGAGTTGGCTTTGTTCTGATTCTTTGCGCCATCATCTGGCACATCTGGGCAAAATTCAACATTCGCTCCATGTGGTCCGATGGAATCGAAATCAAGCAGGATCACAGGCTAATCTCGACGGGAGCCTATGCGCTGTCGAGGCACCCGATGTATGCATCTCTCCTGCTGTGGTGCTGGAGCGCCAGCTTCCTTATGTTCAACTGGATTACCTTGACGATCTCGACTCTCGTGATTCTGCCGCTCATGATTGCACGCGCGCGCGCGGAAGAAAGAGAACTTAGCAAGGTGTTGCCAGGCTACGTCTCCTATCAAGAAAACGTGCGAATGTTAGCGCCCACCATCCGCGGCTTCTATGCTGTTGCCGTCAAGATCATGGCAATCTGCCTTTTTGGCTATTACATTTGGCAAGGCCTGACTTTACCCAGCGTGATTCTCCTTTTTACCATTCATCTGTACTTGGGATACTGCCTGACGCCCGAAAAGGTCGCTTTCTCCTATCGCTCCAAATCCGGGATGATGATTGCAATATGGGGCCTGAGCCTGATGTGGCATCCTGTTTATTATCTACTCTACGTGATTTTGGCAATGTTTATTTACGGACTGAAATTCAACTGCCCGTGCATGATTATTTACAACAAGTACCAAAGATGCCCATGTTATGACTTGGCGACAAAGTGCGTCATAAAGAACCCATCGGGTAGATAAGAGAGACAGGAGATGAATGCGATAGGTCTGTTGGGCAGCAGGTTACGGCCCCAAGATGTTCTGATGACTCAACGGAACGATTTTGCACTCCGCAAAGCGAGATGAAACAACCCGCCGCTATGCGATACTTGAAGTGTATGTATAAACGCATTGTTCTTAAACTGTCGGGCGAAGTTCTGGCTGGAGCGAAGGGCTTCGGGCTGGACGCCGAAAAGATCACCGAGATTACCGGCGAGGTCGTTGATGTTCACGCTTTGGGCGTGGAAATTGGCGTCGTGGTCGGCGGAGGCAATTTCTTTCGCGGTGTGGCCACGCAGGCCAAGGAGATGGACCGCGTGGCCGCTGACAATATGGGGATGCTGGCCACGGTCATCAACGCCATCGCCCTGCAGGACGCGATTGAAAAGCGTGGCGTGCAGTGCCGCGTGATGAGCGCGGTTGCCATGGACCAAGTGGCCGAGCCGTACATTCGCCGCCGCGCCGTGCGCCATCTGGAAAAGGGCCGCGTGGTGATCTTTGCCGCCGGAACCGGCAATCCATACTTCTCCACCGACACAGCGGCAAGCCTGCGAGCCATGGAGATCAAGGCCGAGGTGCTGCTGAAGGCCACCAAGGTCGATGGTGTCTACAGCGCTGATCCGGTGCTGGTTAAAGATGCGGTCAAATATGACGAAATTACATATATGGAGATTCTGCGCCAGGGACTGAAGGTGATGGACCTGACCGCCGTAAGCCTCTGCAAGGACAACAACTTGCCGATGATTATCTTCAACATGAATCAGCCCGGAAATATCCGGCGCGTGGTGTTGGGTGAGAAGGTTGGATCGCTGGTGACGGCGTAAAACAGTGAATAGTGAGCAGCGGACAGTGGACAGTAAAAGCCCGGATCGTGCGACAGATCGTTGTCCACGACCCACTGTCGCCTCTCAAGATACCGGCAAACCACAGCGCCTGAATGCCTTGACGGGACTGCGCTGCTTTGCGGCCATCAATATTATCTTTTTTCATTTCTCGGACCCTCGGATTTTTGGTTTTCTGGCGCCTGTGGTCAATGCCGGCTACGTCTCCGTAAGTTACTTCATTTTGCTCTCGGGATTTGTGCTCGGCTATAACTACAATGCCCGCGCACGGGCCCGGGAGTTGGACCGGAAGCGATTTTATATCGCGCGCTTTACGCGCATCTATCCCATCTACCTGCTCAGCCTTATCTTGAGCGTCGGAACGCTTCACAAAGAGTACGGAAGCCACACCCACGGAATGTTCTGGGCGGGCATTGTGCTGACGCCTCTGCTGATCCAGGGCTGGATTCCCGCCATCGCCACCTTCATGAATACCCCCGCCTGGACCATGTCGGCCGAGGCCTTTTACTACGCCATATTTCCCTGGCTGGCCCGCTGGAAGCGCCCCGAGCGCGTAGCTCCGCACCTGTGGAAGATGGCCGGCATCTGGATGCTGGGATTGATTCCTGGCGCTCTCTACATGGCCTTTAATCCTGACGGCATCGCTCAACCCGACCGCTGGAGCTACGGACCCTGGCTCTGGGCGCTCAAGTACACGCCCTACGCGCATGTGGCCAGTTTTATCTTCGGCGTCATGCTGGCCGAGTTGGACGAGATTGTTCCCCGCGTGGGCCATCTGCGCTTTTGGCTCGGTCTGGGCGGATTTTTGGGTATCTATGGCCTTTTGACGCTGGGTCCACTGCTGCCTTACGCCATCATGCACGACGGCCTGCTAATGCCGCTCTTCGGCTGCATTGTTCTGGGGCTGGCCGGGAAAAATCCTCTGGCCACAGCGCTGGGCTGGCGTCCGCTGGTTTTTGTGGGCGAGGCCAGCTATTGCCTCTATCTGCTTCACTTCAATCTGTGGACCCTGGTTCACAAATCGCATCTGCTGAATTGGCTGGGCCTGACCCGCTTTGATCCCTGGCTTAGCTACGTTTTGATGATCGGCTTGGCCCTGGCGGCGCTGCACCTAGTGGAAAAGCCCGCGCAACGTCAACTGCGCAAGTGGATGGGCGTTCTTTTCGCGGGCTGAACCGGGACGTAAAGGCACGGAGTCAGACTTACGGCCAGCGGCGAATAATTTCTTCTGCCATTGACACGAGATCCGCAGCTACAATATCGGGCTGCGGTACTCCTTTTACGGGCAAGGGCGCATTTCCTGGTCTGTTTACCAATGCTCCAGCACAACCCAGAGCCTGCGCGCCGAGCGTGTCCCACGTATGCGCAGCCACCATGCACATTGCGGATAGTTCAACACCCATAGCTTCGGCTACATAGCGATACGTTTCCGGTGCTGGCTTGAAGCGGCGCAGCTCGTGAACGCTGAACATACGCTCAAAATATCGATCAAGCCCCGTGAGTTCCAAAGGATTCCCATGCGGATTCTGGGGTGAATTTGTCAAGGTAGCCAGACGAAATCCTGCATCCGCAAGGCGAGAGAGCGCTCCCACGACTTCGGGATGAGCCGGCAAACTGCTCACTCCTCGCGGTTCTTTCCATGGTCCGATTGCAGCCGCGCAACAGCGAAAGATGATGATGCTCACGCTGTGGCGCTATCCGAAGGCTATCTTGCACTCTGACTGCGAAAACCCTATCAAGGCAACAAAAGCCCAGCCGGAAAGGCTGGGCTTTTTGTTGCCTTGTACGGAAAGCTGCTACTAATTATCAACCGTCTGCGTGGCGTGGTTGCCGTGAGGAATAGCGGTAATCGCCGTAGGCTTTGAATCCGTCGGGTAGGGCGTCCCCTGGGTAGTTTTCAGCGAACCAGCGGTCGTGTCCAAAGCAAAGCCGGAAACCGAGTTGCCCAGGTAATTTACGGAATAGACAAAACGACCGAGGGCCGGGTCCACGATCAGAGCGACTGGCTGGGTATCCGTAGAGTTATTAGGACTACCGGTGACATTGACCACGGTAGTCGGAGTTCCGGTGCCTAGATCGATGGCATAGGCTGAAACCGTGTTATCCAACGCGTTGGTCAGATAGATGAATCTGCCGCCCGGATTGAGGGTGATGGCGGATGGCTCGTTGCCAGTCTTGAAGGGACCGTTGGGCAAGAAGCTCAGCGTGCTGCCGTCCAGGATCGTATAGCCAATCAGTTGATTGGAAGCGTAGTCGGTGACATAGACATAGTGGTTGGTGGGGTCGGAGACAATGGCGCTGGGCTTGATGCCGGCCTTCCAGGGACTGCCCGAAGCCTGCGTCAGAGCGCCGCCGGAGCCGACGGCGAAACCGAAGACCCAGCCGGGATTGGCCGTGCTGGTGATGCACGTCGTGGCCGGCGGTGTGGGAGTGCAGCCGGGGTTGTAAGCCGACTGATCGTAGGCCGAGACGAAGACGGCGGAATTGTTGGCCAGGACAGTGATCCCGGTGGGGATAATGGTGTCACTTCCAACGTTTAGTGGCGATGAGCCGGTAGGTGTGGTCCCAATCGCCCCGGAAGAGAGAGGATACTCTGTCAGCGTGGCCGAAGTGGTTCCGGAGATCACATACAGGTCGGTGTCGGCGGTATTCACGGCGATGGCAACGGGCGCGGTGCTCAGCGTAACCGAATCCTTCAGCGTCAATCCTCCGTCCAGGCCGATGGCAAAGTGAACAATGGTGTTGCTTCCCTTGTTGGCGACGTACAGATTCGCATAAGCCGAATCGACCGTGATGGAGACCGGGTTCACCCCGCCGGAGGAGACAGTGGAATCGATGGTTCGCAGTGCTCCAGAAGCGGAGTCAGCCGCGAAAATATCGATCTGTCCGTTGGCGCTGGTCCCCGAAGCTGCGGAACTGGCTACGTAAACATAATCAACGGTGACAATGTCGCAAGCAGAGATGAGGGCGGCCACCGAGAGGCCGAGGCCAGAGACCAGAAATAGCTGGCTCAATTTGCTGAACTTCATGCGCTTCCTTCGTCGTGGGCCATGGCGATCCGAGCCCAGGGAAAACCGGTTGAGTTGCCCCGCGGCTATTGTAAAAGCCCGATACGGGGTGTTGCTAGAGTCGAGCCACGCCGTAAACTACCGTACCGGCGTGTGCGGAACCGCCGCCACTGCCGTCGGCAGGGGGTTGGAGTTGAACGGCGAGTGCTGCGCGTTAACCAGCGTGCCGTTGGAAGTATTCAGTTCAAAATCAGAGACTGTGCCGACGGCTGCGTTGCCCAGGAAGTTGGCGGTGAAAACAAAGTGGCTGGTTCCAGGATCAATCCCGATAGCCACCGGATCGACGCCTGTAGCGAAGGTGCCAATACTGGTAAGCGCGCCATTTGCGCCGATGGAATACCCGCTCACAGTGCCGTCGGTGGCGTTGGCAACAAAAGCGTAGGGATATTTGGAGTTGGGATCGACGGCAATGGCGGAGGGTTGGTTGCCGGTCGGAGTGGTGCCGATCAGAGTCAATTGCCCCGATGATGCACCCGCGTAACTGGTAACGTTGCCGTTGACAGAATCCGTCACGTAGACGTAGTTGCTGCTGGAATCACTGGCAATCGCAGAGGGATAAACGCCAGCTCCCATCTTGAAGGGTACGCCACCATTGACTGGCGTCAGCGCACCGCCTGTTCCAACCGCAAAGCTGAAGATGTAACCGGCGTTAGCGGTTGTGTCGTAAGCCGAAACGTAGAGGTATGCGCCTGACGCCGAAACGTTGATCCCGGTTGGAAGAAGGATGTCTGAAGCGTTCTTGCCGGAGAGCGTAAGCGGCCAGTAGTTGGCGTTATTGGCGGAATTGGCAACCACCGTTCCCAGCGTACCGGCAATCTGCGGCTCCGGAAGTGCCTGGGCCTGCGCGGCGGTCAGGAGAGGAAAGACGCCCACCGACCCGGAGCAGGGTGTCGCCGTAGTGCAGGAGGAGCCAGGCTGGTAGGTATCCGCGACAAACAGATACGAACTGGTAACGGCCACGGCCAGAGGGAAGATTCCAGGCGTATTGACGGTGTTCTGCGGATAGAGCTTGCCATCGGGACCAACCAGGAATTGGACGATTGTGTTGTCGTCCTGATTGACCACATACAGGTTCGAATAATCCGTGGAGACGGCTAGAGCCACCGGTTTGCGCCCGTTCGAAGGGAAGGGCGAGGTGGGGATCTGGCGCATGAGTCCGGAGACCTGATTGATCGTATAGACGTTGATCTCGCCGTAGTTGTCGGTTCCTGCGGCCTGGGAACTGGCCACGTAGACATAATCTACGGTGGAGTCGCTGCAGGCGGCCAGCACTCCGGCGACCAGTATACTGGCTGCGGAAACCAGCAGCAGTTGGCTCGTTTTGTTGAACTTCATGCGCATCTTTCGTCAGCGTGCCGGATTTCAGGCACGCCATCAATCAAATTTGGAATCGAAGGCCGGGACAATCCAGCGATGGTCTCTTCCCAGATCTTCGGCTGCGTTCGTGAAGGTTGCAGAGCAATCTTGTAAATCAGCGCCAGGAGCGGGGACCAGCCGCTGCCCCTGGCGTCGCTGCTTGGGGTCCTAACTTAATCGACACGTGAATCCACCAAGCACCAAGTAGCCGGACCGCTCAGCGTGTACTGCGTAGGCGCCTTCGTTTTCTGGTTGAGCGGCGTCAGTTCGCCAGTCTGTTCGTTGATGTCCAGGCCAGTGATCGTTGAATCGTTGAAATTCGCCGTGTAGAAGAACTGATTGGAGGGATCTTCAACCAAGCATTGAGGGGCGCTGCCGGAGCCGAAATTGATCGACATTGGCGTCGGCTGATATGGCGTGTTGACCACGTAGCCGGAGATGCCGCTCAACGGTAGGGTTGGCGTGCTGAGATTCCCCTGATTGGCCACGTAAAGCCACTTACCTTTGGCCTCCGTGACGATATAGATGGGATTGGACTGCGCAGCATCATCGGCAAAGGGGCCACTCACTGCTGGCGTCAACGCTCCACCTGAGGCGTACGTGAAGGGTAGAATCTGGCTCGCCGAGGCAACCGCTCCGTTTTGATAAAAAGGTTCATTGTCCAGCACATAGGCGTAACTTCCAGCAGCTACAAAGGCCGTGGCATTGTCCACCATCCCATTGGCATTATGGGTGTTCGTGAGCGTCTGCACGCTGTTCTGATTGACCGTTAACTGCCCATTGGTTTGGTTGTACGCGTAGGGAAAGATCACGTCGCCGGTGGTTGGCGTGCCGCTCAAAGTCAGCACACTACCAGCCATTGCAAAGTCGATAGGATTGACGGGGACGGGGAAGTAAGTCAGCGGCGAGTTTCCGCCACCGAGGGTCGCGGTCACTTGATCGTTGACGACTAGGCTCAGACGTCCCGTGGTCTGGTTGACCTGAAAAGCCGTAATGTCGCCGCAGGAGGTGGCGCTGGAACCCAGCGCAAGCGTGCAACTGTTGACGGTTGTCGAAGTTTTACCCGTGTAAGCGTTGCTGTCCGGGGCATCGTGATCCAGAACGTAAATAAAATTTGTCTGGTCAGTGATGAGGCGGAAAGGGTTGATACCCTGCGTGGAGAATGTCTCCTGAGCCGTAAGAATGCCATTGGCACCCACCACAAATTGCGTGATATTGGGATTCAGGCAGGGGTCAGTCGTCGTGCAATCGCCGTTCCCTTCCTTATTCACGCCGCGATTCAGCACATAAAGAAAGCGGCTTCCACTCAGCAGAACGGCACGCACCGGGTTGGCGCCGCCGGAGGAAACGGGCAAGCCATTGATGGGGGTCAGGCCACCTGAATCGTGGTTGATCTTGAAACCGCTGACGATGCCGTTGCCATTGGACTCGGACGTCACAGTCCCTGTCACATACAAATAGCCAACCGAATAACTCTGAATGCAAGACGTGACGCTGAGGAGGACACCAGCGGAGAGGGCGCTCAGCAGCAGGGTCTTGCCAAATTTCGTGAACTTCATGCGATTCCTTCATCCTGGTCAGGCGTGCGCCGCCAAGTTTGCAGTTCCACAGCAGAGCTGGGTTGGGATTGGTCCCTGTTGCATTGTAAAAGCCCAAGGTGGGTTGTGCCTAGTTTTGGCCGGAAAGAGGGTAAAACAGCCCATTTTTCCCGGTCTCTGACGGCTCAAAAAGTAGAAAGCACTCCCGGACAGACTCACCTGTCCGATTTTGGCCGTAGCTGAAGTTTGGACGCCTCTGACACAGGAAAGGTCAACAGACCTACGAAAGCCGGGTGCCCCACCCTCGCCGTCCTGAGCGAAGCCGAAGGATCTGCGTTCGCTATTTTGCGGCTAGGGTGGGAATCCACGAACCCCTTTGTCTGCCAGGACGGCCACTCCCGCTACCAGACCCGGCAGGAGTGCTCCGGAAACATCGGCTGGCCTTGCTTGCAGCCAAAGGCCTTGCCGAACTGGTCAAAATTCTGCACCGTCCCGTTGACCCGCCAGCGTCCAGGAGAATGCGGGTTCGTCAGCACCTCCTGCCGCGCCTGCTGCTCGGTCTCGTTCTCGCACCACACCTGAGCAAAGCCGAGGAAGTAACGCTGCGCCTCGGAATAACCGTCGATCTTGTCGTTGATACTTTTGCCCTGCGCCGCCAGCGTGTCCAGCAAAGCCATGTAGGCAATGCGCAACCCGCCGTTGTCGGCTGTATTTTCGCCCAGTGTGAGCTTGCCGTTCAGCTTCAGCGCTGGCTGATCGCCTTGGACCGGAACGGCCTCAAAGCCGCTGTACTCGCTGGCCAGGCACTCGGTCCGCTCGGTGAAGGCCTTGCGGTCCTCAGCGGTCTGCCACTCGCGCAAGTTTCCGTGGCCGTCGTACTGCGAACCCTCGTCGTCAAAGCCGTGCGTCATCTCGTGGCCAATCACCACGCCGATGCCGCCAAAGTTCACCGCCGCATCAACGCTGGAGTCAAAGAAGGGCGGCTGCAGGATGCCGGCCGGAAAGTTGATATCGTTGAACGACGGATTATAGTAGGCGTTGACCGTGGGCGGCGTCATGCCCCATTCCTTCTCGTCCACCGGCTTACCCAGGTGATCGAGGTTCCATTGGTCCTCGAAGGCCTGACTGCGGCTCAGGTTGCCCAGCAAGTCGCCGCGCTCCACCTTGAGAGCCTCGTAGCTGCGCCACTTCTCCGGGTAACCGATCTTGTTGCGGATCAAACCCAGCTTCTCTTCCGCCGCCTTTTTGGTGGCTTCGCTCATCCAGGGCAGGGTCTTGATGTCGTCGCCCAGACTCTTCTCCAGCGCAGCCACGAGCCGGTCCATGCTGGCCTTGGCGGTCGGCGGAAAGTTCCGCTTCACCCAGTCCTGGCCCACCGCTTCTCCCAGCGCTTGGTCAGTTGCGCGGGTGCAACGCTTCCAGCGTGGCGTCGGCTCCTTCTGGCCGTTGAGCGTCTTTCCATAAAACGCGAAGTTCTCGTCAAAGAATGCCTGGGGCAGATTCGGAGCTGCGCTGTGCAGCGTGTGCCAGCGGAAGTACGACTTCCAGGAGTCGATAGACTGCTTGCCAATCTGCTCCTCTAAACCCTTAAAGAAATTCGGCGTGGCCACATTCAGCGTCTCGAAGGAGCGAACCTTGATGTCCTTGAAATAGAGCGGAAAATCGAACTCCGGGGTCAGCTTCTGGAGGTCCGCAACCGTGAGAACGTGGTACCGGTTGGCCGGATCGCGCAGGTCGGTGCGGCTGGTCGAAGCCTTGGCCAGCGCCGTCTCAATCTCCAGCACCGCCGCCGCTTCCTTGGCCGCCCTCTCAGGCGTATCGTCGGCCAGCGTAAACATCTTGGTCACATGCGCAACATACTGTTTGCGAATCTCCTGGAAGCTCGCATTGTCCAAAAGATAGTAGTCGCGGTCGGGCAGCGAAAGGCCGCTCTGGCTGATCACGGCGATCTGCTTGCTCGAGTCCTTGTCGTCCTGCCCCACTTCAAAGTCGAAGATCGTCACCGAGTTGCCCTCGGCTTCCAGTTCACCCATCAGCGCGGCTAGATTGTGCGCGTCCTTGAATGCCTCGATCTTCCGGAAGACCGGTTGCAGCGGCTCCAGGCCCTTCTTCTCGACTAAATCCGCATCCATGCAGGCAGCATAGAAGTTGCCGTACTGCTTTTCCAGCGCGCTTTGGGAATGTGCCGCTGCGGAGTCCAACTCCTGCCAGAGCAGATAGCGGTTGCGCTCCTGAAGCAGAGAGAAGGAGCGCGCCCAACTCGTCTGGTCGCCTGGAACCGGATTGCTCTTTGTCCAATTGCCGCAGGCGTACTGATAGAAATCCGTGCAAGGGTCGGCGTTCTTGTCAATCGCCCCCGGATCAAAGCTCTGGATCGGCGCAGGTGCCGTAGGTTTGGCTATGTTGGGCACCTGCGCGAATGCGGAAGAGGCCGCCAGAATCAACATCGACGTCATACGAAGATAGTTCATCGAATCTCCCTTGAAGGGCTTGAAAAAACCAGGCTCAAAAACAGCCTGTAAACAGGCTTCGCCGTCTAGTACCGTGACCGCTTGATTTGGTAATTACATGAATGTAGCGCCGACCTCCTGGTCTGTAGCGCGGACGTCCTCGTCCGCGCTTGTCCATGATTGATTACCCATTCATGCGGTCTAAACACTAGCAGGCTACCACGGCAGCCGCATCGACCGCTGCCCTACAAACTTCGGCCAGCCGCCCGATGCCTTCTCTGATCTGATCATGCGTTGCGTTGGAGAAGTTCAAGCGCATGAAGCGCTGACCGCTCGCATCGGGAAAGAAATCCCGCCCCGGCACAAAAAGAACTTTGCATTTGAGCGCCTCCAGCATCAGCTCACAGGTATCCGTCCCCTCCGGGCAGGTGACCCAAAGAAACATCCCTCCCTGCGGATGCGTCCAGGTAAATCCAGGCGGCATCGTCTCCCGCAGCGCCGCGTCCATGATGGCAAAGCGCTCTCCATACGACCGCCGAATGCGCTCCACGTGCGCCTGACTGTCGAAGTCGGTCAGGTAGCGATGGGCAATCCGCTGGTCCAGGCTCGATGTATGCAGATCAGCCGCCTGCTTGACGATGGTCAACTTGCGCCGAATCTCCTCCGAGGCCACCACCCAGCCGATCCTGAGGCCCGGCGCAATGGTCTTTGAAACCGTGCTCAGATAAATGACCAGCCCTTCCGTGTCCAGCGACTTGACCGGCGGAATCGGCTCTCCGGCATAGCGCAGCGCCCCATAAGGATCATCTTCCAGCACAATCAATCCATAATGTGCGGCGATCTCGTAGAGCTGGGTACGGCGCTCGGCGGTCAGCGTGACGCCGGTAGGGTTCTGAAAGCTGGGAATCGTATAGAGAAACTTGGGCCGTTCGCGCTCAATCAGTTCCGGCAAAGCCTCCGGAATCAGGCCGAACTCATCCGTAGGTACGGCAGCAAAGCGCACCTCGTAGCATTGAAAGGCCTGAAGCGCGGCCATGTAGGTCGGGCTTTCAGTGAGCACGCAATCGCCCGCGTCCAGAAAGATTTTGCTCACCAGGTCCAGCGGCTGCTGTGAGCCGGTGGTGATGAGAATATCGTCCGCCGTACATCGAATCCCGCGTTTGCGCGACTCCTCGGCACAGCACTCCCGCAGCGGCGCAAAGCCCTCGCTGGGACCATATTGCAGCGCTCCCGGCCCGCCCTCGCGCAGCACCCGCTCTGCGGCAGCAGCAACCTCGGCCACCGGAAACAGCTCCGGCGCGGGCAACCCGCCGGCAAAGGAAATCATGTCGGCCTGCTCGGTCACCTTGAGAATCTCACGTATCGTCGAAGGCTGCACAGCGCCCATCCGGCGCGCAAAACTGATCTTCATGTTTCTTCCTTGCTTACGGGTTTTGAATCTTCCACGACGCAAAAACGCCGATATTTATCCGACCAGTTTATCAGAGTAGGCTTGTAGGATTTGACAAGCGTACAGTAAAGCCGTACGTTTACGTCAGAGGCAATCCCATGACCACGGAAACCACCTACACCGCACTGCGCGACAATCTCGCGACCTACCTGAACCGGGTCGTCGACGACCGCGAGGTTCTGCTGGTCCGGCGGCGTGGCGCGCGCGACGTGGCGATCCTCGCCGCCGACGAACTGTCGAGCCTAATGGAAACTGCGTACCTGCTGCGCTCACCGAAGAACGCGGAGCGGCTGTTTGAGTCTCTGCTCGAGTTGGAACAGGGTGGCGGTGAAGTAATGACCGTAGAGGAACTTCGTCATTCAGTCGGTCTGGACAACGTAAACAGATCGAGTCCCAGATCGAGTTTATGACCAAGCCAACAAATCGCGTTGCGGTGATCTCCCGTAATTTTCAGGACGATCTGCGGTATTGGATTGAGACGGACCGAAAAACCGCGCTCCGTCTCCTCGACTTGATGGCCGCCGTTCTCGCTGACCCCTTCGTGGGCATCGGCAAACCCGAGCCGTTGAGATTCGCGCAGGCTGGCTGCTGGAGCCGCCGCATCAACCAGGAACATCGTCTTGTTTACCGTGTCCGGGCCGATCAGATCGAGTTTGTGCAGGCGCGGTATCACTATGAGTAGTGGCCGGACTTAAAGTCCAACAGCAATGCTTTTGAACTCTACGCACAACGGCCTCTCCCAGTAGGAGAGGCCGTTGTGGCTACTTGCGTTATTGAATGGTTTATTGCTGGTTGGGGCTGGTGAGTGTGACCTGGAACTGCGCAGTTTGCACCAGTGTTCCGGATGTAGCGGTCACCACCACTATTCCTACGGTGGGCAAATCCGAGTTAGGCGAGGTTGAAGAGCCATAGAATGTGTGGCTGCAACCGGTGCACAGGCCCAGTCCCACAAAGCTGACCGCCAGCAGAAGCACCAGTTTCAGGTTGCGCCGCCTTCTGAAACCGAAGAAGCAGAGAGCAGCGGCCAGCGTAGCTCCGGTCGGAAGGAGCGGGTTGGAGTTGTTGTGGTTAAGAGACGAAACCGCCGCGTTGGAGGAGACAGTAAGCACTGTGCTTACCGGTCCGCCAGAGGGCGTAACGGTCGAAGGAGAGAAGCTGCACGACACGCCTGCGGGAACCTGTGTGCAGGCGAAGGTAATGGGTGCGTTGAAGCCGCCCGTCGGCGTCACCGTGATCGTCTCGCTGGCGTAGCCTTGGGTGCTGCTGATGGTTATCGCCGGGATGGAGATCGTCAGACCGAAGTTTGCCACAGTGCCACTGGCGACGGTGATGGTCAGTTGCTGCTGGGCAGCGGCTGAGTAATCCATGCTGCCAGCCTGATTCGCGTCCACGATGATGGTGCCCACGCCGGTTACCGTGAGTGTGTTGCCGGTGATGGAACCCGCGCCTGCCGTGGAGGTTGCATCCACGGTGAAGACGATCGGGCTGGTCGATGCGCCGCCGGTTGCGGCCAGTGTGATGGGCGCAACGCCGTAGGCAACGGTGGTTGTCGTCGGCGCGGTGAAGACGATGGTCTGCGGCGTCTGGGTGACGGTGACAATCAACTGCGTCAGATTGGTCAAGAATTAAATTTCGTTTACCAGGGCAATCGCATTTGGTTTCGAGGCAGTCGCTTTGAAAGGGCACGGCTTTTAGCCGTGCCGCAAAGGAAGAGAGAAATTCAGGGCTTTAGCCCCTGAGGGATGGTTTTGAAGGTGAAGCCTTCCCTCGGCGGCTAAAGCCAGTACTTATGAGTCCTCGCAATCGGCACGGCTCAAGCCGTGCCCTTTCAAAACAACCCTGTCTCACGATTTCAAATTTAAATGCGATTGCCCCGTTTCGTTTACTAAATCGTTTTTCTAGCGAATCGGTGAGCGGAATCCTAATAAGCTGCTTTCACCGCATCTTGGCGGAGGTGGCTGTAGGCCACCGGAGGCACATCGGTGAGCGGCAGCGCGGGGCCTTCCCAAAGCAACTGCGGCGCGCCCTGGCTGGCTGAGTGCAGGCCCTCGACATGAAGGTTGTGCTTGCCGGCACGCAGGCCCAACGAACCCCGATCATAGCGCATCGCATTGCCCGGCGAGCCGCAGACCTGCGCGAAGGGCGGGCCGGTGCGGGCTATCTCCATGCCATCGATCACCAACCGTGCGCCGTCGCGGGCCAGCAGATGGAAGGTGTAGCCGCCGTCGGCGGGAATGTCGATGAAGCCGTCCCAGGCAACGGCATAGTGTGTAAAGCCCTGCGGATCGGCGTTCAGATTGAGCGCGTCGCCACTGAAAACAGCGCGCGAGGTGGCCAGATCGGGCAGCTCGGACCATGTGCCGGGAAAGATCCGCCAACCAAGCCCCGGCACCATGGAGCCAACCGGCGAAGCGGCCTCGCGCCATTTACCGACGGCCACCACTCCCTGCGCGGCCCAGTCTTGATTGTGGTGCGCATCCACAACGTGCAGCAGAACCCGGAAGCGCCCCGCGCCGTTTTTCGCCCCATCGAGTTCTGTGCCTTCAGCGTCCGCGAAACGATGGCGCACTTGACGGCCTATGGCTTGCGTGCCGTCGCCGAAGAGCCACGTGAAACGCGCGCCCGGCGAAGGCCGCGCGGTAAAGGTCACCATTTCGCCCGGTTTGAAGACCGGCGGGTCCACGGTGAATGCCGCCACAGGCCCGTGCGACGCGACAAACTTTGGCAGTTGAGCGCCATTGTTGACAGACAGGGGCAGCTCCGCATCGCCGGTTGCACGGGTCTGCCCGTACTTCACGTTGTCGAAGGTCACGTCCGAGACCTTGCCAGTGATTGTTGAGCCAGCCAGCGGCGGCTGGTCGAGCGCCCAGATGTTGCGGAAGACAACGCCGTGCAGCTCCGGCTGCTCCCGCTCCATCTGCACCAGCGAATACCAGTTGTCGAGGGTCAGATTTTCAAAGGTGTAGTTGGAGTGCTCGCCTTTGGCGCCCTTCGCGCCCCACTCGCCGAGCAAGCCGAAGGTTTGCCCGCAGGCTCCGATTCCACCGTGAAGAATGTCGGAGTCGCGCAGCGTGAAGTTATGCATGTTGAAGGTCTTCTGCGGCCACCCGGCGCGCACGGTGTTGGAGATGCTGGTGGAAAGTTCGCTGCGCTCGATCAGAATATTTTGCACGTCGTGGCCAGGGCGGATCAACTCCTCGTCCTTGTAGCCGTCCCAGTTGCCCAGCATCGCAAAGTCGTCGTCCGAGGCGCGGATAAAAGAGTCACGCACAATCGCGTCGCCGCCGCCCAGCCAATCCATGCCGTCCTGGTTGGCGTTGCCCGGATTGCCGCCGATCACGCGCAGATCGTTATACACAAAGCCGGTTGTATCCTTCATCTGGATCGACCAGGTGCGTGAGCGGACAATGCAGGTCAGGCCGTCGATCTCGACGTTATGGGCCTCCAGCGCGCCGATGCAGTGCCAGTCCGGCTTCTGCTTCCAGCCCTCGTCGATGGCGGGATCCTGCGGGCCTTCATAGACGATGGTTCCCCGGCCCAGAATCTTCACGTCATGCACCTGCCATAAATTCAGGCTGCCGTAGAAGTAGGAGCCAGGAGCCAGATAATAGGTCTCGCCACTCTTGGGGGTCAAACTCTGGTGATAGACACCCGGCGCGAAAGCATGAATCACCTGCTTGCGCGGAATCGGCAGCGGCGGCGGCGCGGCAAAAAGGAAGAGCATCGCCGCGTGGTTCAGAAAATCGCGCGGACGAGAGATGGAGAGCTTGGCCGGGCTGCTGAGCTGGAAGCGGATCGTCTGGCCATCACGCACCGGTCGCAAGCCCAGCCGCCAGGGCTGAATGTCCACGCCGCGCTCCCAGAAGCCATGCTCGGCAGCTGTAATCTCAATGTTGAACGGACCGGTGCCATCAAAGCTGACATACTCATAGCTTGCTGCGGCGTGCGCCACGTCCACCGGCTTGCCATTTACGCGGACGGTGAAGGCCGTCGAGCGCATCTCCTGCGGCACCGGCGCAGCCTGCACACGCGTTGCGGCCTGAGCAGCCAATGGAAGCACGAGAACGGCAAAAAACAGCGAACGAAGACCCGGCAAAATAGCAGACTCCGGAGAAAAGTAGAATGAAACCACTTTAGCACCGGAAACAGCGGGATCGTCGAAATCTCTTCCGTCCACCGGCATTCTTCCAGGCTGAGCGCCGCTTTGTGTTTATAGCAGCGGTCGAAACCGGTCGACTGTCCTGGAATATCTTGGAACCTCATAGGACAGTATCTTGTTATTATTGAGGCCTTGAGCCTTTTGCAAAATTATCTTCAGTTAGCTGATAAGTGTCAGGGACACGACTTCAGTCGTGCCATAAATGGCCCAAACTGATTCCGGCTTTAGCCGCTGCGGAATTGCAAACAACTGAAAAAATAAGACGCAGGGGCTAAAGCCCAAGACTTATTGAGGCCTCTAGCGGCACGACTGAAGTCGTGCCCTGACACTTCTTGCAATCTCAAAGGAGTTTTGCAAATGGCTTCACTTAATAGGTTTTCCTGAACTCCCCTTTACCTCTCAAAATGCCTGGTCACTTTCCGATGCAGAAGGTGGAAAACGTGCTAAACGCCATTATCCATGCGGATTTCAGGAGATGCACTCTTTCCGGCGACTCGCCTGCGACTCAAATTGTCCTCGTACCCCTGTCACGGCTGGCAGCACACTGATCCATAACGCGATGCGAAAGCCCGTCAGTGAATGGGCGCTGTGAGCTTTCGCTCTGAATTTGCAAGCATCGTTTGCATTGATGCAAGTATCCGGCCCGGATGCACAGAAAGCGGCCTGTGAACGCCTGCAAGCCCGCTCCTACCTCAGAGATGCGCCGGGGCGCTGGGAAGAGTCTGGCAGGCTGCTGGCAAGCATAATCAGATGCTTGCTTGACGTTCTCAAATGCTTGCATCAATCGAGCATCAAAACCTGCACATACATTTGCACACAGTTCACAACGTCGCCTGCGCGAAGGCAACAAGGCCTTTGAAATGGCAAAACGGCTTTCCCCCGGCACTCCCGAAAGCAAGGCGCAATTTAACCAACGCGGGGTGGGAGAGCCTTGCAGGACGGCGGTAAGACCGGAATGAGCATCCCGGCCCGCCAGAGCCGCCGGGGGGTGTTGACGCGCTCCAATGCCAATTCGCCGGGTTGTCACCCCGTAGTCGTGGGAGGAGTTTCAGTTGTCCTGGCAAACGGCCTTACGGGAAACCCTCGAATGGCCTTCACCTTTCCAGATTGACTCAGCCCTGAAATTGAGGCGCAGAATAATCCTTGAGGATTTCTTCAATTGAATTTAATTTGCGATGCGGCACAAGGCGCAAGAATTGGCGAAAAATGCAATTCGTGTCGCCTTTTTCTGCCAGATGTTTGTCGAGTGTCGGTTCTAGCAAACGCTGCCGCCGCTTCCGACGCGCAGGATATAAGATCGTTGCATCGTTTAACGCAGGGAGTCCGCAATGAATGGAAGACAGGCGAAACGCCTCAAAGAAGACCCTGAACTCCTCAAGCGACTGGCGAAGTACGTCGCACTGAATGCGTTTCGGAATACGCACCTTGAAAACCTCCATGCCGGAACTTCTCCTTCCAGCAAGACAGGCGATTTTTCGGATGTTAAAGTCGTTTCGCCTTACGGAGAGATTTCTTGGTCCAAATTGTCCCGCTTCAATGATGGCGAAATGAAAACTCTTATGATCGACGTTGTTAATCACACCTATATGGTCATGGCAGCTCTCTTTGTGACTACAGACGACATCATTGACGAATTCTTTCTGTCGCTGAGTAAGCGAGATCCGGAGCCACAATGGAATGAACCCAAACTTCCTGATTCTTTATCTCAATCCCAGTGAACGGGCAAAACAATTCGGGGCTGGTTGTGCTTGGCTTCAAGATCGCAGAAACGGTTCCATGTTGAGGAGTGGGGCATCACGCGGCGGTTCTCGATCTCGTTTATCGACTGTCTGCATACGCCAATGAATTCGGCCAACAGCGATTGCGACAGGCGAGCTTTTCGACGCAGAGACCTGAAGCGTTTTGCAATTTCCGATTTCTCCCACGGTCTAGTGTCCATTTTCCCCGTTCCCTTTTAGTGATTGTGGCACAAAAGAGAATCAGACACGCCGGAATAGGTCCGGCAACGCCGTTTTCAGACCTTTGGCGACTTTTTCGATATTGACCAGGGAGACGTTCCGCACACCGCGCTCGATTCCGCTGTAGTATGTCCTGTGAAGGCCGCAACGCTCCGCCGCCTCTTCCTGATTGATTTCCTGTTCCTCGCGGATGCGGCGGATTGCACGGCCAAACCGGATTCGGATGTTGACGGGCATCTGTTGCCATCATCGAGTTGCGTAGTCGATGCGTACACACCCGATGAGTCACATTGATGTATAATCGCAACCGCATCCGATTGAGACGAATTGCTTATCGGAAAACTCTGAAAGGGGACGAATATGAAAAAGCACGGTTTGCTGTTCCTGTTGGTGGTTGCTGCGCTTACACTGGGTTCGCTCGCGCTCTGGGCGCGTCCCGGCTCAATCAAATGCCCCATCGACGGGGAATACATGTTTTTCGACCGTCAAGTGGGATATGGCCATGACGCTGTTTGCTGGTACAGTCACATGGCTACTGTCCAGAATCCAGGCGGGCAAGGAGTCTCCCGCGTAAAGCATGAGGCGTATGTGCCCTGCGGTGACTGACAGGCCACACAAGATGAATCACGGTGACTTGATCGTAATTGCGCATCTGATCCACTCTGATTTTTCGGAACTGTAGGAGGTGACTTTATGTCCTCGTCTCGTTTCGCTGCAAAACCGATTTTCGTGTTACTACTTATTCTGACCATCTCTGGTATTGCAGCGTCCCAAAGCATCGCCACTTTCAAAGAAAAAGCGGATAAAGGTGATGCAGAAGCCCAGGATATGCTGGGTCGTTTTTATAACAGCGGAAGCAACGGGGCGGAAAAGGATTTTGCAGAAGCCGTACGCTGGTATCGCAAATCCGCAGATCAGGGCAACGCGGATGCGCAGCTCTGTCTTGGATTTGCATATTACTACGGGAACGGCGTTACAGCGGACCACACCGAGGCGGTGCGTTGGTGGCGAAAATCCGCTGAGCATGGCTATTCCCTTGCACAATATAAGCTCGGCGAACTTTACTACAAGGGCCAAGACGTGGCGCAGGACTACGCAGAGGCATTGAAGTGGTATCGCCTCGCTGCTGAGAGCGGCGATGATGACGCGATGACAATGGTAGGAAACATATACCACCAAGGTTGGGGTATTTCGCAGAATTACACGGAGGCTCAACATTGGTATCAATTGGCTGCGGATAAGGGCAACACTTTGGCCATGTTTATACTCGGTGGCATGTACGAAAACGGTGAAGGTGTAGTCACGGATTATTCAAAGGCAGCGCTGTTGTATCGCAAGGCTGCGGAGGAAGGATTTGCAGAAGCACAATTCTTCCTTGGCAATATGTACCGCGAAGGAAGAGGCGTACCGCAGGATTACGCTCAGGCTGCGGTTTGGTATCGCAAGGCCGCCGAGCAGGGAGTGTCCGGGGCGCAATTCCGTCTTGGCGAATTATACGATTACGGGCAGGGTATGCCGCAGGACTATTCACAGGCTGTTCTCTGGTTTCGCAAGTCCGCCCAGCAAGGCAATGCCTTTGCTCAATTCGACCTAGCTGCGAGATACTCGCACGGCGAAGGTGGTGTTCCGAAGGATGACGCTCAAGCTGCATTGTGGTTGCGCAAAGCTGCCGAACAGGGTCTTGCCGATGCGCAATACATACTCGGCGTGTCATACTACCTTGGCCAAGGCGTCCCACAAGACTATGGGGAGGCATATTTCTGGTTGGACCTTTCTGCAACGGGCAAACTGGAAAAATCCAAGCCGGAAGACGCTGCCAAAGGTAGAGATTTCGCGGCTTCTCATCTTACCAATACAGTCTTATTACAAACGCAGGAACGGGCGCGAAAATGGTTTGAGGACCATCCCGGAAGGCCGAATCCTCTCAATTGAAGGGAGCAAAGAAACCCATGAAACGACTTGCCGCTCTGCTTGCATTCCTTAGCATCATGGTATCTTTGTCTGCCGCTCATGCGGGCACCCCTAAGTATCGGACAGGAACACACACAAAGACCTACAGCGCGGCGCATCATTCGTCGGCAAGCCGCCCGTACTATGGCGGGGGAAAGCACACAACTTCGCACGGTGGCCAGTATCCGGGAGCGACGAATTCCCATCACCGAAACGGCCATTACCAAAATTGGCGGACTGCCAACCGTTACGGCGTTCACCAGCCGTTTTGAGGTCAACCGCGCCGCAAAGAAAGGAAATTCCCATGAATCGCGCACTCGCTTTTGCCCTGCTCACACTCTCCAACGTAACTTTGGCAATGGGCCAGTGTGCGATACGGCCTATCAAACCCATCCCTCCGATTGGCTGCAAGGACGTTACGCCGGAGTGTATTAGCGATGGGAACGGAAAGAGCCATTGGAATTGGATATGTGTTCCAGAGAACGCCGGGACTGACACAAGCGACAATCCCGCGTGGAAGCCCCGCCAGACAGAACCTGCACCTCCTAGTACAGCGAATGCAACTCCCCCTCAGGCAGTTCCAAGCACCTCTGCAAATGCTCATTCTCAAGAATCTGCCGCTGCTCAAGAACCCACCGGAGTGCCGATAGGGGAAATGAATGCGAGCGAGCAACAAGCGGCGGAGCAACTTCGCGCCATAACTGAGGCGATAAAAAGCTGCCCCCATGATGTCTACCGGATGCCTGCATCCATAGAAGCCATGGAGGCTTCAGATGGGATGATTGAGACGTTTGGTCCTCCGACCAACGTGATCTGGAATGCCGAACCCAACCCATCAGGTCGCACTCATTTTCTGGGTTCAGTCGAGTATGTTTTCCCAAGGTCAGAGATGCCGCCTGTGGATTTCTGCAAGAGGTGGAGGATGAAGAAGAAGTATTGCTCAGAAGAGCTTCATCTACTCTCGGAAGACTATGATCGACAAGAGGCCCATCCTTGGCAATTCCGTTACGAATTTGACATCACTTCTCATGGACCGGAGTTCGTGAGATCATTCGGAAAAACCAAGCAGCAGGAAAATGAGCCGTGGCTACCAGGCGGTGCTGAGGTCTGTGGCAAACGAGCTATCTCTTTAGTACTTGGCAACGCTACACAAACCTCGACGCCGCCGTCAGCGCCCTCCGCTCCCGCTTTACCACTCGCAGCTACTCAGGCTTCGTTGAGTATCGAATCCAGTCCCTCCGGCGCAGACATCGAAATAGATGGTGCGTTTGTTGGGAATACGCCCTCGACTGTCAATGTCGGCCCCGGCAGCCATCAGGTGGCCGTCAAGAAGAAAGGCTTCGCCGACTGGACCAAAGCCCTCAATGTCACCGGCGGCACGGTTCACCTGAATGCCGAACTGAAGCAGGAACCGGCTAAGCAGTAAGGGAGACGAGCATCAGCGATTCTCTAACGCGCAAGGCGGCTGTCTGATTTTCCTGCTGACCTCTATCTGGCGGGCAATCCACTCCTCTACCTCTGTTTCAATCCAGCCAACAGCCCTGGCCCCCAGCGACACTGGCCTTGGGAACCTTCCTTCGGTGACGCGCAGATAGACGGTGCTGCGCGACAGGCCCGTGCGATCCAATACGACCGGCAGTCTCAGAATCTTTCTCGGCATCCCATTACCTCATTGGTAGAGTTGCATTTGAATTACGGGCGGATCTACCTAGCCCACGAAGCAAAGCGTCGTCGAATTTGTCGCAAGCCAGCCGTAACCAACTTCGCTTCCCTCGCGCTCATTGTCTGACTTTTCTCACGAATGTCCTGCACGGTTATGTTGTTCTCGTCTGATGCAACCTCAGTCCTAGGTTGATAGCGCGTTGGTTGAGATTACGACACCCTTCTCTTCCGAAATACGCACCAGCACCTTCAGCGAGTAGCCGCTTTCCCTCAGCTTCTTCAGTTCTGGGTACACAGCTCGTACAGTCTCCCCCCATCATGAGCATTTCAGGTTCCGGGGGAGGTTCAGTCGCCTTTTGAGCCAAGTATGAGCGAAGCTCTTCCACTTGTTCTGCGGTGAACATTTGCACTTTACGTCGCGCTCTTTCCATACATTTCCCCCAACTCCGTCTTCATGAACGGCCATAAAGAGATTACCATAGAACAGACCGTATAAATGTAATAAAACGAAACGGAATGCTTCAGAGAGACGGCAAGATGGGCGCTGTGCGCACGAAACCCCTTCGGGTTTCCGCACGCCCACCACCATTTCCCCAATCCGCCTTCGGCTATTCGGAGAAACGGCTGCGCATCTTGCTCAGGGCTACGCCCCGAGACCCTATAGAAATGCTGAAGGTGCGCGCAAATAATCGGACTAACCTCTGCGTATACATTCGAAGATGTTCGTTCAATAAGCGACTACGTTCGAGAGTGAGCGAAGGGACTGTCGCGCACCTAAGCAGCCTATGCTGACTTCAAAACCTTCTGCTAGTGCAATTCACGGGGCATCTTCACGCGGACGAACTCCGGTGTGAACTCATTACGACTCTGCCGCGATTCCGTAATACTCCGAACCGTAAACCGAAATAGAGACGGCTCCAAATGATAGTTAAATAGAAAGACTGCCACAACAAGTCGATTCGTAAACCGGCAAGGTACTTCTTCATAAAAGGGGAACGACTCCGTTCATAGTCCTGACCTAACTGCCCACCGAACTGGTCGTACTCGAGCAACACTTCTTTCCTGTATCGGGAGCAATATCGTTTCGCTCTGTGACTGAAAACCTAACCGTGAGGGGGAAGGAGAAAAGGAGGCCGGCAAGGGATTCGCGGCGGCACGGTGAGGTCCAGTAATGAAGCGTGCAGCAGGAGGGCGCTTTCGGTGGTCAGTGCCGCATCCGGCGGCGTGTTGGGAGCCAGACACCATCCCTAAGCCTGACGGCTTAGCGACGGTGACGCGATTTGCTGAGATCGAACGGAGTTCGAACGACATCGGACAGCGTTCGAAGATGATCGAAGACTGTTCGCAATGCGTTCGAGGATCAATGAAACTCAACCTCCCAACACGGCGGCGTGAGTCGTTCATGCGCCGCATATGCCTGAGAATCGCCATTCCTCGCTGTTCGCCCACATGCTTTGTCATTTGTACACATTTCATTCAGCACATTCCTCCGATGAACCGAGGACTTTGGGCTGCACTCCGTGACTCGCTACCGGATCACCTATCAAGGCGCAGAATAACTGGCGCGGGATAACACTGTGCATTTGCAAGTTGAAACAAACGGGTGTATTTATAGAGTGAGTTCATGCCGAACGATCCAACGCCGTGCGGCAACATCCAAGATGATCCATGAAGCGATATAAAAGAGGAAAACTGCGTAAATGAACAGCATCGCCCGGAGAACCATCCCCTCCACCAGAATTGCGGCACGGAAGCATTACTTCGTGTCCTTCGCCAGCATTGAGTTGCCAGCGGACATTTCGGAGATTGACGAATGGATGAGAGCCGCAAGGATCACCGGCAAGTTGACCGTTTTGTATAACCAGGGCGGGGTGTATGGGATCATCTTGGAACGGCGGACAAGGGTCCGCCAAGCTGATGCTGATCTCATCCATGCCTTGCTCGGCAAATAGACTCTCTGATACACGGATTGCATCTGCTTTTTTCATCGTTGCTTGCGTCCATCGTAAGCATTCCCTCAATGCTTGCGCCATGCCTGCGATGCTTGCTTCATTGGAGCGCCCTATTCGGGTCGTCGAGCGCCACAACGCAGCCGCAAGCCTCAAGGCGGGCAAGCAGACCCGACAATCCCCAGCCCCCAGCAATCCAGTGTTTCCCGCTCAATTGGGCTTCCAATTGCCGCAGCGTGGAGCGGACAAAGAGGTCAACATTCGTGACGGTTGAGCACGGCGACAATTTGACCGGCGCGTCCTTTGGGGACCACGAGATAAGCTGGACACCGGCAGGCATGGCAGGACGGCGGGCAAGTTCGGCAAGCAGTTCCGTCTTATGCTGGCGTAGCTCTTCCATCATCGGCTTTGCAGCAGTTGCCGGACAAATTCCCAGACGGCCATCATCGATCATAAAACGACCGCCCGCCGACTCGACAACTTGAATGAGTTCAAGTACGGAGTTCATAACCACGCCACCTCCGAATCCTCACTATGGGGTTTCCTCACTATGGCGCTTTTTTCCTCCCCACTAAGCGAAGTCATGTTTTTCTCACCAAGAGACTCGAAAGATTTCTCACTAAGGGAAAGGGGAAGATTCCCACTAAGGGAAGGTAAGTCTGAAGAATCCTCCCCTATCTGTTTAGTTTTATTTTTAGTGAGAGCAGTGTCACTATTAGTGAGAATCGGAAGTTTGACGAAAAATGTTGCCGCACGCACGTGAGGCACAGCGTTCCCGGCATGTTGAAGCCATCCGGCAATTACGGCTTGACGCCGATACGTTGCGATGGTGCTCCAGTGGCAGCCCATCAGTGCTCCGATGCGTTCGACGGGCAACGCTACAGCTTGCGTCCCACGAAGACGCTGCAAGGCGACACAGAAGGCGTAGAACCTCTCCATATTCGACGTGTAGATTTCATCCGCAATGGCCTCCATCGCGGCTTCGAGGATGCCTGGGCCGTTGTTTGAGCAGATGGGCGTCATCAGGGCCATGCGTAGCGCATCGTCGCCCCGAACAGCAAGCAGATCATCGGGGCCGTTCACGCCATCGAACTGGGGAAGGTGCCGGAGCTGGACATCGCACTTATGCTCTGCAAGGAAGATAGCGAGGGCCTTCTCTGCCTGCTGCACCTTGGCGTTCCCCGCGACATTGGCATCCATGACCACATAAACCCGGTGCTGGTCGCACACGCTCAAATCGGGAAGCGGCCCAAGTACGTCAACGCGACTTCCGTCCGCACTCTCTGCCTTGCCGACGCGCCCACGCCAGCCCCAGCAGCCCCCCATAGCTACCGGCAGCAAGTCCATGCCCACACGGGATGCCCACGCCGTCAACGCCAGTGCCGATTTCTCGGCCTCCACGAGCGCGATGGCCATATCAGGCTTGCGCAGTTTCTCCGCCGCGCCTGGGGGGAAATATAAATGCCGGGCGTCGCCCCACGGGCTGATGTATTTATTTTTCGGCTTGCCGTGCTCAAATTCGGGATGGTCGCGGCGCACGCGGGCTGTAGTCCTCTTGCCGGTCACTGGGCTGAAGTACGGGAAAACAATTCCGCTCATGTCCTGTGATAGCGAGCCTTTGATTCCGAAATCGGAACGCGCCTCAACATCACTTACGCGGCGGATGCCAGCCTCAGTGAGCAGTGACGGCAGGATGCCCAGCCTCTTAAACGCCGCTATATCCTCTGGCGACAGCGGGAGAGGCAGTGTGCCAGCCGTAGTTAAGTGCAGCGTGGATGATGACCACTTCTCCGTTGCCGGGGGCGAAGACCGGGGCGGCATTGGCGCGTCCTCTTGAGCCGTTGCCAGTTGATTGAACTCTTCGCAGGAATCGAAATGGGTTTCGGCGGTCATTGCACACCCCCACGGGACACGCGCACGCGCTCAACAATCCATGCGTCAATCTCGCTCGACAGCCATGCGACAGCACGCGCACCGAGGCTGACGGGAGCAGGGAATTCGCCCTGCGCAACCTTCAAATAAATCGACGATCTGGACAAGCCGGTGCGGGCTTTTACCTGGGGAAGGCGAATGAAGCAGGGAAGATTCTCAAATGTAGCTGTAGCTTTGGCAGAAGACATAGACTCTCCAAAGGTTCAATCGAACTGAACCTGATTGGCGAGCCATCGCTTATTCCGTCTTTGACGGGAGCATGTGTCTGCGCACTGCTAAAATTATCCTGGCCATTCTCCCGGTTCGTTCTTCGCAAGCGCGGAGTGATAGGAATCGAAGGCCGGTGCCACTAACTAATAGCTTTACGGTAATACCACTTATCGGAATAGTCAAGCAGCCGTTGTCTCTCGCCGGAATTTTTAAGCCGCTCCGAAATTGCCAACAACTACCTTGGATTCATTCACAATGCCGTCCACATAATCAGCCCACCATTGGAGCATCTTCTTTCGCTGCTCTGCGAATTCGGCAACAATGTAAACGGCCCTTATTCCTACGGGTTCATGGCTCAGAGCCTTTTCGATTACGTCTTTGTTGAAGCCGCGCTCGGTTAGGAGCGTTGCGCCAGTTCTCCGTAGATCGTGGATGGTGAGCGGGTCCATGTCGAATGTCAGCCCCTCCAAAGCCTTGTTGAGCGCATTCGCGGCAAAGGGCCTTGCAAGGCTGCTACGGCCCGGTAGAACCAGATCGGAATTCCCGGCAAGCGCCTTCAATTCCCGGAGCATCTCGGAAACCTGCGCAGACAGATAGACGATGTGCGGTTTGCTGGTTTTGGCGTTTTCTTCCGGGATAAGCCATTCCCCGGCCACAAAGTTCACATGCTCCCACCGTGCCAGCAACAATTCCGACTTGCGGGAGAGCGTGAGCAGAATGATATGCAGCGCCAGCTTGAATTGCCGCCGAATATTCGACTGGTAGACAACGCGAAGGTACAAGCGAATCTCGTTTGGCGTGAGCACACGGGAGCGTTTGCGGGCCTTGCCGATGTATCGGGTTGCTACCATCGCAGCTGGATTGAGGGTCACCAGTTGCAATTCCAGCGCGTAATCGAAAATCTGCTTTAGCACGTTGCGAAGCTGCATTGCCGCCGCGATGCGCCCATTGTCCCGCTTCCGGTACACCAATGCTTGCACGTCGAGGGCGTTTATATCCTTGAGGGTCTTTTCTCCGAGAGCCGGAAAAACCTCGTTGTCGAGATAGCGCCGGATGCTCTTTGGGTTTTTCCAGTTCGGCACGACCTGCTCTGCGAAGTACCGCTCCCCAAAAACCCTCATGGAGGGATTGGTGGTCAGCCCCGCACGTGCCAGCTTCTTTTCCGCAGCGGGAGACTTGCCCTTTGCCGTTTCCGTCGCCAGATCGTCCCGCCTGTCCCGCGCCGCCTTTAGGCTCAGGTCTGGATATTGCCCCAGCGTCACTCGTTCCTGCTTCCCATTGAGCCGGTAGCGAAACATCCAGGACATTTTCCCGCTGGGAAGCACGTCCAAGGAAAGCCCCTTGCCATCGCTCTCCATGTAGCGAGCGGCCCTCGGCTTCAAACCTTTGATTTTGGCGTCTGTGAGCGGCATTCTTGCCTTTCCGTGAGTTGCGGAGAGAATTTTCGCATTATATCCCAATCCGCGACTCACTAGCGACTCAATCTATTCCGGCTTTCCTGAGTCGCTAGTGGACATTATAGAACGAGTATTTCCATATTTACAAGGGTTTGAAGGAGATTTCTATATTTTCTTGGAAACCGTTGAACCCTATTTTATTTTCCGATGCAAAAGGTGGAAAAGATCAGGTTGAGAATGTCATCGGAGGTGGTCTGGCCGGTGAGAGAGTCCAAAGCCCAAAGAGCGCGGTAAAGATCCAGCAGGATCATTTCATGGGGGATTGCAGCGGCAGTTGCGGTTGCGGCTTCGCCCAGAGCTGCAACGGTCGTGGTGATGGCTTGCCGATGGCGCAGACTAGTGAGCATTCCCGGCTCGGAGGCGGCTCCGCCTGTGGCCAGCGCCAGAATGCGCTCACGCAGCGCGGGAATGCCTTCGCCGGTGAGCGCGGAGGTGGGTATCGATTCCCGTCCATTCCGCACAAGGCCTGGAATGGATGTGGCACTGTCAGTAATCTCGGATGAAAGGCATTCTTCCGAGGCTAAAGCCCCACTTCTTTTTTGAGAGTTCTGCAGCACGACTGAACAGGCTGCGGAAAAGCTCAAAACGGAGGGAGACGGGGGTTTTAACCCCCGTGTAACGCCCATAGAATCAGTCGTGGCTTTAGCCACGGAGGGGGGGGGATTACCAATTTCGCCCAAGAGTCTTAACTCTTCCGCAGACAATTCAGTTGCTCTTGGGAGCAGATCACTTTTGTTCACAGCGATCACGGCGGGGCGATTCTCGACGGCAGCCAGCAGCCGGCGCTCCTCGTCGTTGAGCGGCACGGTCGAGTCCAGGACGACCAGCACCAGCGCGGCGTCGGCCAGCGCTTCGCGGCTGCGATGGATGCCCAACTGCTCTACCTCTTCAGCGGAATCGCGCAGACCAGCGGTATCCACCAGTTCCAGCGGAATACCGTCGAGCGAAATACGCTCGGTGACGGTGTCGCGGGTGGTGCCGGGAGTGGCGGAGACAATGGCGCGGTCGCGGTCAATGAGGCGATTAAAGAGCGAGCTTTTGCCGGCGTTGGGGCGACCCACAATCGCCAGCGTCAGGCCGTCGTGGACGATGCGGCCACGGGTGAAAGAGGCGGCCAGCGCGGTCAGCGGAGGCGTCAGCTCCTCAATGCGCCGGACAATCTCCGACTGCGGCGTAACCTCCAGATCGTCTTCGGCAAAGTCGATTCCGGCTTCGAGCAGGGCGATCAGTTCAACCAGAGATTGCTTGACCGGTGCCACGCGGCGGCTGAGCGCGCCTCCCATTTGGCTGGCGGCCTGACGAGCCTGGGTGAGCGTCTGCGCATCGATCAGGTCGCGGACGGCCTCGGCCTGAGTAAGATCGAGCTTGCCGGAGAGAAAGGCCCGCTGCGTGAACTCGCCCGGCTCGGCCAACCGCGCGCCCAGGGCCAAGGCGCGAGTGAGCAGCAGCTCCAGAACCACCGGCGAACCGTGCGCGGCAATCTCCACGAGATCCTCGGCGGTGTAGGAGTTGGGCGCGGCAAAGAAGGTGACCAGCGCCTCGTCGATGCGAACATCGATGCGGTTGTCCCCAGAGTCATCATCGAGCACATCGGCCAGCCGTGCGCGCCCGTGCTCCAGCGGCTGGCGCAGGCGCACAAGCTGCGTGGCAATGGAGGCCGCCTCCGCTCCGCTCAAGCGCACAATGCCGATGCCTCCGCGCCCAGGAGGCGTAGAGACAGCGGCGATGGTGTCGGGATTTGCCGGGGGATTCGTCATGCGTTGTAGATAGTGTAGAGTCTCCCACCGGCGTTGCCGACCCGCCTGTAGCGCCGACCTCCTGGTCGGCTTCTATGAGACGGCTGGTATTGTCAAGGTTTTTGTCTTTGTTTTTGCATTTGCATTTGTTTTTTCCTTAGTGGCGTTTTTGTTTTTGCTGTTGT
>Ga0255351_1000195_pt1 | contig 29180 bp, 27 predicted proteins | sample HBST25r2metaG_FD_186024 | JGI IMG/M metagenome (GOLD analysis project Ga0255351, IMG submission 186024) | Peat soil microbial communities from Stordalen Mire, Sweden - H.B.S.T-25.r2 | ecosystem: Environmental > Terrestrial > Soil > Wetlands > Peat | place: Sweden: Norrbotten County, Stordalen... | reverse complement strand
CCCTGAATCCTTAGAGACTGCGGCCCCGGCTGGCGGCGTGGAACTGGATTTGAACTTCGGTTTCCCCGTTGAAGACAAGAACATCTTTGCCGAACTCTATGAGACGTTGCGCGATGTTTTCTTCCCGCCCAAGTTGCCGCCGCTGGAACTGACCTCGAAGCCGATCCCGGTGCCGGACCCGATGGCGGTCAAGCGCAATCCCCTAGCTGTCGCCGCCTCTGCCGTGCTGAATGGCGGAATCATTGCGATTCTACTCATTACTGTCGTCAAGCCATTCATTGAGCAGAAGAAGCCGGTCGTCACGCAGACGCCGATTGACCTGACCGACCCCAAGATTGAAGGCCCGCATGGCGGCGGTGGAAGCCCGGACAAAGCTCCTCCCGTCCAGGGCAAAGTCCCCCCGAAGATGCAGATGCCGGAAGTAGCTCCCAAGTTGCTGGAGCCTCCTCCTCCTTCGGTTAATATTGTGGACGATATCCCCAACAACACCAAGCTGCCGAACTTTGGCATGCCGAGTTCCAGCGTCAAGCTGGGTTCCGGCGGGGGCGGTCGGGGCACCGGCATTGGTGGTGGAGATGGATCTGGAGTAGGTCCTGGAAGTGGTGGAAACTGGGGCGGCGGGCTGGAGCACGTCGGCGGCAAGGTCTCCGCTCCCTATCAGATCAATCAGGTGGAAGCGGAGTTCTCTGACGAGGCGCGCCGCGCCAAGTATCAGGGCATTGTTGTCGTGGCCATTATTGTGGATACGCAAGGCAATCCGCAGAATCCGCGCGTAGTGCGCCCGCTGGGCATGGGGCTGGACGAGAAGGCTATCGAAGCGGTGATGAAGTACAAATTCCATCCCGCGATGAAAGAAGGCAAAGCAGTGGCCGTGCCAGTCAATATCGAGATCAACTTCCGGCTCTATTGAGCCACTTGCAAAACTCCATGGAGATTGCAAGAAGTGTCAGGGCACGACTTCAGTCGTGCCGCTATTTCAGCAAGAAGATGTTGGGCTTTAGCCTCTGCGTCTCTTAATTTTCAGTTGCTTGCAATTTTGCAGCGGCTAAAGCCGGAATCAGTTTGGGTCATTTTCGGCACGACTAAAGTCGTGCCCTGACGCTTATCAGCTAACCAAAGACAAATTTGCAAAAGGCTCTATTGAAGGTCACTGGCCACTGTCGTCAGAGCGGTTTTTCCGTCAAGAACGGCTCCGGCTTCATCGCGCCATCCCGCTGGCGAACCAGCATCTGCACCTTGCCCTCGGCGGCATCGAGTTCCTGCTTGCAGGCCGTCGAGAGGCCCACGCCCTCTTCGAAGAGCTTGAGCGAGTCCTCCAGGGCCAGGTCGCCCTTTTCCAGTTGATCGACAATGGCTTCGAGCTTTTTCAGCGAGTCTTCAAACGACGGCATGGCTTTCACTCACTTTGAGGCGGTCCCGGCAGTTCGGACAGATTCTTTAGCGCCCGTTTCGTTTTCGGTTGAATCTCCCATGGAATCCGGCAGACGGTTGAAGTATACCTGATCGGGCGGTAACGCCTCAGCCAGAGTTGGGTCTGGCCAGGGCAATCGCATTTGGATTGGAGGCAGTCGTTTTGAAAGGGCACGGCTTTAGCCGTGCCGCAAAGGAAGAGAGAAAATCCTGGGCTTTAGCCCCTGAGGGATGGTTTTGAAGGTGAAACCCATCCCTCGGCGGCTAAAGCCGCTACTTTTGAGCCCTTGCAATCGGCACGGCTGAAGCCGTGCCCTTTCAAAACAGCTCTATCTCACGATTTCAAATCCAAAATGCTATTGCCCTGTGTCTGGCTGGGGCATGGCCATTGATGGCAACTGTGTCCAAGGCCAAACAGCATTTTCAAGCGGATGGAGCGGTCAAGATTTATTTATCCTTATTTTCCACAGAAGTGCTTCGTAGGTTCCAATTCAGAACATCCCGCCTCCGGAATGTCCATGTTTGCCTCAAATATGGATTCTTTCTGTACAACTCTCACAGATTTCGATGGAAACACGATGAAATAGACGTAGACGTTCCTGGCAGTGCAACGCTTGGTTCGTCAGCGCGGTTAGCCGGTTTTCTTTAGGGCTTTTTGGGGACACCAACTAGGCCGGGACCGGAAGGTTCAATCGCGAAGGGGCTGTGCGTACAGGGGGGCTGCGGTGATCCGTCAGGCAATATCATGTGACATCTGCGGAACGGAGAAGAAGCAGACGAACCACTGGTTTGTAGCTTATGACCAGGGAGGAGAGCTGCGGGTGAGCGGGTGGAACTCGCGCAACCGGCTGCGCCCTGGATCGAAGCATCTCTGCGGCCAGACCTGCCTGCACAAGCTGGTGGACGATTTTATGGCCAAGGCCTTGACGGTGCGTGCGCCGCGCGCGGCAGCAATCGAGGGCGATGACGAGATCGTGGAGCAGGCGGTTGGTTCGGATACCAGCCTGACCTCCAATGCCGCATACCAGGAGGTCGAGTCCTCCGCGCGGCTGATTCCCACGCCTGTAACGGTTGTGCCCGCCGCCGCCGCGCCCACTCGCCCGCCGCTGCGGATGCCGATGGAACTGGTTCCTCCCGCGCCCCGGCCCCGCATTGAAGAGGTTCAGGCTCCGGTGGACGAATCGCCCCACTATGCCTCGCGCAACTGGCGCGCCGCCGCCTGGGAGCGAGAGCGCGAACGAGAATTGAGAACCGTCGAGCGCCGACCGGGCCTTGCCGCCCGCCGCCGCTTCAGTTAGAAACCGTTGGAAGAACCGTGTGAGGCTGTCATGTGGTTGGATTTATTGTTGATTCTTTTGGCTGTTGCGCCGTTGATGTCTACTACGAGTTTTCATTTACGCGGCTCCGGAAGCCTTTCTAGCCACGCAGATGAAGCGGGAATCACCGCATGGGAGCCGTGCCTGCAAGCAGCGCCAGAAGGCCAGCCTCATCCTGCACGGGAATAGGGTTGTGCGACGATGCGGAAGGTTGTCCAAGCATCGATTCTGCATCCTACGCTCCTTAACCAAATGGAATGCTGAAGCCCGCTCATCGCGAAAGTATTGCGATGAACGGGGCACAGCTTTTCAAAGCAGGTTGACTCTTCGGGTTGATGAGCGGACCACCTGCCTGGTTTCGAGGCTTTAGTAAAGCTGGCAGTTCTTTTTCAACTCAAGCCCCAGCTCAAAAGTGAATTTGCGGATCGCCTCCCAGTCGCGCTTCTCGGGCGGCTGTTCGCGCCAATAACGGATCTGCGCGGTTGGCGGCACGTTCATGGGAACCATTTCGGCAGCTTCCAGCAGGTCTGCTGCCTCCTCGGCGGCATCCAGAAGCTTGTCCGTCTGCGCTGCTGAATGCAGGTGTGCGCCAAAGACAGGGTGATCGTCTTTCTGCGCCAGCGCCTCCTCGATCTCCTTGAGCGCCTTTTCGGCCTGTCCCTCGCGGTTCGGCACCGGCTTGATGATCGTGTTCAGGTTGCGGTTTCTTTGGAAGCCCATGATGGCCGCAATGGTCGATGGATCGCGTACCGTGCCATCCGGATAGAAGATGCCGTGAATTTCGCCCCAATATCCCTGGATTATCAGTTCAAAGAGATACCAGCCCGTTTTGTGCTCGTTGGCAACATCCAGCACCAGGTCGTAGGGATTGGCGCGGCCAATGCAGCCGGTCTCGGTGTTCAGAATGGGCTTGTTGTACTTTTTGGCGACCTCTTCAGCCACGCTGTACGCGTGTTCAATCGTGGACCGGCGCACGGTGTAATCGTGGAAGCTGATGACATCCTCGAGGTCGGCGGCAACATCCAGTTGGCTGGAAAACTCATAGCCCACGGTGAGCGCGTTGACCGGGTCCAGCTTGCGCACGTAGGTCAGGTAGTAGCGGACGAACCCTGTAATTTCGTCGATGTGCTGCTTTTTCTCGTCGCCCGTCGCCTTCATGACGTAATCATTGGTCACCGGTTCGTTCATGATGTCCCACATGAGCAAACCCTGTTCGTCCTTGACCGCCTCGACGACGGCCTTGACATAGGCGTCGCCCCGCGGACGGAAGTCGGGCTTCAGCGTCGCTGGATCGATGTCATTTCCACCCCACAGAATCGGCATGGTGGTGAATCCCATCCGGTTGGATGTGCGGATATAATTCCTCAACCGTGCGATAAAAGCCTGCGGATCTTTCTCGTAGAACTTGTAGCTGAGCCAGATGCGGGTGCTGTTCAGGTTGATGCGCTTGGCGTAGCCGAGATCCCGTTCAACGGTTGCCTGGTCGCCGTAGATGCCATAATTCACGCCGCGAACGAAGCTGTAATCCTTGAGCGGCTTCTCAGCAAATGCGGGTGCAGCGGCAAACGCCAAGGCGACTGCCGCAAACAGAATAAGACGTATCTTCATCGGATTTCTCCCCCCGATGAGCATACATCCAAGCGGGCGGCTGTGGCTGGTATGAATCATTCACACTTATGCTATGATCTGTTCAGGAGTTGCGCGCCATGCCCCCCACTCTCTGCGAAAAACGAACAGTCAGTTTGCCCAGCGAACAGAGCCAGTATATTGACCGCCTAGTGGATTCAGGAGCCTATGCATCGGCCAGTGAGGTGGTTCGAGCCGGTCTGCGCGCGCTGGAAGAGCGGGATGCGGCCGTGGAGCGCTGGCTTCGTGAGGATGTAGTGGCCGCTTACGATGCTCTAAAGACCGATCCCAGCCGGGCGATTCCCGCCAGTCAGGTCTTTGCCGCACTTCGCGCCCGCCACCAGGACAGAGAGGCGCGTGGCGCGTGAACTACTCGGTCTACTTTACGCCGGAAGCCAAGGATGATCTCTTCGATCTCTATGACTTTATTGCTGACCGCAGCAGTCCAAAATGCGCCATTGGTTATATCAACCGAATTAAAAAAAGCTGCTTGAACCTTCAGGTTTTCCCGGAGCGGGGAACTAACCGTGACGATCTGCGCCCCGGTTTGCGAGTGATGGGGTTCGAGCATCGGGTGCTGATTGCGTTTCGCATGGATGCTGATTCTGTTGCAATTCTGCGCATCCTCTATGGCGGACGCAGCCTCGAATTAGCATATCCGCAAGTTGAGCAGTAGAGCAAATGCGCTGAACACTCCAGTTCAAGCTACCATCGAGACAGATAGCCGAAGCCCGAGCGCGTGCATGACCTTTAGAGCCGTTCCCAACTCCGGGTTGCCCGCATCACTCAAGGCGCGATACAAGGCTTCACGGGCAATTCCAGTATCGCGCGCGAGTTGCGCCATTCCGCCGCGCGCCCGCGCCACTGCGCCGAGTGCCTTCGCAATGATTCGCGGATCGTCGCTCTCCAGCGCTTCGGTCAGATAGGCCGAGATGGTCTCCTCATCGGTAAGAAACTCGGCCACATCAAAGGGCATTGTTTCCAGAGTCATGTTTTCAATCCCACACAAGCTGAAACGTCAAGCAGCCACACAAATCGCTCTAACTCCGCTCCTTTAGTCCATCGGCTTCATATTGTAAAGAAAGAGCGCGCGCAACTCCAGGTACGGTCCGTGAAACTCCTCCGGCAGTGGCGGGTAGTTTGAGCCGGTCAGCGCGCCCCAAGCGGCGCGGTCCAGAGCCACGTCGCCGCTGCGGCCTTCCAGCACCATACTCCCCGCCATCAACCGCCCGTTTGGAAGAACCTTGAAGCGAATCACCACTTGCCCTTTCTTCAGTTGCGGCGGGTTGATCTCATCGGGAATTAACTTGTCCCAGGTCCGCTCCGTCCTCCTATGCCAATGCGCCAGCCAAGGTTTGAAATCAGCGCCTTCTGTATCGGAGAGGATTTGAACCCTTCCAATGGGCGCTTGCAACTTGGCCGTATCCGCCTTGGGAGAGGCAGGTTCAGGACTTTTAGAATCGGTTGAAGCATTTTGCGCTTGTACCGGCAAGAAAGTCAGAAAAGCAGCAAAAGCGCATAGAATCGCTAAATTTCTCATAGAGTCACCCTCCTCAACAAAAGCTGAAACGCCAATCCGTCGTACCAGCCCCGCTCACTGCCGCGGCGGCTCCATGTTGTAGAGGAAGAGCGCGCGCAGTTCGAGGTACGGCCCGTGGAAGTCTCTGGGCAGCGGGGGGTAATTCGAGCCGGTCAGAGCGCCCCACGCGGCGCGGTCCAGGGCCACGTCGCCTGAGCTGCCCTCCAGCACCATGCCGCCTTCCATCAAGCGGCCACTGGGCAAGACCTTGAAGCGGATCATCACTTGCCCGGCTTTGCCGATTGGCGGGTTAACCTCGTCGGGAATCAGCGGGTCCCAGGTGCGCTCGGTCTCGCGGTGCCAGCGCTGCAGCCAGCCGTTGAAGTCCACGCCCTGCGTGTCGCTGAGAATCTGCACGCCCCCGGTGCCTGCCCCAGGATGCATCGAAAGCCCGCTGTGGGAGGGCAGATTGCCCATGCCCGAGCCGTGCTCCCGTGCAGCATTCTTCATCGCGTTGCGCATTGCGTCCGAGGGATTCTGCGAGTTCATGGCAAAGTTGGGCCGTGCCGGAACCGCCTGCGGATGAGGCGCTTCAATCGGCGACTGCGACTGCTGGCTGGGCGGAATCGGCGGCGGGGGTAGCTGCTGCTGAGCGGGAGCGGGAGTTTGCTCTGGAGCGGGCTGCTCCAGCTTCTTGATCTCCTCCTGCTTCTTCATCTCTTCCAGCGTCTTCTGGTCAATCTGCGGCGGCTGGATGGGAACCGGCTTGATCTCTACCTTGGGCTGAAACTTGGGCGAATCCATGTAGGTAAAATCTTTGTGCTCTTTCAGCGCCAGGTTGGATTCGACGATGGCCGGCATCTTGATGTACCGGGGCAGCACCAGGATGGCGGCGATCAGCAGCGCGTGGATGATCAGGGCGATCCAGATGCCCTCGCGCAGCCGTGCCCAGCGCCGCTCATCCTCCAGATCGCTGATCATCTGCAGCAGTTCGTGGGTGTCGTAGTCCACCCAGCGTGAGCCGCGCACCACCACCGGCGGAGCTTCAGCCGCGTGGATCGGCTCGTCCGTGCCAGCTTCTTTCTCGTCGATGGGCTCTTTGTCGAGGGGCATTTTTTGTGAAAAGCCAGCCGGAGCGCGTTCGCCCCGCAGCCGTGTTTATATCCTTTCTCTCTATTCTCTCATCCGGAGCAAAGCTCTGCCCACTGCTTCAACCCTTACAATGGTTTCTGACTGGTAGACGGATTTTAATGCGGAAGGAACCTCTCATTGAAGCATTTTTTTCTCCTTATAAAAGCTAAATGGAAGTTCATTGCACTTTTCCTGGCCCACTTCGGCATCTGGGGCGCGGGTGCGGGGGCGCTGCTGGACTCCTCGACGATTCCCATCCCCATGGATGCTCTGTTGGGCGTCTTCATCTGGAACGACAAGCCCCACTTCTGGCTCTATTGCCTGCTGGCCTCGGTGGGTTCGGCCATCGGTGGACTCTTGCCGTACGGATTGGGCCGGGCTGGCGGCGAGATTTTCCTGCTCAAGCACGTCAACCGCAAACGCTATGAACGGATGCGTGCCCGCTTCGAGCGTCAGGAGTTTCTGGCCATGATGATTCCCTCGATGCTACCGCCGCCGACGCCGTGGAAGGCCTTCGTCTTTGCCGCTGGCGTCTTCGAAATGCGCACCGTGCCCTTCATGCTCTCAGTCTTCAGCGGCAGAATGCTGCGCTGGCTGATTCTTTCGCTGCTGGTGATCAAACTGGGTCCAGGCGCGGTGGGGCTGGTGGCGCAGCACGGACTGGCCGCGCTGGCCATCGTCGGCGGTCTGGCGCTGGTGGGTTTTGCCGTGTGGTGGATGCGCCGCAAGCGCGTCGGCAAGCTGAACGGCAGTGAACCAGCGTGATTTTTTGAATCCTTGTACTCTTTCTGCAGGCCTGAATGCTTTCCCAGTTCCGAATCTTCAGGAGAGCAATGTCGAAAGGCTGCTGGTGACTCCGCAGGTGCTGGACAGATCCAGATGACTAGTGATATGACTATACGAGAAGAGGTTCCTCATGGCTTGGCAGGTCTACGACGCAAAGGCGCGCTTCAGCGAGTTCCTGGACGCCAGTCTCAAGGACGGTCCCCAGGTTATCACCAAGCGGGGAGTGGAGGCTGCCGTGCTGATCTCCATCGACGAGTGGAAGAGGCTGAGCGCGCAATCGAGGCCCTCGCTCAAGAAGATTTTGCTCAATCCGGGCGGTCCGCGCTTTGAGAATATTGTGCCGCTGCGCGGAGAGAATCCCGGCCGTCCTCCGGTTGAGTTCGAGTAAGCCCAATGTACCTTCTCGATACCAACATCATCTCGGAGACCCGCAAGCCGCGCCCGCATCCTGCCGTTCTGGCATGGATTCGCTCCGTCCGTGAAAGCGATCTTTTTCTCTCAGCCATCACGTTGGGCGAGTTGCAAAAGGGCGTGGAACTGACCCGGCGGCAGAATCCCTTGAAAGCCGAGGAGATTGGCGCGTGGATTGACCAACTGGCCTCCAGTTACGCCATTTTGCCAGCGGACGAGCGTGTCCTCAGAGAATGGGCAAGAATGTTGAAAGGTCGCAACGAGCCTAAGTGGGAAGATGGCTTGATCGCAGCCACCGCGCGCATTCATCGCCTCATCGTTGTCACCCGCAATGTAAAAGATTTTGCATTCTTTGACGTGGAAGTCTTCAACCCATTCCCCCTCGATTCAGGGGACGAATAATCAATAGTTTGTAATTTGGATGTATTTATTTAAGAGTAACTTAAGACCGCATTTCTTGACCTTTTATAAGGCAAAGAATGGGCAGTATTTAATCGAAAAAAACTAACTTTGCATTGATGAATAGGTCTCCCAAGCCCAACCCGCAGGCCTGGGAGAGCCAACCAAACCTGTTACTCGGCCAGCGCCACCTGCGACCGCGCCGCGCGCATCCGCCGCACCAGCACCGGAACGCCAAAGGCCGCGCCCGCGACAATCGTTGTCGAGATCAAGTCGTTGCGATAAAACGGCAGGGCCGCGACAAAGCAGGCGCTCAAGCCAGCCAGTGTCTTGGGATAGATCCAGCCGCTTGTCCAGACCATGTAGTTCGAGACGATAAAGAAGGAGGTCGGTCCCAGCAGGGCACCCGCGCCCACGCGCACCGTAGTCGTCCGGCTCTTGAGCAGAATCCGCCCCAGCACCATCGCCATCCCATACCAGGCCCAAGTCGGCAGATAAAGCTGCCAGGCGAAGGGGAAGTGATAGGTGTAGACGGTGAGGAAGTAGTCGGTGGCCATCAGCGCGGCCAAGGGAGCCAGCATCTCACGCCACGAACGCCGCGCGCCAAAGTACAGCAGCACGCCGCCCACAGCGGTAAAGTTCCACCAGCCCGCATGGGGCAGCAAACGGCTCAATACGGCAACCAGCAACAGAAGATAAGCAGGCATACACACCTCGAAGTTCTTGGATTTCGGACTCTTCCTGGGGAAGAGGAGATTCCGGTAGCGCTCCTCTCATCTTGAAGGCGAAGCGCCGTTCGGTCAACTCAAGTATTTCACAGAATGAACAATCTTTTCAGTTCCTCAATCATTTTCCGGGTCAGCGTCCTGAGTCATTATTTCTTTCAATAATAAAACTGTCATCCTGAGCGGAGTTTGACGCGCTTTTTGCGGCAAACGGAGTCGAAGGACCTGCGGTTCCAGCACTCGATTTCTTCAAGAAACTTTGGATTCACCACCTACCGCTGCTCCCGCCCATTTATGGCCTCACCGGCCTCTTCGTGCCCGTCCACGATATAAACCCAACCGTCCAGAGGCGACCGGCGCTGACCCTCCTGCCCGCCCCAAAGGAAGTAATTAAAGCGCAGATCGGTGAACTGGACGGTCGTCCATTGACGGCCGGGCGGCAACTGCGGTGGGGCCAAGCTTGGAACCGCGACAGGACCAAGATCGCGCACCACGGCCCACGCGCCCCAGTCCAGATACACCTGGCCCAGCAGCGTGCGCTTGGCCGTCTCGGTGGCAGGGGTTGCGGAAGGCTTGTAAAGCGCCGCGTGTGGGTTGCTCGTGATCTCGCCGCTCAGCGTGTTGATCTCGGCCGTCTGATAAAACTCCGGTGTCTCCACAATTGCGTGCCAGCGGAAGGGATTGATCGGGTAAGGCTCCAGGGCCATGCGTTTGATGGGAGCTGTGACAACCTGCGCATTCTCCAGCAGCATCCGCGCCCGGCCCTGCTCGGCCCGCCGCCAGCCCCAGAGCAGCACCATCGCTGTGAGCGCGAAGATCGCCCAGCCGCGTCCGCGAAACTTTGTTTTCTTCGCGCCCATCTCGGCGTCGGCCAGGGCAAAGATCCAAGGCATGACCAGCGCCAGCGTCAGCACGCCCAGCAGAACCGGCTCGGCGATAAAGACAAAGCTGCCCGCGTACCAGCGCGGATTGAAGGGATAAAAGGGACGCAGGCCGTAGTTGTTGGTCCAATCCAGCAGCAGATGGCTCAGCGCGGAGAGCAGGGCGGTCAGGTAGAGCCAGCCCCAATGAATTGGCTGCCGTGCCGCGGATGCATTCACTCCACCGGGTGCCCCATCCTTGCCGTCCTGAGCGAAGTCGAAGGATCTGCGTTTTGCAATTTGTGGTAAGGGTGGGAAACCACGAACCTCGACCGGCGCAGTCAATTCCGTCGGCTTGTTTCGCCGCCGCTCCCACCAGCGATCCAGCAGCCACACCGCACCTACCGCCGCCGCCGCCACGAATGGCGTGGCGAGAAAAGTGTGCGTAATGCCGCGATGGTGCTTCAGCTCCTCGACCGGCCCGGCCAGCGCCCAGAGCACGTCGAGGTCGGCAACCTCGGCAGCCAGTACGGCCACGAGCGTCGCGTAAGCCGTCTTGCGGTTCAGCCCCGCCCGGCCAATGCACGCCCCGGTAAGAAAGTGTGTGATCGGTTCCATAAGCTCTCTGCCAACCATACTATCCTGCCCAGGTCTCCTATAATTCTCTTCATGGGTGAGCAAGAGATTCCAGATTCAAATCCGGCCAAGCGCGTGGCCGAACTGCGCGTCGAACTGCGCCGACATGAGCACCTGTATTACATCCAGGACGCGCCGGAGATCTCCGACGCTGGCTACGATGCGCTAATGAATGAGCTGAAGCTGCTGGAAGCCGCGCACCCGGAGCTGCTGACGCCCGATTCGCCCACCCAGCGTGTCGGCGGCAAGCCGGCTGAGGGATTTCAAAAGGTTGCGCACTCGCGGCCCATGCTCTCGCTGGATAACGCCTACTCGGCTGAAGAACTGGCCGCCTGGGACGCCCGTGTGCGTGCCTTGGCCCAGCCGAGGTATGGCAAGGCCGTCGATTTCGACGAAAAGTCAACTGGCGATGACTGGCCGCAGGTCATTGCTGAATTTGACGAGGAGATGCGCATAGCCGCGCAACCGCTGCCGATAGAGTACGTTGCCGAACTCAAGATGGACGGTCTGAGCGTGGCGTTGCGCTACGAGCCTGCGGAGGGCGGTGGCTCAAGGCTGGTTTCCGGACTGACCCGTGGCGATGGCCAGACCGGCGAGGATGTGACGACGAATATTCGCACTATCCGCAGCGTGCCGCTGACTATTTCCGCCGAGACACTGGAGAAACTCCGCCTCCCGCAGGGATTCGAGGTGCGCGGCGAGGTGATTCTGCCCACGGCGGCCTTCGAGCGGCTGAACGAGGAACGCGAGCAGCAGGGGCTTGCCTTGGCCGTCAACCCCCGCAACGCTGCCGCCGGAACGCTGCGCACGCTGGAGCCGAGCATCGTCGCCAGCCGCCGCCTGGATTTTTATGCCTACTTCCTGCTGGTGGACGGCGAGTATTGGCCACATGGGCAGCGCGTGACGCTGGACACTCTCGCCGCCCTCGGCTTCCGCGTCAATCCGAATCGCAAGCTGGTCGCGTCGGTCGAGGAGATGACCCGCTTCATCGACGAAGCCGATGCCGTGCGCTCGACCCTCGGCTATGAGATCGACGGCGTGGTTCTCAAGGTGGACGCACACGCCACGCAGCAGCGGCTCGGCTCGACCGGCCGTGCGCCGCGCTGGGCCATCGCTTTCAAATTCACTGCGCGATTCGGCATTACGCAGGTCAATGCGATTACCGTCCAGGTGGGCCGCACCGGCAAGCTGACGCCGGTGGCTAAGCTGACGCCGGTCTTCATCGGCGGGACGACAGTGAGCCGCGCCACGCTGCACAACGCCGACTTCATTGAGCGGCTGGGCTTGCGGTTGGGCGATTGGGTCAAGGTGGAGCGCGGCGGCGATGTGATTCCCAAGGTCGTCGAAGTGATTGAAGATACAGAACATCCACGCGGCGTCTTCCGCTTTGATTTTCCGACGGTTTGCCCGGAGTGTGGCAGCGCCGCCGTACGCGCGGAGGGCGAGGTGGACTTCCGCTGCGTCAACGCTGATTGCCCGGCCAAGCTGCGCGAGAGCCTGCTGCACTTTGCCTCGCGCGGAGTGATGAATATCGAGGGGCTGGGCGAGGCCGTGGTGCAGCAGTTGTTGGAGCGCGGGCTGGTGCGCAGCGTCGCCGATCTTTACTCACTCACAGCCGAGCAGTTGATTGGCCTGGAACGCTTTGCGGAGAAGTCCGCGCGCACGCTGCTCGATGAGATTGAAGCCTCCAAGCACGCTGGGCTGGCGCGTGTGCTGGGAGGATTAGGCATACGCTTTGTGGGCGAGCGCACGGCGAAGCTGCTGGCCGAGGAGTTCGGCTCGATGGAGGCTTTGCGCGCGGTGACTGCCGAGGAACTGGAGCGGGTGGAAGAGGTTGGCCCGCGCATCTCGCAGGCTATCTGCGAATTTTTTGCGCAGCCGGCCAACGCTGCTCTGGTTGAAACCCTCCGGTCAGACGGGGTGGAGATGACAGCCGAGAAAAAGCACCGCTCGACACATTTGGCGGGGCTGACCTTTGTGCTTACCGGGACGCTGCCTACGCTGACCCGCGAAGAGGCCAAGGCGCGCATCGAGGCGGCGGGCGGCAAGACCGCAGGCTCGGTGAGCAAAAAGACCAGCTATGTGGTGGCGGGCGAGGAGGCCGGCTCCAAGCTGGAGAAGGCGCTCGAACTCAAGATTCCCGTGCTGGACGAGGCAGGGCTGCTGGCGAAGCTACAGTCTGAAGAACCTTCGGAAAAGACAGTGGGGCAAGAGTGAAAGCCATTACAGATTGAACAGCTCCCGCAGCCGCCGGGTTTGCGCGCGGCTGACCGGGATTTCAGTCTGCTTTTTGTCGTCCATGCGCAGTTGGTAGCTGGATTTGAACCACGGCACCACCTCGCGGATGTGGTTGATATTCACCACAAAGCCACGATGGGCGCGCCAGAAGAGCGCCGGATCGAGCAGTTCGAGCAGCTCCTCCAGCGTGCGGCACTTGGACGAGCCTTCAAAGCTCTGTGTCACCACGCGAATCACGCCCCCGTCGATGGCCGCGTAGCAGATCTCCGCCTGATCGACGAGCAGCAGCCGACTCTGCGCCTGGACGATCAACTTGGCCGGTTGCGGAGCGCCCTGCGGACGGTTCAGCAGGCGCAGCAACGATTCGATTTGCGACTCCGGCAGCGGGCTGGCCGCGCCATTTGTGGAAATCCCCGCCAGCCGCCCGCGCACCCGCTCGACGGCCTGCTCGACGCGCACGCGGTCAAAGGGCTTGAGCAGATAATCAACAGCGTTTACATCGAAGGCGCGCACCGCGTACTGGTCATAAGCCGTGGCAAAGACCACCTGCGGCACCTGCGGTGCGGCCAACTGCGCCTGCGGCGCGGAATGAGCGATTGCTGCCACCCTGCGCTCCAGCAGCTTCTCAATCACTGCAAAGCCGTCCAGACCCGGCATCTGCACGTCCAGAAAAACCATGTCGGGATGGTGCTCCTCGATCAGATCGACGGCCTCGATGCCGTTTGCTCCTTGCGCCAGAACCTCCACGCCGCCCACCTGCTCAAGCAGATAGGCAAGCTCTTCGCGGGCCAGTTCTTCGTCGTCGATGATGAGCGCGGTGAGAGGCAATCCCTAGTCCCTTAGTCCCTATTCGCCCATCACCCTGAGCCGCGTCGGCATATGATCGACCGCCAGCTCATGGCCGCATTGCGTGCAGAATTGATCCGTGGTGCGCACGGTGCGGAAGCAGTGGCCGCAATTGGCGGACAGCCGGTAATCGCACTGCGGGCAGAAGTGGAAGTCGCTCTGTACATAGGTGGAGCAGGCCGGGCAGCGTGAGACCTCCGGCTGGCGCAGCAGGAAGTACAAAACCGCGCCGATCCCGCCAGGCATTACAAAGCAGATGGCCATCCAGAAGCGCGCGCTCATCGCCCGGCGTGGAGCATCCTTGCTGACATAGCCGACCATCAGGAAATAGAGCGAGAGCAGCAGGCCGCAGGAGAGGCTGAAGTAGATCCGCATACCCAGCGGCGGCGGATTGTGTTGTGAGCTGGGAAAAATAAACCAGAAGTAGTATTCAACCAGCACAAATGCAGCGACGGCGGCGACAATAGACCAGACCGGGATCAGGCGGGCATCTTCGTCGACAGAAATCGACTGAGGATCGCGAATTGACTGTGGATCGCGCATAGGTTAACCCTCCCTCTGAGGGTGTTAAAAGGATTTAAAAATGATAAACCCTTTTACTGTTGGACGGAAGAGGGAATCGGTAAGTTGCGCCAAGTTGTGCTTTGCGATGAAATTCAGGGTTTTCGCCGGAGCCACCCGGCCAGCACAATCGAGGCTAGCACCGCCGTGCCGAGGAAGAGAATCAACACGCCCAACTGCCCCCTCATGCCGGTCAGATGCTCTTCTTCAATGATTGTTTCTGTAATCCACCAGACCAGAGGACCAAGCACAAAAAACACAACCACAGAGGCAGCCAAAGCTACTGCACGCACGCGCTTCCGCCCGGCCTTCTGATCCTGCATCACGCCCTGCGATGCAATCACCACGCGACGCGTGCGATAGGCCACGTCGCACTCCCGGTTGGCCTGCTTTCCACAGAGAGCCGAGAGAAGATCGCTGTCCGCGCACACCGTTTTGCCTGTTTTCTTGGGGCCGGATGCATCGGGCGCACCTTCAACCGGTTTCATGCCGTCCTCGGAGCCAGATCAGTCACTACGGATCGCGCCGCATCAGCCGCGCCCAAGGCGCCACTGGCCGCACCGCAGGTGCCCAGCTTGGGTTTGATCGCGGCCAATCCGCGATAAAGCCTTGATTTCACAGTAGAAAGAGGCGCGCGTGTCACCTTGGAAATCTCTTCCAGAGAGAGATCTTCATGAAAGCGGAGCACCAGCACTTCGCGGTAGAGCGTGTCTAGTTTCATTAAAGCCGCTGCAATCCGCTCCCGGTCTTCCAGGTTAGAGAAGCGGTCGAAGGGCGTCGGTTCATCCCCGGCAAGTTCAAAACTCATCGGCCGGTCGTCGTCGCTGCCGCCTTCAAAAAGCTCATCCAGGCTGGACATCGTCTTTTTGCGTCGCAGATCGATGAGTAGGTTGCGGGCGATGGTAAACAGCCACGTGTCAAAGCGCGCCTTGCCGTTGAATTGCCCGCCGCGCACCAGAACCCGCATCCAGACCTCTTGAAAGAGATCCTCGGCCACCTCGCGATTGCCGGTCAGATAGAGCAGGTAGCGCATCAACCGGTGCTGGTGGCGCACAATCAGCTGATCCAGCAATCCAGCATCCTGGCGCTTGAGTCCCTCGGCTACGGCTAGATTCTCTTGCCGTGCCAGTTCGTCGGCTGCGGAGGCCGTGGCTGAGCCGAAAAAAGGGCGAATGAAGGCAGCTGTACTCATCTCACTTTATTAGACGCCTGATTCCTTCCAGAGGCCGCAGGAAAACGGCAAGAGATCGAAAGAAATCTCCGTCGGTAATAAGAAAAGGCCGATTTTGTTTGGAAACGACCCAATCAGAGCATCTTACATATTGGTATAGAGCAGATTGCCTGCTTGGCTCAGGGGCGGGAGTCGTTGAATAAACAGGTAGCGCTGGCCTCCCGGCCGGCTGTTGCGTGGACCTCCCGGTCCACGCTCGTTTCTTATCAGTCCCCCACCTCTGTCGCCGACCTACGAGAGATGAAACTTTGGGTGCCCCACCCTCGCCGCGTTCTTGTTTTTGCGGCTAGGGTGGGATCACACATTCTTCCTTTGTTTTGTATAACGTGCATCTCTCAAGGGCCGGATCAGTGCTGCTACTTCGTCCCCCGCAGCGGCGTCAGCACCAGAAGCAAAACGTCGTTGGCGCGCAGAGACAGGTCCGTCTGATAGCCGCCGCTGCCAACCTCCGCCTCCGTGACGCTCTCTGGAGCGCCGGTGCTGACGGCATTCAGCACTTCCACCTGTTTTGGCGTCAACCCGTGCGGCGCGCCCATGTGCAGATAGGCAGTGTAGGCGTCGTTCTTCTGGTAGCCGATGGCGTAGGTGCTAACCAGATAACGCCCGGCGGCCAGGTGATCCAGCGCAATGTGCAGCGTGCCTTTGCTGGTGGTGGGCAGCTCGTTCTTATAGAAGACCTGATCCGTCTGGCCGTGCGGAGGAACGATCGGCGTGTAGTCCCAGACCAGCGCCTGGACTGTGCCATCGGCGTTGCGCGTAATCCAAGACTGCGCATCGCTCGACTTCACGTCCTCCGCGCCCAATTGCGACAGGAAGCGATAAGCAAAGAAGGACGGCTTGCGGATTCCCTGCAAGTTCATCAGGCCAAAGCCGCCATGAAACGGCGTAAAGCGCGGGCCGTTCTCCTCAAAAATGTCGGTAAATGTCCAATAGGACATCGAATCCACGTAGGGCGAGGCGCGCTTGATCTTGTCGAGGATGAAGCTCGCCTGATGGTACTGGTCGTGCATATAATCCGTCGGCGTATAGGCCGAGCTCCACTCGGTAAAGTGCAGCTCCATGGCTGGCCGACCGGAGGCCTTCAGCAGTTCACGCGAGTGCTGCATACGGCCACTGACGGCATCCGGCGACGGGTCAAGCAGCGTGCCAGCCGAGCCGTCGGCGTCCAGAAAACCCTGATTGACGCCGTAAGCGTGTGTGGCGACAAAGTCAGCCGGCACATTGTTGGCGACGATGTACTTCTCGAAAGCCTCTTCAAAGCCGTAGGGCATGGCCGACGCCGGTCCACCCACGCGGCAGGCAGGGCACTCAGCCTTCACGGCTTCTGCGGTATTTTTGTAGAGCGCCAGATAGTCGTCTAGCGATCCGGAGAAGAAACCATTGTGCAGATCCGGCTCATTCCACACTTCGAAGTACCACTTCTCGACCTCTTCCGCGCCATAGCGATCTTTGAAATGTGTCACCAGCGCGCGGATCAGCGCGTTCCACTTCGCCGGGTCCTTCGGCGGAGTGATGTTGCCCTTCCACCAGAAGACGGTCTGTGTCCCGCTGGCCAGTTTCGTTGGCATGAAGGTCAATTCGACAAAGGGGCGGATGTGCTGCTGCAGCAGCGCGTCATACAGCGCGTCGATGTACTGGAAGTTGTACTCCGGCTTGCCGTCCTTGTCTTCCTGGTAGACGCCCATGTCGTCATGCAGCAGGCCGTGCATGCGGATGTATTTGAATCCAATCTCTTTTTGCACGGTGGTCAGTTGCTGCTGCCAATCGGCGCGCAGGCCTTCGTTGGCGCGTCCGGCACCGACACAAAGCAGCGGAACTTGCGTGTGCGGCCCGGTCACCTGGGCTAGGTCGGCCTGAACGGTGCGGGTCTGCGCTTGAGCCATGCCGGAAAATCCGAGGACGCTCAGAAGTGTCACTGTTGCGATCTGTTTACAGGAAACGTGCATTGCGATGTCCTTATTGTGGGAATCGGAAAACCTTTTCACATAATATTATGATCCCCCTCGCAGGCTGGTGGGAAAACTTTCAGCGCATTCTACTCAGGTCAATCGCTACAAGAAAATGTAGCGCCGACCTCCCGGTCGGCTGTTGCGTGGACCTCCTGGTCCACGCCGTACTCCACACAATTAGGAAAACTTCTATCACGAATCTTCTACACTACATCTATGGAAGTTTTGTATGGTGTGCATCCGGTCGAAGAGGCTCTCAAGGCAGGGCGGCGGCGTTTTGATCACGTATTGGTAGCCCGCGAGCGCGACGATCTTCGCCTGGAAAAGCTGGTCGCCTTCTGCCGCGAGAGCGGCGTCCGCGTCCGGACTGAAGCGCGTGACCAGTTGACGCAAATGGCCCAGACCCCCGCTCATCAGGGCGTGGTGGCTCTGGTCCATCCGCAGGAGTTTCTCACTATTGAGGATCTTTTTCAGCCGACGAAACCAGGCACGGCGCGGCTTCTGCTGGCTCTGGACGGCGTGGAAGATCCGCAGAACCTGGGCGCTCTCTTGCGCGTGGCTGACGGCGCGGGCGTGGATGGCGTGCTGCTCACCGAGCGCCGTTCGGCCCCGCTCAGCCCGGTCGCGGTCAAAGCCAGCGCCGGTGCCACCGAGCATCTACGCATTGCCCGCGTCGTTAATCTGGTGCGCTCGCTGGAAGAGCTGAAGCGCCGCAACCTCTGGATCATCGGTCTGGACGAGCGCGGCTCCTCGGACTACGATCAATTCGACCTGACCGGCGACTGCGTTCTTGTCCTGGGCCGGGAGGGAGCGGGTCTGCACGATTTGGTCAAGCGCACCTGCGACCACTTGCTGCGCATTCCCATGAGCGGCGGCGTCAGCTCGCTCAACGTCTCCGCCGCCGGAGCGGTGGTGCTCTACGAAGCCTCCCGCCAGCGCCGAAATGCATCCCACCGCGTCGAAGTAAAGGCTGGCCCCGCCGCAGGTGGCGCGTCGAAGCCCAAGAAACAGAAAGGCCTGGGTTCATGAAGTTTTTGTTTGGTCGGTTCGCACAAAAAAGCTCGGTGCCCCATCCATTTCGCGCATTTTGCGAAATGGGTGGGAAACCACGAACCTTGAGCAGCGTTATTTTGATAGCTATTTTTGCCCTCGCGGTTTTTCCCTGCGCCGCGCAGCAGGACGCTCAGCCCCACCAAGGAAAGGTCATCTTCTCCCGCTCGACCGACGAGACCGGCCAGACGACCGACCAGAGCGCATTACCCGCCACAACTGCTTTAGTGCCATCGCAGCTTAACGCCGACGGCGCGCTGGCCCCACCGCAGGTGGTTTTCACCTCCTACGGACTCGACGTTCATCTCCGTCCCGCCGAGCAGCAGATCGCCGTCCGCGCTCTCCTCACTATCCGCAATGACGGCCAGCTTCCGCTCACCCGCATTCCGCTGCAACTCTCCTCTTCGCTCAATTGGGAGCGCATCCGCGCAGACGGCAAAGACCTCAGTTTCCAGGTGGCTACGCTCAACTCCGACGCCGACCACACCGGCCAGTTGCATGAAGCAGCCGTCTCCCTGACGCAGCCGCTCCTGCCCGGCCAAGCCCTGGAGTTGGACGTATCCTACTCCGGTCAGATCGCTCCCAGCTCGCAGCGCCTTCTCTCCATCGGCGCTCCCCAGGAGACGGCCCTGCGTTCGGATTGGGACCAGATCAGCCCTGCTTTCACCGGCCTGCGCGGCTTTGGCAATGTCGTATGGTACCCGGTCTCCAGCGTTCCTGTTCTCTTGGGCGACGGCGCACGGCTTTTTGACGAGATGGGCAAACAGAAGCAGCGGCTCACCGGCGCGCGCTTCCGTCTGCGCCTCACCGTCGAATTCCCGCACGGTCTGGCCCCAACTGTGGCTGTGATTAACGGCCACTCCGCACCTCTCACTGTCACCGAGCCGCGAGAGACTCTCGATCAGAACCAGGAGGTCTCTGGCGTGGCCGCCGCCGACTCCGGCAGCGCAACCCTTGGCTTCGAAACTCCTAGCTTTTTTGTCGCGACGCGCACGGCCCACCCAGGCACAAATCTGACCGCTTGGACCCTGCCGGAGAACGATCTCGCCGTGCAATTCTGGACGACCGCAGCGACGGCAGTGACGCCATTCCTGCAAGGCTGGCTCGGCCAGCAGCCCCGCTCTCAGCTCATCCTGCTCGACCTGCCTGATCCGCAAGACACTCCCTTTGAAACCGGCTCTCTGCTGGCCGCGCCGCTCCACGAACTCGACGCAAAGGCCTCGCCGGAGTCCTTGAACGGCGTTCTCGTCCACGCCCTTACCCACGCTTGGATGACCGCGCCCAACCCGCCACAGCCGCCTGCATGGCTCAACGAGGGCGTCGCCACTTTTATGAGCAGCTTGTGGGTGGAGAAGCAGCACAACCGCGAAGCCGCTCTGGTCACACTGGAGGCCAACCGCGCGGCGCTCGCCTTGGCCGAACCGGAAAGTCCCGGTCAAAGCGCAGGCCAGCCGCTCGCGCAGGCCATCTCGCCCGCCTACTACCGCACTAAAGCCGCGTATGTCCTCTGGATGCTGCGCGATCTGGCCGGAGATCGGGCGCTTTCCGCCGCCCTCGGAGCCTACGATCCAGCCACCCACAGCTCCCTGGAAAAGCTGATCGAAGAAGCCACCACCCGGCCTGATCTCGGCTGGTTCTTTGCCGACTGGGTCGATGCCGACAAGGGCCTGCCCGACCTGAACATCACTGGCGTATTTCCCGCGCAGGCCTCGGCAGGCAACTGGCTGGTCGCCATCCACATTGCCAATGCGGGTTACGCTGCTGCGGAAGTTCCGGTCACGATCCGCACCGGTTCCGGCTCCGATGCAACCTCCATCACGCAGCGCGTTCGCATTCCCGCCCGTGGCGAGATTGTTCCGCGCATTCTTATTCAAGGCAAACCGGCTTCAGTGCAGGTGAACGACGGCACCGTTCCGGAAACGCAGGCCAGCATCCACATACTGCACCTGGACGATTCCGCCCAAGCCCCGCCCGGTTCCAGCCAATCCAATCCGCCAGCGCGCTAGTTTTTTGACCGTTTGATTTGGTAGTTACATGAATGTAGCGCCGACCTCCCGGTCGGCTGTAGCGCGGACGTCCTCGTCCGCGCTTGTCCATGACTGGTTACCAATTCATGCGGTCTAAACACAAGTCCCGTGACCGGGTGAAGATGTTCTATCGTATGAGCAAACGTGGGCCAGGAGGCCCACGTTACAGCCGACCGGGAGGTCGGCGCTACTTTTTCAAATGGATCATTTTCATGCAGTCAGAAACTTTGCGGCTGCGCGGGTTAAGCCGCCTTTGCGGTATCCGCCGAACGCACCCGGAAGCGCTTCATCGTGATCGACAGCGTGCGCTCGATCTTGCGCAGATCATTGCGCTCCGACGGTCCGGCAAAGGTGGAAGCCACGCCATGCGCCGAGGCGCGCCCGGTGCGGCCCACACGATGGACAAAGTCCTCGGCCATCTTGGGCAAATCGTAGTTGATCACGTGCGCCACATTGGCCACGTCAATGCCGCGAGCAGCTACGTCGGTGGCAACGAGTACGCGGTGACGGCCTTCAGAGAAGCTGCGCAGCGCCTGATTGCGTTGGGCCTGCGAGCGGTCGCCGTGAATCTGCGTCGCGGAATGGCCGGCTCGAGTCAGACGGCGCGCCACGCGGTCGGCACCGTGCTTGGTGCGCACAAAGACCAGAAAGCTGCCCTGTTCCGCGCCCAGCAGGTGTTCGAGCAACTCCTGCTTCTTGTCCTGCTCCACTTCGAAGGTGCGCAGCTCGACGTTTTCGGCCGGCTTCAGCACCGAGCCAATCTCCACGCGCACCGGATCGTTGAGGTACTTGCGCGCCACTTCTTTGACCGCGCCTTCCAGCGTGGCGGAGTAGCACAAAGTCTGGCGCACGGCGGGCAACTCGGCGGCAATGCGCTGAATCGCTGGCTGAAAGCCCATATCGAGCATCCGGTCCACTTCGTCCATCACCAAAATCTTCACGCCGTCCAGCTTGACCAAGCGACGCTTGATGTAATCTTCCAAGCGTCCGGGAGTGGCCACAATCAGGCGCGCGCCACGGCGAATCGCTTGCAGTTGCGCGTGCTCGGCCAGGCCACCGACCACCAGCGCCACACTCTGTGACGGGTTGGAGCGGATCGAGAGAAAAGCCTGTTCCACCTGCATGGCCAGTTCGCGCGTGGGCAGAACGATCAACGCCTGCACGCCTTTGCCTTCGGATTTCTGGAGGCTTTCCACGATAGGAATGAGGAAGCCGAGCGTCTTGCCGGTTCCCGTCTGCGCGGTGGCCAGCACGTCGCGGCCCTCCAGAGCAGGAGGAATGCAGGCAGACTGCACAGGTGTAGGGGTTACAAATTTATTGGCATCCAGCCGCGCCATCAAGGCGGGCGAAAGAGAAAATTCAGAGAATGTTGTCAAAATACAGTCATTTCCTTGGGCTTCCGGAGCCTCAGCCAAGCTGGGGCCTGCATACGGAAGCGGACACGGAGGCGCGCCAACTCGCCAAACGCGAGTGCGGACCTGCATCTTCGATTGCGCAAGGGAGAACCGAAAGTCGAGCCTAAATTCGAGCTAGGACTGGCTGGCATTCAAGAGGGAATGCACATACCCGGAGCTGCCACACGCTGCATCATCGCCCGGCGGCACAACGCCGAAGGGCACCACGCTCCCAGTTTTTCCCGGTTCATGCGCCTGATCTCAGTCAAGGATGCAAAAGCGCGTGGCTCTCATTCATTTCAGAGCAGAGTCACCGGGTAGGAGACTCAAGTGGTTCGCGCTATCGGGGCTTGGGGAAAATCTGTGCTGGGCAAACTCGCCTTTAGAAGGGAAATCCGCCGCTCACGGCCAAATCACTGAGCGCAACTACAGTGTAGCACGGATGCGTATTAAGCTTTTGGCGGAGCGCAAACACTGTGCCCCACCCATTCCGCGTTTTTGCGGAATGGGTGGGGCACCACGAACCTCAATCCGTCCGCATTATGGCTTTCTGAAGTTCCAGCGCCCCTTGTCGCTCTTGGGATCGAATTTGGCCAAGGTCGGCGTACTGGCACCGACAGCGGTCAGTGCTACCGGCTCCGTGGAACCAGGTACGGCCTTGGGCATAATGCGGTAGGTTCCATCGGTCAACTGATCGATGCGCCAGAGCTGCTCGGGTGCGTCGGTGAAAGAGGGAAGCGCGATCACTTCACCCTCGGCGGTTGCGGCCAGCGTGCGTTCAGTGCCCGCGATCTGAATCTTGAAGTACGGCGATCCAGGATAGCCGCCCGCGTCGGGAACCGGCGTGATCGTCCACTTCTGATGGGGACGGATCATGTAGTCGAGCAGGTCAACGTCGATGTTGCCCGTCGGCCAAACTGCCGAATCCTGTTCCAGCGTCTGATCTGGAATCGGCACAACGGGACCCTTCGGCGGACCAAAGAAGTCTGCGAAGTTCGGCGGTGGTTGAGTTGGATGCGCGGCTGCCGCTGGAGTTCCGGCTTGCGGTTGCGCCGAGGGAGGTCCGCCCGGAGGAGGGCCGCCAAAGCCGCGCCGTGTGTTGATGCGCACAAAGTCCACGGCCAGCTCCAGCGCAAAGCCGCTACGCTCGGACTCGATCTCGAAGGTTCCACCCTGGAAGTTGTCGCCGCCCACCGGCCATCCATCTTTCCAAAGCAGCGGACGAATATCCAGAACGCTGCGGGCGCTGCGGTCCATGTCCGCCTCGTAGTGCATGGTGAACTTTTCCACGCCGTCGCCCAGGTCCATCAAGCCGAAGTGGCCGAGGCCGAAGACGCGGCCATGGCCCGCCGCCACCAGCTTGCCGCCGCCCTTGAGCAGCGGAATGCCCACATTGTCGATGTAGGGGCCTAGAACGCTTCTGGAGCGGCCCACGCGAAAGTTGTAGCTGGAGTTGGCGGCGTCGCAGCAGGTGCCATGCGTGCCCAGCAGATAATACCAGCCATCGCGGTACATCATGGCCGTGCCTTCCATGTCGATGGACACATCGACCGGCTTGTTGCCCGCCACGCGCAGGCCGGTTTTGGGATCAAGCTCGACGATGCGGATACTGCCAAAGTAGGTGCCGTAGCTGAGCCACAGATGCCCCTTCGCGTACAAGAAGGCCGGATCGATGGCGTCGCAATCCTCAACGCCGTTGCTTGATGCAACGATGCCAAGGTCGTGATAGGCGAAGTCGGGGGATTTGGGGTCGAGGCTTTTGGTCCACATCAACTTGACGTTGCTGGCGTGGCCGCCGGACATTCCGCCGCCGCCCACGGCATAGGTTACGTAGTAACGATCGCCAATTTTGATTACGTCAGGGGCAACACCGCCGCCGGTGCGCACGGCTCCGCTGTGCCAGGTGTAGCCGTCCTCGGAGATCAATCCTCCGCCGCCGGTGCCGAAGGTGTAATACTTGCCATCGGCCAAAATGACCGTCGAGGGATCGTGGATGTAAGGTTCGCCGGCAAGCTGAGCCAATGCACGGCCAGAGACGCAAAGCGAAAGCAGGGCGAGAGCCGCCGCAGCTTGAATTTTGAATTTCATAGTAGCTCCAGAATCAAAACGGTAGAGACAAAAATGGGACAACTCATGCATTTCTGCGTTATTCAACGCTGGTGGTAATGCCCTTGACCGGATCGCCGTTCTCATCGATCAGGCGAACACAGAAATCGCTCATGCCGGGTCCGTTGATGACCGCGCCGCGCAGGATGTTCTTGCCTTTGTTGAGCGTGAGTCGCGGAGAGACGACGTCATCCATCTTCATGCGCCGGTCGTCGTAGAGTCTAGCGGCTTCCTTGCCGTTGAGCCACCACATCGACGCCGAGTTGGAGCCGACGGCTAGGCGGACGTTCTTGAGCTCGCGCGGGCTATTGATGACCGTGACCGCCCAGAAGATAACGCCGTAGGTCGGCTTGTTCAGGCCATAGGCAAAGCGGAAGAGCTTGACGTTGAAGTTGGCCGTGTCCAGAGCGTGCCATGCGAGTTCTTTGTCAGCAACAGTTACCTTGTCACCGTTGTGCGGAAGGACGGTGAACTGGTTGGGGAAGTATTCGGTGTTGAGGGTCTTCCGGACGTATGTGCCGACGAAGACGTCGTTGCTGCGATTGGGCTTCACGATCGGCTCCAGCAGCAGCCAGCGCTGCAGGAATCCGTCGGCGTCAGGCGTCTTGGGAGCCGCTGTGGCTGGTGTAAAGTAAGGCGCGAGGGTGCGAGGAGCAGTCTCCTTCGGCTCGGTAAAGTTGGGTCCGCCGGCCGGAGGCCAGTCCATGCCAGGAGCTGAGGCGGGCGCGGCGGCAGCGGTTGGCGCAGCGGGCGCAGGGGTTTGCGCGGCCGAAGAGACGGCCACGGACAACAAGGCTAGAGCGCTTGTTCCCAGTATCAAAAACTTTCGAAGCGTGTTCATGGTAGGCCTTCTGCAAGATTTTCGATTTTTTGTTTGCAAAACAAAGGTTATCCGCAAAATGAGGATCAACGCAAAAAATGTGCGATGCCTCAACTTGCGCGAGTGATACCACCGTGGCAATTGTCGCCAGACTGCGAGAGTCTGTCCAGCGGCAAGCCCTTCTTGCTACACAATCTCTAATTCGTAGAGGCTGACGCTGACCGGCGGAGCCAGAACGGTCTCCGGAAGTCCATCCTGCGCGCTCTCGACAATCTTGACGGCGGGTTCTTTGCCCACTTCATTGGTCGATTTCGCGTTGGGTGGGGCAATTTGGTAGAGCTTGCCTTCACGGCGCAGCTTGACGCCGCTGAGTTTAGGTGAAAAACTGCGGCCCTCTTCGGAGGGGTTGACCACAGAAAGAATGAACTTCTTGCGATCTGCTGAAAAAGCCGCGAGAATATCCAGCGGATAGGTCGGGCTGCCGGTGGGCTTTGTGCCGCGGTCGACAAACGTCGTGCCGGGCACCAGTTGCTGCGGTGAATCTCCGTCAATGGCCAGCGGAAGAGCGTTGAGAAAGTGCGTCTGCAAGAGCTTCATCACGACGCCTTCGGACGCAAAGCCCACGGCGTCGCCATCGGGTCCGGTCAACAGACGCAGCCCACCGGTGGCGCAACTGGCCTCTACCTTATCGGAGTGCCGAAACATTTCATGCAGGCAAAGCGCGTACGAGAGCGGCACCAGCATTCCCGTCTCGCGCATAAAGCCGCCGGTGTCGTTGGGCGAGGCCGAGCGGAGGCGATTGCCCCATTCATCAAAGATGAATTTGATCTCCTTGTCCTTCAACGACGGCATCTTCTCGACATATTTTTCCAAGGCTTCAAAGGCTTCGCCGATGCGGTTGGCCAAGCGGCGCGCCCGGAATTGCATCGGGTCATGCACATCGACAAAAAGCTGTTTGTCGGCGTCGAAGGCCAGGTCAGGATAGGCGTAGGTGTGCTCGGAGAGAAAGTCGATAGTACCGGGACACTTTTCCAGTAGCCATCCATCCCAATCGTTCTGCGAGCCAAACTCGTAGGGGAGCTTGTCGCGCATCGGCGCCTCCCACGGATCAGGGAAGAAGTTGTTGCGCTTCTCCGCGCCGCCCACCGACTTCTCGCAGATACTTGCACCGGAGACGGTTACCTTGATCTTGGGGTCCACCTTCCGCATGGCTTCGACGATGACGTTGTGCTTCACCCAATACTGATCGAGCGCCATATAGCCGAACTGCCAGTCGCCGTACATCTCGTTGCCGATCATCCACAGGCGCACGTTGAATGGCTCCGGCGATCCGTTCTCCGCGCGCATCTTTCCCATGCGCGTATCGATGGAGCCGTTGCAATATTCAACCTCCTCGGCCGCCTCGCGCGCCGAACCGAAGCCGCTATCGACGGCCAGATCCGGCTCCGCTCCGACCAGTCGGCAGAGAGCGATGAACTCATGCAGGCCCACATCGTTCGACTCCACGTGATCCGACCACATCACCTGTGGTCGCGGCGGGCGCTTGTCCCGGTCGCCCAGCCCGTCGCGCCAGTCGTACGCGGAGACAAAGTTGCCGCCCGGCCACTTCAACATCTTGAAGCCTTCTTCTTTGAAGAGCCGGATCATCTCGGCGTGGAAGCCCTGTACGTTGTTGGCAGGCATCAGCGAAGCGGTTCCGACATGAAAGCTGCCGTTGCCGGTGCCTAGAATCTCCAGCCGCGCATCCGTCGTGTCGGACGGCGCGGTAAACTTCAGAGAAAATTTCTTGTACTCGCGCGTGAGCGCTGGAATCGCGATGGTTTGCGAGTCGCCCGCGCCCGCGCCCGTGCCCCAAACCAGGCGGACCACCACTTTCGCACCGGGATCGCCAGCCAGCCAGACGCGGCCTTCGTAGCTCTTGCCCTTGCCCAGGCGCAGTTTGGATTGCTGAATACCTCGCGGTCCGGAGCTGTCCAGTGCAGTGCCGCCCAGCGTAACGCGCGGGCTGTGCTTGCCCACAAACGGACGCACAGTGTCCATCACAACGCTTCCCGCTGGCCCCACCGGTTTGAAGGGTGTGCCCATAAAGCGGCTGAAAAACGAGTTTGACGGCGGCGGTGCGGCATCGGTGACCGGATTGGCAAACTTCCGGTCGGTCAGCATCTCGGCCCAAACCGATGTGGTGGCCGGTTCCATGTATCCGCCGAAGATCAGCGGGTTGATCGGAGCGCCAACTTTGGAGGCATCGATCACGGCCTGAATACTTCCATCCGTGGCCGCGAAGGCCGTAATCCCGTGCTGCAAGAGGGCGGCACCGGCCGCCGAAGCCGTAATAAACTCACGTCGATTCATGGGCATTCCAAATCTCCTGGCGTACTGCTGGTTTGCGCAATTTCAGCGGTTCAACTTTGACAAGAACCTTGCGCCATTCACGAAAAGTAAACCTTTACTGGGTCAAGTTGAGAGCGAATTCAACACAGATTCGCCGCTCCGGTCTCGGTGAACAGCTCCATGACTCATGACGATCACTCTGGGAAAAAAGTCGCAAACTGTGCACTCGCCGCCAGACGAGAGTCCGGAATCGGACAGTGCGCGCCGCAAACGGACACCACGGCGCTTGGAATTTCGCCCCATTTTCGCTCTAAGCGATATGTTTTCAACCGCATGAGCGAATCGATGTGTGGCACGCCAATTGCTTGGATCTACATGGATGGATGCTGCAAGCTTTCTGCATGGGGCTACTTGATGCTTGATTTGCCCATCACGCCGAGCGTCGAACCCATGCAGACCTTGAGGGTCGAATCAAAGAAATCGAAGAATGTGAAGTCGAGATCGGAGTAACACATGATGGAATTGAAAAACGTAGAACGCAGTTACAAGACTGGACACACCGAAACCTGGGTGCTGCGCCGCATCGGAATCACCATCAAAGAAGGCGAGTTCGTCACCGTGATGGGACCGTCGGGGGCAGGGAAGTCATCGCTGCTGAATATCCTGGCGTTGCTCGACGACGGCTGGAAGGGCGAGTACTGGTTCGGCGAAACAGCCGCGCACAAGCTCAATCGCAAGCAGCGCGCCGATCTGGCCCGCGAGCGCATCGGCATGGTCTTCCAGAGCTATCATCTGCTCGACGACCTGACCGTCGCGGAAAACATCGACCTGCCGCTGAGCTACAAAAATCTGCCCGCCAATGAAAGGCAAGGAATGGTGGCCGACATTCTTGACCGCTTTCAGATTGTTGCCAAGAAGGATTTGTTTCCGTCGCAACTCTCCGGCGGGCAACAGCAGTTGGTGGGCATTGCGCGCGCCGTGGTTCATGCGCCCGCGCTGCTGCTGGCCGACGAGCCAACCGGCAATCTGCACTCCACGCAAGCACGCGAGATTATGGAACTCTTTTGTGAACTGAACCGCGCGGGCACGACGATTGTGCAAGTGACGCATTCAGAAGAAAACGCGCGCTACGGCAAACGCATCATCGAACTGCGCGACGGATGGCTCAAGCGCGATGAGGCAGTGGCGGCAAGGATAACGGAGGCGAGTTCCAAGTGAAAATCTTAAAGATTGTTCCGGCTGATTTTCAGCATGGGTTGTACAGTGTGCGGCGTGGACCGGGAGGTCCACGCTACAGCCGACCAGGAGGTCGGCGCTACATGTTTTTTCAGTTCCTCCCAACGCTTCTGTCCGCTGTTTTTCTTTTGACGGCGAACGGGGTGCTGGCTGTGGAACCAGCGGTGGCTGCGACGACGTCCGCTCAGACGACGCTGACCACCGGCACGCCTGCGCCGCACAACATTCCCTTCGACCAACTGCTGCGGCCTTCGCGCAATCCGATCAACGCCTATCGAGGCATATCGGTGGCCCCGCCCAGCTTGGCCAACTCCACGCGGCTTGATTCGCTGATGCGCGATGGCAAGCTCTATCTGTCGCTGCGCAACGCCATCGATCTGGCGCTCGAAAACAATCTCGATCTGGTCATTGCGCGCTATAACATTCCCATCGCGCAGATGGATGTACAACGCACGCGCGCCGGTGGTTCAGTGCGCGGCGTCAACACCGGCGTAGTCTCCGGCACTCCCGGTGGCGCGGGCACGGGCGTCTCCGGAAGCGGCGTGGGAGCGGGCGCGGGCGGCACATCGGGT
>Ga0255351_1000193_pt1 | contig 29354 bp, 26 predicted proteins | sample HBST25r2metaG_FD_186024 | JGI IMG/M metagenome (GOLD analysis project Ga0255351, IMG submission 186024) | Peat soil microbial communities from Stordalen Mire, Sweden - H.B.S.T-25.r2 | ecosystem: Environmental > Terrestrial > Soil > Wetlands > Peat | place: Sweden: Norrbotten County, Stordalen... | reverse complement strand
CGACGCGATTCATCCTCCACTGCTGCTGCAAGCTGTCTTGAAAAACTGGAACCAAATCACTGCGGCCCTGAGCGCTCCCCATCGAAAACGAAGACCGCAACTTGAGTCTTTATCTTAGCGCTTATGGAGGGGGGGGTGCCTCTGTGTGGGATGCTTTGGTCGAGGGCGCGGCTTTCTCTCTTCCCTTTCTGTTCATCTATCTCTCCTTCTCTTCCATAGTTTGCACGTGCGAGGCATAATTCTATGCAAAGAGATCAGGGGTCAGAAAAAGACTGCGGGGTGAGTTTCGTGGTTCCCACCCTTCCACGATAGAACTGTGGAAGGATGGGGCACCCACTTTTGTGGGATTGGTCAAGATTTCAAAAACTTAGGGTGGGCCACCCGCCCCTCTCGCACGGAGAGGAAGACGGCCAAAGCAGGTCGGGATTGGAAGTGTGGGACGCGGGCCTCCCAATCACTGCGGATGCGGTGCAACAATACAATGCCGCCATGCAAATGAAAAACGGTCCTGAGAAAGATGCTGCCATGAAGAAGCTATCGAGTGAGCATGAGGCGGAATTCAAATTCACGCCACGGTTGTTCGTGGGGCACTTGGCAGAGGAGAATGCAGCCGCAGTGATCCTCATGGATGCTCAATCAAGGCCGCGCATTCGCATGGTTGTGGATGCATCCAACAAACCCTCCCTGCAATTTCTTGATGAACATGGCAAGGTAACGCAAAGCCTTCCGGGCAACGGCGGAAGCGCGGACCATCCAACACCCTAACCACAACTCTGGGTGCCCTACCCTCGCGACTATAGGGAACCGCCAAAGGTGAATTTACCCCGCAATAATTGCCAAATGGTTTTGCCTTGCCCCTGCGCGCGTTATCATCTCCGGTATGGACCTTCAAGCGATTCAAGCAGGCATTCGAGAAGCCGGCTTTGACGGCTGGCTCTTTTACGACCATCATCACCGCGATCCCATCGCCCAGCGCATTCTGAGCCTGGACGCGCACGCGCACGTCACGCGCCGCTGGTACTACTTTGTGCCCGCCGAGGGCGAGCCGCGCAAGCTGGTGCATCGCATTGAGCAGGCCCGCCTGGACACGCTGCCCGGAACCAAGGCGCTCTATTCAAGCTGGCAAGAGCTGGCGCGCGGGCTGGAGTTGATGCTGGCCGGGTCTGGGCGGCTGGCCATGCAGTACTCGCCCAACAACGCCATCATGGTCGTCTCGATGGTGGACGCTGGGACCGTGGAACTGCTGCGCAGAATGGGCAAAGAGATTGTCAGTTCGGCGGATCTCGTCAGCCAGTTCGAGGCGGTGCTGAGCGAAGAACAAATCGCCAGTCATGCCGTCGCGCAGCAGGCCATTGACGCGATTCTTGCCGAGGGCTGGCAGCAGATCGGGCGGCGTTTGCGGCCCGGCTCTGGCCAAGCGGGCGCGTACACCGAGTTCGATCATGTGCAATGGCTCGGCGAGGCAATGCGCCGCGAGGGCCTCGTCTGGGACGACGGTCCGAATGTCAGCGTGAATGCCAACTGCTCCGACTCGCACTATGAACCAACCGCCGAGCTGAGCGCGCCGATCCGAGACGGTGATTTTTTGCTCATCGACATTTGGGCCAAGACGAACCAGCCAAACAGCATCTACTACGACATCACCTGGACCGGCGTGGTGGGCCGCGAGCCGACGGCGACGGAACTGCACGTCTTCGAAACCGTCACCAAAGCGCGCGATGCTGCGATTCACGCCGTCGAGAGCGCCTTTGCCGCAGACCGCCCGATCTGCGGCTTCGTGGCCGACGACGCGGCGCGTGCGGTGATTCAAGCGGCTGGCTTTGGCGAGTTCTTCACCCACCGCACCGGCCACAACATCGGCACCGAGGTGCACGGCGTGGGCGCCAACCTGGACAATCTGGAGACCCACGACGAACGGCGTCTTCTGCCCAATACCTGCTTCTCCGTCGAGCCGGGGATCTATCTGCCGGAGTTCGGCGTGCGCAGCGAGATCGATATGCTGACCGCGCCGGGGAAGGCTTGGGTGACGGGGAAGTTGCAGCAGGAGTTGGTGAGGATATAGGGAACAGGTATCCCTGATCCCTGTTCCGTTGCGGTATAGTCTAAAAAGAATGGCTACTGAAGAAATCAAAAACGCTGCGGCAGGGAGTGGGGCACCGACGGGAGCTCAGGCGACTCCCTATGGGGGCTTTGTCTACATGCCTCTGATCGCTGGCTGGCTGGTTCCCGGCGCGGGGCATTTTCTGCTGGGCAAGTGGGTGCGCGGATCGCTGCTGGCGGCCTCAGTGCTGGGAATGTTTGCGACGGGCCTAGCCATGCACGGCGAAATCGGCAGCGAAATCCACAACATTTTGGACATTCTAGGGCTGGCTGGAGGGCTGGGCAGCGGGCTGCTCTACATGGTCGCGCGGGTTGCGGGCTGGGGCGCGGCACAGGCGCAGACCACCGTCGCCGACTGGGGCACGCGCTTCATCTGGGTGGCTGGACTGCTCAATGTGATTGCCGCCGTGGACGCGCACAACCTGCGCACCGGGAGGAAGTCATGACCTACTTTCCGGCGGTTCTGCTCTTTGCGCTCTTCGCCTCGACGGTCTTCGGCATCACGCAGCGCGAGACGCCCGTGCGTATGTTCCGCTACGGACTCTATTGCTTTTCGCTCTTCGTCGGCTCTGCGATTGTGCTCAGTTGGCTGATGTGGCTGATCGCGCGATAACTCCGCGCGACGCAGAACAACAAGATGATCCAAACCCTCTATCTCGGGCGTGTGGGCTACAGCGATGCGTTGCGCCTCCAGGCGGAGATTGCTGTGCTGGTGGCCGAGGGGCGCGCGCGCAATGTGCTGCTGCTTCTGGAGCATCCGCCTGTGCTGACGCTGGGGCGCAACGCAGACCGTAAAAATATACTGGCTTCCGATGAGGAGCTTTCCCGGCGCGGCGTCACGGTGCACGAGATCAATCGCGGCGGCGACGTCACCTATCACGGGCCGGGGCAACTGGTGGGCTATCCGATCTTCGACCTGCGCACCCTGCGCACGCCCAGCGGCAACCGCATGGGTCCGGTAGACTTTGTGCGCGGGATGGAAGAGGCGCTGATCCGCGTCTGCGGCGGCTTTCGCGTACGCGCCGGGCGTATTCAAGGCCTGACCGGCGTCTGGTGTCCTGCGGACGGCAGCCTTTTGGTCGAGAGTGTTGGCAAAGAAAGAAAGATTGCCGCCATCGGCATTCATGTAGCGCGCGGCATTACCTCGCACGGCTTCGCCTTCAACGTCACCACCGACCTGAGCGACTTTGGGTTAATCGTCCCCTGCGGTATCGCCGATCATGCCGTGACCAGCTTGGAGCAGGAGGCTGGGCGCTCCGTGGAATTGCCGAGCTTGGAGAGCATCGCCAACCAGACGGCGCGCTGCTTCGGGCAGGTCTTCGGTGAGCAGGTGCTGGCGGTCGAGAGTCTGGAAGCCTTGCGCGCTCAGACCGAGGCTGCCCAGCCGCAGTTTCCTGCCGAAGACACGCCGATGCAGGTTCCCGATGAAGTGGAGCGGCTGCTGGGATGCGTGGAGCAGCCGGTGCGCGCGTGAGATCGGGCTGGTTGGGGTTCGTGGATTCCCACCCATTCCACAAAGAACATGAAATGGATGGGGCACCCAAGTTGGTTGTGCTGGAAAACCCATTCTCACCGCACGTCTTTTAGAGCGGCGCAATTTATAATCCGGCTTGAAGCGGGTTTGTCCTTTGGCCTTCCCTGAAATACTTGCCGGAGCTGCCCGCACACGGAGAGTCCACCATGCCAACCGACGTAGTCATGCCCCAGATGGGCGAATCGATCTTCGAGGGGGCCATCACCAAGTGGCTCAAGCAGGCGGGCGACCGCGTGGAAAAGGACGAGCCTCTCTTTGAAATCTCTACCGACAAGGTGGACGCGGAGATTCCTGCGCCGGTGGCTGGCGTGCTCACCGAGATCAGGGTTCCCGTGGGCGCAACCGTCGATGTGAATACTGTGGTTGCGGTGATCAGTGATGCGGCTTTGGCTGAGCGCTCGGCTCCTGACGAAATGCAAACCGCAGGGGCTAAAGCCCAAGACTCATTCTCAGGCGCTATCGGCACGACTGAAGTCGTGCCCTGTTACAAAGCTGAAATCAATGAAGCTGTAGCCTGTGGCCAGGCTTCTCAGCCAGGCCGCAAGCTGCGTTCCTCGCCGCTGGTGCGCCGCATTGCCAAGGAGAACAGCCTCGACCTCAACCTGATTCATGGCTCTGGCTCCGAGGGACGCATTACCAAGGAAGATGTGCTGCGCTATCTAAGTGAGAACGGCCCAGGCACTTCCGCGCCGCAGGCGCAGTTGGCCGCACCACAGGTGCCGCAGCCGATGAGCAAGATGCGGGCCATCATCGCCCAGCGCATGGTGGAAAGCGTGCGCATCAGCCCGCACGTACACACGGTCTACAAGATCGATATGACGCGCGTCGCACGGCTGCGTGAGCGCGAGCGAGTCGGCTTCGAGCAGCGCCACGGCGTCAAGCTTACTTATATGCCGTTTATTGCCGCCGCCGCCGTCGAAGCGCTGAAGAAGTTTCCCATCGCCAATGCTTCGCTGCTTGACGGCTTTATTCACTATCATCCCAGCATCAATCTGGGCATTGCGGTGGCGTTGGAGTGGGGTCTGATTGTGCCAGTGGTGCGCAACGCCGAGGGGTTGAGCTTCGCCGCTCTCGCCCGCGCCATCGCCGACTTGGCTGAGCGGGCGCGGAACAAAAAGCTACTGCCGGAGGAGGTGCAAGGCGGGACGTTTACGCTGACCAACTCTGGTGTTTTCGGCGGCGAGTTTGGCACGCCGATCCTTAACCAGCCGGAGGCGGCGATTCTGGCTATCGGCGGGCTGCGCAAGGAGCCGGTGGTGCTCACCGACGCCGAGGGCAACGATGCGATTGCCATCCGCTCGATGCAGCACTTCTGCCTGGGCTTCGACCATCGCCTGATCGACGGTGCCGAGGCTGGCAAGTTCATGAGCGAGATCAAGAAGACGCTGGAGGGCTGGGAGGAGCCGGTTGGGTAAAGCAAAACCACAGTTACTGCGTTCTGGAAAGTTTTTGTCAAGGAGGCGTGTGGGGGGGAATGTTTATTAAGTGGTTAAAAACATGGATGATATTAGATTAAATGTGGATTGCATACTATTTAGAGTAGATTCGATAAGCTTAGATCAAACGACGATGAAGAGGGCAACAGGGAGAGAAGATGACTCTCTCAAGATCACATACGTACAGATTCCGCGAATTCACAAGCGTGGGAAGAGACTGAGAGCGATTTGAGAAAGCCAGAAACGAATTGACCTTGGCGAAGGGCCGCACAGGGAAGTGGTGTAAGCGGTTGAAGGTGCAATTGAGATGGCATATCCAAGATTGAGCGCAAACAGGGCATTCTCCGAGTTGAAGCGGAGCAGCGAGGGGCTGGGCAAGGTGGCTTCCTCAGAGTGAAGAAGCCGCAGAGTCTTCGCGGCACCCGATGGACCAATTCGGCGTAAGCAGGGGGTAATTCCGAAGAGGAATTGCCTCTTTTCCTTTTCTACGGAGCAGAAAGTGAGTCCGTGGAGTGATGGGACGGGACGGGATTGGCGGAGCAATGGAAGAGGCAAGACTGAGGCAAGCGGCGGTGAAGAAGCCGCGTGGAACTGGGGCGCAGAAGAAGGTTCGCCGCGGAAGAGCAAGGTTAAACGCAGCGGCGGACGAAGCTCTTGAGGTGTTTAGCAAGGAAATTGTGTTTTCGCTGCTGGAAAAAACAATCGACGGCAATGTAACAAGCGCAAAATTATTGGTTGCGCTTGCGGAAGGGCAATTTGATTGTGAGGATGAGGGCACGATGCGGAGTCTGCTGAGTCTTGCCGAAAGGCTGGCGGCGGAGCCGCAGTGCAGTGACGAAATAGTCGATGCAGGGCTGGAAGATAGCTCTGCGTATCGCGGGCCGGATATGTTGAACCGGACCGATTGAATTGCAACCAGGATGAACAAGCGAAGAACCTTCGGCACTGATTCTGATGAACAGGCTGGTTAGGGTTCATGGGTGCCCCAGATCCCGAAAGCGGGACCAGGGCACCCAGATTCAACAGGTCAGCAAAGCGCTGACGATTGATTGACATTGAAGATAAGACATCACAGGGAAGACGGCAGAGAGGAAGCTCCTCATTGCTGTTTTGCCCGGAAGAAAGAGGAGAGACGTATGAAGCTCACAAATCACGAGTGGTTGCGCGCCGGCGGATGGCTGGGACTGTTAACGATTGTGATGGGCCTGATGAACATGACACTGGGCGATGCGGCCAGGGCTCAGGCATTTAACACAACGACGGTTCAGGGGACGGTGTATCTGGCTAATGGCCAACCCGGCTCGGGAACACTGGTGGTGAGCTGGCCGTCGTTTACAACTGCAAGCGGACAGTTGGTGGCGGCCGACAGTACGACGATCGCCATTGCGCCGGATGGATTTGTGAGCATGAGTCTTGCGCCGAATCTTGGGTCAACGCCGGCAGGTGAATACTACACGGCGGTTTACTACATGAGCGACGGATCGACGAGTACCCAGTATTGGGTTGTTCCGGCGGCGGCTCAGGCGACTCTGGGGCAGGTTCAGGCACAGTTGATGCCCTCAACGCAGGCTGTGCAGGCGGCGAGCAAGGCTTATGTGGATCAAGAGATTGCAGAGTTGACAGGCAGTTTGCTAACGGCCTCGGGCGGGACGCTATCTGGACCACTAACCTTATGTTGCGATCCAACTCAGCCGATGCAGGCAGCGGACAAGCGTTATGTGGACAATACATTTGCGGCGGCGGTTCCTTTAACGGGCGGTACGGTGACCGGTGCGCTGACGGCTGAAAAGCTGGGAGCGAGTTATCAAGCGGACCAGTTTTCCGGCGCTGATTTTGGGGCAAAACTGCAGGCTTGCTTGAACGGCCTGAGCGCGATTTATGGCGGAACGTGCGATGCAAGGAATTTCACAGGAAATCTGTCGATGGGAGCCAACCTAACGATATCGACGGCAAATGCTGTTGTGCAGCTACCGTGCGCAACCATATCGACATCGAACCAGATTATTGTTACTGCCGGAACAAGAAATGTGTCACTGCGCGGATGCGCGCTACGGGGCGCAAGCACAGCCAGTGGAAGCCAGGGTGGAACGGTATTTTTGTATTCTGGAACCGGTGCGATGGTGCAGGTAGGAGATCCGACTTATGCGGCGGATACATTGGGTTTCCACCTGGACAATGCAGTAATTAATACGACGAGCGCAACGAGCGCTACAACGCAAGGGTTGGCTGCATACCGCACGCAGGAGATGGACCTGGAAAGCTTGTATTTTCTTGGTAACTCAAACCAGACAGGCATGACACTGGATGGGACCGGGAATTATACAGGAGGAAGCTTCATTGATGATGAATTCAACGGATTCCAGACAGCAGTAAACGGAATCGGCCACCAGATTTCCAATTCCGCAACGACCGATTGGCTAAACGCTAGCACATTTGTTCGTTTGCATATCGACTGCCCGACAAGCGGAGGAAATCCGGTTAGCGGAAGTTATGGAATCAATCTGCAACAAGGAGACGGAAACACCTTTACTGGCGGCGATGTAGAAGGTTGCTCAACGGCTTTACACCTTGGGACAAACGCACAAAATAACACGATTGTTGGGCTGCGCAACGAAAACTCAACGAATCAGATTGTGGCGGATACGGGCAGCTCATTCAACAGTTGGATGTCTGGCGGAACAATGTTCACAGGAAAGCTAACAGACAACGGCACGCGCAACAGCTTTCTGGATACATTTCACCGGAGTTTCAATGGCCTAAATGGCGACTGGTATGGGAGTCAGACAGATTCTACAGTCACCAATCATTACCGTCTTGGAATTGGTTCAGGAAATGAACGCGGCTTGCTGGACCGCTATCAAACCGATTATGGCTACCGATGGACGACAGGATTGAGCGACGCGACAGCGGGCGAACAGTTTTATCAAATTCTGGATGAGTTAAACAATGTCACTCGATTATCGATTGGGCAGTATAACCATGGTCAGTCGAGCACCAATAACCAAACGGTAATAAATTCCGCCGGCACTGGCGCAGTCGTTCTTAACGGGTCAAATAATTCTGGAACTGGTGGCGTGGTCATTGGTTCGGGCGGAGCGGCTGAAGCGACGGTTGCAACAATCAACAACGCAGGCAATGCGCAATTCAATGGCACGCTACTGGTTGGCGGGACCACGCAATCTGCTGGAACGATGACGGTACGCAACAATGCCGACGCAGAGGTGGATTACTACTTGTGGCCTGGACTTACCAAAAGCTATCCAGGTTCTTTCACCTATAAAGATTGGAATGGCAACAGCCAGTGGTTCATGGTCAAAGACGCGAGCAATAACTGGGCATTGAATTCAGCCACAGGCGGTTTGGACAGCTTCAAGGCATACCAAAGTACAAACACTGGGGACACATACGTCAATGCATCCAATTCATCCGGTGTAGTTCGCATCAACTATGAACCAGGCTCAGGCACGGCATTCAATATTTACGGCGGAAACTATACCAGCCTATACGCCAGCTTTACGGGTGCAACGGCAATCAAGTTTCCGGGACTTGCGGCAAGCAGCGGTCACAACTGCCTTCAAATCGACAACTCTGGTTATATCACTAATACGGGCGCGGCTTGCGGCACGGGAAGTTCCAATGGGACGGTAAATACGGGAACCAGCGGACAGATCGCTTATTATAGCGGCACGGGAACGACGGTTTCAGGCACAAACGCGGTATCGATTACAGCAGGAGGAACCGGGGCTTCTACCGCCTCTGGTGCGCTGGCGAATCTAGGCGGAGCAGCGCTGTCCGGTTCGTCATTTACCGGGCCGGTAAGAGTGAACAGCACGCTTTCAGTAGCGAATGACACCAGTATCGGGCCGCGGTATGATGTTACTAATTCGTTGTTTGGTGCCAAGGGAGACGGAGCTACCGACGATACTCTTGCAATTCAAGCGGCGTTCAATACTTGCTGGAACAATGGCGCGTCTCCTCACGGCGGAATTATCGAGTTTCCAGGAAATCACGATTATGTAGTTTCTTCGACGATCAACGCATTCGATGGCTGCCAGATTGAGGGAACAATCGGCAATGGCGGGGGAGGGTATTCGCCTCCGCGGTTGTTGTGGAATGGCGCGACTCCGGGTTCAATCTATAGCATAACTGGCGTTACGATTGCGGCCAATTCAACACCGGTCTATGCGTCGAGTTCTCCGGCTCCCTTTCCTCAGCCATACACAGCGACGTTTACGGCGAGCAACAGCCTTTCGGCCGGGCAGTGGGTGGACATTGAAGGACTAAATTCGATTGGTGGATTGGGACTGAATAGAGGCATTTTTCAGGTAGCATCCGCAACCGCATCAGGTTTTACCGTAGTAGTGCCCTATTCAGTTACAACAGGGACTTATACCGACGTGGGGACTGCGACAGCGGCCAATATATTTGTGGCATTCGATGCCAATGCGCGATACGAGCAAGCGATCAGCAATATATTGCTTGGAATCAAATCGGTAAACCAGACGAACACGTTTCAAGTGGGGTTCTATTTCGGTTCTCGGGTAGACACAGGAACCAGGATTTGGCATGGCGAAGTATCCGGAGCCACGGAGTACAGCTTCTATTTTTCTAGCGGTGGAATCAATATCGATTTTGATAAGGGCTGGAGATCGGATGGGGCAGGAGTTGCGGCAATTTATTGGAGAGTAGGAGGTTCAGACTCTTTTGGAATTGCGAATGGAACCGTGGATAACAGCCGCGGTGCATACGGATCCTCGAGTAGCGGAGCCGCAGTGTTATTCGACAACCAATTCGGGTGCGGATTAGTTAACTTTACTTCCAGGAATTTGAAGGTCGAGGTAAATACGACACTCACTCCTGGATTGGGAGTATTTACACTCTATGACTGCCCGTCAGCAGGAAACGGAGAGCAGTTTCATTTGAGCTTAGACACTACATGGGTGGCTCCGGCGACCAACAGCACGTCCGGATTCAATTTTTCCTCCTTTGTGATGTCGCCCGCGAACGACAAGGCGCTTGTGTTGAGCGCGGTGAATAGCCAGTTTGGCGGCGGAATAGGAACCAATACGACGGCGGCATTTGTAGGGATACCAGGGCTGTCGCGGGGTAACATTCTTGGAGCTAGCGGATGGACGCCTCTGCTTACATATTCACCTTCCATTGCAAGTTCAGGAATTGCCCCAAGCACGTCGGCTTCACCTACACAATTTTTGGGTGACTTGAATATTAACCAGCTGTGGGAGTATGGCATTCACGCGTCCAGTCTACTTTATTCGGACACGGCATTTGCAGCGCTGCCGAATGCAACGACACTGTATGCAGGGCAAATTCTGGCACCACCGAGTTACTGGAATGGAGCCAATGGAAAGAGGTACGCGCTTGATGTGGTGTACCAGTCGGGAACAACGGGCACGCCGAACGGCGGGGCTACGACCTGTTCCGGTTCGAGCGGCACGAGTGTGCTGACTTGCACGAGTGCTACAGATCTTTCTACAGGCCAGCAAATAACTGTCGGGACAGACACGAGCAAGACGATCAACTACGTTGATGCGACTCATCCGGGAGCGGTGTTGGTAAATCTGACAAGCAACTTAGGTGCCACACATTCCAGCCAAGCGCTGGCATTTTCCGCACCTTTGCTGGCGTCGGAGATTCAAATGCCGACGAAGTCATCCAGTGCGCCAACTTCTTTAGCCTGGTCACAAGGCGATATGGAAGAGAACTCCGGGGCAACGGCTAACGGAATTGCGGCGTGGGTCAACGTCTCAGCCGGAGCGCCGGGAACGTGGGCTGGGATTCCCTTGGGAAACAGCAGCGGCCAAATTTCCGCTTCTCAGATTTCTTCCGGATCTCTTCAAGGCACGGATGCAAAAATTCTGACAGCAGGGACTGTGACTGGAGCGGGAATCACTCTTTGCACGGATGCGAATGGCGGCGCTACGACCTCTGGCTGCCAGGCTGTTTCAGGAGTCGTTGCCATAGCGAATGGCGGTACGGGTGCGAGTTCGGCCTCAGCAGCGCTAGCAAACCTTGGCGCGGTCGCGACATCGACGACGGTCAACGGCCATGCCTTGAGCGGCAACGTGACTGTATCAGCATCCGATCTGACGAGCGGCACTCTGCCGCACGCGCAGTTACCGGCTCTTGTTTCGGCGGATATTCCAAATAATGCCGCGAACATTACCGGCACAGCGGTCAGCCTGAGCGCGGCCTCGGCGCTGCCCAATGGCACAACGGCAACGACGCAAAGCGCGAATGACAATAGCACCAAGCTTGCAACGACCGCTTATGTGCAGAATCAAGCACGCAACATCAATACTCCTGACTGGCTGCAATACCTCGGCAATGGTGCGGATGGATCAAATACAAACGCGAGCGGCGCTCTTGCTGGTGAAAAATACTATACGAACTTCACTATTCCCTACGGGAATACGGTGACTGTTCAAGAAACAAATCCAACAGGATCACTCGTTATTCACGCGACGGGCACCTGCACAATTGCAGGAACCATCCTGGCAAATGGCGCAAATCAAGTAGGGGTATTCAATGGTGTGGCAGGCGGTGCGTCTGGTGGGTCCGGAGGCGGAGTGGCGGCAGGCACGGCAGGAAGAACATCTTACCCGTCAATAGCAACATCTGGATCGTTATATACGCCTGGCGGGAGTGCGGGGGCGGCATCAGGCGGGAACGGCGGAAACGCAAGCGCAAGCTTAGTAAATTCACGCGCTATAGTGAACAGCGGAAATAACCTGCTTGACGGCATCGGATTAACAGGAGCAACAGGCGCGCAAGGGGCGAATAGTGGCGGTGCTCTTGGCTATCCGGGGGCAGGAGTCACGCTGATCTGCGCTGCAATCACGGGCACGGATGGAACGCATACAGGGATCATTGATGTGAGCGGCGGATATGGAACTCCGCCTTCCGCAAATTCAACAGGTGCAGGTTCTGGCGGCGGCGGCGGCGTTGTGATTTTGTCCTCTCAGTCAGCAGTGAGCACTTGGCCTGCTATATACGCGGCGGGCGGACCGGGCGGGTTGGTAACCGTGCCGGAGGCGCTGGCGACTTCAGGAACGTGCACATCGCAACCCAAGGTGACTCTGGGAGTAACAAGCGGAGCGCTCTCCAGTTGCACGGTCGCACAGGCGGGAGCCGGTTGTGGAACGGGAACGAATATCACCTGGAATATCTTGGGCGGCGGCGGCACAGGTGGCGCGATTACACCGACCTGGAGCGGCGGCGCGTTGGCCAGTTGCACGGCGAGCGGCGGCAGCGGCTACACGGCCACGACTTATACAACGGCAGGCACGGGCGGCGACGGCGGTGCGGGATGGTTTGCGGAGTTCCAGGGGTGGTAGGGTGGAGCGATTATCCACTGGACTATTGATCCGGCCCTCAAATAATGTTATCGCTTCCCACCCATTCAGCAAAAAACGCTGAATGGATGGGGCACCCAAGTGTCAGTATTTATGGCCGGATCAATATCAGGCTGGTTGATACAGTCAAATTTCAAAATGCTATGACGGTGCGGCTGATAGGAGGATCCGTGGCGGAGAGAACAGAAGAAAGCGGAACCGCCACGGAGGAATTGGAAATCTTCGCGGAGGAGTTGGAACTATTTGGGCGGATTCTGGACTCTCGTCCGGTGAGCTTGCAAGGCCAGACGGTGGGAATGGCGCTGGCGGAGCAGCTTCTCTTTGTGAGAACGCGGGAGGGCTGGACGGCACCGTTGAAGGCTAACGCGGCGCAACAGGCCTTTGAACGACGGCGGGGCGAGCGGAACATTGTGCTGAAGGCGCGACAGATGGGTATGACGACCTGGGCGGCGGCGAGATTTTTTTTGAAGACGATTACGCAGCCGGGAACTCTGACGCTGGAGGTCGCGCACACACAGGAGGCCGCGGAAGAAATTTTTCGGATTGTGCATCGATTTGTGGATTTTTTGCCGGAGAGTTTGCGCGAGGGTCCATTGCGGACTTCACGGGCCAATGTGCGGCAGATTGTCTTTCCAGAGATCGACTCGCAGTATCGGGTTGTCTCGGCAGGGGACCGGAATGCGGGTCGGGGCTTGACGGTGCAGAACTTGCATTGCTCGGAGCTGGCGCGCTGGCCGGGCGATCCGGCGGAGACGCTGGCGGGGCTGCGGGCCTCGATGGCTCCCGGAGCTGAGCTGATTCTGGAGTCAACGCCGGACGGGGTGGGCGGCTGCTTTCACGAAGAGTGGCAGAAGGCTCAAGAGACGGGGACGGTGCGGCACTTTTTCCCTTGGTGGATGGAGGCGCGCTACCGGACGAAAGCGGTGGACGAAATCAGTCTAAGCGAGGAAGAGCGCGAATTGATGAACCGGCACAGGCTGGACTTGGCGCAGATTGGCTACCGGCGGAAGATTCGGGCTGATTTTCGCGGACTGGCGCGTCAGGAGTACGCCGAGGATGAGGAAGGCTGCTTTTTGGCCAGCGGGGATTCGGTCTTTGAGCTGGGGGCGATTGAAGCGCGATTGGCGACGATGCCACCTCCGGCGGAGTTGCGGCGAAATGGGGCGTTGGAGATCTGGTTGCCGCCGCTGAAGGGCAAACGGTACCTGGTGGCGGTGGACCCGGCGGGCGGCGGAAGCGAGGGGGATTACTCGGCGGCGCAGGTGCTGGATCTGGAGACGGGCCTGCAGTGCGCGGAGTTTGCCGGTCATATGGGCGGGTTGGAGCTGGCGCGGCTGGTGACGGAGTTGGCGGTGGAGTACAACCGGGCATGGCTGGTGGTGGAGCGGAACAATCACGGCAGCGGGATTCTGGCGCTGATTGAGACGGCCTGCGGGTATGAGCGAGTCTATCGGCAGGGGGGGCAGGCGGGTTGGCTGACGACGTCGGTGAGCCGACCGGCGGCGTTGGGACGGCTGGATGCGGGATTGGTGGAGCGGCCAGAGTGCTTTCAAAGCCGGAAGTTGCTGGCCGAATGCCGGAGCTTTGTGCGCTTGCCGGATGGTGGGAGCGGAGCGCGACCGGGAACGCACGACGATCGGGTGATGGCGATGGCGATTGCGCTGGGGGCGCGGGCTGAGCTGCTGGGAAAGTGCAGCCGATAGTACCTTGACCGTTTGAATTGTTACCTTCCCATATCTCAAAATCGAGACCTGGGGCACCCAATGTTTGTGGTTATGTATACCAAATCAAGCGGTCACGGAACTAGATGCCCGTTGTCTGCTTCTGGTTGCTCACTCGAATAAAATCGACAAAAAGCAGTAATCTCCATTCATTTGCCAAATGTGTAAGGTTTGGGAAATGATTTGGCAGGTTAGCCACCGCTTCGCGGTGATCGCGAGTTGGCAAGTTAGCGGCAGTGCATTCTATGTGTAACTGATATGAGGAGTTGGATTATTCGCGAGGAACAGGAAGATCGAGGTTTGAGGATTCCCACCCTAGCCGCAAAAGTTTCAAGAAGCAGGTCCTTCGACTTCGCTCAGGATGACAGCGTCGAGGGTGGGACACCCAGCTTGTTCTAACCACTGTCCACTAATCACTGCCCACTGTCGTTGGCCTGAACGCTTAGAATCTATTCATACTCTGGAGTAGGCGGGAGAACGGGCTTGGCAGTTCTGGCGGTGCAGCAGATCCGGCGAATGCGGGGCGGAGCGCAGGGCCAGTTGATGCTGGGCGCGGATGGAAATTTGTATGTGGTGAAGTTCCAGAATAATCCACAGCATATGCGAGTGCTGGCGAATGAGTTCTTGGCCTCGAAGCTGGCGGCGGCGGCGGGATTGACGGCTCCGGAGGTGGAGCTGGTGGAGGTTTCGAGCTGGCTGGTGGAGAATACGCCGGAGCTGGAGATGGACCTAGGCAGGTCGCGGGTACGGTGCCAGGCGGGGTTGCAGTTTGGATCGCGGTTTGTGGGCGGGCTGATGCCGGGGCAGGTGGTGGACTTTCTGCCCGAGGAGCAGATGGCCGAGGTGAAAAACCTGAGCGAATTCGCTGGCATTCTGGCGCTGGACAAGTGGACGGGAAATGCGAATGGGCGACAGGCGGTCTTTGCGCGCAAGCAGCGGGAGCGGCACTACCGGGCGGTCTTCATTGATTACGGCTACTGTTTTCACGCAGGGGAGTGGAGTTTTGAGGATGCGCCGCTGCGTGGGGTCTACTTCCGCAACGACGTCTATCGGGAGATTGGCGGCTGGGAGGCCTTTGAGCCTTGGCTGACGCGGCTGGAGACGATGGCGGCGGAGACGGTTTGGGCGGCGGCCAGCGAGGTTCCCCCAGAGTGGTACGGCGGGGATTTATCCGAGATGGAGGCGCTGGTGGAGAAGCTGCTCCAACGGCAGGGCCGAATCCGGGAGCTGATCGAGAGCTTCGGGCGGTCGGATCGGCAGCCATTTCCAAAATGGGTGACGATGAGAAAAGATTGGGGGGAAGGGGCTTGGAAAGAGGATCGGTGGGGGACTAGCATGAGAGTGAATTAGTGAAAGAGTGAATGAGTGCATGAGTAGTGGGAGAGAGCGGCGAGCGTGCGAGTTTCAACTGCTTCGGTATGTGCCGGATGTGGTGCGGAATGAGTACGTGCATATCGGGGTGATCCTGCGCGAACAGGCGGAGGGAGGGGCGGAGGGCGGCCTCAAGCCTCCTCTTGTCCGCTTTACCCGCGATTGGCGCAGGGTGCGCTGCCTGGATCCGGAGGCCGACACAGCGCTGCTGGAGGGGATGGAGAGCGAGTTGCGGCAGCGCTTTGAGGCTGAGCCGAATGGGAAGCTGATGCGGTTACTGAATGAGGCACTCTCCCTGAACTTGCAGATGACTGAGGCCAAGGCCTACCTGGCGGAGAGCCTTCCGGCGGGGATGGAAGAGCTGATGCGGTTGTATGTGGACCCGCCGCCGAGGGAAAAGACGCAAAGGCTGAGCGGGCGGGCGGCGATCCAGGCCAGGATGCGGTCGGAGTTTGAGCACGCTGGGGTGTGGGAGTTGATGCGGAAGAGGATCGCGGCCTCGGAGTATACGCGGCCGGGCGATCCGCTGCGGATTGACGCGGGCTACAGGCCGAATGGGGTGATTCGTATGTTTCATGCGGTGAGTTTGGAGCCGGGCGTGGAGATGGCCAAGGTGCTGGCTTTTTCGTCGGCGGGACTCAGGGCAGGTGTCGAGCGGGTGGAGAAGGCCAGCCTGGAGTTGACGGCAATTATTGAACCAGCGGCACGGCTGGGGGCTACCGATGAAGAGCCGGAACGGCTGGAGATGTACCGCTTTGGCGTGGAGACGATGGAAGAGCATCAGATCCGCGTGCTGACGACCTCGGACTTGGGCCGGGTGGCGGAGACGGCGCGGCGGGAGTTGCGAGTGTGAACGACAGTGATCAGTGGTCAGTGATCAGTGGTCAGTTTCTTCACTAGCTAACTGAATGACTAGCATACATTTAGCTGAGAATAGGATTCCTGTTAACAAATTGCAGATAATTAATTGTCTTTGCGGTAGGATTGATTTTGTTGAGGAGTTAGGACGGCTGGAAGTCAGTAACAGATTGCTGTGAGCTATCCAGATGGATAACGGCATATAACTGATCACTGACAACTGACCACTGATCACTATTTTTGAGGCATGGCCCTTTCCGGGGCTGTGCCTTTTTGTTTTTAAGGGCGGCGGGAAAAGGAAGGTGCGCGTGAAGGTTGGAGAACAGTTGCGAGAGATCTGGCGGCAGGCGACGGGAAGCGGCCGGGAAGCGGATTTGAAGGCCGGGGCGAACGGAATTGAGGCGGGAGCGGAAGCGGAACGCAGGACGCTGGCGCTGCCGTCGATTCTGAGTCCGGTTCAGTTTCCAGGACGGCTTCTCCCCAAGCCCACACCGATGAATCTGCGCCGGTTTGCGGAGACCCCGGTAGTTCGGCGGGCGATCAATGTGATCAAGGACCGCATTGCGGCGATGGACTGGCAGGTGCGGGTGCGGCGGGGCGTGAAGCCTGGGGATCTGGCCTTGGCGGAGAGCAAGCTGCGTGCGCTGCGCAGGATGCTGGAAGAGCCCAATGCTGCGGACAGTTTCCGGACGCTGATCGAGCAGGTGATCGAGGATATGCTGACCGGCGGGTTCGGGGCCATCGAGATGGAAGCAACCGGCAACAGCGAGCAGCCAGCGATGTTGTGGGCAGTGGATGGAGCATCGATCCGTATCAATCCGCGGTGGGATGGGCAGGCGGAGACGCCGCGTTATGCGCAGGTGCAGACGGGGCAACTGGAGTCGAGCGGAATTGAGTTGCGCGATGACCAGTTGATGTATATCCGGATGAATCCGCGCAGCTTTACACCCTTTGGATTGGGTCCGCTGGAAGTGGCCTTCGAGACAGTCAACCAATTCCTCAGCGCGCACCGCTTTGCAAGCAAACTGGCGGCCAACACTGTGGCGCAGTACGCGCTGTGGTTGAACGAAGCGACGCCGACGCAGCATGACCGGCTGATCCGCTGGTGGCAGGACGAGATCGAGGGGACGGGAAGGGTTCCGCTGATTTCAACCGAGCAGAAGCCGGAGGTGCTGCGCTTTGCCCAGGGAACGGATGCCGATATGCGACTAGCCTGGCAGGAATTTCTGATCCGAATGGTGGCCAACGCCTTTGGGCTTCCGCCACTGATGTTGGGGCTAGAGGCGGATGTCAACCAATCGACGGCAAGGGAGATGACGGACGAAGCCTTCCGCGGGGCGATTTCGCCGTTGGCATTGCTGCTGGCCGGACATATTACCCGCGATCTCTTTGCCAAGTGCATTGGCTGGCGGGAGTTTGAGTTTGTCTTCAACGAACTGAATGCGAGGGACGAGGAGACAGAGCTGGCGGTGCAGGTGCAATTGCTGAAGGCCGGCGTGTTAACGGTGGACGAGGTGCGGGCAATGCGAGGGCTGGGGCCGCTGGGACAGGATGGTGCGGTGCAGTTGACGGGCGAAGCGGTGGTTGAGCAAGCGGGCTAATTGGTTGAAATGCAGCCGGAGCCGGGCTGTGGAAGTGGATGGACGGAGAGCACATGAGACTGGAAGCGATGGCGGTACAGATTCCCCATGTGGATGGGCACCCAAACCGGGTTCCATTCGAAGGGGTGTTGACGATGGTGAATTCAGCCAGCGACAAGGCGCCTGCGGGGGCGCGGGGACACCGGGTGATGCTCACGCGCGAGGCGGCGGAAAAGGCTCTGCCTTCGTTGCTGGGCATGGCTGTGGACTACCGGCCGGGATGGGACGGCCATGATGCAAGACGAAAGATAGGGCTGCTGACCGAGGCGAATCTGATCGGGCGGCGGCTGGTGGTTCGCGGATACCTTTACGCACGGGATTTTCCCGAAGTGGCGGGGGCCATTCAAGCGCATTCTCCGGAGAAGATGGGGATGAGTTATGAACTGGCCGACGCACGGGTGGAAGATATGCGGGCCGAGGTATGGAAACTGACCCGCGTGACCTTTACCGGAGCGGCAATTTTGCTGCGGGACAAGGCGGCTTATCGGGCCACGAGCTTCCGCATGGCGAGTTAGCAGGGAACAAGATGGTAAGTCGGCATAATGCTCCGCATTGCGGGGCATTTTTTGTCTGCAATTCAGGGAATCACGAGATTTTTGCACAACAATCAAAAAAAATGGAAAGGGATGGCATGGAAAAAGAAGAGAGTGGAATTGCGGAACGATTGGAAGCCGCGACAAACCTGCTGGAACGGACGCTGGGCTGGCTTGAAGAGCGGCAAGGCGTTTTGACGGGTGAAGTGGAAAGGATTTCGGCGACGGTTGAGCAAAGCCGCCGGGAGACGGAGCTGGCGGAAAAGCTGGCGGCGGCAGAGCGGGAGTTATCTGAACTAAAGGCTGGAGCGGCGCAAAATGTGTTGAACCCGCTGCGCAGGACATTGCCTTCGACGACCAGCGAGATGCTATCCAAGCATGGCATCGGCGATGGGCCGGTGGACGTGCGCACGCTGGATGCGGCCTTGTCCGGACTCAGCCTGGAGCAGCGTATTGCGGTCAAGACTCAACTGCTGCGAGCTGGAGCAATCGCGTAAAAGCAGCATTCAGTTGTCGGTGGCCAGTAGCTTGCGGCCACTGCTTGATTGCTGATCGACCTTAACTGATCACTTACCACTGATCACAAATCACTTAAGCAATAGCCCCATGGAGGGGGCGGAAAGAGCCTATGAACGCAACTTTTGCAGACATTCACGCGGCAGCGGATTTTATGGGACCGGGCGCAATTGAAGTGCCTTTGTATCAGACCGAGGTCTTCGACATCTGTCGGCGTTCGAGCCCCTTCGGGCAGCGCATCAAGCAGGTTCCGGCGACCGGTCATCCGTCGCGGTACTTCGAGGAGACGGCATTGCCAAATCCGGGAACAGCCGGCTTTGTCAATCCGCGTAGTATCACGCCGACGGTGGTGAGCCCATCGCGAACAGAGCGGAGCGTGCCTCTAAAGGCGATCGTTTCGCAGATCAACTACAACCTCTTCGACATCGAGCTGGGCGATCAGCAGAAGCAGTTTGCCTATCTCCAGGCCAAAGATCTTGTGGATACGGTAAGTGGCCTGATGGTGACACACGATGTGGCGTTGTGGAATGGCAATGATACCAGCCTGACAAATCCCGTGACCACGCAGTACATGGGCGCGATCGGCCAGATTTCGGCGGCTGGCGGTCTGACAACGACCATCGGCACGACAGCATCGATCGTGAACGGACTCAAGACCGCAGTGGCGCAGATGGTGGCGCTAAATGGCTATCATGTTCGCCCCACGGCAATCTATGCCAACCCGGTTCTTCTGGACCTGATTGACCAGGAGATGAAGGCGGAGTTCAACGTGGTGATGAACACCGGTCCGATTACGGGTGGTATCACGGTGAAGATGCTTTCGACGCAAGCGGGCGATCTGCCGCTGATCCCTGATTGGAGCCTGGGCTATACAGGCACACCGGGTTCGGGAACAGCTGTTCTTCCGGCCTACATCGTGACCGAGGATCTGATCGAGTACCACTGGTTGGGCGATCCGGCTCCGCGCATCTTCCAACTAGGGCTGCCGAATTCATTGACCTATCAGTACGTCGCTGTCAAGTTCGGTGGAATCGTCGTGAAGGGTGCCAACTACGCTCATTACCAGGTGCTTGTGGACCGGTAATAGCTAGCAGGCGAGTTAGTTTGTTGGCGAAGCAGTTCCGAACTTTGGAATCGCTTCGCCAACGAGTTAGCCATTAAATCAGCAAGAAAAGGAAGGGTGGGGCATGGCATATCTGCAGCCAGTGGATTACCCGAATTATGGATTGCCGACAGGCACGACGGCGGACTGGATTACAGCCGCCACGGCATTGATCAATAGCTACTGCAGGCGGCCGGACCTGAATGTAATTCAGTATACGGAGCGTTTACGCTTGACCAGCGGCTCACAGACGGTGTTATTGAGTTATCTTCCATTGGCTCCGTTAGGCGCGGCAACATCGCCGATTGTAAGTATTGAAGGGCGATATGCTAGGCCCCGGCGCGGAGAGATTCCAAACGAGCCTCTATTGGAGATTGCTCTTGCGTTTTCGCTGCCGGGGAAATGGGCGGCAATCAATCCTAACTCGGTGGATTTAGATCCGAATACCGGGGAACTGATGCTGCCGTGGAATATGCTTGGTTTGCCATATAACGAGGTTTCCGTAACTTATACGGCAGGTCTGGCAACCATCGGCGATGACGTAAAGACGGCGTGCGCGCAGATAGTGCGGAATGCGCAGTCTACGCCCGCGCTGAACGCGAGCAAGACTAAGATTGACACAATGCAAATGCAGTATTTTTCGAGTTCGCTGGTGGACGAAACAGTGCAGGCGTGGCTGCGTCCCTACATCGCGAACAGGCTGGGGTGAGCAATGAGCGATACGGCGCCGCGCAACCCTGTTGGTGCGCCACAGATGCTGGCCGATGCCTTGCTGCGAAGCGTGGCGGGGACTTCGGCTCTTCTGCGTGTGACAGGAATCAATACGGATACCAGCCAATCTGAACTAGGGTTGGTGGCAACGACCTTCGCGGATGTGATAGTAAGTCCGGTAGTTATGCGAAAGCTGCGAACGAGTTGGAAAGAAGGTGGCGAGTCAATGTGGGAACTGCTGGTTTCCGCGACGGGAGTACAGCAGCAGGTAAACGCGCTTGACTTACTTTCATCCCAGTCTCTCTTTGCACTAACTCTGGCGGTCACCGTAGCGGGACAGGACTACCTGATTGAATCAATTGCAGCCAATGAAGCATTCGGGAAAGTGTATCTCTATCGGCTGCTTTTGCGGGAATCACACCAGCAGGCAGTGTAAAAGCTTCCGGCTTGTATCAGTCTTACAGAAAGACACGAGGAGTTGTACTCCATGCAAAATGCGAAAGATTCTTTCTATATGGCGCTGCGCACACGATTGGCGGCGATCAATCCGGAGCGGACGATCTTGCTGCGCGGTGCAGTTCGTCCGGGGATACTGGTGGAAGAAGCGGAAGCCCCCCTCAGTCAGATTCCCAATGACGTGTATGTGCTGCGCTGGATTGGCTTGTGTGTCGATTTGGATCAAGCATCGCCAATGGTAGCTGAACAGTGCGAGATCCTTTATCAGACCTGCGGAACGCAGAGTTTCGGCGGATTGGATCGTGGCCGAACATTGAGTGAAATGGATGAAGAAGTGGCAGCTATGGTGCAGCCATTCTATACGCCAAAGCTCAATTACACAGCGACTCCGCCGGCAGAGATGATAACAAAAGTGTTTTGGGATGAGCCAAGGTTTTCGCCGATTGTCACTCAGCGAGACCTTCTAAGCCGTTCCGCGAATCTAATGGTTTATAGCTACCAGGAGCAGGGGGAGTAAATGGCGACGGCTTGGTTTTCAGCTCCCGCTCCTATAGCGCGGCGGGTGCGAGGGTATTTTGCTCCGGTGAATCGAATTGCGCAGACACCTGTGCTTTTTGATCCGTCGGAAGAGGGCCGTTTTAGCCTGAATGCACCGCCATCTCCGTGGATCAGTCTGGGATGGATTCAAGAGTTTACGCGCAAAGCAGGAAGCAAGACCGCCACAGTGCTGACGGGCATTCCGGCTGCTGCGCTGGAACAGGTGCGCGAAACTCTTGAAGCTCAAGTGAGCTTTGAGTTTTTAAGCTGGACCAAGCTAACGATGGCATTGGCAACCGGCTCGCAACACATGAACCTATTAACCTCCGCGAGTGGGTCTACCGCATCCGCGGATGGCGCGCAAGCAGTTACAGCAGTGGTTCCACAAAGCGGATCGACGGCGACGTTTATTGCATTGGCCGCAACAGATGCCTCTAAGTTCGCGGCTAACTCAATCATCGCAGTAGACGCGGATTACACGGGGCAGACTGGATTTGTAGGCACACCAGTCTCGGGAGCTTATGTGCGTACTGCTCTGACGGATGTGGATTACATTCGGCGCGTGACCTTCAACCTGGCGCTTGTATCCGCGGTTGCGACGACGGGGACAACAGGGCTGACTCTGGCTGAGGCGCTGCCGGGCGGCGCTCCGGCGGCAGGTGCCAAGCTGCAAACAGTCACTGGATTTGTGGATCGCGAAGGTGGCAGTTTCTATCAAGAGTGGTCAGCTTTATTTGTTATGGAAGGCAACCAAGGGGAGCGTATCTTCTATCATTATCCGCGGCTACAAAGCATGGCTAGCGCACAAGAGGTTGCTTTGCCGCTGGATGGTAAGAGCAAGGAAGGGCTGGCGCGAATTGCGCTCAAAGGCCAGTTTCTCGCGCTGCCCATAATTGATCCATTGGATGGAGAACGAGTTGTCTGTTACCGCAGCTTCTTGCCAGCAGCAAACGCTCTGGTTTAGAGAGTTAGCGAGTCAGCGATCTAATAACTTTGCGCGTCAGCAGGTGAGAGTCACAATGAAAATCACGATTAATGGGCAAGATTACACAGCGGCGCTCGACAATGCGCGGCCACTGACGATTGAGCGAAAGCTGAACGAGCCATCGCAGTGCCTATTGTGGCTAAGCCTGCCAACCAGCGGTAGCCTGGCAATACCCTTGCGTAATCAATCCATCGTGGTAACTGGAGACGATGAAACCTATTACTTTACTGGTTACATTGCGGTGACACCTTTGCCGGAATATGCCGGCCGTGCGATGGAAGGCCCGCGCTACCGGATCGCTGTCGAGGCGTTAAGCGATGAGCTGCTGCTCGATCAACAGTTAATGCCTCCCAGCGCAGGTTCAACCGGTGAAAATGCGGGAGCATTGATGACAGCGCTGATAACTCGCACAGGGACCACAAGGCTGTCAACGCAAGGGCTGTCATTAGCCACGTCTGTGAGTTACTTTGTTCCCGCTCCCGGAGCATCGTGGAGCGAGAGTGCGGGGCAAGTGGCTAGCATGGCGCGAGCAGCATATCGTGTTCTGAATGGCGCATTATCAATCTCTTCTGTGCAAAACACCGTGCATCCCTTGAATGAAACCGACGGCAGTTTGAATCTGGCTACCTTGGGATTTACCGCCAGTGTCAAGCGCTCTTTGGCAAACGATTTGACCGTCTGCGGCGAGCATGAGCCGGTAGCTTATGTGACCGAGTACTTTTTGGGCGATGGAGTTACAACACAGTTCTTTCTGGCGGCAGATCCTTACTTTCCACCTTCATCCCAATCCACCATTATTAACGAACTTTTTAACGAGTCACAGATCAACCAAAACGTGTGGGGAGTTTCGGGCGGATCAGGCTATCTCTTGCTTGGCGCAGGCGGTCTGGCAATGGAGGGCGGAAACGGGATTGACGGAGAGACTTTGCTGGTCTGGAATGATTCGGTGGAGATGGGCGGAACTCTGCTGATAGAAGCCGTGGGACTGACTCTGTCTCCAGGAAGTTCCGGAATACTCGCTGGCTTCTTTGTTGGGGATAACAGGCAGGCCGGGTGCATTGCAGGTTTCCAGGCGACCGCACAGCAGGGCACAGGAGCAGTTACACTACAACCACTGGTGCAAGGAAGTCCGTTGGGCGCGACTTATGCGATTAATTCCTCCTATCAATACACACTGCGCGTCCGGGTGCACTGCGCAGAAAATGAGCGGGAGTTTGCTTATTATCGTTCGTTTGGAGACAGTGGACCGATTACGGAAGGCGGACAACTAAATTACGCATCGGGAAATATCCAAATGGAGATTCAGCAGTTTGTCAATGGCGTCGGCGGAATGCCGGTAACTCTTTATGACGGTGCAATTACAAACCTTCCTTCAACGTGCAATGTGGTTGCCGCCAGTTGTATTAACTTGATAGGAACCATGCGCGCGTTGAATTTGAAGAATCTAGGCTCAGGCTGGGTTGTTAGCACTCCACCCAGCGGCAGCGCCTACACGCGCAGAGTTGGAACCACTGCGGAAGCAGCAGAATGTCATATAGAGCGCGCCGGCAAGGCAGTTTTCTATGCAGGTTATGTGCCCGTGGCAGGTGAGCAGGTTGCCGTGAGTTATCGCACTATCGGCAGAGCCGTGGGACGGGCAGTGAACACCGCCAGCCAGCAGGCTTTGACGCAAGCGGGAATGCCCTCCGAGGCCGCATGGATTGGTTCGGTGACTAATCCGAAGGCGCGCAGCTCCACGGATTGCCGCAATGCAGCATTGGCGATTGAGCAGGCTTCGGCCGGCGTCAGCGCGTTGTGGTGTGGTTCTTATAAGGCGAATAGATTTGCCTTCGCTTCCGATGTGTGGCCGGGCGACGCTCTCCAGATCAACGCACCTTCACTGAATCTGAGCACGCAGGTCGTGGTGCGAAGCGTCAAAGTAAGTTATAAGGCAAGTTGTCCTGACCTTGTGGAATATGCGATCAACTTTGCCAACGACTGGGCTTCTGATCTGGCTATCAATACGAGTACGATGGTGCCTGCCGATACATGGCTTCCAGCGCCGATTGCTCCGATTTATCTGGCCAATTTGAATGCGCTGACAGTGACGGCGCTGAGTGGATCGACGATAACAGTGAATGCCAATGTGACGCCGCCTACGGGTGGCGGGTTTGAGATTCGGCGGCGGGATTTCGTTTTTATGGCAGGCGAAGATCCGGACCTGGTGATGCGCTCGGCACTGCCGAACATGACCTTCTCCCGTGAAACCGCCGCCGACCGGTTTTATATTCGAATGTTTGACGGCTCGACACCGCCTAACTATTCGGAGTTTTCCACGGCACTATTCATCAACCTGCCGCTGGGATCGTAAGCATAAACTGTTTTGCAATTTGTGGACGAATGGAGTCCTGTGGATGCGGATGATGAATGAATTTGAAGCACAGGTGCTGAGCGATCTGAGCATGCTGAAGACGCAGATGACCAATCTCACAGGCGATGGCAACGGTGGGCGGTTGGCAGAACTTGAGCGACGCATGGAGCGCCATGAGCAGAACTGGCAGCGCGCTAAAGGCTTTCTTGCGGCAGTCAGTGTGCTTTTCGCGGTGATTGAAGTAGCTGTTGAGGCAATCCATCGGCACTGAGATCGAAAATCAACGTCCAATGGAATGCAGCGAAACTTACCCCATCCGCAAAAACAAGTACGCGGCGAGGGTGGGGCCGAAGTTTTATCCTTGGAAGGTCGGAAATACCGGTGGAAAATTGGCAGAAATAAGCGTGGACAGGGATGTCCACGCTACAGTTTGGCTGACGTGGCCGCAGTCAGGGCCGAAACGGGCAGCAACATATCTTCCTTGCGCATGACCAAGTTGGTGGCGTTCAGCGTGGCCAACTCGAAGCCATGGCCGTGGGTAATGGCGTCGGTGGGGCAGGCCTCGACGCAGTAGCCACAAAAGATACAGCGATTGTAATCAATGTTATAGACCTTGGCGTAGCGCTCGGAGGAGGAGATGCGCTGCTCTTCGGTGTTCTCCGCGGCCTCGATAAAGATGCAGTTGGCAGGGCAGGCGGCGGCACAGAGGAAGCAGGCGACGCACTTCTCCAATCCGTTTTCGTCGCGTTGCAAGACGTGCGCACCGCGAAAGCGATCTTCCAGAACCGCACCGCGCTCAGGGCCGGGGCCATCCGGATAGTTCTCCACCTGGATGGGCTGGAAGATCTCTCCAAAGGTGACGCTCATGCCTTTGGCGATACCGGCGATGTTCTTCACAATCGACATGAGGCCAGTATACGACGGAATGAGCGGAGAATCACTGCCCGGTGCGCAATCTGGCCGTCTGGTTTGGACGATGCCGCGATTGCGCGCCTGAAGTTCTGACTGTGGAGTGAAGCTACTTTTTGGGATGCTGCTCCGCCTGATGTTGCTGCTGAGGAGCAGCTTGGTGCTGCTGTTGTTGCGGAGCCGCTTGGCGTTGCTGTTGAACTGCTTGGTGCTGTTGCTGTTGGGGCGCTGCTTGGCGTTGTTGCTGCTGGGGAGCCGGACGCTGCTGCTGTTGCTGCGGCGCTGCTTGCCGTTGCTGTTGTTGTGGTGCGGCCTGACGCTGTTGCTGTTGTTGAACAGCTTGGCGTTGCTGTTGAACTGCTTGGTGCTGTTGCTGTTGGGGCGCTGCTTGGCGTTGTTGCTGCTGGGGAGCAGCTTGCCTTTGCTGTTGTTGCTGAGCTGCTTGATGCTGGGGAGCGGCCGGGCGCTGCTGTTGTTGGGGAGTTGAATGCTGCTGACGCTGCGGTTGCTGCTGAACCACTTGGCGCTGCAGTTGCTGCTGCTGCGAAACGGCTTGATGCTGCTGTTGCTGTTGAATTGCCTGATGCTGCTGCTGTTGTTGCTGCTGAACAGCTTGGTGTTGTTGCTGCTGCTGCTGGGAAGCTGCTTGTCTCTGTTGCTGCTGCGCGGCTTGCTGGTTGTGAACCTGCACGGCGGCTGGCACGCGAACATTGTGATCCGCAGCGATCGGCCTGTTGACTGTCAGGTTGGCCGGACGACCATGGTTGACGTTGGCAAACTGCGCACGGTTGTTGCTGGAAGCGCGCTCATTCTGCATCTGCGCGCTCATGGGCGGGGCGTGCTGTTCATGACGGGCAGCCAGCTCTTCGGGCCGGGCACGCACCTGCAATCCGCCTGATCCGCCGTTGAAGCTGACGCGGACACCGCCTCGGTCGCCACCACGATGATCGTTCATGGGGCGCTCATAAACGTTGTGCACAATCGAAACATTCACATTGTTGTAAGAGCGGTTGTAGTTGAAGTGCCCGCCGCCCCAGTAGCCTCCCTGGTAGCCGATACCGACGTAGCCAAAGCCGTAATCGACGCCGCCATAGTAGCCGATGTGCGGACCCCAGTAGCCACGGTAAAAACCGTAGCGATGATTGTGATAGCCCCAGTAGCCGGGAGTCCAGAGCGCGCCCTCGTAAGGAGCCTCCACCCATCCGCCGGGAACCCAGTAGTAGCCGCCTTGACCCCAGCCCCAATAACCAGGAGTCCAAAGATAGCCGTCGCCGGGAGATTGGGGCTGATCGTAATCCGGTAAGGGCGGCGGCGGCTGTTCAGCATATTCCACGGGCTGCGCGCCGTAGCCGGGATCGTCCGAACCCTGGTCCGAAGTCTGATAGGCGGTCTGGTTGGCTGGCTGATTATAGGAACCGCTCGAAACCGGCTGCGCGCTTTGCTGGGCCGTATAGGTCGCCGGTGCCGCAGTGCTTGAACTGACTGGGGCCAAATTGGCGGAGGCCGGGTCCGCGGCCTGATCCTGCGCGCCCGTCTGGGCGGCGGCAGCCTGATCCTGACTGTGGGGACATCCGGCCAGCAAAAGCACAACCCCTGTGGCAAACAACGGTAAAAGCCCAAATCTCTGTATTCGGTTCATTTCACTCTCCAGTTATCTGGACAGTAGTTGAAGAGTTCGGGCCAGTCCGCCCACTATTGACCATGGCTGAAAATCAATGCCGCGCGGGCGGAGGCAGGGATTGGCCGTGATTATTGGCGGGCGGCGTGGTGACGGGCTTCCGCACGGAGGCGGGCTTCATAAACTGCTGGCAAAGCGCTGAATCCTGCCCGCGCGCCAAGCCCGAAATCAAGACCTGTGCGCCGCAGAGCCGCTGCTTCATCTGCTCGGCCTCTTTGCCGCTGAGCAGTTGGGTGCGCTCCATGCCGTTGATGGGGCTTAGATCGTAGCGGAAGAGGCTGTCTTCTGGTTTGTCTTTGCCATGATCGATATGGCTCCATGTACCCATCAGTTGCCGCCCGTTCGGCTCATTCAGCAGCGCGTAGACCTGCGTAAGCGCCACGCCCTGCGCCGGATTCGCGCTCCAGATGGGCGCGGTGCGGCTGCCACGCATCCAGCGCGCCGTCCATATATGCTGCGAAAAATCGTAATGGAAGGCGGTGAAGAAGGTCTCAGCCGAGCACTGATTGCAGTCTTCGTAGAGAGCGCCCAGTTCGCGCGGCTCGCCGTCGGCCAGCAGCAGCCAGTCGAGCAGGCGCAGATTAACGCCCTTGAGGAGTGGCGTCAGGCTGTGGTTGGTCAGCGAAAGGCTCCAAACGGTGAAGGTGTCGTCGCTGGGCTGTGATTGTGGTGAGGAACGCAACGTGGTGACCACCAGCGCCGCGTCGTACTGCACGCCGATCTCGCGGATCGCCGTCCACTTCTCCGCGCCCAGCGATTGCTGAACCCAGACCACGATGTCGCGATCCTGCGGTGAGTGGAAGTCCATCCAGCGGAAGGGGTCTTGCTGAGCGCAGGCAGGAGCGGTCGCAATAAGCAAAGCCGCGAAAAGGCCGTAAAAGAGTGAGGAGGAAACAAGCCGCATGAATCTAGATATAGCAGAGGCATTCGGCCTGCGCTTCAGATGCGTTCCGGAAGTGACTTGGTGAGCGCAAAGCCATCGGCCTCACTGCCACATCAGTCCAATCCGCGCTACAATCAAAAGAGAGTCGGGGCGTAGCGCAGCCTGGTAGCGCATCTGCTTTGGGAGCAGAGGGTCGGGAGTTCGAATCTCTCCGCCCCGACCAAGATCAAATCTAGAGACATCCGAAGACATCCAATAGTGAACTATAAGCCGCTGATAAAACAGTGGCTTTTGTGTTTTTACGTCCGGAGGCGTATTGTGGAATCCATGCTCCCGTGGGGGTATAGATGGGGGTAGATTATCCGAGAGTGGGGGTATTTCAACTTTCGGAGACATTCGGAGGTCCGATGGCGCTCACCGATACCGAAATCCGGCGCTCCAAGCCCGGCGAAAAACCTTACAAAATCTCCGACAGCGGCGGCCTTCACCTGATGATTACGCCAACAGGTGGAAAACTTTGGCGCTGGAAATACCGCTTTGACGGCGCAGAGAAGTTGATGGCGCTGGGCCGATACCCCGACATCTCACTGGCCGAGGCCCGCGAGCGCCGCGACGCCGCCAGGAAGCAACTGGCCAACGGCATAGACCCCATGGTTGAGCG
>Ga0255351_1000192_pt1 | contig 29455 bp, 23 predicted proteins | sample HBST25r2metaG_FD_186024 | JGI IMG/M metagenome (GOLD analysis project Ga0255351, IMG submission 186024) | Peat soil microbial communities from Stordalen Mire, Sweden - H.B.S.T-25.r2 | ecosystem: Environmental > Terrestrial > Soil > Wetlands > Peat | place: Sweden: Norrbotten County, Stordalen... | reverse complement strand
CCTCCTCGGCAATCTGCTCCGTGCGCGCTCCGGCCAGGCCGTTGGTGCTGAACTGGCGGACGGCGGCTTCGAGAATGCGGGCGCGGGTCTGATCGGCGCGGTCGGATTGTGCGTGAGCTACAGAGGCGGTATTCATCATTAACTAACTGGTTAGTAAACTATCACAAATACGGAATATTTGCTTCCTGTTTGAAGAAAACATGATATGAATTTTCGTTCAGTGAAGTTTTATCCGCTCGATGGGCGGGCACGCCAGGCGGCTAGAATCCTGGCGGCGAGCCGATCCTGTTCTGCTCAGGCGAAGTAGTCGACCTGGCCTCTGGCGGCGGGGCGAACTTTGCGCTCGGTGTCCTCATCGTCTTCCACGGCGGAATCGTCGTCCAGATCTTCGTACTCGTCGTTTTCGTCTTCAAAGCCGGTGGCGGCTTTTGTCTTGTTGGGCAGGTATTCATCCTCCCCGGTTCGAGTGGTGCGCTCCACCTGGTACACATCCGTCATTCCGAGTTCAGACTCTTTGGGCCTGACCATCGGTGCAATCCGAACGCCGGCAACCGGGCTGATGTCCATCTCCGTTCGCTCCCGTCTGGATCCTCTTCCTGTTGACACGTATCGGAAATCCAGCGGAAAACTTTAATCTATCCGATGACTTTGTGTCTGAATTCAGGACAGACGGCGGATTTACTGACGAATTCTTCTTTCGCTCCTGAAAACGAACAAGCGCAGCCTTTCCTTCCAGCCTTCGCAGGTTTCTGTGTCCGATTTCGAGACAGTTCCCGCAAACTCGGCGGAAATTCCTGAGTTTTTTCGCAGAAAATTCCTCGCTGATTTCAAAAAAGCGCGCCCTGGTTCAGCCGCGCCACAGGAAAGAAAAAACGAGCGGAAATTTGGCTCCTGGAAGAAAAATGCTCGCAGGCGCATCGCTCATCCGCAAGCCCCAGGGCCTGAGCGCGTTCCCACTTTTCTTCTCTTTGCCTTCAACCCTGGCCGAATCGCTTCCGATGCCAGATCCATGCGGTGCGGAGAATCTCGTCCAGTTGGGTGTAGCGGGGCTTCCAGCCGAGTTCGCGGAGGGCCTTTTCGCTACTCGCGACCAGCACGGCAGGATCGCCCGGACGACGGGGATGAATTTCCGCCGGGATGGGATGGCCGGTGACGCGGCGCGCCGATTCGATCACCTCGCGAACGCTGAAGCCCTGGCCGTTGCCGAGGTTGAAGATGAGGCGTGCACTGCGCGCGGCGGCGCCTTCCAGTGCATCGAGGGCCAAAAGATGAGCTTCGGCCAGGTCGGAGACGTGTATGTAGTCGCGAATGCAGGTGCCATCGGCGGTGGGATAGTCGTCGCCGTAGATGCGGATGCACGTGCGGCGGCCAAGGGCGACATCGAGAACCAGGGGAATGAGGTGGGTTTCCGGCTCGTGGTCCTCGCCGCGCGTGACGCCGTCCGGGCCTTCCAAGTCTCCAGCAGCGCCGGCGACGTTGAAGTAGCGCAGAGCGACGGAGCGCAGGCCGTGAACGCGATGGAACCAGCCGAGCATCTGCTCGACCAGCAGCTTGGACTCGCCGTAGGCGTTGGTTGGGAGCAGGCGCGCGCTCTCTGGAATGGGAACAGCCTCCGGTTCGCCGTAGACGGCGGCCGTCGAGGAAAAGACCAGCCGGCGAGGTCCGTGCGCCAGAATTGCCTCCAGCAGCGCAAGCGTGGAGGCGGTGTTGTTGCGGAAGAACCGCTCGGGATGGAGCATCGACTCGCCGGCTTCGATCAGGGCGGCAAAGTGAAGCACGCCGTCGAAGGGACTTCCCTGGTCTTTGGCCGCGATAAAAATCTCTTCCAGGGCTGCGCGGTCGGCCAACTCGCCTTCGATGAATTCCACACCGGCCGGCAAAAGGTCGCGCCGGCCATGACTCAAATTGTCAAAAATGACGGTCTTATGCCCGTTCTCAGCCAATAGTCCCGCGACCGTGCCGCCGATGTACCCCGCCCCGCCAGTGACCAGGATCTTCACAAAAAAACTGTCCTCTCGTCCAACACTTTGGTATAAACTTAAGACTATTCCATGGGGCAGGGTTGGTTTGCCATGAATCTGGCAGCCTTCAGACCGTCGGACAAGGCGGCTCGGCGCATGGAAGTCGATTGTGCTGTTCGTGTTGGCGCGGAGTATTCCAGCTTTGTCGCTTTTTTTGCGCAGGCTTGACGGCGGGAATCCCTTCGCAACAAGCGTATTGTATTTTTTGTTGAATGCCTTGGACCTGCTTCGGAGTCAATGAATGTCCAGGGTCCAAGTGACCGTTAAATCGGATTGCTCAAAACCGGGCCAGGTTGCGTTTGCCTGCTTTCCTGAAAGACTGGCCGGGACGCCCGCTACCAAGATGAGCTGTGAGTTTCCCCTTTTCCCTCTTCGAATGTGCGCAGATTCCCCATGCACATGGGTTGAGGATCAGATGCGTCATCCCCGCATCCTGCGCAAGACGGCACTGCGGAGCGAAGCGCAAACAAACCGGAAATCGGAGTGTTTGCGCGCTGAGACGATAGATGGAAATTGCGGGAATGACAGTATTTCTCAAGGCGTCCAGGCAAGATCGATGCCCTCCCTGCACAGAAGTGAGGCTGGCTTGAGTGTGAGCCGCGCTTCACGCCAAGGAAGTGAATCTGCGCTGCCCGTTGGCCGCGCGCGAGGAGTAAATCTATGCCGATAAAGCCTTATCCAGCGCAGGCTGCTTTCGGATTACTTCCCGAGCCTGAACGCAACGCTGGCTCGTTCCTGCTCAGCATTGCGATCAACGGGTTGATCCTGGCCCTGATGCTCTATCTGGCAGCCACAGCCAGAAAGTCCATCGATCAGCACACGTTTCAAGAGACGATTCTGATTCTGCCGGCCAAGCCGCCGGCGCCGCAACCCAAGGTAAAGGTTCCGCCGCCGCCACCGCTCAAAGAACAGCCGAAGATCGAGCGGGTGAAGTTTGAAGAGCCGAAAATCAACCTTCCCAGACCGGAGCCCAAACCGGCGCTGAAGCCGATCCAGATGGAAAACAGGCTGCCCGCGCCGTCTTTCCGGGCGGCCAGGCCGTCGGTCATTCTGGCGCCTCAGCCCAAATCGGCTCTCGCCGCGGCGGCCATGCCGGCGCAGGTTCCCCAGGCGCGGCCCTCGACGGCTCCGGTCCATCTGGGCCAGACCTTTGGAGTCATGCCCAACCCGAACGCATCGCGGCCGGCTACGGTGGCGGCCATCGGCAATCCCTACGGCGGTATGCGGGGACCATCCGCGGCGCCTCACGGAATCGTCGGCTCAACAGGCTTTGGCAATGGAACCAGATTCGGATCGAATGCCGGAGTTGTGGGCAGAGTGGCCTCGGCCGGCGTTGCGGGAGCCGTGACTGCGCCCCGATGGGTAAACGGACGCACGGTGGCCTCGGCCGTCATTCCAAGTTCGCCCGTCACTGTCGCCGCGGCGCGCAATGCGAGTTACAAGACAGCTTTCACCAACCTTGAAGTGCTTTCCAAACCGCCGATCGAGTACACCAGCGAGGCCCGGCAGTTTGGAGTGCAGGGCGACGTGATCCTGAGGGTCACCTTTACGGCCAATGGCCAGGTCGTGGTGCGGAGTGTCGTGCATGGTCTGGGCTATGGCCTCGACCAAGAGGCGCAGCGGGTGGCGCAGCGGATTCGCTTCCGTCCAGCCACGCGCAACGGACAGGCCGTCGACCTGACCACCAACATCACCATTACGTTTCAGTTGGCCTGACATCGGAATTGCAAACCAGAGCAATCGCTGCGCTCAGCCGCGGGATATAACAACGCGGCAAGCGTCAGAGGAAGACTGGAAAGAAAACAGAACTAGGAGCCTGAAATGACGTTTCGGAAGATCTCCATCATCCTGGCATGCATCGCCCTCTGCGGCGCAAGCGCTTATGCAAGGAAGACTCCAAAGTACGCGCGGGTTCACCCGCTCACGCCCGAGCAGGCAGCTCTGGTGGAAGAGGCAGTTGGCCGCGAAAAGGTGCTGATCAAAGAGATTCAGCTGCGTACGCCTCTGGTGGAAACCTACATCCAGAACACCCGGCCGGACCTCAAGCTCTACCAGGTTCCGGTCTCGGACGAGTACATGCTGAACCGTATTGACTTCGGCAAGGGCTTCTTTGACGAGCCCTACGGGTCGCGCGCGGCTGCCAAGACCAACTTCTTTAAAGGCTCTATGGCGGCCCTTTCCGGGCTGACCAAGGCCCTCGGGCTGGATAAGCACTTTACTTACAACCCGTTGGGATTCACGGAGATGATGTTTGTCGATCCCAACAACTTCGACACTCAGCACTATGCCTTCAGCTTTGTGCGCAAGGAGTTTCTGGGCTCGGTGCGCACCTGGGTTTACGACGTGCATCCCAAGGTTCCAGGCATGGGCCGGTTCTTCGGGCGCATCTGGATCGAGGACGAGGGCGGTAACATCGTCCGCTTCAACGGCACCTATACCGGGCCGCGGTCCGACGATGATTCGCGCTACTTTTTCCATTTCGACAGTTGGCGGATGAATGTACAGCCGGAAGTTTGGCTGCCGGTGGCTGTTTATGTGGAAGAAACCAACCGGATGGAGAACCAGAAGTCGCCGGGGCTGAAGGCTCAGACGCATTTCTGGGGCTACTCTCTCAAACTGCCCGCGCACGAGAGCGAGAACGTGAGCATGACGGTGGAAGACGCGGTCGACAAGAGCGACGACTCGCAGGACGTGGGTCCGCTGCAGGCCTCGCGCGCCTGGGTTGAGCAGGCGGAAGACAACGTGATCGACCGGCTGGTGGAAGCGGGCCTGGTGGCGCCTCTGACCCCGGGCGGATATGAGAACACGGTGCTGGACCAGATCGTCATCAACCTGCAAGTTCCCAACAACCTGGTCTTTACCAGTCCGGTGCATACCCGCATCCTGCTGACCGACACCATCGAAGCCACGACCGTTGGCAACACCATCCTGATCAGCAAGGGACTCATCGACACTCTTCCCAACGAGGAATCGATCGCCTCGGTCGTGGCCATGGAACTGGCCCACATCGTGATGGGCCACCATATCGACACCCGCTACGCCTTCAACGACCGGCTGATGTTCCCCGACGAGGCGAGCTTCCAGCGCATCGATATGTACCACACAAGCCACGACAATACGGAAGCCGCCAAGCGCGCCATGGTATACATTCAGAACTCCATGTATAAGGACAGACTGCCCTCGGCGGGTCTCTACTACGAGCAGTTGGTTGAACGGGAAAAGGCGCTGAAGGCTCTCAATACGCCTAAACTCGGCGACTCGCTGTTGCAGCCCGACGGTACTCCCTGGATGGCCAGCCTGGAAAAGATGGCCCCCAAGCTGAACTGGGACGATCTTACCCAGCGCCCCGCGCTCCCCCTGGGAAGTTGGCTCAAAACCGATCCATGGAGTGACCGGGTTCACCAGCTCGACGCAAGGATTTATGCCTTTATGAACCCTCGCGACAAAATGCCGCTGGAAGTGACGCCGATTTTCTACCGGCTGAAGCGCTATGACGCCGCACAGTTGACTCCACCGCCTTCTCCTGCCGCCCCGGCCGCAAACACCCCGACCGATCAACCGGCTCAGCCGGCCGCATCCCCCGCTGCTGCTGAGCCGTCCGCTCCCGAAAATGCACCTCAGCAGCCCGCGGATACCACGCAAACGCCTCCGCAGCAATAGCGTCAACCGGAGACTCAGGACTGAGGGTGCGCTCGACGCGCACTCCAGTCCTGAGCTTCAACCCTGCCCGACTGAATTCTTCCCTGCGTTCATCGGTTGCCTGGACCGAATGGAATTGTTTCCCCATGAGACTTGCTTCTATCCTCTTTCTCTCGATTCTGCTTGCTGCGGGAGTCGTCGCAGTTCGTGCACAAGTGGTTCCCTCGGCCACCGCACGCCAGCTTTCAGTCACCGCCGGCGGGATGGTCTCCATCTTCCAGCCTGACTTTGAGGGTCAACGGGCTTGCGCGGGAACTTGCCAGCCGCCCGCCGTCTACTACCCCGTGGCGCAGTCCAGCAGCCAGCCACTGTTCGGCCTGGGCGCCTATGTGGACGTAAAGCTCAGTCGCTGGGCGCAGATCGAGGCCGAAGGGCGCTGGCTGCGCTTCAACCAGGATGCGGGTATTTACCAGGACAGCTACCTGATCGGTCCCCGGATTCCCGTCTACCATTTCTGGCGGTCTGAGGTCTATGCCAAGACACTGGTTGGCGTCTCGAAGATGAACTTCTACAGCTCCGGTAGCCCCGGCACTTTTACCGACATCGCTTTCGGCGGCGGCATGGACGTGAAGTTGAGCAAGCGGCTCAGCCTCCGCGCCGTGGACTTCGAGTACCAGTACTGGCCCACGTGGGGCAATACGACAATTTCCCCCTACGGAGCTAGCATGGGCGTCGGCTACAGGATTTTCTGAGCGCGCCGCGAAGAAGCGGATGGATGGAAAGACGGCTTCGAAAACTGCAAAAGAACCGCCCGTCAATGGGGAAAAATTGAATTCCGCAGCCCAAAATACAAAGGCCACCCCTTGCGGAGTGGCCTTTTCCAGTGCGCAAAGCAGAAAACTGCTATGCCGGTGAAGGTGAACCCTCAGGAAAGCCCGATTCGCCGCGGCTCTCCGGCTTGAGCACCTGCTGCACGTCGCCGCCTCCGGAATCGCTGGGAGTGGCCAGACTCGATCGGAACGGGGACAGTTCCCTGCCCTCGATCAGCAACCGCACCTCTTCTGCGTCGATCGTCTCGCGCTCCAGCAGAGCGGCAGCCAGACGGTGCATGGCGCCAGAGTTGGTCTCCACAAGCGAATGAGCCGACTGGTAAGCCTCGTCGATCAGGCGGCGCACTTCAAGATCAATCTGACGCGCCGTCTCCTCGGAAAAGTCGCGGTGCTGCGCGATCTCGCGGCCGAGGAAGATCTGCTCCTCCTTCTTGCCGAAGGTGAGCGGACCGAGGCGGCTCATGCCGTATTCGCAGACCATGCGTCGTGCCAGATCCGTCGCGGTTTCAATGTCGCTACCCGCGCCGGTGGACATCTGGCTGAGGAATATCTCCTCGGCCACGCGTCCGCCGTAGGCCGTCGCCAGCCGGGTCTCGAGGTATTCGCGGGTGTAGTTATGGCGATCGTCGGGCAAGAAGATGGTGACGCCCAGCGCCATCCCGCGAGGAATAATGGTGACCTTGTGGATGGGGTCGGAGTGGTCGCGCAGGAACGAGACCAGCGCATGGCCAGCCTCATGATAGGCTGTGACCCGCTTCTCTTCGTCGGTGAGCAGCATGGACTTGCGCTCGGCGCCCATGAGCACCTTGTCCTTGGCCACCTCAAAGTCATACATAGTGACCTGTTTGCGGTTCATGCGCGCGGCGCTCAGAGCGGCCTCGTTGACCATATTGGCCAGATCGGCTCCGCTGAATCCCGGTGTTCCCCGGGCCAGGATATTCAGGTTGGTATCGTCGGAGACAGGAACCTTCTTGACATGAACGCCGAGAATCTCCTCGCGGCCGCGCACGTCGGGCAGGCCCACCACGACGCGCCGGTCGAAGCGCCCGGGGCGCAGAAGCGCCGGATCGAGCACGTCTGGGCGGTTGGTGGCAGCCACCAGGATCACGCCCTCGTTGGATTCAAAACCATCCATCTCCACCAGCAACTGGTTGAGGGTCTGCTCGCGCTCGTCGTGCCCGCCCCCGAGTCCTGCGCCGCGATGGCGGCCCACGGCGTCGATTTCGTCGATGAAGATGATGCAGGGAGCATTCTTCTTGCCCTGCTCGAAGAGGTCGCGCACGCGGCTGGCGCCCACGCCGACAAACATCTCGACGAAATCCGAACCGGAGATGGAAAAGAAGGGCACATTGGCCTCGCCGGCCACAGCCCTGGCCAGCAGCGTCTTGCCGGTTCCCGGAGCGCCCGCCAGCAACACGCCCTTCGGTATGCGTCCGCCCAGCTTCTGGAACTTTGCCGGCTCACGCAGGTAATCGATAATCTCCTTCAACTCATCCTTGGCCTCGTCCACGCCGGCCACGTCCTTGAAGGTGATCTTCTTCTGCTGCACGGAGAGCAGGCGCGCCCTGCTCTTGCCAAACGACATCGCCTTGTTGCCGCCCGTCTGCATCTGGCGCATGAAGAAGAACCAGATGGCGCCCAACAGAATGAATGGACCCACATTGAACAGAATGGGCAGCAGGATGTTGCTCTGCTCGGCCTTCTTCGAGAAGTTCACGCCGGCGGCCAGCATCGCCGACTCGATATCTTCGTAGTGGTCGCCGACATGGGTGTGGAACTCTACCTTCGGCGTGGCCTTCAAATGGCCGTGCATCTCGCTGCCCTGAACCTCGGCATCGAGCACCTGCCCTTGCTTCACATCGTTGTACAGTGCGGAGTAGGAAATCTCCGTGTCTTTGCCCATGCTCTGGTTTTTCGACACCACGCCCCACAACAGCATGAGGCAGATGAGGATAAAAACCCAGAACATGACGGTTTTAGCGGTCGAATTCACCAGAATTCCTCTCTCCCAGCGCCGGAATTCCCATTGAGTTGGGCACCGAGCGCGGCCTGCATTCACACTTTAGACGTTGACACAACCCCTGAGGTCACAAAATAGTACACCACAGATTTCCGGCAGGCACAGTATCCCCGCCGCCCGTAAAGAACAGTAAATCAGATTGTACTCCCAAGGCAGAAAAACTTGTAGCAATTTGCGGGCCGCCTTGACGGCAGCATCCGGGAAGTCAACCGCATCCACCAGCCTCGAATCACGGAATCCAGGCATCCTGCAAGCTGGTCGCAACGACGCGGATTTCCCTGGCTGGCTCCAGTTCGACCCCCCTCATCCAAACGATGCGCCCCTCCGCTTCGAGGACCGGCCAGAGCGCTCGGCTGGCGCCCGTAACCCGCAGGCGTTCAAGCACTTCCTTCACCTTGTGCGGGCCCGAGGAATAGCGCAGCCGGACGCGGTCGCCCGGCCTCCAGTTGCGCAGCGTGGCCATCCGGCTCTCAGACTTCCCCGGCGTCGCGTCCGCCTCGATCCGCAGTCGCACGCCGAAGGCCGGAGCCGTCACCTCGCCGGGAATCGCCACGCTGTATTCGGGAACCGGCTCGGCAGCTTTCTCTCCGGCCAGCGCCAACCGCAGCTCACGCGGCGTTCGCTCGGCCCGGAGTCCTCCTGCCAACTGGAGTTTCTGGCCGGCGTGGCCAGTATGGGCCAGCAACCGCAGGGCTTCGGTTGCTGGAAAATCGATCGCCGCGCCCAACTGCTCAGCGCAATGGCGCAGGAGACGCCGTTCGAGAGCCGGAGCAAGCGCCACCAGGCGGGTAACGTCGAGCGCAAGGCCATCCCCGGCAGAGGCACGCCCGCCGCCGCGCACCGGACGCCCCGGCAAAATCAGTTGCCCAGCCCAGCGCAGCACTTCGGCCTGCCACCAGATCTCCTCGTCACGCGCCAACTGGGCCATCTGCGCCAGATGCTCGCGCAGCCGAGGATTCCAGCTTTCGAGCAGCGGCAGCAGTTCATGGCGGATGCGGTTGCGCGTGAAGGTCAGGTGGCGATTGGAGGAGTCTTCGCGCCAGTCCTGGCCCAGCGCGCCCAGGTAAGCCTCGACCTCGACCCGCGTGGCCGCTAGCAGCGGGCGCAGAATGCGCCCCTCCGGGGTCTCAACCTTTGGAGCAATGCCTGCCAGACCCTCTGTCCAGGCTCCGCGCAGAAATTTGGCCAGCACGGTCTCTGCCTGATCGTCGCGGGTGTGGGCCGTGGCAACCGCCTCCACCTCGCCCGACGAGAGCAACTGACGGAACCAGCCATAGCGCAGGCGGCGCGCGGCCTCCTCCAGGGTTTCCCCGCTGGCTTTGGCCGCCGCGCCGGCATCCACGCGCGCCTCATGAAAGGGCACACCGAGCCGCGACGCCAGGGCACGTGCAAAGGCCAGATCGCCGTCCGCCTCATCGCCACGCAGTCCGTGGTGCAGGTGGGCGGCGTGCAATACCAGACCCAGTTCCCCTCTCCGCTCCGCCAGGGCGCAGAGCAGCGCCACGGAGTCGGCGCCGCCGGACAGACCCACGGCCAGGCGCAAGCCCGGCTTGAGCAGCGAAGTGTCGAGAGCGAGCGTCGCGGGCTTCGTCGGGCGCATCCCCAAATGATAAGTCTCCGGCTTGGCGTTGCGCCTTGAACGCCGTGGGCATTCCGGCCAGATCCGCACTGCAAAGTCGAAGATCTGCGCTGGCCGAGGCCGGAAGCGGGGCGCTTTTTTGCCCTTTTCAGGCAATCAGAGCAGGCGGCCATGCCCCCGGCCGGGGTTCTTTCGAGACGAAACTCCGCTCCATGCAATGTCCGCCGTTGTATACTCCAATCCGTTATGCAAGTATTCGTGATTCTTCCCGCCGCGGGACTGGGAACCCGGATGGCCGGGCCTCAGCCCAAGCAATTCCTGTTCCTCGATGGCGTCCCCATCCTGGTTCATTCCCTGCGCGCCTTCGCCTCGGTGGAGCGGGTGACGGCCATCTGCGTGGCGGTGCGCAAGTCGGAGATGGAGCGTGTCCAGGCCCAGATCGCCGAGTACGGCTTTGCCGGCCGGGTGCGCGTGGTCGAGGGCGGCGACACGCGCCAGGACTCCGTCTCTCACGCGCTGGCCTCATTGCCGGCCCAGCCCGATGACATCGTCCTGGTGCATGACGCGGTGCGCCCGCTGATCGACGCGGCCACCATCGAGCGAACCATCGACGCGGTCATCGAGCACGGCGCGGCCATCGTCGGGATGCCGGCCGTGGACACCATCAAGCAGGTGGAGCGGACCGCGCACGGAGCGCTGATTACCTCGACCATCCCGCGCGAATTCGTGGTGCTGGCGCAGACCCCGCAGGGCTTTCGCTTTAGTCTCTTGCAGAGCGCCTTTGCCGAGGCCGCCGCGGACGGATTCGCAGGCACCGACGAAGCCTCGATTGTCGAGCGCGCCGGCCATCCGGTCGCCGTTGTCCACGGGGCTCAGGTTAATCTGAAGATTACCCAGCCGGGCGATCTGGAGTTGGCCGAGTTCTATCTGAGCCGGCGCGCCCGCTCATCCATCTGATCGAAATCGAGATCGCCCCCCCGGCAGGGTCTCAGGAACAGGCACGGTAACCATGGAAACTCGCATCGGATTTGGCTACGACTCGCACGCATTCAAGCCCGGCGTTCCGCTGCACATCGGCGGCCTCACGCTGGACCACCCCGAGGGCCTGGCCGGTCACTCCGACGGAGACGTGCTGCTGCACGCCGTGACCGATGCCCTGCTGGGCGCCGTAGCCGCGGGCGACATTGGCAGCTTTTTTCCTCCCGGCGATCCGCGCTGGAAGGACGCCGATTCGGCCATCTTCCTCAACCTGGCGCTTGAAGAGTTGCAGAACGCCGGCTACCGCATCGTCAATATCGACACCACGCTGATTCTCGCCACGCCCAAGATCGGCCCCGTCTCTGGCGAGATGCGCGCCCGCGTCGCCGACCTGCTGGAGATCGACATCGATCAGGTCAGTATCAAGGCCAAGACCCCGGAGGGACTTGACCTGGACCACGTCGCCCAGTGCCATGCCATTGCCTTGGTCGAGCGCGTTGTCGAAACCGAAGACCTCAAGAGCATGAGCGACGTCATCGAAAGCCAGCGCCAGCTCGAAGACGTCGTTGAAGACCTGCTCAGTTCGGTCCACGGCGTTCCCAAAAAGCGCGTCGCACCCGTGTATGACACCGAGGACATTACGTAACTCGCGAATGGGCGGAACGTAGTGGTATGTCTCACGCAGAAGATCGTTTATCCGTTTTGAAGGGTACAGGCTTTAGCCCGTACGTAAAGCCTGCAAATTCAACGGGGCTTTAGCCCTGAGGGAATGCCGGTCCACCGGTCTCAACCTCTCCAAGGCGCTGAAAATAGATTCAACCATTGAGACACTACAATAGCTCAGGAACGGGTAGAAGCAGGGACGGATAGAAGCAGGGCGCGGACGGTTTGCGCGAATGCATTTCTTCCGCGTCGTGCAAATCCGCCGTCTTCAACAGTGGAGATTCGCGGTTTTCAGAGCCTTCGCCGGGCGCAGGATTGCCCGGCAGGGTACTCTTGAAGAAGATGCCCCCCATTCTCAACGCGCAGTCGGTGACCAAGCAATTCGGCGCCAAGCCTCTGTTTCAGAACATCTCGCTGACCGTCGAGGACGGAGACCGGATCGGCCTCATCGGTCCCAACGGGGCGGGAAAATCCACTCTGCTGGCCATTCTCGCCAGCCAAATCGAAGCCGACTCGGGCGAACTGGCAGTGCGCAGGCAGGCTCGCGCCGCCTACGTGCCCCAGGACTCGCGATTCGCCGCAGGCCTCAGCATTCGTCAGGTTCTGGAGCGTGCGCTGGCCGCCGCCCAGGTCAGCGAGACGGAGCGCGAGGGACGATTGCGCGAGATCTCCGGGCGCGCCGGCTTCACGGAGCTCAACGCCGAGGCCGCAGCGCTTTCCGGCGGCTGGCAGAAGCGGCTGGCCATCGCCGAAGCCCTGGTCGGCGAACCCGATGTGCTGCTGCTGGACGAGCCGACCAATCACCTGGATTTGGCGGGCATCGAGTGGCTGGAGGAGCTGCTGAGCAGTTCCGCGTTTGCTGCCGTCACCGTCAGCCACGACCGCTATTTCCTCGAATCCACGTCGAGCCAGATCATCGAGCTCAATCGCGTTTTTGCCGATGGCCTGTTGCGCGTGAAGGGAAACTTCAGCCGCTTTCTTGAAGAAAAGCAGGCGTATCTTGAATCGCAATCCCGCCAGCAGGAGAGCCTGCGCAACCAAGTGAAAACCGAGATCGAGTGGCTCAGGCGCGGTCCCAAGGCGCGGACAAGCAAATCGAAGGCGCGCATCGACACCGCCAACGAGATGATCGGCCAGTTGGCGGAGATGAACGCGCGGACGGCCGTCGCGACCGTCGGAATCGACTTTGAAGCCAGCCTGCGCAAGACCAAGCGGCTGGTGGAGTTCAACCATGTCGCCTGCGATGTGCCGGGCGGTGAAGCGCCGCAGGCTCCCGGCAAACTCCTGCCGGCAAGAAGGCTGTTCACCGGCCTCAACTTTGTTCTGACCGCGGGGATGAAGGTCGGTCTGGTCGGGCCCAACGGCAGCGGCAAGACGACGCTGCTGCGCCTGCTGCGCGGCGAGATTGTGCCGTCAGAAGGCAGCATCCGCCGCGCCGAGGCTCTCCGGCTGGTCTACTTCAGCCAGATGCGCGAGCTGGATGAGAGCCTCACGCTGCGCCGCGCGCTGGCTCCGGAGGGCGACGGCATCAGCTATCAAGGCCGTTTGGTGCACGTGGCCAGTTGGGCCGCGCGTTTTCTCTTTACCGGCGAGCAGCTCAATCAGCCTGTCCGCAACCTCAGCGGCGGGGAGCGGGCGCGGGTGCTGATTGCGAAACTGATGCTGGAGCCGGCCGACGTTCTGCTGCTCGACGAGCCGACCAACGACCTGGACATTCCGACGCTCGAACTGCTGGAAGAGAACCTGCTCGACTTCCCCGGAGCCCTGATTCTGGTCACGCATGACCGCTATATGCTGAACCGCGTCTCTTCGACGGTTCTGGGCCTGGATGGCCGCGGCCACTGCGGGCGGTTTGCCGACTATGCCCAATGGGAAGACTGGCTCAAGGAATTGGACGCGTCCGGGCAGAACGAACGCGGTCAGGGCAAGGCAGAGCGCAAGGCCGACGGATCGAGCGCCGCGCAGCGCTTCGCGGCTGAGCCGGCCCCCAGTGGGAGTGCGAAGAAAAAGCTCTCCTATCTGGAAGCGCGCGAGTTTGGAGCCATCGAAGAGCGGGTCGAAAGCTCCGACGCCCGGCTGGCCGCAGCCCGCGACCGCGTCGATTCGCCCGAGATTGCCACCAACGCCGCGGCTCTCGAAGATGCGCTCAGGGAACTCGAAGCGGCGCAGCAGGAAAACGACGTGCTATATGCCCGCTGGGCCGAGCTGACGGAAAAAGCCGGGTAAAGCCGTTCCGGGCATGATAAAAGGACCGTGGTAGAAAGAAATGTTGCCGAGTAAGCGGGAACCCTCGATGGAAAATGCGGTAAAAGTCCTCATTGTCGAAGACGAGCCTCACGCGCTGATGGGGTTGGCGGAGCTGATCTCCGGTTGGGGTTACCGAACCGAGACCGCGCGCGACGGCATCGAGGGCTGGGAAAAGGCGCAGACTTGGGAGCCGGCCATCGTGGTGACCGACTTGAAGATGCCGCGGCTGGACGGCATCGGTCTGCTGACCAGGCTGACCGATGCGGGCTCCGGCCCCGGTTTGAACCTGGCCGTGGTGGTGCTCACCGCGATGGGGTCCGTCCAACTGGCCGTGGACGCCATGAAGCTGGGCGCATACGACTTTTTGCAGAAACCGGTGGACGCGACGCGGCTCAAGACCATCCTGGCCAACGCCACGCGGCAGCGCGAGACGGGCATCGAACTCGAAGTGGCGCGCCGCCGTCTGCGCGAGACCGGCGTGCTGGGCGCGATGGTGGGCAGTTCCCGTCCCATGCGCGAACTCTTCGGCCTGATCGAGCAGATTGCGCCTTCCAACGTCTCGGTGCTCATCACCGGCGAGAGCGGCACGGGCAAGGAACTGGTGGCGCGCACACTGCATGAGCTCAGCCCGCGCAAGATGCGCCCTTTCGTCGCGGTCAACTGCGCGGCAATTCCCGAAACACTGATCGAGAGCGAGATCTTCGGCCACGAGAAGGGCGCCTTTACCGGAGCGGCGGAGCGGCGGGCGGGCTGCTTTGAACTGGCCGACGGAGGGACGCTGCTACTCGACGAGATTGGCGAAATGCCGCCCGGAACGCAGGCCAAGCTGCTGCGCGTTCTGGAAGAGCGAAAGCTCCGCCGCCTGGGAGCGCGCAGCGAGCAGGATGTGGACGTGAGGGTGCTGGCGGCCACCAACCGCGACCCCGCCCAGGCCGTCGCCGCGGGCGATCTGCGGGCCGACCTCTACTACCGGCTGAACGTCTTCAATCTTGCCATTCCGCCCCTGCGGGAGCACATGGAAGATCTGCCGGCGATGGCCGACGCAATGGTGGAACAGATGAATCAGAAGCATGGCCGCCGGGTCTCCGGCCTGACCCCGTCGATGCTGGAGCGGCTGATGGACTGCACCTGGCCGGGAAACGGCCGTGAGCTGCGCAATGCCATCGAGCGGGCGGTGATTCTATGCGCGGACGGCGCGCCGCTCGATGCAGTGCACTTGCCCGCCGGCTTCGGCCAGGCGCAGGCTCTCGCCACGCCAGCCTTTGACGCCGGCATCGTGCAGGTGCGCGTCGGCTCGACCGTGGACGAGGCCGAACGGCTCTTGATTCTGCGCACCCTGGCGTCGGCCGCAGGAAACAAGACGCGCGCCGCTGAGATTCTGGGCGTGAGCCTGAAGACCCTGCACAACAAACTCAAGGAGTACAGCCACTCGCGGGAAGAACTTGAAGCCTGAGCCATGCGCCTGAAAACCAAACTCGTTCTGGCCATCACCGCACTGGTGTTTTCGATCGCCGGGATGCTCTCGCTGGTTTATGTGAGCCAGTTGCTCCACGAAGCGGTGCAGCAGTCCTACGACACCAACCGGATGATCGCTAAGCAGGTGCGGCTTGCTTTGGAGAATGCCCTGAAGGCCGGGCTCAAAGACCGCACGGTCGATCCCGGCAATCCGGCCGAGTTGCGCGCTCTCGAGGCGGAGGCGGTGCGCGGCGATGCGGCGCTGCAGGCGGTGGTCGACTCGGTGAACCTCTACTCGCTCACCGTCTATGACATCAACATCGGCGACAGCCAGTCGAGCACGCTCTTGAGCACCAATCCCGAGAACGAAGACAAGCCGCTGCCCGTGCGCCCCGACTACCGGCAGCTTCTGGATGCGGGCCCCATCGAGCTGATGCGCGAGGTCTTCGGGCCTCCCAGAGTCTTTGACCTGGTGGTTCCGCTGGACCGCAACGGCGCACCGTTCGCCACCGTGCATATCGGCGTGCGCACTACGCTATTGCGCGCCGTCTATGCTCCCTGGCTGACCGAGGCCCTGACGCTGATGGGCTTTGCGCTGCTCACGGCTCTGGTGGTGGCGTTCCTGCTGGGCAATCTCGCCTTGCGCCCTTTGGAGAAGATCGACCTGCAGCTCGACTACTGGACGGGGTCCGCCGGGGCGGACAGCCAGGAGGCCAATGAAGAGCATCCGGAGGCCAGGAGAGATACGGCGGCCCGCGTCTCCAGCAAGATCGAGATCATCGGCCAGCGCATGCGCAATGTGGAAGAGGTTTTTTCCGCATTGAAGGAGAATCTGGATCAGGTTCTGCTCAAGTTGCAGGATGGAATTCTGCTCTTCACCGGAGACGGGCGCGCGGTGCTGGTCTCCGAGGCCGCGCGAAGGTTTTTCGCCATCGAGAGCGGCGCCATCCTGGGCCTGCACGCGCGCGAGATCTTCAATCCATCGACGGTCCTGGGCCAGACCCTGCGCGAGGCGTTCGATTCTGGAGCTGCGCTGGACCAGGAGGAGATTCTCACCGAAACCGGAAGGCGCGTCCGGGTGTCGCTGGACTTCATTCGCGATCCTCGGGCGGGCGAGGGGCCGGATCGGCAATTGGGCGCGCTGGTTACGCTGCACGATCTGGAATCGGTCGAGGAGATCGAGTCGGAGTTGGAGCTGTCGCGGCGTCTGTCCTCCATCGGAAGGCTTACCTCCGGCGTCGGTCACGAGGTGAAGAACCCCATCAACGCCATCGTGGTGCACCTGGAACTGCTGAAGACCAAGCTGGGCGGCGCCAGCGCCCCGGCACTGCGCCACCTGGAAGTGATCGACGCGGAGATTCATCGCCTGGACCGCGTGGTGCAGACGCTGGTCGACTTTACGAGACCGGTGGAGCTCGCACTGCGCGAACAGGATCTGCGCCCGGTTCTCGGCGATGTGCTGGCGCTGGCTGCCGAGGAGCTTTCTACGCGCAATGTCACCCTGGTCAGCCACCTTCCATCCCGGCCGCTCATGGCCAACATCGATGCGGACCTGCTGAAGCAGGCGGTGCTGAATGTGATCGAGAACGGCGCTCAGGCCATGCCGGAAGGCGGCCGGCTGGAGGTAACGCTGGAGGAAGAACGCAAAGTTGCCCTCCTGCGCATTGCCGATGAGGGGCCAGGCATCCCCGAAGAGATCCGGGAAAAAATCTTCGACCTCTATTTCACCACCAAAAGCGAAGGCAGCGGCATCGGCCTCGCGATGACCTATCGGATTCTCCAGTTGCACTACGGAAGTGTGCAAGTACAATCGGAGCAGGGACGAGGCGCGGAGTTTCAGCTGCGAATTCCGCTTACCGTCACGGAATGGGGACGCCGGCACCTTCAGCCGTCGGGCACGGACCATGAGAGGAAACAGTCCTGAATCTTGCGCGGCATCAGGAGAATTCGCAACCCGCGCCATGCGAGATTACGCCAGAGAAATCCGGATTACGGCGACCTTCCTCAGGGAAACTTTTCACTTTCCGGGACATTTCAGCGGATTGACAGCACGGATGCATGGGTTCATTGAAGCGGGATTCGGTGCGGGAGTTTGTTGAAAACTGGCCTGGAGCGCAGATTTTATCCCCAGAGATTCAAGTCCACGTTGATTTTGCGGCATTGATTGCACGGATTGAGCCGTGCCGGACACAAACCAAGGTCCTTTTTTGACAAGTCCCTGGACAAACTGCGCCGCTGCGAAAAACCCACCCCCGGGTGAACGGACGCCGCGGGCTGACCAGCGCTGAGGATTTGCACGATGAAGTTGCCTGCCAAAAGTGTTGCGTGGTTGCTGCCGTTGCTGCTGACGGGCTGTTTTCACAAGGCCCATCATCAACCAGTGCAATCTCTGGCGCCGCCCGTAGTGCAAACGCCCGCGCCCGGCGCCGCATCACCGCCGGCCAGCACGCCCGCGCCGGCCGTCAGCACGCAGCCGAAACCGGCGCCCGTGCCGCCGGTCAAGCCCCATAGGCGCCGACCCAAGAATACACAGCCGGCCATGAGCGAAGACACCGGCGTGAGCGCGATGGGCCAGCTTTCCCTGGGTGACCCCACCGACCGGCAGCAACCGACGGCCGATTTGATTTGGGCCACAGAGCGCGGGCTCGACGGCATTCACCGCGGGCTCAGCGAACCGGAGCAGAAGACGGCCGCGCAAATCAGAGAATTTCTCAAGCAGGCCAGAGATGCGCTGGCGTCCGGAGACGTGGATGGAGCGCATACGCTGGCGCTCAAAGCCAGCGTGCTGCTCGGCGAACTGAGCCGGTGATTGGCAGGGACTGGGTAAGAGACTAAGGGACTTTGACGGCTGCGACTTCATCCCATACAGCCAGCCTCACTGCATAGTTTCGGACGCCGGGAGCATTTAACCCTGAGCCTGAGCCCTGCGATTTTGAAATGACAATCTGCGTTTCCACTTTGAAATTGGTGAGACCAAGTACTCCATTTTCTAAGTCCCTGGTCCCTTAGTCCCTCAGTCCCTTCTGCTACCTCTCGCCCCAGCTCAGCTTGCTGCGCAGCGCCTCAAAGAAGCCACTCTCGCTCACCCGGACCAGGTTGACGGTGTGCGTGGATTTCCGGCAGCGGACCTCATCGCCCAGCAGCAACTCGGCGGCCATCTGGCCGTCCACGGTGAGCTGCGCATGGTGGGCGATGCCCACGACCCGGACGGCGAGCGAGGCGTCTCCGCGCACCACGATGGGCCTGAGCGTAAGCAGATGCGGACAGATGGGCGTCACCACCATTGCGTCCACGTTGGGGGTCAGGATGGGGCCGTTGGCGGCCAGCGTATAGGCCGTCGAACCGGTCGGGGTGGAGACGATGACGCCGTCGGCGCGGAAGCGAGCTACGTTTTTGCCGTCCAGCTCGACCGCGAAGTCGCCCATGCGGGCAATGTCGCCTTTGGAGACCACAACCTCGTTCAGTGCTTCGAAACTGGAAGCAAAAACTCCGTCGCGCCACAACTCGGCCCGCAGCATGACGCGCGCGTCCAGATCGTGGCGGCCAGCGCGCCAGCCCTCCAGTGTCGGATAGAGGTCAGCCAGGCGCACCTCGGTCAAAAAACCAAGAAAGCCCAGGTTCACGCCGAGGATTGGCGTACCCGTCGCAGCGAAGATACGCGCCACGGAGAGCAGCGTTCCGTCGCCCCCCAGGACGATGACCAACTCCGGCGCGATCTCCGGCATGGCGGCGCGATCAATGGCCCGCGCGTCCCCCGTGTAGCAGCCGCCCTCGCGGTCCAGCATCGGCTCATAGCCGTGCTGCCTCAGCCAGGCAATCAGCTCCGGCAAAAGCCGGGCCAGCTCTTCCTTTTGCTGCTTACAAACAACTGCGACGTAACCCATAGATGTCTCAGTGTAACGGACCCCCTGCGGCGGGGCAACCACCCCTGCGGCGGACCCAGCCACCTGCGGCGCGGAGAAATTCAGGCAGCGCGCACGCTACCATTGCGGTGTGGGCTATCCAAGCGAGGCTTCCAACGCGAACGGAGTTAAGTTCGCTCTCCTCGGTGCGCGTAGAGAAGAAACTCCTGGTTGCCTTCCGCTCCGGTGATGGGCGAGGGAATCGTCCCGACGACCTGCCATTCCAGCGAGCGAACGCAATCTGCCACTCTGTCAATTGCCAATTGGTGCGCTTCCGGGTCGCGGACGATGCCCCCCTTGCCCACGTGGCCGCGCCCGGCCTCGAACTGCGGCTTGACCAAGATAACGGCTTCGACCAGTGACGGCGCAGCTGCAAAGACCGGCTCCAGCAGCAGCGTGGCGGAGATGAAGGCGACGTCCATCACCATCAGCGTGAGTTCAGGGCAGTCCTGCCCCTGCGTCAGAAACTCCGCTGCCAGCGAGCGGGATGCCAGAAAACGCGCATTGGTGCGCTCCAGCAGGCGTACACGGGGGTCGTTGCGCAGCTTCATGGCGATCTGGCCAAAGCCGGTATCGACGGCTGTGACCGCGGAGGCGCCGTGCTGTAAAAGGCAATCGGTGAATCCGCCGGTGGAAGCGCCCACGTCCAGGCAGGCGCGGCCCTGGACGGCGATCGGCCAATGGGAGAGCGCCGCAGCCAGTTTGAGCCCGCCGCGGCTCACATAGGGAGGTTCCTCGCCCAAAAGACGAAGGGCAGACTCCATGGGAACCGCGGTTCCGGGTTTGTCTACCTTCTGCTCCCGGACCAGAACCCTGCCGGCCAGAATCAACGCGCGCGCCCGCTCGCGGCTGGCAACCAGACCTCGCTCCACCAGCAGAAGATCCACGCGCATTTTGGTTGCACTCGTCATTTTTCCATGGTTTCACACGCGGGGCGCTAAAACCGTTCCGCGCCCCGCGGCCGAAGACAATAACAGCCAATGGAACCCTCCCTTGCGGGAAAAAACCATTGGCTGTTCAAAACTATTCCGAATTCGCTGGCTGCTGTAGGCGCTTCCAGCGCAGTCGGGCTTACGGTTGCGGGGCCACGATGGTCACGGAGGTCTCCGCGCTGGCGGAATGACCCCTGTCGTCGCTCACATTGCAGGCGATCGACACTGGGCCGGTTGGCGCGCCGGTCGAATTGAACGTCGCCGTCGTGCTGCTACCGCTGATCGAGCCGGCCGAGGCCGAGTAGCTATACGTCAAGGGACGATTCTGCGGGCTGACGCCAACCGCGATAATCGTGCTAGTCTCCCCCGGCATGATCGTGGTGGGGTAGGCCGAGCAACTGATGGTTGGCGGCTCAACGAGTGGCTGCACGAGCAGCGACGAAGCCTGGGCCTGGCAGTTGGCGAGCGTCGGATTCGAGCTTGTCGCGGGGTTGAACTCGCTCAGCGGCAGGTTGCAGGGCTCGCCGAAACCGGGAAGCCGGCTTTCGGTATTGCTGTTTCCGCCCTCCGCGTTCTGCGAGTTGACGCGCACATCCAGAATGTTGCCTGCCAACAAGGAAAGCGTCGTGTCCACAATGTCAGGATCGGTGCCGCCGGTGCTGATGATGGTCAAGTCCGGGTTGTCCGGCGAGGCCACGTAGACCTTGCCATACTCCGAATTCTGGATGGAAACCACCGTGCGGGGGTGCCCTACCACGGCGAGCGTCTTCTCCACCGTGTGGCTGGTGGACATGTATACGACCGATACGGTGCCGTCGGACTGGTTGGCCGCATAAGCACGGCTGCCGTCGTAAAGAGCGGTCACAGAGGCCGGATTGTTGCCGACACCGACCGTGTAGGTGGTTCCGAAGGTCGAACTGTCATTGCCATACGCATCCAGACTCACGTCGATGATGCTGACGGTCCCACCGTCGTAGTTGGCCACGACCAACTGGCTGGTAGCGGCGTTGTACTCGGCGTAGACCGGGCCTGCGGTTTGCGCCATCCCGGTTGTTCCATTGACTGGAGTGATCCCCGTGGCCGACACCGCGCTGAGCGACAGCGGCAGGGTGGGATGGGAGTGATAGGTCTGTCCACTCTTGTTCACGCAGCCGTTGGGACATTGGTCGTCGAGCCTGTCATTCTGGGTATCGATGACCGAGACCGTGTCACTGCCCCGGTTGAGCACGAAGAGCCGCAGGCCGTCGCTGCTCTCGACGCCATAGACCGGGCACCTGCCCACCGTAATCGCCGGCGAATCGACCGCGTAGTTGGCAGTCTCAATTCCGGTCACTGTGCCGAGCGGCTCCGCCGTGGGTGACTGATTGCACTCCATGCCGGTCGGGCTGGAAATATTCTGGCTGATGGCGAAGTCGCGGAGGCTGCCGCTGGCGGCGCCCACCACCATCACCGGAGTGGCCGCAACTGGATCAGAAATCAGGAAGGTCTGAACTCCGCTGGACGGAGCGAAAACATCGGCGACGTTCCCGGTCAGGTCAGCAGCCCACAGCCCGGATGAAGGCGAGAACAGATTCACAATCTGCGCATTGCTGGCCAGCGTGGTGTATGTGATCAAGTTGTTCTGCAACGAGGTGGAAACCGGGAAGTAGGTCAAGGTGCTGTTGCTGTTGATGGTGTAACCACTGGTGCCGCTCGCGTCTACGGTAAAGCTGAGCGGATCAACGCCGATGTTCGTAGCCTGAGCCATCACCGTATCGCCCGAATAGTCGATGATCGTGGCGATGCCGGCCGCGGTGGAGGAAGGGTTTGAAACCACGACCGCAAACGCCTCCGGCTGCGGGGAGGGGCCGCTCGGATTGCTGGGCAAAATGACAGGTCGGTAATTGTTGCCGCAGCCTGCAACCAGGGCTGCCGCTGCAAGCAGAGCGCCCATCTGAACCAACCGCATGCGCGCCTGGCCTAAATTCATGCGAAAAAACCTCATTCTGCTCTTTCCTGCTTACCCCGTGATTGTAAATCAGGAATCTCGGGATGTGGCGCATCCCGAGGCGAAAAGAACCCTCAGCCGGAGACTGTGCCGGTTACGCGGCCCTCTGATTCCGCGCCCCGGTCAGGCTCCGCCACGGAACTGAATGATGCGGCGGCGGTCGCGCTTGGAAGGACGGTGCTCGGGAAGCGGCGCGAACTCCTGCATTGCCTTGCGCTCGGCCAGGAGTTTGGCGCGCGCCGCAGCGCTGGCTTCGCTCTCGCGGTAAAGCGTCTGCGCCACGGCGGCCGGGCCGCGCATCTGACTGAGCCCGAGGACTTCGACCTGAAAAACTCCGCCTTCGTTGTTCACTTCCAGCCGGTCGCCCACGCGCACCTCGCGGGCGGGCTTGGCCGCAAGGCCGTTGGCGCGGATGCGCCCCAGATCGCAGGATTTGGAGGCCAGCGCACGCGTCTTGAAGAAGCGCGCGGCCCAGAGCCATTTGTCGATGCGGATCGATTCCATGACAGTCCCACCCGGTTGATCAAGAATCATCTGCAAGATTCTCAAAAGAATCATACCCCCTGGGGGTAGGGGGAGGGGGGGGTGAATCGGCGCTGGAAGGCGGCTTGTCCCATCTCGCCTCCTCTCTGCTCCTCTTCACCTTCCCAGTTTGCACGAACAGCGGGCTATTTTCTGCACGGCGAAGGCGCGATCTGTATTGTCGTAATAGAACATTTTTCCTGATGGTGTAGAGGGCGGAGCGTTCCCCAGGGGCTAAAGCCCGTCGTTTGTAATCAGGTATTTGCGGCACGACTAAAGTCGTGCCCTTTCAAAACCTGACTTTCACCACGGGCTGCTAAAGCCGTGCCCTTTCAAAGCCGATCTACACCTACTAGAAAAATGCTCTAAACGCCTCAAGCCCCGCCCGGCTCGCGATATTTACGCAATTGTAACGACGCGCCGTCTTCTTTTTCATACACTCGTACCACTATGGCCATCGACGCTCCCCTCTCCATCGAACAGCAGGAAGGCAAAGCTTCCGGCACGGTCGTTCTCCGTCTCAGCGGCCCGCTCACCCTGATGAATCTTTTCGTCTTTCAGACCTCGCTGCGCCGCGATCCGCCGCCGCGGGTCGTCATTCTGGATCTCAGCCAGGTTCCCTATATGGATTCGGCAGGCATGGGCGCGGTCATCAACTACCACGTCCACTGCGAAAGGCATGGCGGCAGGCTGATCGCTGCCGGAGTGAGCAGCCGCGTGTTGGAGCTGTTCAAGATGACCAAAGTGGACGGGGTCATCCATCTGGCCGGCACCGTGGAGGAAGCCGAAGCCTGACAGCCTGTGGTGAAAGTCGAATATGCCGAAAACCGTCCCTCAGGGGCTAAAGCCCGTCGTTTGTAATCAGGTATTTGTGGCACGACTAAAGTCGTGCCCTTTCAAAACCTGACTTTCACCACGGGCTGCTGAGCCTGAAGCGGTCGCCCTTCTCGCGCGCGCACGGTACACTGGTCCCAAGCCGTTTCAGGGAGCCATCGATGCCGAGCCTTTGGGCCAAGACGCGAACAACGCTCGATATGATCAAGTGGGAGCACTCGATCTTCGCCCTCCCCTTCGCCCTGACCGCCGTGCTGCTGGCCGCTCACGGTCTGCCTGCCTGGTCGACAGTCGGGTGGATTCTGGTAGCCATGGTCTCGGCGCGCTCGGCTGCCATGGCCTTCAATCGCTGGGCGGACGCAGATTTGGACGCCGCCAATCCCCGCACCAGGAGCCGCGCCATTCCCGCCGGGCTGCTTTCACGCGGGTTTGTGCTGGGCTTTACGCTGCTGGCCGCGGTGGTCTTTGTGGCAGCCGCCGCGGAACTGAACCGTCTCACACTGTGGCTCTCGCCGGTGGTGCTGGTGGTGCTGCTGGGCTATAGCTACATGAAGCGCATCACGCGCTGGTCGCATCTGGTGCTGGGCCTGGCGCTGGGTCTGGCCCCGTCGGCCGCATGGATTGCCGTGCGCGGCTCTCTGGACGCACGCATCCTGGTGCTCACCGCGGCGGTCACGTTGTGGGTGGGAGGCTTCGACGTGCTCTACGCCTGTCAGGACTACGAGCACGACCGGGCCGCGGGCCTCAATTCCCTGCCCCAGGCGATGGGCATTCCGGCGGCTTTCTGGGCGGCGCGGGCCATGCATCTGGCCATGCTGGGGCTGCTTGTCTGGTTCGGCGTTCTCTTCCATTTTCACTCACCCGGATGGCTGGGAATCGGAGCGGTGGCGCTGCTGCTGGCCTATGAGCACTCCCTGGTTTCGCCCCATGACCTGAGCCGGCTGAATGCGGCATTTTTCACCATGAACGGCGTGATCGCCATGGTCTTTTTCGGCTTTGTGGCGGCCGATCTGTGGCTGTAACCCTGAGTCTCACGGCCTTTTGAGCCTTCAATTCAGCCCGGATTTCCTGCTTGAGCCGTCCTCCCGGGCCGGCTGAACCGACGTGGAAGAAAGGGAGAGCATCTCCTTTTTTCTCGCCAAAACTATTCTTCCACGGCGCAACGCGCAGAGTGCCCGGCCTGGTTCGCTTCGGGTACAAGCGGAAGATTGAGATGTATCATTTGAAATACTCAGAGGAGAAAACACACCGGCATGAGGATCGCAATTCAGGGAGAACTCGGCTCGTTCAGCCACGAAGCAGCGAAAAAACTGGTTCCAGAAGGGGTGATCGTGCCCTTTTCGCTCTCCGCCGACGCCTTTCAGGCCGTCGCCTCGGGCGCCGTGGAAGCGGCGGTGATTCCCATCGAGAACAGCCTGGCCGGCTCGGTCTCAGAACACTTCGACCTGCTGCTGAGCCATGATCTGCGCATCGAGCGGGAGACGCTGCTGCGCATCCGGCACAACCTGATCGCCCTCGCCGGCGTTGCGGCCGCAGAGATTGAACACATCTTCTCGCACCCGGTGGCGCTGGCCCAGTGCAGGCGTTTCCTGGCCGCGCATCCGGCGATGAAGGCCTTCGCCTCCTATGACACCGCGGGCAGCGTCAAGCAGTTGGTGGAGTCGAACGACCGGCGCTCGGCGGCCATCGCCAGTGAGGCCGCGGCCCTCTGCTACGGCGCCGAGATTCTTCAGGCCGGCATCGAGGACAATCCGGAGAATTTCACACGCTTCTTCCTGGTGCGGCGCGCGGCCGAAGCCGTTATCGATCCCGACTCGAACAAGATCAGCCTGGCGTTTTCCGTCGAGAACCGCCCTGGATCGCTGGTGGCGGCGCTGGCCGAGCTGGCCGCGCTGGGCACCAACCTGACCAAGATCGAGTCCCGCCCGGTCCATGGCAAGCCCTGGGAGTACATCTTCTATGTGGATTGCCAGATTCACTCCGCCGCGGAGAAGCTGCGCGCCGTCGAAGCCCTCCGGCCCCATTGCGCGATGGTCAAGGAGCTGGGCTGCTACCGGGAAGCGGAGAGCTAAGGCTTGTGATCCATCTCTTGAGCATTTCATGTCCTATGCGGGAAAACCCCGACCGAACATATGTGACGTAGCTCACAGCCGACTGTGCTCATCACTCCTTACGTTCGCATCCATCCACCGGCGAGCTTGCCCGGGCGGGTTCTTGCGGGAAGTCAGCCGCCACGGACTCCCCGGCGCCCGGAGCCAGCGAGGTAGGCATGGGTCAGTCCATTTGGAATTCGATGCAGCAGAAGGGCTACAGCCGCAGAGATTTTCTCCAGTTCTGCGCCGCGGCCGCAACCATGGCCGGGTTGGGTCAAACCGGCGTCGCACAGGTCGTATCGGCCTTCGAGAAGAAAGACAAACCGGCTGTCGTGTGGCTGCACTTCCAGGAGTGTACCTGCTGTAGCGAGTCTTTTATCCGGGCATCGCACCCGATTGTGCTGGATGTGCTGCTGGACGTGCTGAACCTGAATTACACCGAGACTTTGATGGCGGCGGCCGGCTTCCAGGCGGAAAAGAGCCTGGCCGACACCATTGCGAATAATAAAGGCAAGTACATCGTGCTGGTGGAAGGCGCGGTGCCCAGGGAGAAGGACGGAGTCTACTGCATGATCGGCGGCAAGACGGCCGAATCGATTCTGCAGACTGTCTCCAAGGACGCGGCCGCGGTGATTGCCTGGGGCAGTTGCGCCTCGAACGGCTGCGTGCAGGCGGCCAAACCGAATCCGACCGGCGCCACACCGATTCACAAGCTGGTGGACAAGCCGGTGATCAATGTGCCCGGCTGCCCGCCGATCGCCGACGTGATGGTGGGCGTGGTGACGCATCTGCTGGTGCTTGGTCAGGTTCCGGATCTCGACAGCCAGGGCCGGCCGAAGGAATTCTATGGCCGCCGGGTGCACGACACCTGCTATCGCCGCCCCAACTACGACGCCGGTCTGTTCGTCGAGTCGTGGGACGACGAGAGTGCGCGCAAGGGGTATTGCCTGTACAAGATGGGCTGCAAGGGGCCGGTGACGTACAACGCCTGCTCGGTGGTGAAGTGGAACGACGGCACCAGCTATCCCATCCAGTCCGGCCACGGCTGCATCGGCTGCAGCGAGGAGGGCTTCTGGGACAACGGTCCGTTCTACCAGCACCTGACGTCTTTCCCCGGCTTCGGCGTGGAGAGCACCGCCGATACGGTGGGCACGGTGGTGGGAGTGGCTACGCTGGCCGGCGTGGCGGCGCACGCGGTGGTGACCAACATTCGCAAACGGCGCGTGATTGCGGAAGTTCACGCCGAAGACCAGGAAGACAAGAAGGAGTCGTAAGCGCCCATGACACGCGTAGTCGTCGATCCGATCACTCGCATTGAAGGCCACCTGCGCATCGAGGCAGTGGTGGAAAATGGCGTCATCACGGACGCATACAGCGCAGGCACCATGGTGCGCGGCCTGGAAAAGATTCTTATCGGCCGCGATCCGCGCGACGCCTGGGCCATCACCGAACGCGTCTGCGGCGTCTGCACCACGGTGCACGCGCTGACCAGCGTGCGCGCCGTCGAAAGCGCCCTGGGCATCACCATTCCCCCCACCGCCGAGCTGATCCGTGACATCATGATGACCACGCAGTATGTGCAGGATCACGTGGTCCACTTCTATCACCTGCACGCGCTCGACTGGGTGGACATCGTCAACGCGCTCAAGGCCGACCCCAAGAAGGCTTCCGATCTGGCGCAGTCGTTCTCGCAGTGGGACAAGAATACCCCGGCGTACTTTTCCCAGGTGCAGAACAAGATCAAGGCCTTCGCCGCCAACGGGCTGGGCATCTTCGCCAATGGCTATTGGGGCCACCCGGCTTACAAACTGCCGCCAGAGGTAAACCTGATCGCGGTGGCGCACTATCTGGACGCGCTCGAATGGCAGAAGGAAGTCGTCAAGATTCACACCGTCTTCGGCGGCAAGAATCCGCACCCGAATTACCTGGTGGGCGGCGTTCCCTGCTCCATCAATATGAACGAAGTGGCGGCCATCAACTCCGAACGGCTGAATCTGGTTTCGCAGCTCATCAGCCAGGCCGATGAATTCATCAACCAGGTGTACATTCCCGACCTGATGGCCGTGGCCTCGTTCTACAAGGACTGGGCAAACTACGGCGGCGGATTGACCAACTACCTCAGCTACGGCGAGTTCCCCACCAAGGGATACGGCCAGCCGGAGTCCTTCCGCTATGCGCGCGGGGTGGTGCTCAATCGCGACCTGAGCACGGTGCATCCGGTCAACGCGCGCGACACCGAGGAGATCAAGGAATACATCGCGCACTCCTGGTACAGCTACGACGGCGGAGACAAGATTGGGCTGCACCCGTGGGCGGGCGAAACCAACCTCAACTACACCGGCCCCCAGCCGCCCTTCGAGACGCTGGCAGGTTACGAGAAGTATTCGTTCCTGAAGACGCCGCGCTGGAAGGAGCAGCCGATGGAGGTGGGTCCGCTGGCGCGTCTGGTGGTCTCTTACGCGGCCGGCCGCACCGACGTGCAGGAACTGGTGAAGGAGACACTGGGCAAGCTCAACGTGCCGGTGGGCGCGCTGTTCTCCACGCTGGGCCGCACCGCGGCGCGCGGCCTGGACGCGGCCCTGGCCATGATTTGGCTGAAGGATTACTTCGCCCAGTTGATGAATCAGGTGAAGATCAACGAGGTCTCCACCTTCAATGGCGAATTATGGGAGCCGAAGACCTGGCCGAAGGATGCCGAAGGGGTGGGGCTGACCGAGGCTCCGCGCGGAGCGCTGGCGCACTACATCAAGATTCACGATGGCGCCATCGAGAACTACCAGTTGGTTGTGCCTACCACCTGGAACGGCTCGCCGCGCGATGCCCGGGGGCAACGTTCGTCGTTCGAAGCCGCGCTGATCGGCACTCCGGTGGCCAAGATCGACGAACCCGTCGAGATTCTGCGCACCATTCATTCCTTTGACCCGTGCCTGGCCTGCGCCGTGCATCTGTACGATCCGCAGGGACGGCACCTAGCCCAGGTTTCCTGCGAGTGACGGCTATGAGCAATCCAAACTCCGCTGCGGGCGTGGCCGCAGGCAATGGGTATTCGGCCAGTGGCGACCAACCGGTAGAGTACCGGCGCGTCTATGTGTGGGAACTGCCGGTGCGCGTCTACCATTGGATCAACGCGGTGGCCCTGGTGGCCCTATGCGTCACCGGCTACATGATCGGGGCGCCTGTCCACCTGTTCTCCGCCGCCGAGGCCTACCAGCAGTATTGGTTCGGCTGGGTGCGCTTCATCCACTTCACGGCCGCCTTCGTTTACGTCTTCAACTTCATGGCGCGCCTTTACTGGGGTTTTGTGGGCAACAAGTACGCCAAATGGAGCGCCTTCTTTCCGTTGAAGCCTTCGCAGCGGCAGGAAATCGTGGATGTCGTCAAGGCCGACGTGCTGGAAGTCAAAATGCACGGACCCATCTCGACCGGGCACAATGCGCTGGCTGGCTTGATCTACTTCTTCACGTTTTTGGCCTTTCTGGCGCAGACCATCACCGGCTTCGCGCTTTACTCCAGCATGAGCAACTCCTGGCTGCCGCGCATGTTCACCTGGGTGGTGCCGCTGCTGGGCGGTGAATTCGGCGTGCGCTTCTGGCATCATCTGTTCCTGTGGTTCTTCGTCACCTTTGTCATCGTTCACGTCTATCTTGCCTTTTATCACGACTACATCGAGGGCCGCGGCACGGTATCCTCGATCATCGGCGGATGGAAGTTCGACCGGGTGGAGAAGGGTGACGAATAACGCGGAGGCAGAGA